>Ga0137412_10004801_pt1 | contig 10790 bp, 7 predicted proteins | sample CZODoug2_1_16fun_FD_122160 | JGI IMG/M metagenome (GOLD analysis project Ga0137412, IMG submission 122160) | Vadose zone soil fungal communities from Angelo Coast Range Reserve, California, USA - CZODoug2_1_16fungal (Hybrid Assembly) | ecosystem: Environmental > Terrestrial > Soil > Vadose zone... | reverse complement strand
TAACGGCAATACTTTTGACATCGATGGTCTGCTGCGCATTCGTTCTTCGAATTACTGTAGTGGCATCCAGCTTCCTCAGCATCGCGGCACCTTCATATGACCATGGACAATTTGGTGCGGAGATGGGTTGGGTTGCTCGCAGTCTGGCTTCGGGGCATGGATTTAGCTCGCCGTTCTCCCCCACAACTGGACCTACAGCTCTCGTGCCACCACTTTTTCCATACTTGCTGGCGCAGGTCTTCCGCACTTTTGGTACCTACACCGCGAAGTCCGCTCTGGTTATTTTGTCGCTCGACAGCTTATTCTCGGCACTGACCTGCGTTCCGATTTATCTGAGTCTAAAATATGCCGTGGGCGAAAGGCCGGCGCAGTTGGCGGGCTGGCTCTGGGCAATCTATCCATTCGCAGTCTACTTCTCCGGAACTCAGGTCTGGGACTACGCCTTGACCTCTTTTCTCTTTGCGACCTGTTTTTGTTTTGTACAGCGGCTTCATTTGCAAGAACGTGTCTCGGTATGGTTCGGCTTTGGCATTCTTTACGGAGTCACGGTTCTCTCCAATCCCTCCGTCCTCTCAATCTTTCCCTTTCTTCTTCTGATGGCTCTTTGGAAAGTTAAGCGCGTCGACGGCCGCTGGTTGCTCCACGGTGTTGTCACCGTTATCGCTATCACTCTTGTAGTTGGACCATGGACTGTCCGCAACGATCGCGTCATGCATGCAGCATCTCCGATTCGTGACGGGTTCTGGCTAGAGTTCTGGGCCGGCAATAGTGGTGATACCTTCACGTCGAATCCAGCCTGGGCGCATCCTGCTAGTAATCCTGTCGAAATGCAGAAGTTTGAAGTTGAAGGAGAGGTGGCCTACCTTGCTCATAAGCACACCATAGCAGTGAGCTTTGTGCGTCATCATCTTCTCTTTTTTGCAGGCGTCTCGCTCCGCCGTGCCGTCCGTTTCTGGACTGGATTCTGGAGTTTTCGGCCAAATTATCTGCAATCCGAACCGCTGGATGTCCCCAATGTTTTCTTTTGCACTAGCATTACAATTCTCATGCTTCGGGGAATATGGTGTTGGTGGAAAGAAGATCGAAACTATGCAACTCCTTATCTGATTCTGCTTATCGTATTCCCCCTCCCCTACTATTTAACACACTCATCCATGGATTATCGGCAGCCCATAGAACCCCAGATTGTCGTTCTGGTGACGATAGGCATCTTCAGGTTCAAAAATTGGTCTGCGTCGGCACAGTCACACGAAATGGACGTCAGCGAACGAAGACAAAATGAGCCGGAGATGGCCTATAGGAGCATCAGAAAATCGATCAAAGACGAAGTGTTTTGGAACACCTGCAGAACAACATCCATGACGAGCTCAGCAATTCCGTATACAGCGCGCACCTTGCCTCCTCGGACGATGCGACGCAAGGACTAGATCATGAACCAACTCGCGTGGCGGAACGTGAGGATGCTCGCGAATTCTCTGCCAATCATGGTGGGAATGCCCACCTTGTATGTTGCAAATCGAGGTGTCATGATGAAGTTGCGCTTCGGCGGAGAGGCCGTACCCTGCCGCATTTGCCCGAAGCCCTCTTCGGTCAGCAGAGCAAGGCCGGTTCCGGCAAGCGCTGTTCGCTTGAAAAACTTGCGTCGTGACAGTAGGGCTGCGTCCGCTTGAGGGCTAGGTTCGTTCGCCTCAATGTTGCAATGTACGTCAAGTGGCATCATGGTCGTTCTCCTTTTTGATACTTATGAGTGTGTCCATCCGCCGCCGAGTGCCTTGATCAAAACGACGGTCGCGAGCATGCGTTGTCCTGCAATCTGCGTAGCCGCCTGTTGATTGAAGAGTAACGTCTGCTGCGCGGTGAGCACGTCCAAATAGTTCACCAATCCGGTTTTGAAGCGCTGGTTGGCAAGTTGTTCCGCTTGCTGCGCATCGCTGACCGCGAGGTCCTGTAGATGCTGCTGATCGCGCAGATATTGCAGGGCGCTGAGTTGATCTTCCACTTCCTTGTAGGACGTCAGCACCGTCTTCTCATACTGAGCGAGTGACCCGCGATAGGCCGCTCTGGCCTGCTCCACATTCGCGTGCAAGCGACCGCCTGTGAAGATTGGAGCGGCTGCCGAGGCGCCAAGCGACGCGATGCTGTTCTGCCAGTTCAGAATGGTTGAGGCATTACTGCTCTCATAGCCCACAAAGCCGGTGAGCGAAAGCTGAGGGAAGTACGCGGCCTTGGCCACTCCGATCTGCGCTGTAGCGGCCGCTATGTTGCGATCTGCCTCAAGCACATCGGGACGGCGCTTGAGCAGATCGGAGGGCAGACCAATTGGAACTGACGGAGGCGGAGGCGTGTCCGGTTGGGATGGAATGCTGAAGCCTTCCACCGTGCGGCCCAGCAGCACGGCAATGGCATGTTCTGATTGCGCCCGGCTGAGACGCAACGCCTGCGTGGATGCGTTGGTCTGGTCGAGAAGTGTCTTGGCCTGTGCGACCTGCAGCTCGCTGGTGAGGCCATGTTGAAGAAGTGTCTGGTTGAGACGGTACGCCTGTTGCAGGTCGGCCAAGGTGCTATCGAGGACACGGATCTCCTGGTCGATCTCACGCAGTTGAAAGTAGTCGATCGCGACATTAGCCTCAGCAGTGAGACGCACGAAACGTAAGTCATCTTCGTTGGCCTGCTGTGTGGCCCGAGCTGCTTCGACGGTGCGACGCACACGGCCCCAGGCGTCGATCTCGTAGTTGAGAACCAGCGGAAGCTGGAAGTCGTTATAGGTGGACGCGCGACCGCTGGTGGCACCGTTGTTGGGTCGATTCTGCGCCTCGCGGGTGCGATCGGCGGCGGGTTGCGCACTCACAGTGGGGAAGAGGTATGAGCGCGCATAGCCAGTCATGGCGGCTGCCTGGTCCACGTGGGTGACGGCGATGCGAATGTCGGTGTTGGCCGCGTCGGTCTGCTGCTCCAGCGTGTTGAGTTCAGCGTCGTCGAATACCTGCCACCAGCTGGCTGCTCCAATGGAAGAGGCATCGGCGGCGGATTGGGATGCCGCCTCACCGGTGTAAGACGGTGGCACGGGCACAACCGGCGCCTTGTAGTTGGGGCCTACGCGGCAGGCGGTGAGCTGCAGTGCGAGCACGGTAAGCCCGCATGCAGCAAGCCAACGCGAAAGGGGTTTCTTGTGCAGGAATGATCTCATGGTCAGCCTCCTACTTGCCGCTATCCTTGCTGTTGGTGCCGCCGCCGGCGGTGCTGGGATCTGTGTTCGTCTGGGCCTGGATGCTTGCGGCCATTCCATCCACCACATAGTCGGGCGGACTGGAGACGACGCGATCGCTGGGAGAAAGCCCGGACGTGATCTCAATTTGATTGCCGAGATCGTTGCCGATTGAGACTTTGCGCCGCTCCAATTTGTTCTGCGCGTTCACGATCACAACCTGGGGTCCGGCAGCCTGAAACAGCACCGCGCCGGTGGGAATGACCAGCTCCTTCGCAGGCTGCGCCAGGTGCAGATGAACATTGGCGTAGGCCCCGGGCATTAACTTGCCTGAAGGGTTGGGCACGTCAATTTCTGTGAGCAGCGTATGCGAACCTGGATCAATGGCGTGGCTCGAGCGGACGACGGAACCATCGAAGCTCTGGCCCGGAAGCTCTGTCAGGGTCAAGTCCGCTTTGAGCCCCGGAGTGATCTGGCTCGCGAAGAGTTCCGGCACTGGCACAAATACGCGCATGGTCCTGATTTTGGATATATGAAATAGTTGCGCGCCATTGCCGCCGTTGCCTGCGTTGATGAGATCGCCGACGTTGACCAGGCGCTGCGTGACCACGCCGTCGAAGGGTGCAAGGACGCGTTCGAAGCCCTGTAGTTCCTGCAGACGTTTCACGTTCGCGTCTGCTGCGTGCAGGTTGGCTACCTGCGCACTCAGGTTCTGGTTGTTCATGTCGACATCCTGTTGGGCGACAGCTTTTGTCCCACTAAGGTCCTGATATCGTTTGGCGGTGACCTGTGCGAGCGTGAGGTTGGCCTGAGTCTGGCTCTGCATGGCACGCGCCTGATCCAGCTCCTGATCGATCTCGGGAGACTGAATCAAGGCCAGCAACTGACCTTGATGCACCTGAGCGCCGATGTCCACGGACCAGCTTTGAACATAGCCGCTGGTGCGTGCGTAGATGGTCGAGTCGTCGAAGGCCTGGAGCGTCGAAGGTAGCGAGATATCGCCAGTGGCCACGTGCTCTGCGGGGTGAATTATGCTCACCGGTTCGGGCACGTTCTCGTTCGTGCTGGCCGCGAGCGCGCGGCCTTCGCGAGTTCTGATCACAAGAGCAAGCGCTCCAAAGATCAACAGCAGGATTGGGATGACGAGGAACCACTTGATCGCGCCTTCGCGTACGGGGCGGCCGAGAACTAGAGGTTGCGTTTCAGTATTGTTATGCGGCATGGATTGCCTCCGGCGTGTTGGGGTTGTCCGCCTTATGGCGAACGATGAAGAAGATGATGGGGACGAAGAACAGTGTGGCTACAGTGGCAAAGAGCAGACCACCGATCACGGCTCGCCCCAGCGGCGCGTTTTGCTCGCCACCGTCACCCAGGCCTAGTGCCATCGGCACCATGCCGATGATCATGGCCATGGCGGTCATCAGCACGGGCCGCAGGCGCGTGGCGCCCGCTTCGAGTGCCGCGCGAAGCGCATCTTTGCTTTCGGCGAAGTGCTCGTTGGCGAAGGTGATGACAAGCACGCTATTCGACGTGGCCACGCCAATGGTCATGATGGTGCCCATCAATGCGGGCACGCAGAGCGTCGTGTGGGTGAGCAGAAGAATCCAACAGATGCCAGCCAGCGCGCCAGGCAGTGCGGTGATGATGATGAAGGCTTCCGACCAGCTTTGGAAGTTCACCACCAACAGCAGGTAGACCAGCGTAATGGCGATGGCGAGCCCGGCGTACAGACCATGGAATGAGCTGCGCATCGTGGCGACCTGCCCGCGGGTGACGAGAGTGCTGCCGTGTGGAAGGTGGTGCTGCGCCTGCGCCGTGATCTTCGCGATATCCGCGGATACGCCGCCCAGGTCGCGGCCCTGCACGCTGCCGTAGATGTCGATGACAGGCGCTACGTTGTAATGCGTGACAATCGCTGGCTCCTCGGTAGGCGACATCGTGGAGAGGTTGAGGAAGAGCTGCGTATTCGGAGAGCCAGGTGTGTTGACTGGAATGCGATTGATCGCGTCGAGAGAATCGATGCGGTATTGCGGGGTCTGCACTGCAATGTTGTAGGAGACCCCGTTAGTCGGATTCAGCCAGAAGTTTGGCTGCGTCTGGAAGCTTGAGCTCAGCGACACGAGCAGGTTCGAAGCGACGTCGTGCTGGGTGAGCCCGACCTGCTGCAGGCGAACCCGGTCGACGTCATATTGAAGCCGTGGCTGGTCTTCGAGCTGCTGAATGTGGACGTCCACGGCGCCCGGGACATGGCGAATCTGCTCTGCTATCTGCGAGGCCAGCGCGAAGTTGTCCTTGACGTCGCGACCGACGAGTTGAATGTCGAGTGGCGCCGGGATGCCGAAGTTCAGCGTCTGCGCGACAATGTCGGCGGGCTCGAAGAAGAAGGATGTTCCTGGGAACTCCTTTGGAAGCTCCTTGCGAAGCTCTGACACGTAGTCGGCGGTGGGATGATGTTTCGGTTGCAGCGATCCGAGGATCTCCGCGTCGGCTTCGCCGACTGTGCCGCTGTTGCTGTAGGAAAGATTGATGCCGCTGGTGGGCAGGCCGATGTTATCGAGGATTCCTCCTATCTCCGATGCCGGAATGCGCGTGCGAATATAGCTGTCCACAGCATCGACCAGCCGCGCTGTTTCTTCGAGGCGCGTACCGGTCTTCGCACGCATATGCAGGCGGAACTGGCCGGCGTCCACTGCGGGGAAGAAGTCTTCACCAAGGAATGGGATGAGCGACAGACTACCCAGGCAGAACAGCAGAAAGATGCTGGCAAAGGCAACACGGTGTTCGATGCACTGCGCAAGCAAGCCTTCATAACGTTGCTGCATCGTCTCGAATGCGTGCTCAAACTTGGTGTGGAGCCGCGCAAACCATCCCGGCTGCCCGTTGCCTTCGGCTTGATGTTTCTTTGCATCTACTTCTTTCGGCAGAAGGTACATGACGAGCGTGGGAATGATCGTTCGGGAGAAGAAGTATGACGCAAACAGTGCGAACACGACGGCTTCGGCCAGCGGCACAAAGAGGTATCGCGAGACGCCTGACAGAAAGAACATCGGCACAAAGACAATGCTGATGCAGGTAGTGGCGAGAAACGCGGGTACAGCGATCTCCTGAGCACTGTCGAGAATTGCCGTGCGCAGGTCCTTGCCCATGGCCAGGTTGCGTTGCATGTTTTCAATCTCGACGGTCGCGTCATCGACCAGCACGCCAACCGCCAGCGCCAGTCCGCCGAGGGTCATCACATTGATGCTTTCCCCAAGCGCGCTCAAGAGGAGCAGCGAGGTCAAAATTGACAGTGGGATCGAAATGCAGATGATGAGTGTGCTGCGCCAGCTGCCGAGGAAGACGAGAATCATGATCGATGTCAAACAGGCAGCAATCAGGCCCTCGCGCACAACGCCGTCGAGCGATGCTTTGACGAAGACGGATTGATCGGCCAAAGGCGTGATCTTGAGCTGAGGTGAAAGGGTTGCGGCGATCTTCGGCAGTGAGGCGCGGATGTCGGACACGATGGAGAGCGTCGACGCAGTGCCGGTCTTCTCGACCGTCAGCAGGGCGCCGCGCTGGCCATCCTGGCGTACGATATTCTGCTGCACCGCGAAGCCGTCTCGCACATGGGCTACATCCTTCAGGAAGATGGTGCCCCCGTTCACCGTCTTTACCGGAAGATCGTTGAGTTCCTGGACAGTATTAGGCGTACCGTTTAGACCGACGTTGTATTCGGTGGAACCAATTTTCGCAGTGCCGGCAGGCAGGATCACATTCTGTGCGTTCACGGCGTTTACTATGTCGAGCGGAGCTAGGCCTTTCGACTCCAACCGAGATGAGTCGATATCGACCATCACCTGCCGCACCTTACCGCCAAAGGGTAGTGGCACGGCTGCGCCGCGAATTGTAGCCAGCTGCGGACGGATGAAGTTCGTGCCGAGATCGTTCAGGGCCTGTTCGGAGAGTCCTGTTCCGCTCAGCCCGAGCTGAATGATCGGCACAGTCGACGCGCTATAGCGAATGACCAGCGGAGGCGTGATACCGGACGGCAGTTGTTTGAGCGTGGCTTCGGCTTCGGATGTCACCTCCGCCAGCGCACCGTCTACATTAGCCTGTGGCTGCAGGTATACCTTGATGACCGAGACGCCGTTGAGCGACTGGGATTCAATGTGCTCGATGTTCGAAACGGTGGTCGTGAGCGCGCGCTCATAGATCGATGTGACGCGGCTGTCCATCTCCGAAGGCACAAGCCCTGTGTAGGTCCAAATGATGCTGACCACCGGGATGTTGATCTCTGGAAAAATGTCGACCGGAGTGCGCAGCAACATGATCGGCACACCAAGAAACAACAAGAGCGCAAGCACGATGAAGGTGTAGGGTCGATTCAGTGCGAGTCGGACAATCCACATGGCAATCTCCTTACAAACGTAGTAACCGCGCTACAGGCCTGCGGCGTGAAGCAAAGCTGCTTCCACAGTGCGGAGCAGTTCTTCTCCGTCGAACGGTTTGAATAAGAATGCAAATGCGCCGACAGAGCGAGCGTGTTCCTCGGCGTGTTGCTCCTGGAACGCCGAGATAATGATGGTTAAGATTTGCGGATGTGTTTGCGAAACGCGACGGTGCAACTCCCATCCATCGATGCCCGACATGCGGATATCGGTGATCAGGCAGCGCGCGCTACACAAAGCGTCCGAGTTGAGCAGGGCGTCGGCAGATGCAAAGCAAACAGTATCGATCCCGTCGGAACCAAGCAGGTCGGCGACCGACTCGCGTACCCGCGCGTCGTCATCCACCACCAGTACGAAGGGGTTTGTGTCCGTTTTCGCGGGAGTGCTTCGCAAGGCCATGAAGCAACACTAGGCCATCCCGGAGCGACTTTCTATTATCGCTTTGTATAGGGTGTGCGAGGCAACTCGAGCTGCAGCCGCTCGGTCATGCGCACAAGATCTGCGAGCGACTCCGCCTGCATCTTGCGCATGATCTGGCCGCGATGAATGCGTATGGTGATCTCGCTGGTGCCCAACTCTCCGGCGGTCTGCTTGTTCAGAAGACCAGCGACGACATATGGCAACACCCCCTGCTCGCGTGGTGTCAGGAGCGAGTACCGTCTCCTGATCTCGGCAAGCTCGGACCGGCTGTTCCTGGTACGCTCGGCCGCATCGAGAGCACTCCTCACTGCTTCAAGGATATCCAGATCGTCAAAGGGCTTGGTCAGGAACTCCGATGCTCCCGCCTTCATCGCTTTGACTGTCGATGGAATGTCCCCATACCCGGTGAGGAAGATGATCGGCGGCGCATCGTGAGCGCCAAGCTCCTGTTGTAATTCGAGGCCGCTCATCTCCGGCATATCGATGTCGAGAATCAGGCAGCTGATCGCATCATCAGAACGAGCAAAGGCCAGGTACTCCGCGGCACTGGCGAACGTCCTCACTCTCCTGTTCGATGAGCGCAGCAAAGACTCTAACGCTTCGCGGACTCGCTTGTCGTCATCCACGACATAGACAATCGTGTAATCATGACTCATCCCTGTCCTCCTTCATGCATGGCAATGTGAAAGAGAAGACTGTTCCACCTTCAGCTCGCGCTGCGCCCCAGAGCTGTCCGTCATGGGCCTTGATTATCGAGCGGCAGATCGCGAGTCCCATTCCCATGCCGTCGGCCTTTGTCGTAACAAAGGGATCGAAGATGGCGGTGAAGTCAGGAGGCGCTGTTCCGTTGTCGAGTACCTCCGTCAGGACCATTGTGCTCTGCTGCCGTGAGCGCGCCTTGATGCGCCTGGGATACTCTGCGTCCTTCAGTGCATCGACTGCATTGACCAGCAAGTTCATCAGAACTTGTTGCAGCTGGATCTTGTCGCCTTCGATGTGAGGCAGGTCAGGAGGGATATCAATCTCGAGCCGTATGTCCTCTCGCTGCAATCTGCCCCTTAACACAGATGCGACCTCGGAGAGGACGACTCGCATGTCCAGCTTCGTCTTCTCCAAGGCGGAGTTCCTGAACAGTGAACGAAGCCCTCGCACGATCTCCGCCGCATCCTTGCCATCGCGAACGATGCGCTCCACCGAGGCCCTTCCGTCCGCTGTATTCGGAGGAGTAGCCGCCAGCCAGCGGAGGCAAGCCTGTCCATTCGCCACCATGGCACTCAGAGGCTGGCTGATCTCATGCACTACAGCGGCAGCCAACTCGGAGATTGCAGAGTTCTGAGCAGCCTTGGCGAGCTTTGTTTCAGTCCGGCGAAGGGAATCTTCAGCCTGCCGCCGGTCCTCGATGTCCGTAAGTACGCCATACCATCGGATAATCTGTCCGCTATCGTCCGTGAGTGGGCGCACACTGGTCTGGAAAGAGCGGAAGTTTCCATCGAAACGGCGAAGGCGGTACTCCATCGTATGCGCCACTCCCGCCGCGAAAGATGCGAGTCTCTGCTCGATGACTCGCGCTCGTTCTTCCGAGTGTAGCGCTTCGTCCCAGGCACCTTGCCGGACCTCGGGTAATGTCTTACCGAGATAGGCGGAAACCTGCTCGTTGCCGTAATCGATGGCGCCCTCGGGTGTGCACGTATAGACCAACCCGGGGATGGTCTCCAGTGTGAGACGCAGACTTTGCTCACTCTTTTGGAGTCTTTTCTCAGCTGCCTTGCGATCGCTGATATCGCGAAGAAAAACGGTCGTCTTATCGCCGAATCGGCCGCAGGTCGCTTCGACGTAGAATCGTCTGCCATCGGCATCAACAGCCTCGAACTCGCCCGAGGCCTCAAGGGGATGGAATCCGGGCATTAGCTCTTCAGTTGAGGTGCCCAGCACCTGCCACAGCGGCCGGCGATACATTTTCAGCATCGCCGGATTCGCGAAAAGTAACTTTTTGTCTGGGCCTGCGATGAAGATTGCGTCAGGGCTTGTCTCCGCAAGGGATCGAAACTCCTCACCGATGGCCAATCGTTCCCGATCTGAGCGGCGCTTTGCGTGCAGAATGGCCTCGCTCACCAACATCACAGCGACGAAGAAACCCATCCTGACCAGCGAGGGCCGGCTATGAAGGAGGTGGAAAGCTGGAGGAAGAAAGACGAACTCGAAAGCGCACGACGACAAGAAGATGGTGAGAAAAGCCGGCCCTCTTCCTCCGAAGAGGCTGGTGGCGATCAAGGCCAACATAAAGCATGAAGATGGTGCATCCAGCACCCACCCCAGAACTCCGGCCACGAGCCAGAAGAATACCGCAAGCGTATACGCTCGAACTTCAGAACTTCTCCCAGCTTTCATCGCTACCGCCAAGGAATCGCTTATGCGAAGTGTTCCCGTCTCTACTATTGTAAGGCGGCTCCGGAATCAGTACTAAAAGGATCATCGGGCCTATTTGCATTCCATGCGCACTCAATGATTGGTACTGAGAAGTGGCTCTCGCCAATGACTCCTTTGGCTGAGATCAGCAGCTCGCAAGCTTTCAATATCTCGCGCTCTCCGATCGAAAAAGAGAAATATCACCTCGGGACACCCTAAATAGAAAAGAAAAGCCTGGACAAGCGAGAGAGAATCTCTGCGCCTGCACGGCGCAACCAAATATGACCTTTCCTGTGCGTGCCTCAACCACCCCGATCTGCGTCTCCCGA
>Ga0137412_10004800_pt1 | contig 10791 bp, 10 predicted proteins | sample CZODoug2_1_16fun_FD_122160 | JGI IMG/M metagenome (GOLD analysis project Ga0137412, IMG submission 122160) | Vadose zone soil fungal communities from Angelo Coast Range Reserve, California, USA - CZODoug2_1_16fungal (Hybrid Assembly) | ecosystem: Environmental > Terrestrial > Soil > Vadose zone... | reverse complement strand
GTCGAGCTTGCTGGTCGGCTCGACGATGCGGGCGATCACCAGGTCTCGGAACACGGGGTCGGCCACGGCGTCCAAGCCCAGCCAGTCATAAACCGCACCGCCGTGCGTCCTGACCCCACCGGAGCACCCGCAGGGGCAGCCGGAGCCGGTATCAGTGTCGAGGTTCGCCAATCCGGCACATCGGCAACCCGAGTAGGACGTGCCGGTACCTCGATGTCGAGCGCCGCCTGCTCTCCGGTGACGATCGCGCGGGCTTCCTCGAGCAGAATGCCCAGCTCAGCATCGGTATGCGCGGAACCAACATGAGCCAGGATCACTACCCGGCCACGGTCTTTGCGTGCGACTTGCACGGCCGAATCTACCCGTTTAGTACCCCAAACCGCTCACCGCGCCGCAGGAAACCGCTGGTCAAGAAGCTACGCCCCAAAAATTCCGCCGGGCATGTCCAAACTCAGGCGGTCCGCAACATCTCGTATTTCACCTGCACCTTCACCATCGGCGGGTGAAGGCTGGTTGGTGAGTGTGCAGCATGTCCTCATAGGTCTCGCGACGCGCGGCCAGCGAGGCCTTGCCGTTCGCGCAGAAGACGATCGGGGCAATCGGGGCGCCGTTGTAGTGGTTGGCCATCGTGTAGCTGTAAGCCCCTGTCACGGGTATGACGACCAGGTCACCGACCCTCGGGTTGACCAGCCTGGCCCCACCGATCATCAGATCCCCTGATTCACACTGGCGGCCGACGACGTCGCAGACTGTGTCTGGTACGCGGTCCATCGCGGTCGCGACTGCGGCGTGGTAACGCTGGCCCGTTAGAGCGATGTCTAGGTTGTCAGCCATTCCCCCATCCAGAGCCACGAACGTCTTGCCGGTGCGCTTGACCGTGTTGACGCGGTAGAGGGTGACGCCGGCTCGAGCTACCAGGGAACGCCCTGGCTCGATGATCAACCGTGCCCCGACAGGCAGATGCGTGCGCGCTGCGTCAACCACAGCGTCGAGGTACCGCTCGACACTCGGTGCTGGCTGGTCCTCGGTGTACTGGACACCCAATCCGCCACCAATGTCGTAGGCATCGAAGGTTCCCAGGCCAGCAACCGACTTCACCGCGTCGGCGAACGGCTCGGTCTCTAACACTTGGGAACCGATGTGCACGTGGATCCCCTCCAGGCTCAGGAGCGGGTGCGTCGCGATACGCTTCACCGCCACCTGAACCTGATCGCGGGGGAGCCCGAACTTCGAGTCAGTGCCACCGGTGACCTGTGATGCGTGAGTCTGAGGTGAAATTCCCGGGGTCCAACGGATCATCACTGCCTGCGGGCGCTTAGTCATTGACTCCAGTCGCGCGAGGTCGTCGAAGTTGTCCACGATGATGCATCGGATGCCCGCCTTCAGCGCCATTTCGATCTCGGCATCCGACTTAGCGTTCCCGTGCATGTAGATGCGGGCTGGGTCGACACCTGCGGCCAGCGCCATCATCAGCTCGCCACCGCCGGCAACATCGACACCGAGTCCCTCAGACTCCGCGATGGCGTACATGGCAACCGCGGGAAGCGACTTCGAAGCAAACAGCACTGTTGAACGCGGCCAGCGGTTAGCCAACCCATCGACAAAACGTCGGATCTGGCGACGCAGACCCTGCTCGTCGATGACGTAAGCCGGGGTGCCGAACTCCTCGGCCAACTGGCTGACTCTGCAGCCGGCGATAGTGAGCTCACCCTTCTCGGTGAGGTCCGATTCCTCGGGAAAGACGCTAAGGACGTCAGCGTGGGGAAGACGGAGTGATTCAGCGGTGCTCACGATGTCCTTCTGTGTGTCTCGGGTTTCGACGCTCGGTGTTGGGTGACTCTCGAACGGCCTCTGCCGGCTTCGATTAGCCCGGCCAGATGGATGAGGTGGTTCGCTCATCACGCGATAAATCCACTGGCGGCCTCTTCGGCCTCGCGCAACACCCTGAGAACGTTCTCGCCCGCGAGCTTCTGCGCATCCGCACGCGACCAACCTCTCGATGCCAGTTCGTCGAACAGTGCGGGATACATGCTTACGTTTTCGAGCCCGACTGTCACCGACGGAGTTCCGTCGAAGTCTCCGCCGATTCCGACGTGAGCGATTCCTGCCACCTCGCGGACGTGATCCACGTGATCCGCCACGTCGCGCAGGGTGGATTGCGGCGAGGGGTTTGCCTCCAGCCATCGGTCGATCTGTGCCGCTAGGGCCGCGCTGGCGCAGGTATCAGAATCAATGGTCGGTTGCGCAGCATTCCGGAGTTTGGTGGATGCTGCAGACTCGCCGGGTTTGGGTGCTGCGGGAAATTGACTTTCTTGCGCGGAGACCACGGACCGGTGCGGTGGACGTACCTCCTCAAGCCCCAAACTTGCCCGCTGCGCGATCATCTCGGCCTCCCAATCCAGGCATCGCTGCGAAACGAACTCAGGGACGAATGTGACCTGCACCACGCCTCCGTTTGCGCCGACCTTCGAGAGCACGTGATCGGATACGTTGCGCGGGTGATCGGTCACCGCTCGCGCGGAGGAATGCGAGAAGATGACCGGGGCAGAGGTGGCTGCGAACGCGTCCAATTGAGTGGACTCGGACGTATGAGACAAATCGACGATTATGCCGATCCGGTTCATCTCCGCGACGATCGCCTTCCCCATCTCATTAAGTCCGGTCGTCTGTCGCAGCCCGGTCGCAGACGCCGCCCATGCCGTGTCATCATTGTGCGTCAGCGTCATATAGCGGACGCCGAGACGGGCAAACATCTGTAGCACGCCCAGCGACTCGGCAATCGCGTGCCCGCCCTCGACCCCCATCAGCGACGCGATCCGACCGCTCGCGAAGACGCGCTCCACATCGGCCGCCGTTCGGGCAAACCCGAAGACATCCGGATACTGCGCAACGAGACGGTAGACAGCATCAATCTGCTCCAGGGTCGCCACAACCGCGGCCTCCTCGACCAAATGCGAGGGAACCCATACCGACCAGAATTGCGCTCCCAACCCGCCGCGCCTCAACTTCTCGACATCGGTGTGCAACTGATCCTGCACGGTGCTCAGGCCGTCTACCGAATACCCGAACTTCCCCCGCAACGCCGCGGCGAGATCATTGTGACCGTCAAATAACGGGGTCTGCCGAAATAGCTCGGTCGCCGACCATGAATTCACGTCGTACCTCACTCACTGTGTTATCTCATTCCACCCGCGCGTGACACATCCGCACAGCGCCCGCGGAGCTATCAAGTAATTCCGGGCAGATTCCCCAGTCCGTCTACGAGCGGAATGGCAGCGATCAGCCGCCTCGTGTAGTCGTCCTGGGGATCGTTCCACACCTGCTCGACAGGCCCGCGCTCGACGATCTTCCCGTGATTCATCACGGCGACGTCGTCGGCGATGACGCGGACCACCGCAAGGTCATGTGAAATGAACATCAGACTCGCACCTGTCCTGAGAGCGAGATTCCGCATGAGGCGTGCGATCTTGGCTTGCAGCGACGCGTCGAGCGACGCGATCGGTTCGTCCCCGATCAGCAGATCCGGGCCGGCGGCAATCGCCCTGGCAATGGCGATCCGTTGCCGCTGGCCGCCAGAGAATTCATTGGGATATAAATGGGCCGCACCGCTGTCCAACTCGACCTCTTCGAGCAAGCTCGCTACGGTCCATCGTTGATCACCGGCGCACGCGCGAAGTCCATCTTCGATCTGGCTCGCTACAGTGCGCCTCGGGTTCAACGACGCATATGGATTCTGGAAGACCATCTGAATCGCGATCTGTTCGGTCGGCCGGCGCCGCAGTCCGAGTTTCCCCACTGGATGCCCGTTGAACTGAACGCTGCCTGAATCCAGCGACTCCAGACCACAAATGACCCGTGCGAGTGTCGACTTGCCGCTGCCGGATTCCCCCACCAGCCCTAGCACATGCCCCTTCTCCAGGTCGAGGCTGACGTCATCCAGCGCGGTGAGGCGGCCCAGTCCCGGCCGACGATAGGTGGCCGTCGCCCCGTCGATCCGCAGAAGTTGTTCGCTCATCAGAGGTCGCCGCCTCGGGCGGCCCCATGGCCGGTCGCGTTCGGAAGGGAGGCAATCAGTTGCTGCGTGTATTCCTCGCGCGGAGCGGTAATCACGTCGAACCGGTCACCTGCCTCGATAATGTGGCCTCTCCGCATGATGACAATCCGATCTGCCAGCGCCGACATCACACCCAAGTCGTGGCTGACGAGGAGGATGGCCAAGCCCGATTCGTCGCAGAGCTCCCTGAGCAATTGCAGAATCCCCGCCTGCACGATCACATCGAGTGCGGTCGTCGGTTCATCGGCGATGAGGATTTTGGGGTTGCAGATGATCGCACCGGCAATGGCAATACGCTGCAGCTGGCCGCCCGAAAACTGATGCGGATACTTCTTTAGCGCCGATTCCGGCTCGGGAACCCGCAACTTGTCCAGCACCGTGATCGCGCGTTCGCGCGCTGCCGCTTTGCCGAGGCCCTCATGGTGTCTGAGATGGTCCGTCAGCTGGACGCCGATATTCAACATCGGGTGCAGCGACGCCGTCGGGTCCTGGAAGACGGCGGCAATCTCGCGGCCGCGAAGAGCATTCATCGACCGGGCCGGCATCCCGACGAGCTCCTTCCCGCCGTATTCGATCGATCCGCTGACCCGAGCATTCGCCGGCTGCAGGCCGCACATCGCCATACCGGTCATCGTCTTCCCGGACCCGGATTCGCCAGCCAATCCGGTTATCCTGCCGGCGGGAACATCAAAGCTGATGCCGTCGAGGATCTTCGCCGCACCGATGGTCAGCTTCAGATCCCGGATGCTCAGTCCGGGCGTCATATCGCGCGCTCCTTGACCACTTTGGTGATCGTCGGGTCAAGCGAATCGCGAAGCGAATCCCCCATTAGGTTGAAGGCCACGACGACCGTCAGGATCGCCAGCCCGGGATACAGCGCGATCCACCAGGACGAGAACTGCTGAACGCCCTCCGAGATCATCAGGCCCCAGTCGGGTGTTGGCGGGATGGCGCCAAGGCCGAGGAATGACAGCCCTGCCAGGTCCAAGATCGCGGCTCCGACGTTCAGGGTCGCCAGCACGAAGATCGGCGAAATGACGTTGGGCAACACGTCCCTGCGAAGCGAGGTGAGTGAGCCGGACCCAAGGAGACGGCCTGCCACGACATAGTCATTCTGCCGCGCGACGATGACGAGGGAACGGGCGACGCGGGCATAGCTCGGCCATGAAACGAACAGCAGAGCAATGAACGCATTCGTGAGACTCGGGCCGAGCGCCGCGGCGATCACCATTGCCAAAATGATCGTAGGAAAGGCAAAGACGAGATCCGCTATCCGCATGATGACCTCGTCCACGACCTTGCCGAAGTAGCCGGCCACCGCGCCGAGGACCGTGCCGATGACCATCGAGCACGCCACAACCACAAAGGCGAGCACCATGGACGTCCGCGCGCCGTAAAGCACCCGCGAGAAGACGTCACGACCCACGGCATCCGTGCCAAGAAAATTTGTGCTGCCGGGTGCGTGCAACCGTGGGAACGACTGGGCGAGAGGATCGTAGGGTGCCATGAGCGGCGCGACGATCGCGATGACTATCCAAAGTCCAACGATGCTTACGCCGATAATTCCGAGCGGAGAACGTAACGCCTTCGGAAAACGGAACTTCCACTTTCTTGCATGGACCGCCTCAATAACGTCGCTCACGGATTCCTCACCCTCGGATCGATGAAGCCGTAGATCACGTCGACGATGAGGTTGACCAGGATATAGATCACGCCGACGATCAAGCCGACACCCATGACCACCGGCAGATCCAGATGTGTCGCGCCGTTATAGGCGTATTGACCGATCCCATGCCATGAGAAGACCTCCTCCGTCAGTACCGCACCCGACAGGAGGGATCCGAACGAAATACCGATTACCGTGATGATCGGGACCAGCGCGCCGCGGAGCACGTAGCGCATCACCACCGCCCTGGACGGCAAGCCCTTCGCCCGCGCGGCGCGCACATAGTCCATGTTGAGAACTTCGAGGACGGATGACCGCGCAAACCGGGTCAGCAACCCGATCGTAAACAAGGCCAAGACGGATGCAGGCATAATCAAATGCCCCAGCGCATCCATAGCGGTTTTCCACTGCCCGGCGATCAGCGAATCGATCGTGTACAACCCGGTCACGTTGGGTGGAGGAACGGTGATCGGTGATAGCCGACCCGACCCTGGCAAAGCATGAAGCTTGAAGAAGAAGACGTAGTAGACCACCAGTGCGAGCCAAAACGTCGGTATTGAAATACCGACGAGACTTACAATGCGGATCACGTGGTCGGTCATTCTGCCTCGCCGCAGCGCCCCCCACATGCCAAGGCCGATTCCGATGAAGATCGACACCACAATTGCGGCAACTGCTAACTCGACCGTGGCGGGGAATGCAACGGCAAGGTCCGACGCGACAGGAGTCTTGGTCTGTGCCGAAACCCCGAGATTGCCCTGGAGCAAGTTGCCGATGTAGATCGCATACTGAACGGGAGGCGGTTTGTCCAAGCCCATGTCGGCCCGGAACTGCTTCACGATTTCTGGATTCGCAGAGGCCTGCTCGCCTAGTACAGCCTGAACCGGATCCCCCGGCACGAGATTCGTTAGGGAGAAGGTCACCAAGGTGACACCGAAAACCAAGACGACTCCGAGCCCGATCCTGATCAAGATGTACCGTAGCAACGGGTGAATATAGCGCCGCGTGCGAGGCACATCCGGGAGGGAGCTCCCCCGACCACTCTCACCGGGGTCTGCGACCGAAAGTGTGGAGGACATGACCTCGTCACTGGCTACCACGTGACTACTTGATGTTCTCGATATCGATTAGCCAGAGCGGGTTTGCCGCGGCCGACTCGATCGATTTCACCGTCACTAGGTTCTTGACGGGCTGGAAGAGGGAGACGAATGGACCCCTCTCATTGAGCGCAATCTGAAGGTCCTGGTACGCGGTCGATCGCGCGGCATCACCGGATGCAGCCACCGCCTTGGCGCCGAGCGAGTCAATCTCGCTGTTTGCGCCCTCTTTCCACACGGCCCGCAGCCCGAGGTTCTGTCCAGGAAGGTACACGAGGTAGTCCGAAGGGTCCGGGTAGTCGGCTCCCCAGGTCCAGAGCCCCATTTGCTCATTGCCGGCACGGTAGTTATCCAGCTCGGTGGCCTCCGGGCCGGGGGCCAACTTGAGGTTGATCCCGACTGCCTTGAGCTGGGACTGAATCGTCTCCGCGAACGGCTGCATCTGTAGGCCGTCCAGGGTGATGTCATTCGGGTAACTCAGCACTACCTCTTCACCGTTGTACCCGGAAGCGGCCAACGACTTCTTCGCCGCGGCAAAGTCGAACTGGAGCCCCTTCTCCGTCGGCAATGCCCCGAGGAACTCCGAAGGCACGACACCGCCCGGTCGCGCGGCACCGTCTCCGGCCAGAGCAAGAATCTTGCCGTAATCCAGGCCGAACTTCACCGCCGTGTTGAAGTCAGCGTTCGAGGTCCACGCACTGATTGCCGGGGACTGGTTCATCATCAGATACACCGTGTCGGTGGACGGCTCGGTCAAGACATTCACCGCGGACTTGTCAAGCTGCTTCACCTGGTCTGGATTCAGGTCAAGGGCGACCTGCGATTCACCAGATTGGATATTCAGCGCCTGAGTTTCGCCGGCGACGTTCCGCACAACAACGCGCTTCTTTGCCGGCGCAGTGCCGTGGTACTTCGGGCTGGCTTCAAGAACTACCTGTGAATTCGCGTCATAGGACGACAGCGTGTACGAGCCCGACCCTGCGGAGGTCTTGTTGAGGAACGCCTCCGCCTTGTCGTCCTTATCAGTGGTGCCTCCGTTCTCCTTCACAACCTTGGAATTCACAATGCCGAGACTCGGATTGGGAAGGATGAAGGCCAGTGCCGGGTTGGGCCGCGGCGACGTCAGCGTGAGGGTCTTATCCGCTGTCTTCTCGATCTTGACGTCTTTGAGCATGAACGACGGGTTCCCGGCGATGCCCTGAACCCGTTGTAGCGAAAACACGGCGTCATCCACTGTCACAGGGGAGCCGTCCGAGAATGTCGCCCCGTCCTTCATGGTCAAGGTCATCACCTTGTCGCCATCCGACAGTTTGAATGAGGCCAAGCCGTCAGTCGGCTTCGACACATCGCCGCCCTTGAAGGTGAGCAGCGACTCGTAAAGGGCGTGGTCGAGCATTGACCCGGTCGGCTCGAACTGACGCGCAGGGTCAATTGTCTTGAGGTCGAACGATGTCTCGACCACGACAGACGCCGCATCGCCGCTGGAAGCCGCACCTCCTCCCCCGCCCGAACAACCCGTCATCACGAACAGAATGATTGCCGCAGCCGCCGCGCTAGCGGCCTTCCCGACGGGATTGCTCTTCAAGTTATTTCTCCTTCGAAGCGGGCTGCGCTTTGTCCAGTATGGCGACGCGAAACCGTCGAGGTCTTCAGCCGCACCAACCAACGATGAACCAATCTCTTGTCGTGAACGACTACGGCTTCCCCGAGCGTGCCGTGTCTGAAGATGCTGCGGTGAGCGTTCACCGCCTCGCTAAAATTGCTGCATGCGCCAGTCGAGGTATCAGCCGCGGAGCATCGCCGTGGCCGATCTGCTCCACCTCTTGGACAACGCCGGTCTGTGGCTGGCCTCGGCACCCTCGCAACTGCGGCTTCCGATAACAAGCCCAACGTTGGTCGACCCATTGAGTACCCTGAGCGGGCCGCGGGGCGGGATACTGCTGGGGATCGGCCTTCACCCCGAGGCTCCGGCGTCCGCGGAGGTGATCCGCGAAGCCGCGCGCTGCGGATTCGGGGCGGTGGTGATCAAGTCGTTTTCGCTGAGTGTCGAAGCCCTCGCGGCAGTTGCCGATTCCGCGGGCATCGCACTCCTCATCTCCGACGACGAAATCGAATGGCTCCAGTTGAACGCGCTGATCAACTCCGCGCTCGATGCAGCCATGGAGGCGGATGACTCTCTTTCAGCGCTAGTGGTCGGAGACCTGTTCGCTCTGGCCAACGCCATCAGCGCGATGGTCGGGGGCGCGACCACCATCGAGGACATGAAGGAACGCGTACTGGCCTACTCGACGCTGCCGGAACAGAAGATCGATTCCGAGCGCAGGGACGGAATCCTCGGCAGGCAGGTGCCGAAGCTCCCAGCAAACATCGACCAATATGCAGCTGTCTTCAACGCTTCGGGTGCGGTCAGGATCGCCGGAGAGCCGCCGCTCCTCGCGCGGCTAGCCATTGCAGTCCGGGCCGGCTCTCATGCGCTTGGCTCGATCTGGGTCGTCGACGCTGCAGGAGACCTCGACTCCGATGCCGAACGCGCTTTGGAGCACGCCGCCGATATTGCAGCACTCCATCTGCTTCGCGCCCGCAGTTCAGTCGATCTCGTACGACAACAGCGGGCCGAGCTGGTGCGCGGGCTGTTCAAACCTGAAGCGGATACGAGTCTTCTCGCCGAACAACTGGAATTGGACATCTCTGGCCCCTTCGTCCTGGCGGCCTTCCAGCCGCAATTCGCGCTCGCTGGCGAAGACCTGCAAGTGTCGCGCTTGCTCGACCTCATAGCCGTGCAATGTGAGGCGTACCAACCCGGCTCGGAATGCGTTAATATCGGGGACACTGTCTACGTACTGTTTTCGGGGACGACGGCGGTGCGCGGATTAGAAGGACTTGCGCGGCGCTTGATCGCTCGGGCGAATTCGGCTCTACGCATTTCAGTTCGAGTGGCCATTGGCACCATCGTCACCACGGTCAGCCAAATTACAAGATCCAAACACGACGCGGACCTGGTACTGCTCCTGCTGGCGAATCGGAAGATGAAGACAAACGTGGCCAGCGCGCTCGACGTGCAAAGCCAACTGACGCTTATCGAACTCGCACGAATTTTCCGCAACACTCCCCAGCTCGTTTCACGAAAAGCGGAGGCCGTTCTCAACTTCGATGCGCGCACGGGAACGAGTTATGCGAACACGATTTGGACCTATCTCGATTGCTCACGCAATTCGGCCGAGACCGCTAACCGGCTATCGCTGCATCAGAACACGTTGCGGTACCGGCTCCGTCGGGTCGGCGAGCTGTTCGAGATCGACCTGGACAACCCAGATGACACCCTTACCCTGTGGCTCAGTCTGCGGGTCATAAAGTTCGATTGACCGACGGGACTACCCGCGACCGCAGGCTCCATGGCCAACGCCACGCCGAACGACTCTCATTAGTCGATGTCGAGGCCATGTCCGCGGTCTGAGGATGTCCCGGGTTCCGTGGAACTTCGGTAGCGGTCCGGTGAACATCAGGCTGCGCTCACCTGATCATTGTGCACGACGGGGCCGACAGACATGGCGGTCTCGCGTTCGAGGGCGGCCCGGAGTGTCGGCAGGTGCAGGTGGCCGTTGACCCGGCGGAACTGCTTGCCTGCCTCGACCATCCCGGCCGCGCACCAGCCCAGCGCCATCTGCCCGTCGCGCCAGCGTTTGACGTTGCCGGCGTGCTCGCGACACACCGAGATCATCGACTCGATGGCGTTGGCCGAGCGCAGGGTGCGGGCCAGCGTCGGTGAAACCTCCAGGCGCAGTGCCGTGAGGGTCTCGGCGAGTCCTTCACGCAGGCTGGCTGCCTCGCCGGCAGGATGATCAATGCCTACCGCACGGCGTCAGCGCTCCTGGTGGGGCGCCCGGACTGTACCGGCATGGTCGGCGTCGCCGGTTTCTGCATGGGCGGTGGATTCGCACTAGTGGTCTCGCCCAAGGGGTTCGGCGCATCCGCAC
>Ga0137412_10004799_pt1 | contig 10792 bp, 7 predicted proteins | sample CZODoug2_1_16fun_FD_122160 | JGI IMG/M metagenome (GOLD analysis project Ga0137412, IMG submission 122160) | Vadose zone soil fungal communities from Angelo Coast Range Reserve, California, USA - CZODoug2_1_16fungal (Hybrid Assembly) | ecosystem: Environmental > Terrestrial > Soil > Vadose zone... | reverse complement strand
CTGAACAGTTTGGGGGCGGCGGTGGAAACGCTGTATGACATCAATGATACCAATGCGAGCCTCATCCTTGGTGCCAATGGCTTTATGTATCTCCATCAGAACGACACGTTCAAAAGCGCCGTTATCAATGGCGTATCGCTGGCTGCGGGCACCCATTCATTTGCCGCCCTGAACAGCCTCTTTCCCGCAAACTTTCCGGCGACATGGACCTTGCAAAACGGCTCCACGGTCAATGCCGGCTCTGGCAGTATCACCGTGTTGGCAAATCCGGCGCCGATAATTGTGGCCCAGCCACAATCTGCGTCCGCCAATTCCGGTCAGGGAACGGCAACCTTCAGCGTCACGGCGGCGGGCACAGCACCGCTCAGCTACCAATGGAACAAGAACGGGTCAACCATTTCTGGGGCGACTTCCTCTAGCTACACGACCCCGGCAACGACAAGTTCCGACAACGGGGCGCTGTTCACTGTGGTGGTTAGCAACAGCGCTGGGAGCATAACCAGTAATGCGGCCACGCTTACGGTGCCCGGCACGGGGCCAGGCACTACGGCGACCATCAACGTCCTGAACTACGGCGCGACGGGTAACGGGTCAACCGACGATACTGCGGCCATCAACAGCGCCATCGCGGCCCTTTCGCCCGGCGACACCCTCTTATTCCCTTGCGGCCACTACCTGATTACCTCGCAACTATCCATCAGTACCGCCAACGTAGCCATCGACGGAAGCAACTGCGCAGTGATACAGGGCGCTACCGCGAACGGCAATATCATGGTCGTAGGAAATAGCTCGTTCATGGGCTCTTACGGCCCGACAGTCGCATTAAGTGCTACCGCAAATGAACTAGACACGAGCTTTACGACGGTTTCGAACCTCGGCGTAGCCGCGGGCGATTACATTTACATCAGCCAAGGCGGCAAAGATTATTCCACCGATACCGCTCCAGGCCATGACACGGGCTGTGACGTGTCGGGCTGCAGAAGAGAACTGCTGAAGGTGGCTTCCGTTTCAGGAAACACGATCACAGTCACTACGGCCCTGCACGACACCTATAACCCACTCCTGAACGCGGCCGTCGTCCAGAAACTATTGAACCCCGTCGCCGGAATTACAGTTAAAGACATCACCTTGGATGGATCGGGCACGGAGAATTATGGCTTGCTGATGTTAGGAGTTGTGGACTCCACGGTCACTGGGGTTACGTCCAGAAACGTCGTGTTCACGGCTTTATATGGAAACAGCAACTTTAATCTGGCTTGGAATAACGTGACCGTGAGCGGGGCCGGCAACCTAAATGGAACGGCAATGAGCTTGTGGGTCCAGGGCAATCCATCCGTCAATGGCGCTTCCATTTCAAACCTGAATCCGGGATCTGGCCCCGTCGCCTTCGGATTTGAGGTTTCCGGCGCAGCGAACGGTACTTTCACCAATATCACCGTTGATGCAAGTGGGGCCTACGGACGCCCGGTCAAAGTTCACGCTTCGCGTTATAACACCTTCAACTCGCTCACGTCCAAGAACGGCGCCGCAGACTATAACGGCATCGCCCTTAATTACTACTCTTCCCACAACACCTTCAATGGTTGCGTCGTCATGAACAACGGGACCGCGGGGACGGGTACGGGCAATGCTGGAATCAATACTTTCGGAAACTTCAACCAGTACAATTCCTTCCAAAACTGCACGGTGTCGGGCAACGGTAACGTGCAGTTTTACATCAGCGGCTTCGACGCCCTCGGCTTGGCGCAGGACAGCCACAATACCGTCAGCGGTGGAACTTTCACGGGATCGAACGGTTCTGAAGCAGTGATAGACATCCAGGGTGATGCCACCCTCATTACTGGCGCCACCATCAACGGCCCAGGTCGACAGGGGATCTACCTAGACACGCAAGCCACTAACGCCTGTGTGAACAACAACACCTTTGCAACCGGCTCGGGTCTGGCTGCCGCCATCAGCGCCAACAGCAGCGGCGACCAGGGTTTGGGTAACATACTAAATCTTCTAGGCAGCAACCTGACGTTGGGAGTCTGTGGCCCGTCCGTGCCATAGATTGCGACCCCGCAACTCGCACTTTCCTCTAACCTGGGCGCAAATCAGCAGTTCTTGTTCTTCCCAGATTCAGAGAACTACGCGCAAAAATTCCGCCTTGACCGGCGCCGCCCAAATGGGCGGTGGGACTTGGGTCTCACCGCGCCAGGCCAGCACCCTCGAGATACTAGCCGGGCAACCAAGTAAGGGGAAAATGGCGCCGTAGTTTTTGCCGGTTCCTAACAAAATGCCCTGGCACTCACTCAGCGAGTGGGGGGAGAAATCTTAGCCTCGTTCTGGATCAATTCGCGAAGGATGACGGGGATCTTTTCGAATTCCGCTGACTTATCGAGGAAGAAATTCGCTCCAGCAGTCATGCATTCCTCGCGATACTTGGGGTATGGGTAGTTCGTGCAAATTAGAACATAGAGCCGGGGATGGTCCCCGCGAATCGCTCGAAGAACATCAAGACCGCTCCCTCCGGGCATTTGAAGGTCGAGGATGAGCGCGTCCGGCTTCATTTTCTGGATACTGCGCACGGCTTCCGGCACGTCGCCCGCTCGTCCCACAAGTTGCGCTCCGGGTACCTCCTCCAACAGGTCCGTGAGACGTTCCGCAACTGCACTCGAATCATCGGCGATAAAGACTTTCATCTGCATTCTCCTCGAGCACTATTCTCCTAGGTATATAGAACCGCAGAACGACGCGGAAATACATCAGGTTGAAACAGTAATTTAATGTAGGACAAAATGAAGTGCCCATGACAGGGTTCGCCCCACATAGTGCGTTCACGAGTTCAAGGGCGTCGAAAATGGGTACGCCTTCTGGCCACCATTTCGCTCTAGTCCACCAGTTGAGTTTGAAGTGCGTAACGAATCAGTTGTGCGTTTGTTTTCATGCCGGACTTTTCTAGAATCCGCGCGCGATAGGTGCTCACGGTTTTCACGCTAAGAGAAAGCTCTTCCGCTATCTGTTTAACGGTCTTCCCCGACGCTATCATCCGCAGCACCTGAAACTCACGGTCCGACAAGAGTTCGTGGAGAGGCGTGTCGGCTCCTTCCCTCAGGTCCACCGCCAACTTCTCGGCCAAGGCGGCGCTCACGTATCGACCACCGGCAGCTACTCTTCTGACCGCCGCTTTCAGTTCTTCCGGCACGCTCTCTTTCGTCAAATAACCGGCCGCTCCCGATTTGAGTGCCCGGCGGGCAAATTGTTCCTCGGGATGCATGCTTAGAAGAAGAATCGGCAACTTTGGGCGCAAACGCTTCACGTCATCCAAGATGTCAAGTCCGCTTTTGCCAGGCATGCTAATGTCGAGAATCACGAGATCCCAGTCCTGCCGGTGAACTAATCCAACGGCTTCCTGAGCGGTCTTTGCCTCTCCGAAGGTGACTTTGGAGAATACTTCTGCCAGGGTCTCTCTAAGTCCTCGACGAAAGACAGCATGATCGTCAGCTATCAGAACCTTCATTCCTAATTTTTCCTCCCGAAACCGAGGGCGGGAGCGGAATCGTCAGTGTCATGGTTGTTCCGACACCTGGCACGCCTTCAATCTTGAAATCTCCATTGAGCATGAGAGCGCGCTCTTGCATCCCCACAAGGCCAAGGGACTTATGCACGTTAGCTTCTCGGGGATCAAAGCCCCGGCCGTTGTCGAAAACTTGAAAAACGATTCGAACTTTTTCCACTTTCAAGCTGGCCTCCACCAGCGAGGCATGCGCGTGGCGCGCGACATTGGTCAGCGATTCCTGAAAGATTCGAAAGATGGCGGTGGATGTATCCGTGTCGAGCGTGAGCGGTTCATGCGGTAATGTCACGCTGCAACGAATTCCGGTTCGGCCCTCGAACTCCTGAGCCTGCGATTCAAGCGCGGCCGGCAAACCGAGATCATCCAATGTTCTCGGCCGGAGTTCCGAGGCAATTCTGCGCAAAGTAGCGATCATGTTGTCCACTATTTGCACGGACGAGTCCACCTTGGTTCGGAGCTGGGTCTGCTTCGTGGTCAGCTTGCGGCCAATCAACGCAAGATCCATTTTGATTGCTGTGCAAGCCTGTCCAAGTTCATCGTGGATCTCACGGGCGATGGAGGTTCGCTCCTCTTCGCGCACGGTCTGGAGACGGGCCGCCAGGGCGCGGAGTCGATCGCGCGACGTCTTGAGTTGTTCTTCAGCGCGTTCTCGGTCCGCGATCTCTGTTCGCAACTCCTGGTTTACACGAGTGAGAACGGCTGTGCGTTGTTTGACCCGAAGCTCGAGTAGTTCTTTGGCTTTAGTCAACGCCTCCTGTTTCTCGCGCCTCTCAGTCATGTCCTGTGTGAGCTTGGCGAACCCGAGCAGACTCCCTTTGGGGTCGCGCAGGGCTGTGATGACCACGCTGGCCCAAAAACGGGATCCATCTTTGCGGATTCGCCAGCCTTCATCTTCGCTTTGTCCAAGCCGGACGGCTTTCGCCAAAATATGCCGAGGCTTGCTATTCACCAGGTCTTCTTGAGGATAGAAGACAGAGAAATGTTTCCCGATGATCTCTTCCGAGGCATAGCCCTTTAGGCGCTCGGCGCCAGCGTTCCAACTGACCACGTGTCCCATCGGATCCAACTGAAAAATGGCGTATTCCTGAACGCCTTGGACAAGCAGCCGAAAGCGCTCCTCACTATCTCGCAGCGTTCTCTCCGCAAGGTTACGATCAGTGACGTTTTCAAAAGTCACTCCCAGGAAGTTACTGGAAAGAGGAAAGACTCGCACAGAATAGATTCCCTGCCGTATGCGTTCGTCACCGTAGGAAATCTCTCCCAAATCCCGTGGCGCCCCTGAGCGTAGGGCGGCGAGCCATTGGCCAGGGACTGGCGTCTCAAGCAGTTTGGGAAAATCCGCCAGAGTTTTTCCTAGGAGCGTTCGAGTTGTCGACCCAGTCATTTCTGCGGCGGCGGGATTGGCATCAACAATTTTGAATGTCTTGACGTCGGAAGGGTCTTCCAATAGCAAGAGGACTACGCCCACGGGCAGTTCCCTGACAAGCTCGGGATATAAGCCTAGGACCGTTTGGTTTGGAAATGAGACAGCAGAACTTGGATCCTGGGCCTCCGGCCCGGCAAACCTGCGAGCGTCCATAGCATCCCTCTCGGACGGATTTGCATAGCCGGGCGTTTTGGCAAAAATTATCCGTTGTGAATTCAGTTCCTCGAATCACTGCAGAATACGTTGCTTGGGAGCGCCCGTACAGCTGGCATTTGGTACAGGTCGCACCTGTCCTAGTGTAGGACAATACGGGACAATCTCGGAATATAAGGTCTGACAAAAGAATCATTTCCCTGCCGACAGACTTAGAGACTTCCCTAATTTAACCTCCATCCCGTGGGCCGAAGTCTTACGAAGTGAATAGGAATCTCGGCGCGGGCACGCCGGCCACAGACTGCTCAGTAGTTCTCGGAACCTAGAGACCTGTCCTTCCAATTTGTCGTTTGTCCACCCAGCCCCCCAGCCCCCCACAAGACACCGGCTTCGAAAGGGCCCACAAAAAAAACCTTTGGGGGATATTTCGTTGAAAATTAGAAGATTTTTACGTTTGTTCGTGGGAGCCTTTGTCCTATTTTTAGCTTCGCTGGCGAGTAGACCTGCGCAGGCAAGTCCCACATACGCATTATCAGTCTCGACTCATACTAATCGCAGTAACGCCAGCACACTGCAGGGAGCGGTTGTATCGGGCTCTGTTTACGTATTTACGAGCTACGCCTCGAACCTTCAAAATTACAGTCCCACGGGCATCAGCAGGGTTTGCTATTGGCTGGACAATCCATCTATGACGAGGACGGCAACACATTGCGAATCGATCGTACCCTTTGATTTTGCGGGCACCGCCAATGACGGAACGGCATACAGTTGGAACACAAATAGCGTCGCTAAGGGAACGCACACAATCACGCAGTTAGTCACGCTTCCAGGTGGTGCAAGCGAAGTCGACAGCGCCAGCTTTTCAGTGGGCGCTTCTGTGGCGCCTTCGATCACCACCCAGCCAGGCAGCCAGACGGTCACCGCAGGGAACGCCGCCTCCTTCAACGTAACCGCCGCAGGTACTGCCCAGCTCAGCTATCAGTGGAAAAGGAATGGCACGGCCATTTCTGGGGCCACTTCGTCGAGCTACACGACAGCGGCCACGACCAGTTCTGACAATGGAGTGCAGTTCACCGTAGTAGTCAGCAACTCCGCCGGGAGTGTGACAAGCAGCGCGGCTACCCTCACTGTGAGTGCGACCCAGATCTCGGTTACACCGGCGAGCGTTAGTTTTGGGAGCGTCTTGACGGGGAACACTAATACACAAACCATTAAACTAACGAACTCCAGCACGGCCAACTTGACTCTTTCTCAGGCGCAAGTCTCAGGAAGCGGTTTCTCTCTCAGCGGTCTAACTTTCCCCGTAACGCTTAACCCAGGACAAAGCACGAATTTCAACGTGGCCTTCACTCCGGCGGGGGTCGGCGGCGCGCCGGGTAGCGTGTCACTGGTCAGCAACGCCTCCAATTCTCCACTGGCGATTCCCCTGAGCGGGACCGGGGTTGCCGCAACGTTCCTGCTCGGCACCAACCCGAGTAGTCTGGGCTTTGGAACTGTGCGCGTGGGCGGTAACAGTTCACTTAGCACCACGCTAACCAATAATGGAAACTCGAACGTCGCAATTTCAAGTGTGACCATGCCCGGTACAGGATTTAACGCCAGCGGCGTCACCGCTGGTACCACCCTAACGCCCAATCAGTCGCTCACCTTGAATGTGGCCTTTACACCCACAGCCGCCGGCAGCTTGGTCGGCACTGTCACTGTGGTGAGCAACGCCACCAACTCTCCCACCACCGTCGCGCTGTCCGGAACCGGAGCGACGGCGACGACAGTCAACGTCACTACCTATGGCGCGACGGGCAACGGTTCCACCGATGACACTACAGCCATCAACAACGCCATTGCGGCCCTGCAACCCGGCTACCAACTTTTCTTCCCCTGCGGAACATACAAGATATCGGCAGGGCTTACCGCAATCACGGAGAACAACGTAGCGATCAATGGGCAGACCGGTTGTGCTGCCGGCAGAGTCACCATTCGCAATTCCGGCGGCGGTTCCACCATCCTGCAGGTGGGCGCTAGCCAGAGTCTCAGCTCGCCAACTCCCATCACCGCTACCACCGCGGACATGGACAAAACGTTCCAGGCCAACTTCTCCGCCATCGGCGCCGGCGTCGGAGACTACCTCTACCTGGAGGAAGCCGTTTCCACCTCCGACACTTCGCACTCCAACTGCGGTGGTTCAGGGTGCCGCGGCGAGGTGCTTAAGATCACCGGCCTCAGCGGCAATACCGCCACGGTAGAAACCGCGGTGCACCACGCCTACGACCTCAGTTGTTGCGTCCCTTGGGTTCAGAAGCTTCTTAACCCGGTAAGCGGCGTCAGTGTTCACGACTTGGTTTTGGACGGTTCGGGAACCGCCAATTATGCCCTCGGCGTCCTCAATGCCGTCAATCTAACCGTCGGCAATCTCACCGCGCAGAATGTCGCCTGGAGCGCCATTGCCAGCATCAATGGATATAACAATTCCTACGCGAGCATCACCATTACCCATGCCGGCACGAATAATGGAGGCAGTATCGGCGGCTCCGCAGTATCGCTGCAGCAGCAAGGCAACCTCAACGTCAATGGAGTGTCCATCAGCAACATGAACGTAGGAGCCTTTGGCTTCATTCCCTTCAGGGAGGCCAACGGGACGTTCAGCAATATTTCAGTCGACGCCACCGGCACGGGAAGCGGGCGTCCGTTTAAAACGAACTCCTCGGCTCACAACACCTTCAACAATATCAGCGTGAACCGCAGCGAGGCGGCCTACTACCAAGGAATAACGCTGGAATATTTTTCGCACCACAATGTCTGGAACACCTGCAAAGTTACCAATAATGTGGGCAGCCCCAACAATTCCGGCATCGCTTTGTACGGGGACGTGTCCAACGGCAACAATCAGGGGAGCAATCACTACAATACCTTCAACAATTGCACCGTGACCGGGAATGCTGGATTTGCAATCTGGGTCAGCGATAATAACAATAATATAGAAATAAACGGAGGAACCTATATTGGCGTCGCCGGGCAGTACGTGATCGCCTTTGACGACAGCTCTCCCTGCTGCTCCAATAGCGCTTACATCCACAACGCCAACATTGACGGACCTGGTTCCATTGGCATTTATATTGAAAACGGCAGCAAAAATGCCTGTATCAACAACAACTCATTTGGGTCGGGGCTAAGCTCCGGCATTTATGTCACGGACGCCAGCGACATCGGCACCGGCAACATCATGAGTGGAATGAGCAGCAACCTCAACGCCGGAACATGCGCACCACCCAGTGTCCCCGCTAACGGCGCCTCACTGACACCCTAACTCCCGGGAGCACTCAACCAAAACCCGGCCGGGCGAGGGCCCACCCTTTTGGTTATGCGGTCCAGTGCGACCTACGCCCCGCGCGGGGGTAGGTCGCACTCTTTGAAATCAGTACCGAGATGGTGCGTTGACACCAGATCGGCAATGAATTACGTTCCGCGGAACGTGTTGGCTCCGCCTCTATATTCATCGTTAGAAACGGTCCAGCACAGAACTTCTGGTCGAACCCACGATCAGTGGCCCCACATAGATGGTTGAGTTCCACGGCGCGTGCAAGCGATAGTTGGAAATCGTCAGAGTTGTGTAACTTGGACTCACATACCCCTTCGGGCGGATGAACAGCGTCGGGACCTTCAGATTCGAGTAGTACGGGACGCTCAAGTTGTCCAGATACCACTCGGCAATCCCACCCTTGGGATCCCACTTGATATGCAAGAGTATTTCGTACCAGTGGTCCCATTGGAGGGGAGGACCATCGACCCACACAATGTTCGGAGAGCAGTCGTTCCCGCCCATGATACGTAACGCCATACGGACATTCTTCGTTCCGAAGACACCGCTCACCACGGGATCGTCTGTCTTCACGTCGAGCGATATGTTGCCGAATTCCTTCGCGCAGCCCGGTAAGGGGCCGCTATCGTTGTGGAACACCAGGAACCAATTCCACTCCCCCGTGGTGGGCGCGAAGGGTGCTTCCCCGCTGAGACCGCTCGACGAGATTGCCGTTGCGGATGGAAACATTACCGACGTGCGCAGCCAGATTTCGTAAGGTTGGTAATTCCAAGACTGTCTCGGCTCCCACAAGAAGACGCTGTCACTGTTGGCTGCTGGCGAAGCGTGTGCAGTTGGAGTGACTGTTATCCCCGCGGCTCCGCGTCCCCCAGCGTCAGGGTGATACCAAAGGTACCCGGCGCCGCGCGCGTTCGAACCCGCATCGGTGCCCAAGCCGAAGTCGCGATGGGTCCATTGCGATAGATCCCTCGTGGAAAGGTCGCGATTGAGAAAAACAGTATTCCCGCTTGGTTTGCTGGCGTTGAGCCGATTACACGCGATCGAGTTGGCGAGCGTGAACAGGAGCAGCAACAGAAGAGCAGGCCGCGTTCGCGCACATACAAGTGACCACACAACCGTTGTCGAATTGAGACGAATCATCAAATGATCTCAGTGACATGGTCATGGCTGGCGTTAGACCAAGTTGCATCCGTATTCCCGCTTACTCCGACTTCGGCCTGACCTCAAATAATCTTCGATTGACCCTTACGGCGATATTTCCAAGTTGCTACAACAACAGTGCAAGGGTGGCCGTCCGACTCGTGCTGTTGTAAGAAGCCGATATCGTGGCGGAAGTTGAGATGAGAACTATGGAAGTGTTAACCCTGAAGGTCGCACTGGTGGCTCCAGCTGGAACGATCACGCTGGAAGGCACGCTAGCCGCGCTATTGTTGCTGGAAAGCGCGACTTGGGCACCACCCGCCGGCGCTGGACCGCTCAGCGTCACCGTGCCAGTGGAGGGCGTCCCCCCAATAACGCCGGTCGGACTCAGCGTTAGCGAAGAAACCGTTGGCAGGGGTGGGGGCGTTACAGTGAGGGTAATGGTAGTCGTACGCGTCAAAGTGCCAGATGTACCTGTGATGGTCGCCGTGACCGTGCCGACTGTGGCTGCGTTGCTGGCCGCGAGCGTCATCGTGCTCGTCGTCGTGGCGGGGTTGGGGCTGAACGACGCTGTCACGCCGCTCGGCAGACCCGAGGCGGACAAACTGACGCTGCCGCTGAAACCGTTCAGCGGAGTGACTGCGACCGTGGCCGTCCCGCCGCTTCCCTGTGTGATGCTCAGGCTGGTTGGCGATGCTGACAGGGTGTAGTTTGGTGCGGCGGTCACGTTGAGTGAAGCCGTCTGAGTCAGGCCGCCATAAGATGCGGAGATAGTGACCGGGGTCGACGACGTCACCGCGCTGGTGTTGACCGGGAAGGTTGCACTGGAAGTTCCCGTCGGAAGGGTCACACTAGAAGGCACGCTAGCCGCGCCGTTGCTGCTGGAGAGCGCAACTTGTGCGCCGCCTGCGGGGGCTGGCCCGCTCAGCGTCACTGTACCCGCGGAAGATTGCGTACCACCAACAACACTCGTGGGGTTCAGCGTCATCGAGGACACGGTCGGGAGTGGTGGTGACGTCACAGTGAGCGAAGCCGTCTGAATCACTCCACCAAACGACGCAGAAAGGGTGACCTGAGTCGATGTGCTCACCGCGCTGGTGCTTACCGTGAATGTCGCAGTGGTGGCTCCGGCTGCAACTGTCACGCTGGATGGCACCCTCGCCGCAGTTGTATTGCTGCTGGAGAGCGTCACCATCGC
>Ga0137412_10004798_pt1 | contig 10793 bp, 8 predicted proteins | sample CZODoug2_1_16fun_FD_122160 | JGI IMG/M metagenome (GOLD analysis project Ga0137412, IMG submission 122160) | Vadose zone soil fungal communities from Angelo Coast Range Reserve, California, USA - CZODoug2_1_16fungal (Hybrid Assembly) | ecosystem: Environmental > Terrestrial > Soil > Vadose zone... | reverse complement strand
GCCCCCATCGGGCCCCACCCGAGCGCGGCCGCCGCCGCGGTCGAGTCATCGCTGGAGCGCGGCGCGTGCAGCCGGTCCCGCGGCTTGACCCGCGGATAGTGCCGTACGTCGGCAAGATCGCGCCTTGTCGGCAACGTGCCGCGCTCCCGGGCCAGCGCCACCGCGGTCGCCAGCCCACCCAGCTCGTCGACCAACCCGCGCTCGGCCGCGTCGGCACCGGTCCACACCCGGCCGCGGGCAACCTCGTGCACCTGTTCGACGCTCATGCCGCGGTCCGCGGCGACCTTGCCGACGAAGTCGTCGTACACCCGATCCAGCCAGCGGTGCAGCAGGTCCAGCTCGTCGGCGGAATAGGACTGCCGCGGCGAGAACATCAGCGCGTGCGCGCCATCCGCGACCGACGCGGTGCCGATACCGGCCCGGTCGAGCAGCCGATCGATCACCGCCTTGCCGCCGAAGACCCCGATCGAACCGGTCAGCGTCGCCGGCGAGGCCACGATCACGTCGGCCGCCATCGAGACGAAGTACCCGCCGGACCCGGCGACCGTACCCATCGACACCACCACCGGCTTGCCGGCGCGGCGGGCCAACTGCACCTCGCGGCGGATCGTGTCCGAGGCGGCATACGAGCCGCCGGGACTGTCCACCCGGAACACGATCGCCGCCACATCGGAATCGCGAGCGGCCGAGCGCAACGCCGCCGCGACCGTCGTCGCACCCATCCCGCTACCGCCCGGACCGCGGTGGCTGCGGCCCAGCCCGATCGTGCCGGTGCCGTGGATCAACGCCACGACCCGATGCCGCGTCGCGTACCAACCGGTCGCCTGCCTGGTCAGGCCGGGCTGGTGTCGGTGCAGGTAGCCCAGTCGCATCCGGCCACCGACCCGGCGGCGGACCGCGGCATACACCTGGTCCCGGTAGCCGATGTGGTCGATCAGCCCGGCCTCGATCGCGGCCGATGGCGCCAGCGGGCCGGTGTCCAGCAGCGCGCGGACCCGCTCGATCGGCAGCTTCCGATCGACCGCGATGCCGGTCAGCAGCTGCTCGGTCAGCGACTCGACCAGCCGGGTCAGCGCTTCTCGGTGCCCCGGCGTGAGCTGATCTTGGGTGAACATGTTGGCGGCGTTCTTGTACTCGTGTCGCTGGCCGAGCTGCACGGTCACGCCGAGCCGGTCCAGCGCATCCCGCAGGAAGGTGGGCTGGGTACCGATCCCGGTGAGCCCGAGGTCGCCGGACTCCTGCAGCCACACCTCGTCGCAGGCCGCGGCCAGCGCGTACGCCGTATTGCCCGGCGCGAACTCGCCGAACGTCTGGGCCCAGGCCAGCACCGGTTTGCCGGTCTGCCGGAATTCCGCGATCGCGGCGCGGATCTCCTGGGCCAGCGCCATTGCCGGCCCGCGGCCGCCGAGCTGGATGACGATCCCGGCCACCGCACGGTCGGTGGCGGCCCGGCGCAGCGCGACCAGGATGTCGGTCAGCTTCGGCCGGTGTCGGGTCCGGATGGCGGCCAGCGGGTCGGCCGGCGGCGCCACCATGGGCGGCTGGCTGAGGTCGAGCTCGAGTACGCGCGGGGCTTCGTCGTGATGCAGCATGCGCTCCAGTGTTGCCCGCCTGACCCTGTTGGCTCCACTCCGCAGGCTCCGTTCCGCACGGCCGTGGATACGCTGAGAGAGTGCCCGAACGAACGAGCCTGACCCCGCGCGATGCCGAGCGCCGCCGGGCGCTGATCCGGATGAAGGCGGTCGCGGCCGGGCTGCTGCTGCTCGCCGCGCTGGTCTGGGTGCTGTGCGTCGTATTGGGCAACGGCGGTTGGGTCAGCTATGTGCAGGCGACCGCCGAGGCCGCGATGGTCGGCGCGCTGGCCGATTGGTTCGCCGTCACTGCGCTGTTTCGGCATCCACTGGGCCTGCCGATCCCGCACACCGCCATCCTGCCGCGCAAGAAGGATCAGCTCGGGTCCAGCCTGGGCGAATTTGTTACCCGCAATTTCCTGTCGGCCGAGGTGATCTCGGAGAGGCTGCAGACCGTACGGCCGGCGTACCGAATGGGCGTCTGGCTGGCCGATCCGACGCATGCGCGGCGGATCGGCGATGCGGCCGGGGCGGCGATCGGCGGCATCACCGAGGTCATGCGCGACGACGACGTGCAGTCGGGGCTGGAGCAGGTGCTGACGACCCGATTGCGCGAGGCACCGAAGGCGCCGTTCGCCGGGCGCCTGGTGGATCTGGCGACCGAGGCCGGGCACGACCAGCGAATGCTCGTGGCAGCCGTCGCCGTACTGCGGAAGTTTCTGGATGAAAACAAGCAGGTGCTGCGCGACCGATTCGCCCAGGAGTCGCCGAAGTGGGTGCCCAACCGGGTCGATGACCGGGTATTCGCCCGGGCGTACACGGGGATGCAGCATTTCCTGGACGAGGTGGCGGAGGATCCCGACCACCCGCTGCGTAAGGACGCGGCCGTGCGGGTACGGGCCTTCGCCGACCAGTTGCGCACCGACCCGGAGATGGAGCTCAAGGTCACCAAGCTGGTCGACCAACTGCTGGACTCGACCGCGATCCGCGGCCTGGCGGTCACCCTGTGGACCGCGCTGAAACGCAACATCATCACCATGTCGGCCGATCCGGATTCGGAGCTGCGGCACCGGCTGGAGGAAGCGATCGCCCGGTTCGGCGAGACGCTGCGCGACGACCCGGTGTTGCAGGCGAAGGTGGAACGCTGGTCCGACGACGCGGTGCGGTACCTGGCCAACACGTACCGGACGGACATTGCCGACCTGGTCGCCGGGACCGTGGCCCGCTGGGACGCCGATGAGGCCAGCCGCCGGATCGAGCTGCAGGTCGGCCGGGATCTGCAGTTCATCCGGGTGAATGGCACGGTCGTCGGCGGGCTGGCCGGGCTGCTCATCTACACGGTCAGCCAAGTGATCTCGTGAGCCGCTTATTTGCGCCAATGTGACATTGGGGCAATCTAGCCGCCGCAATGTCACATTGGCGCAGAACGAGTACCGAGCGAATGTGAGAATTGGGCACCCTATCCGCACCAACGTCACGTTCGCGCGGAACGAGCTTTCGGAGGTACGGACGGCGTGATTGATCTGCGGTCGGACACCGTGACCCGACCATCGGCGGGAATGCGCGCCGCGATGGCCGCGGCCGAGGTCGGCGACGACGTGTACGGCGAGGATCCGACGGTCGCCCGGCTGGAGGAGGAGGTCGCCGGGCTACTCGGCAAGCCGGCGGCGGTATTCGTCCCGTCCGGCACGATGGGCAACCAGATCGCGATCATGGTGGCGATCGGCGCCGGGCAGGTGGTGAGTACCGAGGTCTGGGCGCACCGGGCCAGTCACGTCGCCGGGCACGAGCAGGGCGGGGTCGCGATCCTCGGCCGCGGATACCTCCGAGCGTTCGATGGCCCGACCGGGCTGCCCGCGCCCGCCGACCTGCATCGCGCGCTGGCCGGCGCGGACAACATCCATCGCGCCACGCCGCGGCTGCTCTGCCTGGAGAACACGATCGGCGATCTGGGCGGTCGGGTACTACCGGCGGTCGCGCCCGTTGTCGAGATCGCCCGCGGCTACGGCATGGCGGTGCACCTGGATGGCGCCCGACTGTGGAATGCCGCGGCCGCCACCGGTCAATCGCCCGCTGCGCTGGCCAACGACGTCGACACCGTGTCGACCTGCTTCTCCAAGGGCCTCGGCGCGCCGGTCGGCTCGGCCGTGGTCGGCGACGTGGCGACCATCGCGGCCGCCCGCCGGGTGCGCAAGCTGCTCGGCGGCGGGATGCGGCAGGCCGGAATTCTCGCCGCCGGCGCGCTCTACGCCCTGGAGCACAACCGGGCGCGGCTGGCCGGGGACCACGACCGCGCGAAGCGGCTGGCGGCCGGAATCACCGACGTGGCAGGGCTTCCCGCCGACGAGCCGGACACCAACATCGTGCTCGTACACGTACCCGCCGGCACCGCGGACCGACTGGTCGAGCGCTGGAAGGCCGACGGCGTCGCGACCGGCGCGAATGATGCCGACACGATCCGGCTCGTCGTACACCTGGAAATTACCGACGCCGACATCGACAACGCGCTGGCGATCATCGCGAAATCGACGCCCTGATCCGAGCCCCCAGCAGCGCCGATTTGGAGAAATACTCCCCGAGCCCATGATCGACATCGTCTGGTGGTCGCGATAGCAGCCACAGCTCGATGTCGATCATGGATGGTTGGGTCGGCAGCGAACTCAGCGGAGCTGGCCGGGGGAGTTGCCGGTGGCCGCCTTCACCTGGCGGCTCAGGTGGCTGGCCGAGGAATAGCCGCAGTATGCCGCGATCGCCTCGAGGGTGATGTTCGAGTTGCGCAGGTGGGCCAGCGCGTGCCGCAGTCGGACCGACTGCAGGTACGCGCTCGGGGTGACGCCGTGCAGGCTCAGAAAATGGCCTCGCAGCGCCGCCGGCGATGCGCCGACTTCCCTTGCCACATCGGCGATCCGGACCTGTTCGGCATGGCGTTGCTCAAGCAGCCGCTGCGCGTTGGCGACGACCCGTTCGGCCGAGCTGGGGCGGACCCGCGGCCCGGCCCGGCGCAGCAGCAGATCCAGCTCGCCCAACAACAGCGCCAGCATCCGATCCCGCCCGGACTGGGTGCCGCCGGCCTCGCGGCGCAGCGCCGCGAAGACCCGGCCGATGCTGCGGTCGGCGTCGTCGAAGACCAGTCGCGGCCAGGGATGACTGGCCGGCGCATCGACCGCGACGTAGTAGTTGGCGTACTCCGACAGCGCGAACTCCGCGTGTGGCACGCCGGGCGGGGTGTTGAGTACGACCCCGGCCGTGGCGTCGAAGGTCTCCGACCCGATCGGGCTGCGGACATGCCCGCGCCGGTAGTAGACCAACTCCCAGGTCGAATGTTGGTGCCACGGGAAATGCTGACCGCGCGCCGCCGAATGCGCGCCGGCGAGAATCACTCGTGGCGATTCGTGCATGACGTCGTTCGTTCGGTGCATGGAATTCACCAGCCGATCAAGCGATGCTGACGAAGCAGGTAGTCCGTACCGAAGAATCGTACAAAGGAAGTCGACCATGGATATGGCGGCGGCATTGGCCGATCTCGGCGTCGGCCGGCTGGATACCGAAACGAAACTCCGGCTGGATCGGGACGGGTTCGCACCGCTTCCGGGAATTCTGTCGCCGAGCCAGGTCACCGCGTTGGGTGACCGGCTGGCCGAGCTGACCCTGCACGAAGGCGATCGGGCCGGGCTCGAGGTGCATCAGGAGGCCGGCACCGACCGGCTGTCGGATCTGGTCAACAAGGATCCGATGTTCGACGTCTGCTTCACCCACCCGCTGGTGCTGGCTGCGATGGCGCACGTGCTGGGCGAGTTCAAGCTGTCCTCGCTCAACTACCGGTCCGCGTTGCCCGGTCGGGGGCTGCAGGGGCTGCACGCGGACTGGGGTCGGCCGGCCGCCGGTCAGGGCTTCGACGTGTGCAATTCGATCTGGCTGCTCGACGACTTCACCGCGTCGAACGGGGCGACCCGGGTGGTGCCCGGCTCGCACCTTCGACCGGAGCTGCCGCAGGACGCGCTGGCCGACCCGGCCGCGCCGCATCCCGACCAGGTGCAGCTGCTGGCTCCGGCGGGCACCGTGGTGATCTTCAACAGCCACGTGTGGCACGGCGGCACGCTGAACTCGACCGCCCGGCCGCGGCGGGCGCTGCACTCGTACTTCACCCGCCGGGAGAACGGGCAGCAACTGGATCAGCGGGCGTACGTCCGGGAGCAGACGCTGGCCCGGCTCTCGCCCGCGGCCCGCTTCATTCTCGACGGCTGACCCCGTCGGCTTCAGGTGAGCCAATGTCACATTCGTACGCTCTATGCGTACCGATGTGACATTGGCGCCGAATGATCGGCGTTGGAAAATGGTTCGTCCGGATCGTTGCCGGCCGATAGCGTCGCGGCGTGCGCAATGTGATTCCCATACGAGCGAGGCCGCGGCTGGATCGGCCGCCGGGATACGAGGACGACCTCAGCTTTGCCCCGGAATTGGTCGAGGCGTTCATCGCGGAATACACCACGCCGGGCGATGTGGTTTTCGATCCGTTCGCGGGATTCGGTACGACTCTGGTGGTCGCCGAGCGTTTGGGCAGACGGCCGGTCGGCCTGGAAATCATGCCGGAGCGGGTCGCATTCATTCGCTCCCAATTAAGTGATCCAACGGCCATACAACAGGCTGATGTCCGCGATATCGATTGGCTCGACCTGCCGCGAATTGATTTCAGCATGACCTCGCCGCCGTATATGACGCGGGCGGATCACCCGCAGAATCCGCTTTCTGGATACGAGACATTGGATGGCGACTATTCGACGTATCTGCGCGGCCTGACCACGATCTACCAGCGCCTCGCCGACCGGCTCACCCCGGGCGGGCGCGTCGTCATTAACGCCGCCAACCTCCGCGCGCACAACACCCGGCTCGCCTGGGATATCGGCAGCGCGATCGGCGACGTGCTGACCTACGAACGCGACATCGTCGTCGACTGGGACGAGCCGCAACCGTGGTTCACCAACGACTACTGCCTGGTGTTCCGCGGCTGACCGGGCAAGATCGTGCCCGACCGAGGGCCGATAAGCGACGGATCACCGCAATTGCCGTACGCCCGGTGTTGCCGGCACTAAGGTATGCATCATGGGCGGGAGGCGAGCAGCTGCGGCATGGTGCGCGGGCGGGGCACTCCTCGCGGCCGCCGGGTGTACCCAGGCCAAGGCCGGGCACGGTGTCGCGATCATCGGCCCGCCGGCCTCCGCGGCCAGCCAGACCGGCGACACCCCGACCAGCGACCCCCCGAGCAGCGCATCGCCGAGCACCACGCCGACGACGGCGAGCCCGACCCCGAGCAAGAAGCCGGCGAGCAATGTCGGCACCTGTCCCGGCGCCAAGACCAAGACCACGACTCACGTACTCCGCACGGTGATGCTGGCCAAGTCGCCGGACAAGGTGCCGCTCAACAAGGACAGCTCCGGTCCGCAGTCGCTCAGTGTCCTGGTGCATCAGACATACAAGGGCGTCAAGGGCGCGTCCTCGTTCTTGATGAACATCGGTTATCGCGATGGGTACCAGCGGACCTGGTCCAAGGGCCCGGCGGGCAAACCCGGCCGGCTCACCGAGTTCGCCACCCTGTATGCGTTTGCCGACACCAAGGCATCCTGCGCATTCGCTGCCTGGGAGACAAAGAATTACGGCCTGAAACTGACGACCGGGCTGCCCGGACTCACCGCCGACACCAGCAAAATATCCAACGCAACCGCGTATTCGACCGAATTCGCAGTCGTGAAGGGACGCTATGTAATCCTCGGCGGCGCGCTGATTTACAGCAAGAAGAATGCCTCGCACGCGTCGCGGTTGATCGTCACCCAGCAGTACGCCCGCGTCTGAGGCTGCCTGTCATTGCGCCAACCGCCGATGGCGCAATGACGGCCCACCCTATTTGGCGATGCTGACGGTGGCAGTGGTGTAAGCGCCGGTGATATAGCCGGCGCGGGCGGCCGAGATGCGGACGCTGATCCGGGTACCGCGCTCGGCCCGGCCGACTACATAGGTGCTTTTGGTGGCGCGAGTGATGGCGTGCCCATTGCGCAGCCATCGGTAATGCAGCGCGGACGGGGTCGGGTGGAAGCCCTTGATGGACAGGTGCGCGATTGCGAGCCGATGCCCGGCCCGGTGTGTGCCGCTGATCCTTGGGCGTGGCGACCGCGTGTATTTCGGTGCGGGTGCTTTGCGGATAACTGCAGACCCAGCGGAGGTGGCGCTATTGGTGCGGAAATGGCTGCGGTGCGCGGTGACGGTCACCGTGACTCGGTGCCCGATGACACGCAGGCCCGGGTGGTAGGTCCGTCCGGTGGCGTGCGCGATTGCTCTACCGTTGAGCCGCCATTGGTAGGTGTATTTGGTCGGCGGCGGTGCCCATGAGCCGGTCGATGCGACGAGAGTGCCCGTGTAGCGCGCGGTCCCGCTGATTTTCGGGCGCGCGGTGTTGGCCAGTGGTTGCCCGGACAACGTCACCAGCGACGTCGTCCCCAGGCCGACCGCGCTCGTCAGCTGGCCGAATTCGTTGTCACCGGCGCCGTACACGACGCCCCGCCCGTCCCGGGCCAGCGAGTGGTAGTCGCCACCGGCGAGGGCCTTGATGCCACCCGAGACATGCTGGCTCAGCGGGATCAACGTGTCGCGGAAGCCGCCGCCGGTGCCGGTGAGCTGTCCCTCGATGTTGTTACCGGCACCGTAGGCCGTGCCGTCGGAGCCCAACACGAACGAATCGTCGTGGCCACTGGTCACCGACGTCGCCCGCACCCCTTGGGGCAGACCGATCAGCGCTGTCAATGTGTTGCGGCTGATGCCGGTGCCGGTCAGCTGCCCCTCCGCGTTGTCACCGGCGCCGTAGACCACGCCGTTGGAGTCGAACAAGAGCGAGTCGTCTCCTCCCGCGGCGATCGCGGTGACGGGCACGGTCAGGCCGGCCAGCGCTGTCAATGTGTCGAGGCTGTTGCTGGTGCCGGTCAGCTGCCCTTCTGCATTGCTGCCGGTTCCATAGACCGCGCCGTCGGAACCGAGGACAAGCGAGTGATCCGATCCGGCGGCCACCTCGATCGCATGCACCCCGGCCGGCAATCCGGTCAACGGGGTCAGCGTGCTGCGGTCCGCGGTGCCCGTGATCTCCCCTACGGGTCCGTACCCGGTGCCGTAGGCAACACCGTTGGAGCCGAGAACCAGCGAGTGCAGCTTCCCCGCGGACACCCCGACCGCCTTCACACCGTGCGGCAGCCCGGTCAGCGGGGTCAGCGTGGACCGCTCCTGGATGCCAGATCCGGTGAGCTGACCGTAGTAGTCGCCACCGGTGCCATAGACGACACCGTTGGAGCCGAGAACCAGCGAATGGTATGCGCCGGCCGCGACCGCGGTCGCTTTCACCCCGGCCGGCAGACCCGTCATCGCGGTCAGCGTGCTGCGGTCAGGGCCGCCAGTCAGCTGACCGAAGTCGTTGTCGCCAGTGCCATACGGCTTTCCGTCCCTGCCAATGACCAGCGAAAAGCCGAAACCAGCGGCGATTGTCTGCCGGTCCGCCGCCGTGCTCGCCGCGGTTACCGTGCTGACTGGTGGCGCCGCGGTCGCTCCCGTCGCAGTTGTTGCCATTGTCAGGCCAGCCGCGACGCACGTTAGGAGTGCGAGCCAGCGAGTGCCGGCCTTCGCGAATTCGCGTGTCATATTTCCCCCGTGAGTTAGGTGTATTTGTCGAACGCAGATCGGTGTTATGGCGCCGCCTGATTAAGTGCGGCAATCAGGGCAAGGATGAGCACGACACCGAGCCCGGCCATCGAGTACGCGACATCTTTATGGCCCGGCTCGGTCGGCGGCGCGCCGGTTTATCTGTTTTATGGGTCGTCGCTCAGGACGCGGCGGTGCGCCAGGTGACCTTGGTTTCCTTTTCGTCCTTGCCTGCGTAGCCGTCGAAGTCGACCTTGGTGACGGCGTGTCCCTTCGGCGCGATGTAGACCTCGCACATGCTGAACTGCGCGGCCGACCGAAGGTGACTCGGCGCGGTGCCCTGACATTTCGCGAAGTCGCCGAGCAGCGTGATGCTGGTGATCTCATCGCCGGCGGCGTCCCGCGGTGTGAGCGACCCGAAGAATCCGGCTGGGTTGACGTTGGCGGCGCCGGTGTTCTTGACCGTGGCGCTGATATAGAACGGCACGCCCAGCTTTGATTGCGCGTCGAGTTGGAAAGCCTTGAGGTCCTGGATCGAACCGGGTCGCACCGTGATGCTTATCCGCAGCGTGCCGATGGCGTCGGTCGGCCCGGCTTGGAAGTGCACAGTCGCGGCCTGGCCGGCCGGCAACGTGCTTCCGGACGACGTGAGGCCCGCCTGGTTGGCGGCGCTGGGCGCCGCCGATGGTGATCCGCCCGTCCCGTGCGTGGCCGCCGAGCTCGACTGTTTGGCCGAGGTCGATGCTCCGCACGCGGCGATGAGCAGGGTGGCGAAAGCCAGCACGACTGGCAGCGCACGTCGCTGCCCCGACCGAGCGAACACGTCCGTGTCGTTCATTCGATGCCCCCGAGACACACTCTGTAGCCGGTATGTCCGGCGGTCCCGACCGTACGAATGACCGGGGCAATGCAAATCGGGAACGGATCCCTATATTGCGGCGACGACTCCCTATTTACTGACGCGGGCCATTACTGGTGCAGCCGAAGCGAGCGGATCATCGCGATCGCCGTCAACGGCCGAGCGCGACCGGCTCGGGCGGAATGTCACCCGCCACGAGGGCCCGCACCTGCGCGGCAATATCGCTGGGCGCGAATACGGTGTCCGCCGCGGCTATTTCGGCCGGCGTCCACCAGCGCAGCTCGACCATGTTCTCCGCCGCCAACTCGGCATCGCTGAATTCACCACGAGGGATGAAGGCCGGCGTACGGATCAGGAAGAAATCCTCCAGCACGCCGTCGTATCCGCGCATCAAAGCCGGATCGACCACATGCCGGCGCCATACATGCGGCGGCTCCTGCCCAACCCTCAGCCCCACTTCCTCCAGCATTTCCCGCCGCAACGCCTGCCGCATCGACTCGCCCGGCTCGACCCCGCCACCAGGGCAGGCCCACAGCTCCGGAAATCCCTGCTCGGTCAGGTCGAAGCGCACCAACAGCACCCGTCCATCGGGATCGAGCAGCACTGCTCGGGCGGCCAGCCGCAGCCGGATCTCCTCCGACGTCACGCCATAACCACGGTGTCGATGCCGCGGGCGGCGAGGTATTCGA
>Ga0137412_10004797_pt1 | contig 10793 bp, 7 predicted proteins | sample CZODoug2_1_16fun_FD_122160 | JGI IMG/M metagenome (GOLD analysis project Ga0137412, IMG submission 122160) | Vadose zone soil fungal communities from Angelo Coast Range Reserve, California, USA - CZODoug2_1_16fungal (Hybrid Assembly) | ecosystem: Environmental > Terrestrial > Soil > Vadose zone... | reverse complement strand
AGGACCGGCCGCTGCCTGCGGGTTCGCCGCGGCTTCCGGACGAGCCGGAGCCTGCGGACGCCTCGGCGCCTGCGGAGCAGCCACAGCCTTCGGTTCCGCCGCGGCCTGCGGGTTCCCCATGGCGCGGACCGGCTGGTTGGGCTTCGCCGCCGCCGGGCGGGCCGGCACCTGCGGATGCCTCGGCGCCTGCGGAGCAGTCACGGTCTTCGGTTCCGCCGCGGCCTGCGGGCGTCCCATAGTGCGGACCGGCTGATTGGGTTTCGCGGCCGCGGGGTCGGCGGGCGCCTGCGCGGGCTGAGCCCCCGCGGCGACCGGCTCCGCCGGGCGATGGGTGGTCGACTGTGGGGTACGCGGCTGGGTCGGCGTGGTTGCCGGTTCGCCCTTGGACTGCGACGTAACAGGCTTCGCCGGCGCCATCGACTGCGTCGACACCGGCTTCTGCGCCGACGCAGCGGTATGCGCCGGCGCTTGCCCGGCGGGACGCTGCTCATTGGCGGCCGAGTGCCCATCAGCGCGCATCGGGTGCTCCGCCGGGTGGGCCGAGGACCTCTCCACGGTGGCCGCCGGCCGATGCGACACGCGCGGGACCGCTCCCGCATGCGCGGGCCGCGACTCGGACACCACCGGGGACGGTCCGCAGTTGGCGTCCAGCACCGGGCCCTGCCGGAAGCATCCGGCCTCCCCGGCGGGACGGCTCGTGGCCGCTTCAGCCCCCTGCGCGGCACCCGCCATCAGCACCATCGTGGCGACCGACGAAGCCGCAGCGACCATGGCCGCTCGGCGAACGTGACATCTCATCCTGACCCCCGTGCTCATTCGAACGTGCTCATTGAGGGCGGCCGACTCCCCGGGCCGCTCTCCTGCATCACAATCCTCACCCGTATCGAGGGCATATCGACGCTTCAACACGTACGTCACACCAGAAACATTGGTTAACTTCCGTCCCACACGCTCTCGGGCGGCGGGTAGGCGGGTGCGACGCCGGTCGTGGGAGGATCGCGGTCGCGCTGGCTACCCAGTGCCCGAAAGGAAAGTCGTGGTGGACCAGGCGCAAGGAACCGGCCACCCGGCCTCGCTGACGTCTCTGTTGCACGACTCGCGGATCTCCTGGGACGACCTGCACGACCGCTACGACCCGCTGCTCCGGCTGGTCGACGCACTGCTGGGTGTCGTCCCGAACTGCGATCGCTATCTCGAGATCTGGCCCCCGGCGTTCCGCACCTACAACGTCATGGTGCCGAACCTGCTCAACCTGCCGGTGCCGGTTCTCGGGGTCGGCGGTCCTCCGCCGGGCGTCGTGGGCTTGGCCATGTATGTGGCGAGCCGCAGCGCCGGGTGCGCCTACTGCTCCGCCCACAGTTGCTCGTTCGCGATGCGTCGCGGTGCTTCGCCGGAGACCCTCGCCGCCGCGCTGCTCCCCGACCGGGAGACCTTCAGCCGCGGCGAGCTCGCCACCATCGCGGTGGCCTCGTCGCTGGGTCGCGTGCCGTGCGAGCTGACGATCACTCAGAAGAATGCTCTGGTTGGCGAGTACGGCGAGAGGAAGGCCGAGTGGATTGCCCTCGGCGCCGTGATGATGGGCTTCCTCAATAAATTCATGGACGCGGTCGGGGTCGAGCTGGAACAGCCGGTGCTCGACGAGGTCTCGCCGACCATGGGTGCGGGCTGGTCACCCGGCAAGGCGGGGGCCGACCTGGACCCCGCCGCCCCCCGCGGCCCCGCGCCGCCGGTCGATGGCCTGCGCAGTCGGCTGCGACTGGTGCCCCTGTTCCCGGCCGCGATCCGCTGGGACCGCCGCGCGCAGCGCGGTGTGCCGGGACGTTGGCCCGCGCTCGGGGCGCATCTGCAGCAGCACACCGGTCACGACTTCGCGGTGCTCGACCGGCTGCAGTCCAAGCGGGCCGCCCGTGCCGTCGCGACCATGCTGTGCACGAACCTCGACCCTGCGACCACGGTCGTCGGCCTCGAGGCCAAGGTGCTGGCCGGCCTGGCCTTCGCCGCCGTGGTTGAGAACCCGCAACTCCGTGCCGACCTGCATGCCCTGGCTCGACACCTCGGCCTCGACGATGGATTGACGGCCGCGGTCGCCGAGTTCGCTATCGATGACACCGCGCTGCCGCCGACCCCTGAGCCGGCCGCGTCAGCGGCGCTCGTGCTGACCCGTGCGGCTGCCTACAGTCCGGCCAGGATCGACGCCGCGACCGTGCAGACCTGCGACGGAGTTCTGCCGCCGGCCGCGGTCATCGAGATCGTCACCTGGCTCTCGGTACTGCAGTTGCTGCATCGCCTGACGTGCTGGGTCGAACCGCCGGCTTGACCCCGCCCGGTGGCAGCGGGGCAGGGCTGCGGCATGGGAGGATCGGATATCCCGCCCTCGTAGCTCAGGGGATAGAGCACCGCTCTCCTAACGACGTGGTCGACTGCGAAGGACTGGATGTTTGTCCGGGTGGTTGGCGAGTGACGAACCGTCAGTAACTCATTTGGGGAGCAGGCTTTCCGCGCCCGGGGGTCTTGAGTGCCCATCCCGGTGGTCACCTCGCCGCGAGCAGGGGGGCGCCGACCCCGCGCAGCAGGGTGTCGACCACCACGTCGGCGGCCTGTGCGGGACTGAGGTCGGCCAGGTTCTCGGCTGCGTGCCGCATCAGTGGCGGAAGTAGCGCGGCCACCCAGCCGGGCGGCAGGTCCGAGCGCAGCAGTCCCTCGTCGGTGGCGCGCCGGAGGAAGGCGTCGACCCGGCCGATCAGGCGTTGGCGGCGCTCTCGGATCGTCTCCTCGGCGTGCAGGCGGCTTGTTTCCACCGGCCATTTCCGGTTGACCGCGATGATCCCCTCGACGTAGCGGTGCAGCGCGACGGCGACCGGGGCCTGATCGAGCCTGGCGGCGTCGACGGCCTGCTCGACCGCGTCGTACCGGGCCTGGTAGACGGCGGCCAGGAGCTCTTCGCGCGAGGCGAAGCGCCGGTAGACGGTGCGCCGGTCCACGCCCGCCGCCTCCGCGATGGCGGCGATGCTCGCCGAGGCGTCGTCGGCGAGCATCCGTGCCGCGGTGCTCAGGAGAAGTTCGAGGTTGCGTGCCGCGTCGGCTCTCATGCCCACGCATTATACGCAGTCCCGAGGCAGATGGAGGAATTTCCGCCACAGCATTGTGCTTCTACTATGAGTAAGAGCTACAGTGATGAGGCGATTGCGACCCTTCGCCCTGGGACCCGAGAGGAAGAACATGATCACCTACGACCAGCTGTTCATCGGCGGCAGGTGGACCGAGCCGAGCAGCCCGGACCTGCTCGACATCCTCTCCCCGCACGACGAGTCGCTCATCGGCCGCGCCGCCCAGGCCCGGCCCGCCGACGTGGACCGCGCGGTGGCCGTCGCCCGCGCGGCCTTCGACGAGGGCACCTGGCCGAACACCCCGCCGGCCGAGCGGATCGCCGTGCTGCGCCGCCTCAACGCCCTGCGCGAGGCCCACGCCGAGCAGATCGCGGCCGTGATCACCGCGGAGAACGGGTCCGCCGGCTGGTTCACCCGCGCCGGGCAGCCGGGCCTGTCCCGCCAGGCAGGCGCCTACCTCAAGGCGGCCGAGGACCTGGCCTGGGAGGAGACCCTGACCCCGACCGACCCCGCGGCCACCGTCCGCAGCGTGGTGCGCCGCGAGGCGATCGGCGTAGTGGCCGCCGTCATCCCGTGGAACTCGCCCTTCTCCGCCGCCCTGGCGAAGATCATTCCGGCGCTGCTGGCCGGCAACACGGTCATCCTGAAGGTCTGCCCGGAGAACTCCCTGAGCATGGGCCTGCTCGCCGACCTGCTGGCCGAGTGCGGGCTGCCCGCGGGCACGATCAGCGTGCTGCCGGCCGACCGCGAGACCAGCGAGCACCTGGTGTCCCACCCCGACGTCGACAAGATCGCGTTCACCGGTTCGACCGGCGCCGGGCGCCGGATCGCCTCCATCGCGGGCCAGCAGCTCAAGCGAGTCAGCCTTGAGCTCGGCGGCAAGTCCGCCGCCGTCGTCCTGCCCGACGCCGACCTGGCGAAGTTCACCGCCGGCCTGGCCTTCTCCTGCCTGCTCAACAATGGCGAGGCATGCATCGCGCAGACCCGCATCCTCGCCCCGCGCAGCCGCTATGAGGAGGTCGTCGACGCCGTCAAGCAGGTCGTCGAATCGCTGAAGGTCGGCGACCCGCAGGACCCCGAGACCTTCATCGGCCCGATGATCCGCCGCGACCAGCAGAAGCGGGTGCGCGACTACATCGAGACCGGCATTAAGGAGGGCGCGCGCCTGGTCACCGGCGGGCCGCAGCTGCCGGCCGGCCTGGAGCAGGGCTACTACGTCACCCCGACCGTCTTCGCCGACGTTGACAACGCGATGCGGATCGCCCAGGAGGAGATATTCGGCCCGGTCCTCGTCGTCATCGCCTACGAGGACGAGGACGACGCCGTGCGCATCGCCAACGACTCCGAATACGGCCTGTCCGGCGGCGTGTGGTCCGCCGACGAGCAGCACGCCCTGGCCGTTGCCCGCCGCATCCGCACCGGCACCGTCACGGTCAACGGCGCCCCCGTCGGGTTCGACGGACCGTTCGGCGGCTTCAAGGCCAGCGGCCTGGGCCGCGAATACGGCTTCGTCGGTCTGAACACCTACCTCGAATACAAGACCGTCACCCTCTGATGTGATGAAGGAGCGGGGTGAACGCCGAGGGATGATCAAACCTCCCCGCTCTCGTAGCTCAGGGAAAAGAGCACCGCTCTCCCAAAGCCGCTGGGCGTTGTTATTGAGTGGCCGCGGGTGGCGGCCGGAGGTGAACTGCAACCGCAATTGCAACCGGCCAACGACCCCCAGAGTGAACTGGTCGTTGAGCTTCGCGCCGCGTCAGCCCGACCGGCGGTCAACCGGACCGGGCGTCGACCGAGAAGGTCCCATCCGCGCCCACGTTCACGTCATAGGCGCAGACAGGGTCTCCGCCGTTGCCGATCTCCAGGCCGGTGACCAAGTCGTAGCTGTAGCCGTGCAGTGGGCAGATCACCACACGGTCGTCCAGGAGGCCGTCGGCAAGCGGGCCGCCGCGGTGCGGGCAGGTCGCGCCCAGTGCTCGTGGCGTCCCATCCCGCGGGCGGAACACAGCTACCTGCGCGCCGTCGATCACGAAGGCGCGTCCCTCGCCGATCGGAATGTCGCCCAGCTTGAACGGCGAGGTCATTGTCCGGCCCCGGCCCATTGGACCTGAGGAAGATCGACCAGCGGCAGCGAGGTTCGGAACTGGCCAGGAGTGATCGGCGCTTCGCGTTCCTGCCACGGATCCACATAAGCCTCGACCGCCCGCTGCATGTCGGCGTCAAGACGAGCGGCGATGCAGTCGCTGTCGTGCACCACGACAGCGCGGATCTTCTCGATGCCGATCCGTGGCACCCAGGCGTACGTGCGCTCGAGCCATCTCGCGTTCTCGCGGTAGTACTGGAGAAACCGACCCGTCAGCGTGATCACCAGGTCGGGGTCGCCCACGGTGGCGAGCAGATCGCCCTTGCGGATGTGCGCGCCCGCAGCGCCACCGACGTAGATCTCCCACTTGCCGCCGTCGACCGCCACGACGCCGAGGTCCTTGCACAGCGCCTCGGCGCAGTTGCGTGGGCAGCCGGTCACCGCGAGCTTCATCTTGCCCGGCCCCGCGATGCCCTGAAAGCGTTGCTCGATCCGGATGCCCAGAGTGGTCGAATCGCCTACACCGAAGCGGCAGAAGTCAATTCCCACGCAGGTTTTGACGGTTCGGAAGCTTTTCCCGTACGCGTAACCGGACGGCATTCCGAGGTCGGTCCAGACTCCGGGTAGATCTTCCTTTCGAACACCGAGGAGATCGATGCGCTGGCCGCCGGTCAGCTTGATCATCGGCACGGCGTACTTCTCTGCCACGTCGGCGATCATGCGTAGTTGCTCGACGCTGGTGACTCCACCTTTCATCTGTGGCACGACCGAGAATGTCCCGTCGCGTTGGATGTTGGCGTGGACACGGTCGTTGATGAAGCGGGCATCGCGTTCGTCGACGAATTCCTCGGCCCACATCATCTCCAGCAAGGAGGCCAGCCCCATTTTGGACTGCGCGTCCTCCCTGCCGTCCGGTGCGAGTGCGGCGAACACCGAGGACACCGAGTGCAGCTTCAGCGCACGGATCTTGTCCATGAGTTCCGGCTTGTCGTAAGGGATTCCGGGCACGTACCAGCTCGCGGCAGGATCCACCTCCATGGCACCGCCCGCTGCCCATTCCACGATCTGCCCGATCAGGCCCTTGCAGGAACCGCAACCCTTGCCCGCGCGGGTCTTGGCCATCACGCCGGCCACGGTCTTCTCCCCGCGTCTCACGCAGGCGACCAGAGCGCCCTTGCTGACCCCGTTGCAGTTGCACACCTGGGCGCCGTCGGCCAATTCGGCGGTGCCCACCGCGGCCTGTGGGGTGCCGATGTCGAACATCAGCGAGATGCGTTCCTCGGGTAGCGCGAGCCCACGGTCGAACGCCTGGATGAGGAACGCGACCTTGCTGGTATCGCCGAGCAAGGTCGCGCCGACCAGCTTGCCGTCGCGGATGATGATGGTCTTGTAGATGCCGCGTTTGGGCTCGGAAAACTGGACGAACTCATCGTCCGGATGTTCCGGACTCTTGAGACCCATCGATGCCACGTCCACGCCGGCGACCTTGAGCTTGGTGGCCATCCGCGAGCCGTGGTACGCGGCGGCGGTATTGGTGCGGGTGAGATGGTCGGCCAGGACAATCGCCTGTTCCCACAGTGGCGCGACCAGTCCGTAAACCTGGCCGCGGTGCTGGGCACATTCGCCGACCACATAAATGTTGTCGTCGTCGACCGAGCGCATCTGGTCGTCGACCACGATGGCTCGCTCGACGGTGAGCCCGGCGCGTTGGGCCAGACTCACGTTGGGTCGGATACCGGCCGACACGACGAGCATGTCGCAGTCGATCGTGGTTCCGTCGGCGAACTCCAGGCCTGCGGTGCGCCCCTCGCTGCTCAGCACGGCTTTCGTGCGAACGTCGGTGTGCACGACAATTCCGATGTTCTCCACCGATCGGCGCAGGATGCTGCCGGCGGTGTCGTCGAGTTGAGCGTTCATCAGCGTCGGTGGCGCGTGGACGACATGCACGTGCAGTCCGTGGTTCTGCAGACCACGCGCGGCTTCGAGGCCGAGCAGGCCGCCACCGATGACCGCCGCGGTGCGGCACCCCTGCGCGTATTCGAGCATTGCGGCGCAGTCATCGAGGCTGCGGAAGCCGAACACGCCCGGTGTGAGGGTCGTGTCGTCGGCCCACATTCCCTCCATCGCCGGGAAGAACGATCGGCTACCCGTGGCGATCAGCAGCCGGTCATAGTGCATGGAGGTGCCGTCGGCGGCCTGCACGACGCGGGCGAATCGGTCGATCCGCACCACGCGTACGCCCGCGCGCAGGTCGATGTTGTTCTCGGCGTACCAGTGGATCGGGTTCAGATATATCTCGGCGGTGTCCTCGATCCCGGCCAGGACGTTGGACAGCAGGATCCGGTTGTAGTTGCCGTAGGGCTCGGCGCCGAAGATCGTGACGTCGAACAGATCGCCGCCGCCACGACGGACGATCTCCTCCACGGCCCGGGCCCCGGCCATGCCGTTGCCGATCACGACCAATTTGGCCTTGGCGGTGGGCGTTCGGGTGAATGTCGGGGATTCGTCGAGCAATGTCATGGGGTCTCCTCCTCCTGGACGTGCGGGTCAGATCTCGACGAGTCCGACATCGATGACCAACGCGCCCGCGACGCCCTCGGGCGCCGCGGCGAAGATCTCCAAGACGGTGTCGGACAGGAGGTCCTCCACGACCCGTAGCGAGACGTGGGTCGAGCCTCTGGCCCCGATCGGGAAGTAGCGCATCGCAACGCCGTCCCGCATCAACGTCACGTAGACCATCTCCTCGCAGCTGTTGCCGCCGCGGAAGTACACCGGCTGCGTCGCCACCCCGGGCGGAACCTTGTAGGTCAGGGTGGGGTCGAGCAGGAAGGGCAGGTCGAGGCCCTGGCCTTCGAAGGCATAGACGCCCTGAAGGAAACGGGGCGTGCTGCTGTCACTCATCAGAGTTCCCCTTGGTCGGTAATGGGACAGGTTCGATGGCCACCGAGCAGGCCTTGAATTCGGGCATGCGTGAGTGCGGGTCCAGGACGGGGTTGGTGAGCAGGTTGACGGCTCCCTCGCCGCTGTAGTGGAACGGCGCGAAGACGGTGTCGGCTCGAATTCCGTCGGTGATCCGCACCTCCATCACCGCCCGTCCGCGCCGGCTTCGCAGCACCACCAGATCACCGGCGCCCACCCCGATCCGACGGGCCAGGGTGCCGTGCATCTCGACGACGGAGGCCGGCTCGGACTTGGTCAGGGAAACAACCCGGCGGGTCTGGGTTCCCGACTGGTACTGGCCCAGCAGTCGTCCGGTGGTCAGGTAGTAGGGGAACTCGGCGTCCGGGGTTTCAGCTGCGCCACGGTGTTCGACGGGGTGAAAGTGCGCCCGCCGGTCCGGGGTCGGAAAGTCCTCGGTGAACAGACGTGGTGTCCCGGGATGGCGGGGCGAGGGACAGGGCCAGAAGATGCCCTGCTCCGCCTCGATCCGCTCATAGCTGATCCCCGCGTAGTCGGCCTTGCCCCCGGCGCTTGCCCGGCGTAGTTCGTCGAAGATCTCCCGTGGATCGTCGGAGAGTTTCGGTCGGTGCAGTCGTTCGGCCAGCTCGCGCATGACCCACAGATCGGATCGGGCCCCGTCCGGCGGCGGCAACGCAGCCCGGCGAAGGATCACCCGGCCCTCGAGGTTGGTCATCGTCCCGGTTTCCTCGGCCCACTGCGCACTGGGCAGGACCACGTCAGCCATCTGGGCCGTCTCGGACAGGAAGAAATCGGACACCACGAGGAAGTCCAGCGCACGCAACCGCTCCGCGACGTGGCCGGCTCGCGGGGCCGACACCACGACGTTGGATGCCACCACCCACAGGACGCGGACGCCGCCGTCAGTGCCGAGACGGTCGAGCATCTCGTAGGCCGAGACACCCGGCATCGGCAGCTCGGCCGGTTCGACACCCCAGACCTTGGCGACATGTGCCCGCGCCGGCGGATCATCGAGGCGACGGTAGCCAGGGAGTTGATCGGCCTTCTGGCCGTGCTCGCGCCCACCCTGGCCGTTGCCCTGCCCGGTCACCGTGCCGTAGCCGGAGAACGGCCTGCCGGGAAGGCCGAGAGCCAGGGCCAGGTTGATGAACGCGAGCACGGTGTCGGATCCCGAACTGTGCTGCTCGGCGCCACGAGCGGTAAGGATCATCGCGCTCCCGGCCCCGGCCAGGATGCGTGCAGCCCGCACGATGTCGGCCTCGGGCACGCCGCTGATCCGCTCGACCCGGTCGGGCCAATACGGCCGAACCGCGCGCCGCACATCTTCGAAACCGGTCGTGCGGTCGGCGACATAGGCCGCATCGAAAAGTCGTTCGCGGATCGCGACGTTCAGCAGGCCGTTGGCCAGGGCCAGATCGGTACCCGGTACCGGCTGTAGGTGCAGATCAGCGTCCACGGCGGTCCGTGTCGTGCGCGGGTCGATCACCACGAGCTTGGCGCCACGCGCCCGTGCCCGGTCGAGGAACTGCATCGCCGGCGGCATGGTGTCCGCCGGATTGCTACCCACGAGCAGAAGCGCGTCGGTCTGCGCAATGTCGGCGAGGGGGAACGGAAGGCCGCGGTCGATGCCGAACGCGCGAGTCGCCGCGTTGGCCGCCGAGGACATGCAGAAGCGGCCGTTGTAATCGATCATCGCGGTACCCAAGGTGGCCCGCGCGAACTTGCCGAACTGATACGCCTTCTCATTGGTCAGCCCGCCACCGCCGAACAGACCCACCCCGTTCGCCCCGAACCGCGCCTGCGCGGATGAGATGGCGGCAGACACCCGGTCCAGCGCCTCATCCCAGGAGGCCGGCCGCAGCGGTGAGTCGCGAGAGTCCCGGACGAGCGGAGCCGTGAGCCTCTCCGGATGATCGATCAGCTCAGCGGCCGTCCAGCCCTTCGCACACAGGCCCCCCAGATTCGTGGGGAAGTCCTCCTGGACGGTCAGCGTCACAGGTCGCACGGCCGCATCCAGGACGATGCCGCACTGCAGCGAGCAGTACGGACAATGCGTCGGAACCGCACCGGAGAAGGGTGACGCTGCCGCGGCGATGGTGGTCAACGTTCTGGCGCCACAGCACCATGTGCAGGCCGCACGGACACGATACGGGTGAGGGCGAAGCACAGCGCCTGGCCGTCGCCGGCCGGCCGAACGCCCGGCGGTACATCGCGTCGATCCGCCCGCGCTCGTCCGCCGCCGACAGCTCCGGACCGGCTAGATAAGGCGCCTCACCCAGACGCTTCTCCACCGTGGACGTGAAGCCGAAACCTCGGCGGCCGGTAAAGAAGTGGTCCAGGATCAAGTCGGAGAAGGGGAGGGAATCGCCCAACACCTCCGTCAGGGTCGGTTGCCGCGGAAGGACAAGCGCGGTCTCGGGGTACACCGCCCGCGACCCCACGGCCAAGCCGTCCACCTCCGACGGGCAGTACAGAAGAAAGATGCCGCCCCGCGCATCGAACTCCAGCATTGTCTTTGCCTGCAGGAGCGAGCGGACCGTCAGCGCTCCGTATACGAGCGCGCAAGCCGCGCATACCAGGGCGACGACGACGCCATGGTCACTCAGAAAGCTGGACAAGGAGTTCCTCCGCCGGGAGCAGCCGGACCGCCTCCCCCGCGACGACGACCCCGCGCGGCTCGAACA
>Ga0137412_10004796_pt1 | contig 10794 bp, 10 predicted proteins | sample CZODoug2_1_16fun_FD_122160 | JGI IMG/M metagenome (GOLD analysis project Ga0137412, IMG submission 122160) | Vadose zone soil fungal communities from Angelo Coast Range Reserve, California, USA - CZODoug2_1_16fungal (Hybrid Assembly) | ecosystem: Environmental > Terrestrial > Soil > Vadose zone... | reverse complement strand
CACTCATACAGGAAATCCGGGGGAGCGCAGTGGAGAGATCTCTGTGTTGACGCCCCTTCCTGGGAATGTTTTTCGACAGAGCGCGGCGTAGTGGAGAGACCTGCGGTTTCTTTTCGGCTCTCACGCCGCATCAAAAGTCGAGCCCTGATACAAAGCGGGATTTTTCAGCAGCCGGCAACGGTTCGAGCCTGCGGGCCGGGCTTTAGAAATTCAGGGCGAACGCGTAGAGAGAATCACCCGACGCCGCCAGAATGTACTGCCGTCCGTCGAGCATATAGGTCTCCACTGCATTCGATACCAGGCCAAGGTGGGTATGCCACAACGGCTTTCCATTCGCCGGATCGTAAGCCACCAGGTTGCCATTGGCATCGCCTCCAAACAGCAGTTTTCCCGCGGTGGTGGTCAGGCCGGTATTGCCTTCCCCTTCCCCGGCAGAAAGCTGCAGATGCCGCCACGCGACCTTGCCTGTTTTGTAGTCGATCGCCGTGATGTATTTCCCTTTCTTGCCCACTCGCTGCTCTTGAATGCCATTCAGGCCCTGCAGGGCCCGCACGTTCGGTTCGGTACGGTAGTAGACCGAATAGTTCTCGTCTGTTGCCACGTAGAAAAGACCCGTTTGCGGATCATACGAAGGCGGCTGCCAGTTAACGATGCCGTCGGTGTCCGGCAGTACGAGAGCACCGCCAGGCGATGCGTCCTTCTCCGGGTCACGGATAGGCCGGCCCAACTTATCAAGGCCTTTCGCCCAATTCAGTGACTCGGTGTACGGTACGGTGAGCAGGTGCTCCCCGGTCACGCGATCGAGGACAAAGAAGTAGCCATTGCGGCTGGCATCCAGCAACAACTTCCGTGGTTTACCCTTGAATTCCCCGTCGACGATGATCGGCGTCTGGGCCGCATCCCAATCGTGCGTATCGTGCGGCGACGGCTGGTAATACCACGCCAGCTTTCCCGTATCCACATTCAAGGCGACTATGCAGGAGGTATACAGGTTATCTCCCTCGCGGGTCACACCGGAGAACGCGGGCGTTGGGTTGGCGGTTCCGAAATAATAAAGATGGAGTTTCGGATCATAACTCCCGGGAACCCACGTGCCCGCGCCACCGTGACGCATGGAGTCGAGGTTGGGCCACGTCTCGGATCCGGGTTCTCCCATCTTTTCCGGCTCGCTGTACCACTTCCATTGTAGGTCGCCGGTTTCCGGATCAAAGGACTGCAGAAAGCCCGGGGCGTCCAGATCATCCGCGGTACCCACGATCAAATGATTGCCGATCACAATCGGCGCAATGGTCGAGAAGTATTGCTCATTGAAGTCGGAGATGACCTTATGCCAACGCTCCTTGCCAGTTTTCGCATCGAGCGAGACCAGGTAATCGTCCGGGGTCTCGAAGTAGAGCCAATCGTGGTACATGCCCATACCGCGGTTCCCGATGTGGGTACCGCCTTTGGTCTTCCAGAAATAGTGCCAGAGCACCATGCCGTTGCGGGCGTCCACCGCCCAGGCGTTGTCAGGCACGGATACATAAAGGACGCCATTCACTTGCAGGACCGCGCCTGAAATGCGTCCGGCGCCGCGTACCGGAACCGGCTCATCAATCTCGCCGCCGACGATCGTTGGTGGGTTTCCCGGGCCGGGCCTGAAAGACGGACTGGCGTTGCCTGGTCCGGGAGTCAGATGGTTCACCCAGGCAAGCCCCAGATTCTTTATATTGGTCTGATTAATCTGGGTCAGCGAGCTGAAACGCTGGCCGGAATAGTCACCGGAGTACGTGGGCCAGGAATCCGTAGCTGGTTTGGTCAGCAACACCGGATCAAGCCCCTGTGCCGACACGATGCCAGCCATGGAAACTATCAAAGTCACAAAAAGGAAAGTTCTTATCTGTTTCATTTCAGCGTCACCAGGTAGGCAGTCAGGTTATGGATATCGACATCTTTGAGCGTCTGCAGCATGTCCAGGTGCGGCTGCAAAGGATCTTTAATGACGACCTTCGGAGAGTCACCCTGACGATCGTAACTGTGATAATTTCCATTGGCATCCACGAGAGAAACGATGAAGTCGTCAACCTGTTCCAGCGTTCCTTCCACCGTTTGACCATCACGGAGGGTGACGGTCACTGTTTTGTGCGGAGCTTCCGCTAGCTCACCTTTGGGTTCTCCGGACAGCATCGTGCCTTGCAATGCCCTCACGTCCTTGTATTTTGCCCCGATGCCCGCGAGGTCTCCGGTTACGGAGTGGCAGGTGGCGCATTTCCCCGCACCATTAAAGTAAGCCTCGCCGGCCTTTGCATCACCCACCAACGGATCAACCGTACCGGTGGTGGCGGCGCGCCCGCCAACCGGCATGCTGTGAATGAACGCCGCGATGCTCGCAATGTCTTCTTTCGCCAGATCAAACTTGGGCATGCCCTTATCCGGGCGTCCGTTTTGAACCACGGTTGTGATCAGTTCGCCGCTGTTATCGTTTAGAACCAGTTCACTGCGGATCAAATTGGGGCCGCCTTCGCCACCGCGCGCATCCGATCCGTGACAAAAACTGCAATTGGCGCTAAAAATCTGGCGGCCGCGCGCAACCACAGCCGGGTCGGCCGGCGGTCTCACCGGGTAAGCAGGCGGCCGCGCTACGCCCACTGGAGCCTGCGGTTGAGCCGGGGCCTGCGGACTGGCTTGATTGGCGCCGGGTTCCTGGGCCGGAGCGGGAGACTGCTCTGCCACCAGGGCCGCGGCGCCCAGGCCCGCTAATACAAAAAGAACGAGTTTTACCCGATGCAAAATAACCTCCAGCTTGAGATTGCGACCTGTGCTTGGACTTGTCTCACTATCTTACCGTCGGGAAACTCGGAGCCAGGATGGAATGATGTCCATATTTGACACGCGAACTAAGCCTCGACCGGGTTTTCGACCACAAAAAAGGATTTTCGTTCGACTGCGGGCAAATAAAGAGCCAGGGTAATTGCCCGCAGAGCCATGAAGGCCAACATGGCGCACCACAAGCCGTGATTGCCGAAGCGAGCTGCGAGCACGACGGCCAGGGCGAGAAATCCGATGAGCGAGATCAGCATGCTGTTGCGCAGCTCCTGGGCGCGTGTCGCTCCGATGAACACGCCGTCGAGCAAAAAACTCCACACCGCCACCAGGGGCAAGACAACCAGCCAGGGAAGAAACTGCGCGGCTAAGGCGCGAATCTCTTCCTGGTTGGTGAAAAGGGCAATGATGTTGCGGCCGAAAACAAGATAGAAGAGCGACAGCGCGGCAGCGACGGTGAATGCTGATACGGCGCTGGCCTTGAGCACAGCCCGAAAGTCTGCCACCCGCCGTGCGCCGATTGCCTCGCCCACGAGTGCTTCAGTAGCGTTGGCAAACCCGTCGAGCCCGTAGCCGGCAATCCAGAGAAAGTTGATAAGCACTGCATTCGCAGCGAGGATGGCGTTGCCTGAGCGAGCGCCGGTGCGGGTGAACCAGGCGTAAGCTGCCACCAGACTCAGGGTGCGTAGAAGGATGTCGCGGTTGAGAGCAAAGAGACGCCGCAGGCTCTCGCCATCGACCAGTTCGCTCCAGCGCACGTGGCTGGGGTGTGCACCGCCTGCAAGCATGATGGCGAGGCCCACAATGCATCCGATCCACTCGGCGGCCATGGTTGCGGTCGCTATGCCGGCGACGCCCCAGTGCCATCGTATGACCAGCGTCAGAGCCACCGCCACGTTGGCCACATTAATTGCGGCTTGCAGCAGCAACGCGGTTCGGGCATGTTGCCGCCCTAAAAGGTAACCGAGGATGGTGTAATTGGCCAGCGCTGCCGGCGCCGACCAGATGCGAATACTGCAATAAACCAGCGCATTGCGATGCACTTCGCCGCCGGCGCCCAGCAGTGCCAGCGCCGCGGAGATGAGCGGCTTCTGGAGCACGAGGATCAAAACCCCGATGAGCAGCGCGGTGAGCATCGCGCGGGCAAAGTGATGCATGAGCTGATCTTCGTCGCCTGCTCCCTGCGATTGCGCGACCAGGCCAGTGGTCGCCATGCGGAGGAAGCCGAAGGTCCAAAAGACGGAGTTGAAAAAGATGCCTCCAACGGCAACGCCCCCCAGTGCCGCAGGGCCGGGCAGATGACCGGAAAGGACCGTGTCCACCGTGGAGAGCAGCGGCTGGGTGAGGTTCGAAAAAATCAGTGGGAGGGCGAGGAAGAACACTCGCCGGTACCAGTAGGGCGTTCCCATTATGTGAGTCTATTTTCCGACACTAGGGTTTCACATCGGCTGCGGTTTAGCTACCGCAGGCGGAGGGTCCATACCGCTGAGCTCAGTGAGAGACGTCACGAACTAGGCGAAAGCCATAATCAGCGTATTGAAACTCCGGCGGAATGCTGGAACGCGCCGAGCATCGCGAGATCTTGATGTGGTGCCGCCAGGAGCCTCCGCGCGACGCCTTTCGGTTGCCCGCTTCGGGACCACGGGGATCGCGATCCGGGGAGACTGAATAGTAGCCGGCCGCAAACCAATCACTACACCACTCGTGTACGTTCTCGCACATCTCGAATAAGCCGTAAGCATTCGGCTGTGATTGCGCCACCGGTTCCGGTCCGGTCTTCCACCGATTGTCGTAGCCGGCCCGGGACATTGGCGGATCGTTGCCCCAGGGGAAGTCCATTCCCTCGATGCCGCCGCGCGCCGCTCGTTCCCACTCCGCTTCCGTCGGCAGGCGATAGTGCGAGCCCGTCAAGGCCGAAAGCCAGTCGCAATAGGCAACCGAATCGAACCAGGAAACGGCCACCACAGGTTGTTGCGGGTGACAGAAGCCGGGAGCGCCCCAATGCGGTGGGGGCATGCGCCCGGTGGCCTCGAGAAATCGCGCATATTCCTCGACCGTGACCTGGGTTGCCGCCACGGCAAAGGAATCTACCCAGACGCGATGCACAGGCCCTTCGACATCCTGGCCGGTGTCAGACCCCATGAGGAACCAGCCTGCGGCAATCTGGATCTGCTTCGGCTCAGCAATTTGCGTACGGCAGGGAAGTAGACTCATAGCAGGCAATCATTTGCCCCTACGATGTTAGCTTGTGGCTGGGGGCGAAGTGGATGAAATTCGATTGGACCCAGGGCGCCCTGGCTGAGGGCCTGCGGCTCTATGATGCAGCAGAATTCTTTGCGGCGCATGAGGCATGGGAAAGCGTTTGGTTGTCGGCGCAGGAGCCGGAGAAGACCTTCCTGCAAGGACTAATTCAGGTGACCGCGGCGTTTCATCACCTGCGACGTGAGAATCGCCTGGGAACTTCGCGGTTGTTGCGCGCCGCGCTGGGCCGGCTGGAGCCGTACCCTGAGGACTTCGGAGGTATCTCCGTGGATCTGCTCCGCGATGACATTCGTGTTTGGCTACAAGCGCTCGAAATGGATGCGCCCGCGCCGCAACCCGGGGTTGCCCGAATCAAGTGCCTGGAGTGAAAAGGTAGAGCGTGACGATGTGGAAGATGTTTGACAGGTGATACGCTTTGGGGCAAAGTCATTCGCAGCCCAACATACCCAAACTTTCGACTGGAGATTGTTATGGACCTGTCCATCCACCATCTGCACCATGTCAACCACTGGGCCATCCTTGTTTCCGCCTTGATCCTATGGTTCCTCGGTGCTGCGTGGTACTCTCCAGCCCTTTTCGCCAAACCCTGGATGGCGGCCCTTGGCATCGTGCCCACCGGCCCCAAGAAGGGTCTTGCCGCCGGCATGGTCTCCTCTTTCATTGGAGACCTGCTGGTCGCGTTCGCCCTGCTCCATTTCATTTTCTGGTCGGGAGCGGCGAGCTATGGTGAAGGCGCCTTTGTCGGCTTTCTAAGCTGGCTCGGATTTTTCGCCGCCACCCAGTTCCCACAGGGAATCTACGAGGGCCGCCCGTTCAGGCTCTTCCTCATCAATGCCGGTTACTGGTTGGTCGGTTTGTTAGTGATCGGTGGATTGCTGGCGCGCTGGAGATGATCGGTTAGAAATTCCCCCTGATAGGCTAGGAGAGGGAATTTTCTTATCAATGACCGAGACCATCCTGATTCACTTTTCTGGCCGGGACCGCCCAGGGCTTACCGCAGAGTTAACTTCCATTCTCGCCAGTTATGACACCTGTGTCCTGGATATCGGACAGGCGGTTGTGCATGAAACGCTGTCTCTCGGTTTGCTGGTGGAGATTCCGCGAGGGGAGAGCTTTCGCGGCGTTCAAGACGCGCTCGTTGCCAGGTCGAGAGAACTGGGACTGCAGGTAAATTTCACAGCCGTCGCGAAGGCGGATCTGGAGGAATGGATCTCTTCGCAGGGCAAGGACCAATTTATTGTCACCGTCCTTGGCCGCGCGATTTCCGCAAATCACCTCGCCCGGGTGAGCGCCATTGTTGCGCAACATGGATTGAATGTAGACCGGATCGAGCGTCTCTCCGGGCGGTTGTCGCTGGCGGTGCACTCTGCCGATGCGAATGCCTGCGTTGAGTTGACGGTGAGTGGAGACTCCTCTTCTGAACAGTCCATGCGCGCGGCGTTTCTTGCCACGGCTCATGATTTGAAAATCGACATCGCCTTCCAGCGCGAGAGTATCTTCCGTCGCAACCGGCGGCTGTTTGCCTTCGACATGGACTCCACCTTGATTGAAGGCGAAGTCATCGATGAGCTGGCAAAGCTGGCTGGCGTAGCCGGCGAAGTGGTGAAGGTGACCGAAGCCGCTATGCGCGGAGAAATTGAATTTCAAGAGAGCTTCCGGCGCCGGGTGGCGTTGCTGCGCGGGCTGAAAGAAACCAGGGTGCGGGAACTGCTGGAGACCATTCCGCTTGTGGAAGGTGCGGAGCAGTTGATCGGAACGCTCAAGATGCTGGGTTACAAAACCGCCATCCTCTCGGGAGGGTTCAACTTCTTCGCCAAACATCTGCAGACGCGTTTAGGCATCGACTATGTTTTTGCCAATGATCTTGACATCGTTGATGGGATAGTGAGCGGAGAGGTGCGGACACCGATTGTCGATGGTGCACGCAAGGCCGAATTGCTGCGGGAAATCGCCCGCCTCGAAAATATCTCGCTCGACCAGGTGGTCGCCGTCGGTGATGGCGCCAACGATCTGCCCATGCTGGGCATCGCCGGCATGGGCATTGCTTTCCGGGCCAAGCCGCTGGTACGGCAAACCGCCAGCCATGCCGTCTCGTTTCTCGGACTAGACAGTCTGCTCTACCTGGTTGGCGTGCGCGACCGGGATTTGCCTGGGGCCAGCGTCTGAAGCCGATGAAGAAGAAACCGCAGATCTGTCCACTACGCTACGCTCCGGTCGAGATGACAAAGGAAAGTGCCAACGGTTTCATAGAGAGTCGTCGCCGCTACCGGCAACCGAAGATCGGGTGCCCCACATCTCGCTCGTTTTTCGCGAGATGTGGGATACCACGGTACTCGACCTGCAACTCTGTCGGTCGTCATTAACCTGGCCGACATCAGACTTGTGAGGGAATCGGACGGGTGCCAACGTTCGCCGAAGCGTACATGGGCGGAGAAATACGGGCGAAGCCCAACGATCGCTTTTGCATTACCGCTTCAGCACCTGCTCGATGTAGGCGATCGCGCGCGGATCGCTGGTTTGTCCCAACCAGAAAATCGCCTCCTTGCGAATGGCAAAATTAGCATTCGTATCCGCCACGTGAACCAGTTGCGGCACGCTCTCTTCTCTGGGCAACTGGCTGAGAGCAAACACCGCCTTCTTCTTCACTTCAAAATTGGGGTCATTCTCGATCGCAGTATTCAAAGCGCCCACCGCCTTCTTTCCCGCTTTCTGTGCCAACCAGAAAAGCGCCTGGCCGCGAACACCGCTGTCGGCGTCCGACTTCGCCAGTTGAATCAAATCATCGGTTGCGGCGGGGTCCGAATTAATAGAGAAATCAAAAACCAGCTTCTGGCGGACCTTGCTGTCCTGCTCGCTCTGCAAGATCTGGCGCAACGCCACCAGCCCTTCGTGTCCCCGCTGCGCGCCCAGCCAGAAAGCCGCTTTCTCCCGCAGGTAATTGCTATTTCCGGGTGTGGCGAGCGAGGCAAGCACATCGGTTGCCTTAGGCGCGGCGTGCATGCTCAGCGCAACCAGGCTCTCATCAGCCAGCCGGCCCCGATGATCGCCGGTGTCGCGAAGAGCAGCCGCGCTTGCAGCAAGCTTCCCGAGAAATGCGATACTCTCATCCGCCTGTACCTCGGTCAGCCACTCAAAAGGCACCCCGCCGGCATCGAGCGTACAACCCGCTCGCGCCATGCGTACCTTCCTAACCTCGCCTTGATCGAGCCGGAGAAGCACGTACACCGTAGGAGCAGGCGCGCCCGCATTATCCGACGTATTCAGATTGTCTGGTGTGTCCTCCAGCCGAAGTTCATTGCAGCATCCAGCTTCCACTTCTGATGATCCCGTCCAAGACGAACACGCAGATACATGTGTTCGCGGAAGAGCTTGCACCGCATATCCCAGCCAAAGTGGGCCATTGGAGTGGCGAAATCGGTCCACCGTCGCGGACAGTCCCAGGCTCATCGGTCCGGAGTGATACTGCGTGTGTGTGACTCGAGGCTCCTGAGCGCAGGTCATCAGCGCGGAGGCGGCGAGGGTTAAAGCCAGTAGCGCATTCGTCTTCATGGAGCGAATCTCCTTCGGTTATTTGTTAAGAATTTCGAGCATGTAGTCGGTGGCCTCTTTGCTGTGCATGAGGCTGAGTTGTTGCACGATTGACTGCTTGATCCCGGGATCTTTCTCCGCTCGGGCAAGTTCGACCAGGTCGTGGCTATCTCCCGCCAGGAAGAGCGCCTGGGCAACAGCCTTCCTCGTCTCCGGATCGGCATTCTTCTTGTAGGTGGCAACCAGCGAGGGAGCCGCCGACATGCCGCCGGCAATGCCGAGGTTGCGGATCGCTTTCCGCCGTAATTCGGGATCCTGTTCCGACGAGGCAATGGAGCTCAGTGCGTCGGCGCCCTTCTGGCCGGCGGGGATCAGGCCACTAATGACCTCAGCCTTGGTCTCAGAGCTGTTGGTGTCGTGATAGAGAGCGAGCAACTGCGAGGTCGCGCCCATGGCTCCCAGCGTGTGTACCGCCGTGCGGACAAGTTCCTGCTTCGTTTCATGACGTGCCGCTTCCACCAGGGGATCGGGAGTACCAATGATGAGATAGGTGTGGAGAACGGCCGTTTTAACCTCGTCGTTGGTGCTCTCGCGATAGATGGCGGCAAGCGTGTCGGCGGCCTGTTTGCCGCGGCCAATCGCCAGCATCTCGATCGCCTTTCGCTGCAGCGCGGGGTTCCGTTCGCCGCGCGCTACCTGGCCGAGCAACGCCTGCGCTTGCGGAGACTGATCCTGTGCCAGGACGAACAGTGCCCGGGACTTCAGCTTCTCGGATTTGTCACCGTTAAGGATCTGTTGAATGACCGGCAACGCGCGCGATTCATCCTGTTGCATGAGCGAGTTCAAGGCCAGTAGCTTCAGGTCTTCGTCTTGCTCGGCCTGGGGTGTCACAGGAGCGTCGCTCTTTCCTCGGATTTCGATCTCCAGGGCGCCGCACTCGTTGCTCCAGGTCCCGTGCGGGTACACCTGCTTGAGTTGGCTGCAAGTCTCGAGCGCGCGGGTTGGATTGCCCTGCTTGTTCTCCGCATACGCCTTCCAATAGAGGGCCGCTTCCGCGCGTGCACCATGCTGCTGGGCGATGTTGGTGAAGATCGACTCCGCCTGCGCCCAGCGGGCGTCGTTAATGGCCCGTGTGCCATCGGAGTAGAGGGCATCTTCCTTCGCATTGGCGGCCGCATTGTCGTTGAAGGCGGCCATGGGAGACTCGGTGCAAAAGGCCGGCCGGGCGGAAGGCAAGGCAACGAGAAGCGTTGCGAACAGTAGTGATTTCGTATTCATTTAGAGAGAAACCCCTTTCGTTGCGGTAGCAGCGTCTTGCGGTTCCAGGGCTCTCGAGCCAACCCGGGAGCGCAGGATGCGAATGTCAAACAGAAGTCCGTCGGTATTCATTTCCTGCCTTAGCCGGTTGAGGTCTCGCTCATTCGGCTCATCAGGCTGGTTCGCCAGCTCGACCAGCAGTCGCTCAAGATGGTCGAGGGAAGCCTCTACCTTGAGGTCGCCCGCCCGTATGGCACTTTGCCGTACCAGCCGGTTGTAAGCCAGCAGTTCTCTCGCCTCGCCCCGCAGCGGTATAGCCGGGACGTCGTTGCTTCCGGCATGATTCAGCTCGACCAGCAAACGCTCAGAGCGGTCGAGATGATCTCTGAGAACGACCACCACCACGCGCTGCCGTGCCTGAGGGTCGGCAGCCACGGCAACCGACGGCGTTTGCTTCCGCTCCCACTGGCGTCCGGCAACGAAGGCCACGGCAAGCAGGAGAGCACAGGCGGTTGCCCAGCCAAGCGGCCGCCAGAATCGGATCCAGCTTCGGTCTGGCTTCTCGTATACCGGCAGCGAGCTGCGAATCGATTGCCAGACTTGTTCCCCGTAATCCTCCCCGCGCACCGGGGGTTCGATCGGTTTAACGCCGTCGAGGTCTCTGCGCAGATCGGCGTAGTGTTTTGCGCACGCGGCGCAACTCTTCAGGTGACGCTCGCAATCGGCCGGACTGGAGGACTCGTCGTAGTAGTGATCGAGGAGTTCTGCTTCATTCAGGTGCTTCATGTGTTTATCCATAGGGGCGCCAGTTGGCGCCTCAACTTCTGCACCGCGCGGAACACGGCCTGTTTCGCAGAGTTCGGAGCGATGTTTAAAGCGGCTGCAATCTCATCGGTGGAACGGTCTTCCATGTGCCTGAGAACGAAGGCGGTCCGCTCGGTGGGA
>Ga0137412_10004795_pt1 | contig 10797 bp, 6 predicted proteins | sample CZODoug2_1_16fun_FD_122160 | JGI IMG/M metagenome (GOLD analysis project Ga0137412, IMG submission 122160) | Vadose zone soil fungal communities from Angelo Coast Range Reserve, California, USA - CZODoug2_1_16fungal (Hybrid Assembly) | ecosystem: Environmental > Terrestrial > Soil > Vadose zone... | reverse complement strand
TGCGCGCCCAGGACGCGTTGGCCCACGCCACCCGGCACCTGCTGTGGATGGCCCGGCTCGCCGAGCACAGCACCACCCACTGGCTGACCCCCTCCCGCGCCGCCGAGGCCGAACTCCCCGCCCGCACGGTCGCCGCCGCCGCCGAGGGCACCCCGGCGGCCCTGTGGCGCGAGGGCCGCTCCCACTGGCGAACCCTCCTGGCCCGCGCCGGCCACCCCGAGCCCGCCACCCTCTTCGCCGAACTCGACGCGCTGACCGAAGGCCCCGGACCGACTGCCCCACCACCGGCCGGTGGTCCGGACACGACCGGACAGGGCAGGGCGGGCGGACCGCTCAGCCGCGCGAACCCAGCACGCGGCTGACCTCCGCCCGGATCTCCGGGGTGTCCAGACCGCGGATCGTGAGGGTGGTACGGCGCCGCAGCACGTCGTCCACCTCCTGGGCCCACTCGTGGTCGCGGGCGTAGACGACCTGGGCCCAGATCTCCGGCGCGTCCGGGTGCACCCGCCGGCTCAGCTCCGGGTCCTCGTTGGCCAGCCGGGCGATGTCGAAGGCCAGCGAGCCGTAGTGCGTGGCCAGATGCCGGGCGGTGTCTACGCCCATCCCCGTCCCCGTCCCCGGAGCGGCACCGTCGGCCAGCAGCCGGTGCGCCACCGCGCTGGGGGAGGCGAACCCGGGCAGCGGCGCCTTGCGCGGCAGCCGCGACATCGGCTCCATGTCGCCGCCCAGCGGGTGCCCGGGCAGCGCGGCCAGCTTGTCCATCACGGTGCGGCCGATGTGCCGGAAGGTGGTCCACTTGCCGCCGGCCACCGACAGCATGCCGCCGCGTCCCTCGGTCACGACCGTCTCCCGCTTGGCCTTGGAAGTGTCGCCGGGGCCGCCGGGCAGTACGCGCAGGCCCGCGAAGGAGTACGTGATCAGGTCGCGGCCGAGCTGGCGATCGCGGACCGAGAACGCCGCCTCGTCCAGGATCTGGGTGATGTCGGCCTCGGTGACCCGCACGTCGGCGGGGTCGCCCTCGTACGCCTCGTCGGTGGTGCCCAGCAGCAGCATGTCCTCCCAGGGGAGGGCGAACGTGATCCGGTACTTGTCGATCGGGGTGGCCAGCGCCGCCTTCCACGGCGAGGTGCGCCGCAGCACCAGGTGCGCGCCCTTGGAGAGCCGGATCGAGGGCGCCGCGGCCGGGTCCTCCAACCGCCGCAGGTGGTCCACCCACGGCCCGGTGGCGTTGAGCACCAGCCGGGCGTCCACCCCGAACTCGGTGCCGTCCACCCGGTCGCGCAGCTCGGCCCCGGTGACCCGGCCGCCGGTGAAGCGCAGCCCGGTGACCTCGGCGTGGTTGAGCACGCTCGCGCCCGCGTCCACCGCGGCCCGCACCGTCATCAGCGCCATCCGGGCGTCGTTCATCTGCCCGTCCTCGTACACCGCGACCGCCCGCAGGTTCTCGGTGCGCAGCTCCGGCACGTCCCGGGCGGCCTTCGCCGGGCTGATGACGTGGCCGACGCCGTCCTGGAAGGCGGACAGCGCGGAGTACGCGAAGACGCCCGCGCCCAGCTTGGCCGCGCCGTGCGGGCCGCCCTTGTAGACCGGCAGGTAGAAGGTCAGCGGGTTGGCCAGGTGCGGCGCGACGTCACGGGACACGGCCCGCCGTTCGAGGTGGTTCTCGGCCACCAGCCGCACCGCACCGGTCTGCAGATAGCGCAGCCCCCCGTGCAGCAGCTTGGAGGAGGCCGAGGAGGTGGCGCCGGCGAAGTCGCCGGCGTCCACCATGGCCACCCGCAGCCCCGACTGCGCGGCATGCCAGGCGGTGGTGATGCCGAGGATGCCGCCGCCGATCACCAGCAGGTCGTACGTGGCACGGCCGAGCAGGTCGCGGGTCTCGGCCCGCCCGGGGTTCGCGCCGGCGGTCGGATGCGAGCCCAGTGCGGGCACGCGCTGCAGGGTGGTCATAACGGTCTCAGTGCTCCTCTTCGATCCAGTCCATGGTCCGCTCCACGGCCTTGAGCCAGTTCTTGTACTCACGGTCGCGGTCGGCCGCGTCCATGCGGGGGGTCCACTCGGCCGCGCGCTTCCAGTTGGCGCGCAGCGCCTCGGTGTCCGGCCAGAAGCCGACCGCCAGACCGGCCGCGTAGGCCGCGCCCAGACAGGTGGTCTCGGCGACCATCGGGCGCACCACGGGCGCGTCCAGGAAGTCGGCGAGGGTCTGCATCAGCAGGTTGTTGGAGGTCATGCCGCCGTCGACCTTGAGCGAGGTCAGCTCGACGCCGGAGTCCTTGGTCATCGCGTCGGCGATCTCCCGGGTCTGCCAGGCGGTCGCCTCCAGCACCGCGCGGGCGATGTGCGCCTTGGTGACGTAACGGGTCAGGCCGGCGATCACCCCGCGGGCGTCGTCGCGCCAATAGGGCGCGAACAGCCCGGAGAAGGCCGGTACGAAGTACGCGCCGCCGTTGTCGTCCACCGACGAGGCCAGCGTCTCGATCTCGGCGGCGGTGCTGATCAGGCCCATCTGGTCGCGCATCCACTGCACCAGCGAGCCGGTGACCGCGATGGAGCCTTCCAGGGCGTAGACCGGCGCGTCCTTGCCGATCCGGTAGCCGACCGTGGTGATCAGGCCGTTGTAGGAGTTCACCGGGGTGTCGCCGGTGTTCATCAGCATGAAGGTGCCGGTGCCGTAGGTGGACTTGGCCTCGCCCTTGGCGAAGCAGGTCTGGCCGAACAGCGCGGCCTGCTGGTCGCCGAGCGCGGACGCCACCGGTACGTCGTCGAGCCCGCCGACCCGGGTGGTGCCGTACACCTCGGAGGACGAGCGGATCTCCGGCAGCACCGCGGCCGGCACCCCGATGGAGGCGAGGATCTTCTCGTCCCAGCTGAGGTTGTGCAGGTTCATCAGCAGGGTGCGGGAGGCGTTGGTGACGTCGGTGACGTGCACCCCGCCGTCGACGCCGCCGGTGAGGTTCCAGATCACCCAGGAGTCCATGGTGCCGAAGAGGATGTCGCCGGCCTCGGCGCGCTCGCGCAGGCCCTCGACGTTGTCCAGCAGCCAGCGGATCTTGGGCCCGGCGAAGTACGAGGCCAGCGGCAGGCCGGTCTCGCGGCGGAAGCGGTCCTGGCCGACGTTGCGGCCCAGCTCGCGGCACAGCGCGTCGGTACGGGTGTCCTGCCAGACCAGCGCGTTGTGCACCGGCTCGCCGGTGTGCCGGTCCCACAGCAGGGTGGTCTCGCGCTGGTTGGTGATGCCGATCGCCTTGACGTCGGCGGCGGTGAAGCCGGGGATGTCCTGGGTCGCCTTGCGGATGGCGCCGGCCACCACCTCCTGGACGTTGGTCCAGATCTCGGCGGCGTCGTGCTCCACCCAGCCGGGCCGCGGGAAGATCTGCTCGTGCTCCTTCTGGTCGACGGCGACGATCCGGCCGTCTCGGTCGAAGACGATGCAGCGGCTGGAGGTGGTGCCCTGGTCGATGGCGGCGATGAACGGGCCGCTGCCGTGGGAGGTGTTCGAGGCGGTCTGCGTGTCGGTCACGGTCTGCTCCTGGTGAGGGTTCCTGCGCTCGGGGGTCCGGCGGGGCTGTGGGCGGAAGGGGAGTGGTGCTCATCCGCCGGTGCCGTCGGTCTACGTGAAGGCCAGCTTGTACAGGCCGCCGGCGATGGCGGCGCCGGCCAGCGGGCCGACGACCGGAATCCACGCGTAGGCCCAGTCGGAACCACCCTTGTTGGGCAGCGGCAGCAAGCTGTGCACGATACGGGGGCCGAGGTCGCGCGCCGGGTTGATCGCGTAGCCGGTGGGCCCGCCGAGCGACAGGCCGATGCCGACCACCACCAGCGAGGTCAGCAGGATGCCCAGTCCGTTGAGCGCCAGGCCGTTGGTCATGCCCTGGGTGAGGATGAACAGCACCAGCACCAGGGTGCCGATGATTTCGGTGAGCAGGTTCTGCACCGGATTACGGATCTCCGGGCCGGTGGAGAAGATCCCCAGCACCGGGCCGCCGGGCGCGGACCGGTTGCCGGTGGTGGGGCCGGCCGGGTCGGGCGCCGGGGTCGCGGCGGTGGCCGCCAGAACCTCGGGGTCGGTCAGATGCGCCTGGAACTGGCCCATGTAGGCCACCCACACCAGGAAGGCCCCGATCATCGCGCCCGCGAACTGGCCGATGAGGTAGTAGGGCATGGTGCTCCACTCACCGGTCTTGATGGCCACGCCGAGGGTCACCGCGGGGTTCAGCTGCCCGCCGGAGTAGCCGTTGGCGATGTACGCGCCGCCCAGCACCGCGAATCCCCAGCCGAAGGAGATGGCGACCCAGCCGGCCCCGATCGCCTTCGACTTCTTGAGTGTCACGGCGGCGCAGACTCCGCCGCCCATGAGGATGAGCACGGCGGTACCGAAGATCTCGCCGATGACTATGTGACCGTTGGACACTGCGACTCCTTTGTCTTCGTCCATGGCGGCCGACCCGGGACCCGTCCGGTGTTCGACATTGTCGACCGCTGAACGAGAGTTTCGTCCTCCGGGGCGGCGCAGGTCAAGAGACGTGTGACTCACGGATCACCGGAGCGGGGTCAGAACCGCCCGGCGCCGAGATCGCGGGAGACCGCCCGCGCGCAGTCCCGTACCGCCGCCACCAGCCGGGCCCGGACGCCGTCGGCATCGCACATCCGCTCCACCGCGCCGGTGATGCCCACCGCGCCCACCGGCATCCGCCGCCGGTCGTGGACCGGCGCCGCCACCGAGGCCACGCCGTCCCAGGTCTCCTCCAGGTCCACGCCCCAGCCGCGGGCCCGGGTCAGGTCCAGCACCGACTCGATGTCGGCCGGCTCGGTGATCGTCCGGGCGGTCAGCGCCGGCCGCGGGCCCTCGGCGACCTCGCTGTGCGCCACCGGGTCGAACGCCGAGATCACCTTGCCCAGCGCGGTGCTGTGCAGCGGCTGCATGGCGCCCACCTCCAGCACTTGGCGGCTGTCGTCGGGCCGGAAGACGTGGTGCACGATCAGTACGCCCTGCTGGTGCAGCACACCGAGATACGCCGCCTCGCCGCTGGACCGGGCCAGGTCGTCGGTCCACACCAGGGCCCGGGCCCGCAGCTCGTGCACGTCCAGGTAGCTGTTGCCCAGCCGCAGCAGTTCCGCGCCGAGCTGGTACTTGCCGGAGACCGGCTCCTGCTCGACGAAGCCCTCCTGCTGCAGGGTGCGCAGGATGCCGTGCGTGGTGCCCTTGGCCAGGCCCAGCGAGGAGGCCACGTCGGACAGGCCCAGCCGGCGCTCACCGCCGGCCAGCAGCCGCAGGATCGCCGCCGCTCGTTCCAGGGACTGGATGGAACCTGGCATCGCAAGCACTCCAAAGACGTCGGGCGGGCGTGCGAAAGGAGCGGGCCTTTCCGCGCCCTGGTCGACATTGTCGACCATCATCATCGCAGAGACGAGTGTGGCACCACCCGTCCGCCCTTCGGAATGGCTTCGAAGCCGACGGGCTCCGGCGGCTACCCTGGCTGGGTGCGCCTGGCATCCCTCGGGGCAGACGGCGCATAGCCGACAGCCGTCGCACTCCAGGGAGCACCTCCATGGCCTCGCCGTCCCTTTCGTCCTCCGTCTCAGCATCCGGCGCCCCATCGTCCGGCGCCCCGTCGGCGCAGGCCGCCCGGGCCACCGCCCTGCGTGAGGCACTCGCCTCCCGGGTCGTGGTCGCCGATGGCGCCATGGGCACGATGCTCCAGGCACAGAACCCCACCCTGGACGACTTCGAGCAGCTCGAAGGCTGCAACGAGATCCTGAACATCACCCGGCCCGACATCGTGCGCTCGGTCCACGAGGCGTACTTCGCGGTCGGCGTGGACTGCGTGGAGACCAACACCTTCGGCGCCAACCACAGCGCGGCCGGCGAGTACGACATCGCCGACCGGATCCACGAACTGTCCGAGTCGGGTGCCCGGCTGGCCCGCGAGGTCGCCGACGACTTCGCCACCGACGGCCGCCCGCGCTGGGTGCTCGGCTCCATGGGACCCGGCACCAAGCTGCCCACCCTCGGCCACACCTCGTACGCCATCCTGCGCGACGGCTACCAGGCCAACGCGGCCGGGCTGATCGCCGGCGGCGCCGACGCGCTGCTGGTGGAGACCACGCAGGACCTGCTGCAGACCAAGGCCGCCGTGAGGGGCGCCCACCGCGCCATGGCCGAGTCCGGCCTGAGCCTGCCGGTGATCTGCTCGGTCACCGTCGAGACCACCGGCACCATGCTGCTGGGCTCGGAGATCGGCGCCGCGCTCACCGCACTGGAGCCGCTGGGCATCGACATGATCGGCCTGAACTGCGCCACCGGCCCCGCCGAGATGAGCGAGCACCTGCGCTATCTGGCCCGCCACTCCCGTATCCCGCTGTCCTGCATGCCCAACGCCGGCCTGCCGGTGCTGGGCAAGGACGGCGCGCACTACCCGCTGTCCCCGGTCGAACTGGCCGACGCGCACGAGGTGTTCGCCCGCGAGTACGGCCTGGCCCTGGTCGGCGGCTGCTGCGGTACGACGCCGGAGCACCTGCGGCAACTGGTCGAGCGGGTCGGCGGCCAGGACATCGCCCCGCGCTCCCCCCGCCCCGAACCGGGCGCCGCCTCCCTGTACCAGACCGTCCCGTTCCGCCAGGACACCGCGTACCTGGCGATCGGCGAGCGCACCAACGCCAACGGGTCGAGGAAGTTCCGCGACGCGATGCTGGAGGGCCGCTGGGAGGACTGCGTCGAGATGGCCCGCGACCAGATCCGCGAAGGCGCCCACCTGCTGGACCTGTGCGTGGACTACGTCGGCCGGGACGGTGCCGCCGACATGGCCGAGGTGGCCGGCCGGTTCGCCACCGCCTCCACGCTGCCCATCGTGCTGGACTCCACCGAGGTGAACGTGCTGCGGGCCGGGCTGGAGAAGCTCGGCGGCCGGGCGGTGCTCAACTCGGTCAACTACGAGGACGGCGACGGCCCCGAGTCGCGGTTCGCGAAGGTCACCGAGCTCGCCGTCGAGCACGGCGCCGCCCTGATCGCGCTGACCATCGACGAGGTCGGGCAGGCCCGTACGGTCGAGAAGAAGGTGGAGATCGCCGAGCGGCTGATCGCCGACCTCACCGGCAACTGGGGCATCCACGAGTCCGACATCCTCATCGACTGCCTGACGTTCACCATCTGCACCGGCCAGGAGGAGTCCCGCAAGGACGGCATCGCCACCATCGAGGCGATCCGCGAACTCAAGCGCCGCCACCCCGACGTGCAGACCACGCTGGGCCTGTCCAACATCTCCTTCGGCCTCAACCCGGCCGCCCGCACCGCGCTCAACTCGGTCTTCCTCGACGAGTGCGTCAAGGCCGGCCTGGACTCGGCGATCGTGCACGCCGCCAAGATCCTGCCCATCGCCCGGATCCCCGAGGACCAGCGCGAGACCGCCCTGGACCTGGTCTACGACCGCCGCCGCGAGGGCTACGACCCGCTGCAGCGGCTGATGGAGCTGTTCGACGGCGTCGACAGCACGTCCCTCAGGGAGAGCCGGGCCGAGGAACTGGCCGCGCTGCCGCTGGACGAGCGGTTGCAGCGCCGGATCATCGACGGTGAGAAGAACGGCCTGACCGCCGACCTGGACGAGGCGCTGACCGAGCGCCCGGCGCTGGACATCGTCAACGACACGCTGCTGGCCGGTATGAAGGTGGTCGGCGAGCTGTTCGGCTCCGGGCAGATGCAGTTGCCGTTCGTGCTGCAGTCGGCCGAGGTGATGAAGACCGCGGTCGCCCACCTCGAACCGCACATGGAGAAGAGCGACGACGAGGGCAAGGGCACCATCGTGCTGGCCACCGTCCGCGGCGACGTGCACGACATCGGCAAGAACCTGGTGGACATCATCTTGTCCAACAACGGCTACACCGTGGTCAACCTCGGCATCAAGCAGCCGGTGTCGGCGATCCTGGACGCCGCCCAGGAGCACCGGGCCGATGTGATCGGCATGTCCGGGCTGCTGGTGAAGTCCACGGTGATCATGAAGGAGAACCTGGAGGAGCTGAACCAGCGCGGCATGGCCGCCGACTTCCCGGTGATCCTCGGCGGCGCCGCCCTGACCCGGGCCTATGTCGAGCAGGACCTGCACGAGGTCTACCAGGGCGAGGTCCGCTACGCCCGGGACGCCTTCGAGGGACTGCGGCTGATGGACTCGCTGATCGGGATCAAGCGCGGGGTGCCGGGCGCCGCCCTGCCGGAACTCAAGGCCCGCCGGGTGGCCAGGCGGGAGGCACCGCCGGAGGAGCCCGAGCAGCCCAACCTCGGCCAGATCCGCTCCGACGTGGCCGTGGACAACCCGGTGCCGACTCCGCCGTTCTGGGGCAGCCGGGTCGTCAAGGGCATCCAGCTCGCCGACTACGCCGCCTGGCTGGACGAGGGCGCGCTGTTCAAGGGCCAGTGGGGCCTGAAGCAGTCCCGGGCGAGCGGGCCGACGTACGAGGAACTGGTGGAGTCCGAGGGCCGGCCGCGGCTGCGCGGGCTGCTCACCAGGTTCCAGTCCGAGGGCCTGCTGGAGGCCGCCGTCACGTACGGCTACTTCCCCTGTGTGTCCAAGGGCGACGACCTGATCGTGCTGCACGAGGACGGCACCGAGCGCACCCGCTTCAGCTTCCCCCGGCAGCGCCGGGGCAGGCGGCTGTGCCTGGCCGACTTCTTCCGGCCCGAGGAGTCCGGTGAGACCGACGTGGTCGGCTTCCAGGTGGTCACCGTCGGCAACCGGGTCTCCGAGGCGGCCAACGAGTTGTTCGCCACCGACTCCTACCGGGACTATCTGGAGCTGCACGGCCTGTCCGTCCAGCTCGCCGAGGCGCTGGCCGAGTACTGGCACGCCCGGGTGCGGGCCGAACTGGGCTTCGCCGGCGAGGACCCCGGGGACGTCGAGGACATGTTCGCCCTGAAGTACCGCGGCGCCCGCTTCTCGCTGGGTTACGGGGCCTGCCCTGACCTGGAGGACCGGGCGAAGATCGCCGCCCTGCTGGAGCCGGAGCGGATCGGCGTCAAACTGTCGGAGGAGTTCCAGCTGCACCCCGAGCAGTCCACCGACGCGATCGTCATCCACCACCCCGAGGCGAAGTACTTCAACGCGCGCTGAGGCATCGGCTGAGGCGTTGGCGGAGGTGTCGGCTGAGGCATCGGCGGAGGTGTCGGGCGAAGTGCTGGCCGAGGCCGCCGGGGTCGGCCGGGGCATCGGCTGAGCCGCCGGCTGAGGTCGGTCGAGGATTCGCCCGGGCGCTCGCCGGCGCCCGCGTCGGAGCCCCCCACCGCGCTGTTGCCGTACTGTTCCGCGGCTGTTCAGCGCTCACCGGGCGGCGGGTACGGGGCCGACGTACACTGGACGGTCCGGCAGAGGCCGGTCGCCACCTCGCGGCTCGCGAGGTGCGGCGACCGGCCTCTGTGTCCCCCCGAACCGAGGAGTGGGCGCCTATGACCAGTAGCATCCCCGTCGCCGCAACCCGTATGGCGCAGGGTCCCGGGCCGCAGGCAGTGCTGCTGGACCTGGACGGCACCCTGGTGGACACCGAGGGCATCTGGTGGGCGGCGGAGGCCCAGGTCTTCGCGGACCTCGGCCATGTGCTGGACGAGGCGCACCGGACGGTGGTGGTCGGCGGCCCGATGACCCGCAGTGTCGGCCATCTGATGGCCGTGACCGGCACCACCGCCACCCTCGCCGAACTGACGCTGGCCATCAACAGCAGGTTCCAGGAGCTGATCGCCCGCGGTGCGCCGCTGATGCCGGGGGCCCGCCGGCTGCTCACCGAGCTGTCCGCGCACGGCCTGCCCACCGCCCTGGTCTCCGCCTCGCACCGCAGCACCATCGACGCGATGCTGCGCTCACTGGGCCACGAGCACTTCACCTTCACCCTGGCAGGTGACGAGGTGGCCCGCACCAAGCCGCACCCCGAGCCCTATCTGACCGCCGCCGCCCGGCTCGGCGCAGCCCCGGCGGACTGCGTGGTGATCGAGGACACCCTCACCGGTGTCGCGTCCGCGGAGGCGGCCGGCTGCCGGGTGGTGGCCGTCCCCTCGCTGGTGCCGATCGAACCCGCCCCCGGCCGGACCGTCGTCCGCTCGCTGGAGGAGCTGAGCGTTCCGTTTCTGCGCTCTTTGAACACGCGTATTCACTGAGCGTGCTCATCTGAGCCTGCTGGGACTCGGGTAGATGAAGTTTGGCACCCTGTTGATGCTGATCAGACCCAAGCTCGGTATCGTCGCCCGAGCATGCGCGCGGGATGTGCTGGAAATACCTGCGGCCGACCGCGCGACGAGGCATCGGCGGCTGAACGCGTGTGCCCCTTCCGGCCTTGCCCGTGCCCCGGAACACCGGTGCACGGGTGGTCAGTTCGGCCGTGCGGTCCCAGGCGCGAGCACATGGGTACATGTGCGGTGACAAGAGGAGAACGACGACGATGAACCGCAAGCTTCTGGTGCTGCCCGCCCTGCTGGGCGTCCTGACACCCGTGATCACCGGGTGTGGCAGCACCGGCGGAGGAAGCGGCGACAGTGGCAACCCCATCGTCGTTGGCACCACCGACAGCATCGAGGTGACCGGCGACAACCCGGCCCCGCTCGATCCGGCCACCTCGTACGACAGCGCCACATGGAACATCTTCTTCAACACGTTCCAGATGCTGCTCACCTATCCGCGCGGCAGCACCACGCCGACACCGGACGCGGCCAAGGAGTGCCACTACACGGACACTTCAGGGCTCACGTACCAGTGCACCATGCGTGACGGTGGGAAGTTCTCCAACGGCGACGCTCTGACCGCGCACGACGTGAAGTTCTCCATC
>Ga0137412_10004794_pt1 | contig 10797 bp, 7 predicted proteins | sample CZODoug2_1_16fun_FD_122160 | JGI IMG/M metagenome (GOLD analysis project Ga0137412, IMG submission 122160) | Vadose zone soil fungal communities from Angelo Coast Range Reserve, California, USA - CZODoug2_1_16fungal (Hybrid Assembly) | ecosystem: Environmental > Terrestrial > Soil > Vadose zone... | reverse complement strand
AGCCAGCGCAGCGCAGGTATGGCGGCGTCCACGGCGACGAGCGCCGCGCTCGGCGGCGGGCCCGGCTGATCGAGGCTGGTTTGGACCTGCTCAGTGAGGATCAGGGGGAGGCCAACCTGACGGTGCGCAGCGTGTGCGCCCGCTCCGGGCTGGCCGCGCGCTACTTCTACGAGAGCTTCCCGGACCGGGAGGCGCTGGCCCTGGCGGTGTACGACCACGTGGTGGAGGAGATCGCCACCACCACCGCGGCAGCGGTCGCGGTCGGTCCCAACGACGCGCGGGCGCGCACCCGGGCCGGGCTGGACAACATCGTCCGGCTGATCGTGGACGACCCCCGGCGCGGCCGGCTGCTGTTCTCCACCGCGTTCCTCAGCCCGTCGCTGGCGCGCCGCAGGCTGGAGGCCGCCGAGCTGTTCCCCCGACTGCTCGGTGGACATACCCGGGCGTTCTTCGGCGTCCCGGGGAGCGCGGCGCTGGACCTCGCGGCGCAGTTCGCCGTCGGTGGCCTCGCGCAGGCGTTGACCGCGTGGCTGCACGGCCACTTGGAGATCGACCAGGAGCGGTTGGTCGACCACTGCACGGACATGTTTCTGGCGCTGATGTCCCTGGCACTGCGGGAGGATGAGCGCTGATCGCGGTCCGTTCAGCGGGCCACCGAGAGGGTGTACTCCCGGGGCGGTCCGGGCAGGCAGCGCAGCTCCAGGCCGCTGTCGCCACCGTGGATTTCCCGACGGATTTCCCGACGGATTTCCCGACGGATTTCCCGACCGCCGCTGTCCCCGCCCGGGTGCACCGACGCGTCCACGCCGCTCGCCAGCACCTCGCCGTCGCGGCGCAGCGTCCACTCGCCCCGCCCGCCCAGCCGACCGATCACCACTCGCCCAGCGCCGGCCGGGTCCCGCCCACGCAGCCGGAAATGCAGCACCCCGTCGGCGAACTCGGCGCGGCTGACGTCCACCGCGTCCACCTCGGTGAGCGCCGGGTCGGTGAAATGCGCGCGGTCCCACGGCTGGTTGTACAGGCCGTGCAGGCCGTCCGGGACGTTCAACCGGGCGTAGCCGAGCAGCACGTTTCCGCTCATCGGCTCGATCTCGGTGCGGTGGCCGTCCTCGTCGGCGGGGACGTCGTTGCGCGGGTAGTACAGCCCGCTGTCCCGCCAGGTTGGCGCGAAGTACCGGTCGGCGTGGGTGAACAGGCCGGACAGGGTCTCCGTGTCGCCCATTTCCGAGGCCCAGGCGGCCACCCAGCCGAAGTCGCAGGTGTCGCTGACCAACCTCTGGCCCATCACCTCCGTGGCTGGCGAGGAACGTACCGAGATCGCCCCGTCGGAGCCGGGGACCAGGAACTCGCGCACCTGGCTGGGGTAGTGCTCGTGCACGAAGTCCCGGTTCCAGCTGTTCATCAGTGCGCCGCACCAGGCGTCCACCCAGGGCGCGACCATCGTATTGGGCCGCACCTCCCTGCTATCCGCGCTGATCATCATGTTGTAGTGCCCGCCCGCGTCCAGCCGACCGAACTGTTCCCAGGCCTTCTGATAGCCCTGGACGACCTCCTGCGCGCGGCGGCCGCCGGTGCGCAGGTCCTGCATGCGGAAGCCCAGGATCGCCGGTTGGTTGCAGATCTGGAACACGCAATTGGGTTCGCAGGCGACACCCAGGTAGCCGCTTTCCACCAGCTGCCAGTAGACGGTCTCGGCCAATGAGTTCTGGTCGTAGGGGAACCGCCGTTCCGCGCCGCCCCAGAAGAACGACCAGTACCGGAAAGTGAGCGCGCCGGGCTCGGCGTAGCGGTCGTCGTCGAACAGGTAGGCGTAGAGGTGCGCCATGGACTGCACGTAGGCGGAGTACATGATGTTGTCCCGGGCCACCGGGTCCCATTCCTCGCGCAGTTGGTCGACCAGGTGGGCGTTGTAGATCGACCCGCCCCGGCTGATGTCCCGCCAGTACAGCCACACATCTGGCTCGAGCATCTTGGCGATCAGCCGCTGGAAGGTGGGCCGGAACGCACCCGGCGCGGCGGGCAGCCGGTGTCGGTGGGCGAGCGCCAGCGCGTAGGCCATGTAGGCCAGCTGAAACCGGTAGCTGCCGAAGTCGTCCTGGCCCTGTCCCTTGCCCTGCATCAGCGCCCAGTCGTTGGGCAGGCGTCGGGACAGGTTGTCGAAGTGGCGCAGGTGGCCCAGCTGCACGCCATCCAGCGGTGCGGACGACGGCGTCATGGGCGCGACGGTACGCGGGAATCCGGGGGACGGGCGGTCAGCGGACGCCCATGTGCCAGAGCAGGACGTCGTGCACGTGGTGGCTCTTCTGCTCGCCGCGGAACTCGACCTCGTAGGTCTGCGTGCCGACGTGAATCGCGATGGCGCCGGTGGAGAAGAAGCCGCCCGCCCAGGACTTGTTGCTGACCACCGAGACGCTGGTGATCTTGGAGTAGGGGATGGAGGTGATGGCCACCCGCTTCCCCACGAACGACTTGTCCTGGACGATCACCCGGTGATTGGTCAGCCCCAGGAACCCGGTGCCGGCGCCGATCGCGTCGTACACCGCGATGATCGTCTCGCCGTCCATCAGACCGCTCTCCACCTGGCGGAACTGTTCCTTCCGGTCGTACACCGGCTCGGTCACGTGGCGGCCTTTCTCGGCGATCAGCGTGGCGATCAGCACCGCCGAGGATAGTGCGGGATCACCTCACCGGTAGCCGGTCGCGTCGGCGGGCTTGTCGGCGTCTTGAACCTCGACGATGTAGCGCCAGGCATCCGGGCGGCTGCCGTCCAGGTCGGTGAAGTCGTACACCTGGGCGAGCTGACCGCTGGACAGCGACTGGCCGCTCCAGCGCGCCACCTCTGGGTCGGCGGCGAGCGCGGCGACCCCGCGCCCGACGAACCCCGGGGACTCCGAGATGCAGAAATGCGGCTCGCGGACCAGCGCGTCCCGCCAGGTGGCCTCGGTGACCCCGAAGTGCTCCAGCATCATCTCCGAGCGCAGCCAGCCCGGGGTGAGGGCCACCGCCGTACCGCCGTGTGGACGCAGCTCGTGCGCCAGCGCCCAGGCCATCCGGATCACCGCGTTTTTGGCCAGGTCGTAGAAGACCGACTCCCGAAAGTGCTCCGCGTTGTACTCGGCGGTGCCGTCGGTGACCTCGACGACCAGCCCCCCTGGCCGGCCGATCAGCAGCGGGAGCAGGAAATGATTGGTCACCAGGTGCGTCTCGGTGGCCAGCCGGACCATCCGCAGCCCGTTCTCCAGCGAGTGCTCCCAGATCGGGGTGTGCCACTCGAACAGCAGCTCGCCGCCCCAGATGTCGTTCACCAGCACATCCAGCCGGCCGGCCTCCCGGTCGATCCGGGCGGCCAGCTCGCGCACCTGCTCGGGGACCAGGTGATCGGCCCGAATCGGGATACCGCGGCCACCGGCAGCGGTGACCAGCTCGGCCGTCTCCTCGATCGTCTCCGGGCGGTTGTACTCCGAGCGCTGCCCGCCGCCGGAGCGACCGCTGACATACACCGTCGCCCCGGCCGCCCCGAGCTGCGTAGCGATGCCTCGTCCGGCACCCCTGGTAGCCCCCGCGACCAGAGCTACCCGGCCGGCCAGGTCGCCGCCCTCTGTCCCCATGCCGGTCACCGTGCCACCGGGCACCGACAGTTCCACGCGCGGATCATGAGCAGACTCCGAACGCGACGACGCGTCGTCCGGGTCCGGCATGTCGCTTAGCTGGCAAATTTAACGTAGGGGTTGTGCAATTCGTGATCAAAAAGCCGTGGAGTTAAATTTGAAGGTCTTGCTCGTGGTGCATCCCGCGCACTGGACGGCCCAGGTGGTGGATACCGCGGCACGGAGGCTTGCCGGTGTGGCCCGACTGGCCCACACAGCACCGCTGGCTCCACACAGCCGCCTGGGCGGCTGTGTGGACTGGGCGCGGGCTGTGTGAGGGCGGCGCGGGGGCTGTGTGAGGGTGGCGCGGGCTGTGAGAGGTGGGGCGAGCGGCGGCCCGGCGCGGCTGTATCAGCGCCGCGGAGCTGACGCGGCCGGGCGGCTCGCCGGTGAGGTGCACGGACGATCAGGGGCGGGGGCGTTCGAAGCGCAGCTGGATGGCGATGCCGGCGGGCTCGAGCCCGAGTAGTTCGGCGATCATGTCCCGAGCGGCCGGTTCGAGGTCCTCGAGATGCCCGGCCCGGGTGAGCGCCTCCACCTCGGGGACGTAGAGCACGAAGCCGCCGGACTCGGTCCAGGCCAGCACCTCGAAGGTCCGCATCTGGCGATGATTCCCCGAACGGCGGTCGGGAAGGATGCCTATTCGCCCAGGTGGAGTCAGCCGCGTACCGGCTGGCGGGCGGCGGGCAGCGCTCCGCCGGTCGGGGACGAACCGGGGCTGGTCTGCGCCTCGGGCTGGGTCCGCGACCCGGAGTCGCCGCCCGAGTTGCCGGAATCCCGCGAGCTGGACGACTGGCCCTCGTCCTGCACGGTCCGGCACTTCAACAGATCGCACTCCTGATGGGTGCCCGGGCGTTGGCTGGTAGAGCTCTGGTCCTGCGGGTCGGACAGCGAGTCGTCCGGGGGGAGCGTCGCGGGGTCGGGTATGTCCGCCGGGTTCACGGCGGCGAAGCCGTCGTACGGCCCGCTCACCGCCGGCGGGGATCCGATCGGCTTGAACTGGCCGAAGGCCTGCGCGGACTGCGACTTGGTCGCGTCGACCATGTAGCTCTTCCAGATCGAACCGGGCATGCTTGCCCCGGAGATCGGCGTGCCCTTGGCGGTCTTGATCGGGGTGTTCTGGTCGGTCCCGATCCACACCACAGACGCCAGCCTCGGCGTGAAGCCGACGGTCCAGGCGTCGTTGTTCTGGTTCTCCTGGTAGGACTGCACGGTGCCGGTTTTGGCGGCCACCGCACGGCTGCCGGTCAAGGTGAGCTTGTCGTAGGTGGGCACGCCGAGCATCGCCTCGGTGACGTTGCGCGCGACCTGAGCGCTGAACCGCTGCTCCGGCGGATTGACCGCCTCGTAGAGCACCCGGTCATCCGACGTGGTCACCTTGGCGACCAGGTGCGGTGGGTGGTACACCCCGCCGGCGGCGATGGTGGCGTACGCCGAGGCCAGCTCGACCGGGGTGACCTCCTTGTCGCCCAGCGCGATGCCCGCGTCGACCTTCCGCAACGGGGTATTGATCCCGGCCAGCCTCGCCGCGTCGGCCACCTTCTGCGGCCCCACCCGCATGGCCAGTTCGTGGTAGATCACGTTATTGGAGATCGTCATCGCCTGCTTGAGGTCACAGACCTGGCAGGACGCGCCGTCGGCGTTGCGCAGCCCGGGCAGCGGCTCGCCCTTGAACTGGGTGCCCAGCCCCATCGGGTTGTCCTGCAGCATGTCGGCCAGCAGGACGAATGGCTTGAAGGTGGAGCCGGGCTGCTTGAGCACCCTGGCGTAGTCCAGGCCCACACCGTTGTCGCCGCCGTAGTAGGCCACGATGTCGCCGGTATCCGGGTCGATCGAAACCAGGGCGCTGCGCAGGTTCGGCGGCTGGCCGTCCAAGCTCTTGTGCACCGCGTCCACGGCCTGCTTCTGGGCGACCGGGTCGATGGTGGTGGTGATCTTCAGGCCCTCTTGGCTGAACTCCTGCTCGCTGATTCCCCGGGACTCCAGCTCGTCCTTGATCGCGCTCAGGATCAGGCCCCGGTCGTCGGTCGGTATCCCGCCGGCGATCCTGCGCGGCGGAATGGTGACCGGGAACTTGGCCGCCGCGCGCTGATCCGCGGTCAGCCAGCCCTGGCGGGCCATGCCGTCCATCACGAAGGTCCAGCGCTCCACGGCGTGCGGCGCGTCCACCGCCGGGTCCCAGCGGGACGGTGACTGGATCACCCCGGCGAGCAACGCGCCCTCGGACGAGTTGAGATCCGAGACGTTCTTGCCGAAGTAGGCCTGGCTGGCGGCCTGGATGCCGTACGCGCCCCGGCCGAAGTAGATCGCGTTGAGGTAGTTGGCCAGGATGTCGGCCTTGCTGTTCTCCTGGGAGATCTTGACCGCAAGGATCATCTCCCGGTACTTCCGCCACAGCGAGTGCTGGTCGCCGACCAGCGTGTTCTTCACGTACTGCTGGGTGATCGTGGAACCGCCGCCACCGCCCCCGGTGAGCTGCCGGACGCCCGCCCTGGCAATGCCCATCGGGTCGAACCCGGGATTGGAGAAGAAGCTGCGGTCCTCCGCGGCGAGCACGGCGAACTGCACCTGCTTCGGGATCTGGTCAATGCTGACCTTGATCCGGTTGCCCTCCTGGGGCACCACCCGGGCCATCTGACTGCCATCGGCAAAGCTGATCGTGGCGACCTGCTTGTTCACCGCGTCGTCCGGCGTCGGAATGGCGAAGCACAGGTAGCCGATGAAGAACAACATCACCGGCAGCACCACGAAAACCCCGAGGGAGGCCAGCCCGGCCAGCTTGAGCCGGTGCCAGCGCAGCTGCTTGGGCGTGTAGCTGGCCAACCGGCGCCGTCGGCGGTGCAGCGAGCGGGCGAACCGCTCCTTGGTCAATTCGGGCAGCGCGGCAAGGTGCGCGCCGAGGTCGGCCATGTCCAGCTTGGCGGACAGCGCGCTGACCCGCCGGCGACTCTGCCTCGGCCGCGGCTGGCTGTCCTCGGCGGGGTCGGAGGACATCCGCGCTCTGCCCTCGGCGATCAGCCGGGCGGCGGTCGCGTTCGCCGGGGAGTCCAGGTCGTCGCCGGGCTGGTCGGGTGTCGCCGGCGCGCCCGGCCGGCCGTTGCCTGGCCGCTCGTCGCTACTCGGCCGGTGGTCGTTGCGGGGGCGCTCGGGAACACCTGGCTGGCGGCCGTTGCCTGGCCGCTCGGACACGTCCGGGTTGCGGCCGTTCGAGACCGGTGGGCGCCCGGTGCCGGCCTGCTCAGGCATGTCCGGGTGTCGGCCGTTGCCGGCCTGCTCCGGCATGCCCGGCTCGCCGGGACGGCCGGGTGCGCGCGGGCGTCGTCGCGGCAGCTCGGACCGCGGCCCCTGGCGATCCGGCGGGATCAGCGGGCCGTGGACCTCGGTGGGCGGGTCGTCGTCCGGCCCGGACGACCGGGCGCTCTGGCTGGCGCGCCCATTCGGCTGACTCGACGGGGCGCCGGGCTTGTTCGACGGGGCGCCGGGCTTGTTCGACGGTCCGCCGGGCTGGCTCGACGGTCCGCCGGGCTGGCTCGGGCGTCCGCCGGGCTGGGTCTGTCGTGCGCCGGGTGCACCGGTTGGCCGGGATTGGTTGGGTTGGCTCGGTGGCCCGCCATCATGGCTCGGCCGTGCACCGGTTTGGCTTGGCCGTGCACCGGTTTGGCTTGGTCGTGCGCCGGTTTGGCTCGGCGCGCCGGCTGGGGGGCTGCCGGTTCGGCTCGGCCGTGCGCCGGTTTGGCTCGGTGCACTGCCCGGTCGGCTGGGTGGTCCGCCGGTTGGGCTCGATGCTCTGGGCTGGTTCGGCTGGCTGGGTGGCCCGCCGGGCTGGCTGGGTGGCCCGCCGGGCGGCGGGCCGGGGTGGCCGCGCCGGCCGAGTCCGGTTGCCGGGCCGGGCAGCGAGCCAGGCGGCGCGACCGGGCGGCTCGGCGGGCGACCGGGCGGTCGCCGGCCCGGTTCGGCGGGTCCGCCGGAGCGCCGGGGTGGCGGGTCGGCCTCGGCGGCGCCGCGCCAGGTCTGGTCGCGGGGAGCGGCGCCGCGCGGACCGTTCCGGAACTGCGGAACGCTCGGGGCGGGGCCGTACGAACCACTGGGTAGCGAATCCCCGGGCCCGGCCGGAGTGAACAGCGAGGAGGCCTGCCGCGCCGGCGTCGGGGCGCCTGGCGGCGGCCGTAATGGCGGGCGCGCGGACCCGCCAGCGGACTCGGCCTTGACCGGCGGGGCGTTGGATCCGGGCGCCTGCGCGGGCGCCCCATTAGCGTCAGGGGACCCCGGAGCGTGGTTCCGCCCGGAGGGCCGGGACGGCCCAGCGTGCGCTCCAGACACTCGAGGGCCTCCCACCTGTGCTTCGACTGTGCCTAGTCGGGGTCAGCGACCAGCCGCTGGCTCGGCTGTGGCGCAAGGTCCGCTGCGATCAACGGCGCGCCTCACCGACGGGATGCGGGGCGCCGGGCAAACTCACCCGTTCGGCCGCCGCGGCTGGTGACTCTAGGTGGACATGTCAGCTGCTCCCACTACTGAACGTAAAACTCCCGGCACCTTCTTCGCGTAACCTCGCGCTCGATCATCGCGAACGGTTGGTGGCCGAATGTGAGGGGGTGGCTTCGGTGCGTGGTGGATCAGTTCCCGTCCTGGTCGGGGCGTTGGGGGCGGCCGCGGTCACCGGAGCGTACCGGCCGTTGCTGCGCCGCTGGCCACTGTCCATCCCGAACGCGCTGCTCAGCGCCATTGCGTCGGAGAAACCTGAGGTGCTGGTCGGCGCGCACGCGCTCGCCGCCGCGGTCGCGCTGCGCTCCCCGGGGCCATCCCGGGTGGCCGGGCTGGCGCTGAACGCGGGTGCGCTGCTCGGGCTGGCCGGGCTGCTCGGCGACGCCCGGCGCTCGTCGGACGCGCTCAACCGGGCGCTGCACGAGGCCGGAGTCCCAGACGATCTCTCAGGCAATGTTTCCGGCGACCTGTCAGCTGTCTCGACCGATATCGCAGGCGAGCTCTCAGCCGACGTCCCGGCCGGGCGCTGGGCCGGTCTCGCTGAGCGAGCGCGGCGGCGCCCGGTGGGGGTGCTGCCCGGTCGGGTCGCCCGGCGCAGGTACCGGCGGGTGGCCGACATCAGCTACAGCGAGCACGGGCCGTTCGGCACCCTGGACGTCTGGCACCGGATGGATCTCCCGCTGGATGGGCGCGCCCCGGTGCTGCTGCAGGTGCACGGCGGCGCGTGGTCGACCGGCGACAAGGTGGGGCAGGCCGAGCCGTTGCTGGGCTACTTCGCCGAGCGCGGCTGGGTGTGCGTGACGGTGAACTACCGGCTGGCCCCGGCGGCGCGCTGGCCGGCGATGGTGGTGGATGTGAAGCGGGCGATCGCCTGGGTCAGGGAGCACATCGCGGGGCACGGGGGAGACCCGGATTTCATCGCGATCACCGGCGGCTCGGCCGGCGGGCACCTGGCCGCGCTGGCCGCGCTGAGCGCGAACGATCCGGACTACCAGCCGGGGTTCGCGGAGGTGGACACCTCGCTGGCGGCCGCGGTCCCGTTGTACGGGGTGCACGACTTCACCCGCGACCGGCAGGGGCTGTGGCAGCTGCTGGAAGGCAAGATCATCGGCACCAGTTACGCCGCCGACGGGCACACCTGGCGGCAGGCCTCCCCGGCGCTGCGGGTCGGCGCCACGACGCCCGCGTTTTTTGTTGTGCACGGCTCCACCGACGCGATCGTCGGCGTGGAGCAGTCCCGCCGGCTCGTCGATGCGCTGCGTGCGGCCTCACCGTCCCCGGTCGGCTACGCGGAGCTGCCGCACGCCCAGCACGGCTTCGACGCGCTCGCCAGCGCGCGCACCGCCTACACGGTGGACGCGGTGTACCGGTTCCTCACCGCCGTGCACCAGCGCGCGGGCGGCCCGGCGGTGGTGGCCGGAGCAGGGCAAACCGGCCGGAAGCAGGTCGACGCGGGTAGATAGCATCGTTGGCAGACGTGACACACGTCTTTCACCGATCTAAGGAGTTCCCCGTGTCCGGTCCCGTTTCCCGTCCCGTGCCTGCTCCCGTCCGGGTGGCAGCCGGTACGACCGCCGGCTCGGCGGTACGGGAGGCGGGCTTGCCGACTACCGGGCCGGACGCCGTGGTGGTGGTCCGGGACCTGTCCGCCGGCGCCGACGGGGCGCTGCGCGACCTGGCCTGGGCGCCGGAGGAGGACGCGGCGGTCGAGCCGGTCGCGGCGGACACCCCGGACGGTCGGAGCGTGATCCGGCACTCCGCGGCGCACGTGCTGGCGCAGGCCGTCCAGCAGCTGTACCCGGAGGCCAAGCTGGGCATCGGTCCGCCGATCACCGACGGCTTCTACTACGACTTCGACGTGCCGAACCCGTTCACCCCGGACGACCTGAGCAAGCTCGAGTCGTCCATGAAAAAAATCATCAAGGCCGGCCAGCGGTTCTCCCGGCGGCGGTTCGACTCGCTGGACGAGGCGCGCAAGGAGCTGGCCGACCAGCCGTACAAGCTGGAGCTGATCGAACTCAAGGGCGGCGGCTCGGAGGCTGACGCGGTGTCGGACTCCGAGGTCATGGAGGTCGACTCGTCCGGCGAGCTGACCAGCTACGACAACCTGCACGCGCACACCGGCGAGGTGGTCTGGTCGGACCTCTGCCGGGGTCCGCACCTGCCCACCACCCGGTACATCCCGGCGTTCAAGCTGACCCGGTCGGCCGCCGCCTACTGGCGGGGCAGCGAGAAGAACCCGCAGCTGCAGCGCATCTACGGCACCGCGTGGGAGAGCCAGGAGGCGCTCGATCAGCACCTGGAACGGCTCGCCGAGGCCGAGCGGCGCGACCACCGCAAGCTGGGCGCCGAGCTGGACCTGTTCTCCTTCCCGGACGAGATCGGCTCCGGGCTGCCGGTGTTCCACCCCAAGGGCGGCATCATCCGCCGCGAGCTGGAGAACTACGCCCGCCAGCGGCACGAGGAGGCGGGCTACGAGTTCGTCAACACCCCGCACGCCACCAAGGGCCAGCTGTTCGAGACCTCTGGGCACCTCGGCTGGTACGCCGAGGGCATGTTCCCCCCCATGCACCTGGACGAGGAGTACAACGCGGACGGCTCGGTGCGCCGGCAGGGGCAGGACTACTACCTCAAGCCGATGAACTGCCCGATGCACAACCTGATCTTC
>Ga0137412_10004793_pt1 | contig 10801 bp, 8 predicted proteins | sample CZODoug2_1_16fun_FD_122160 | JGI IMG/M metagenome (GOLD analysis project Ga0137412, IMG submission 122160) | Vadose zone soil fungal communities from Angelo Coast Range Reserve, California, USA - CZODoug2_1_16fungal (Hybrid Assembly) | ecosystem: Environmental > Terrestrial > Soil > Vadose zone... | reverse complement strand
TGCGTACCATTGCAATAAAAAGACCATGGACAACAAATGGACTGAATTCAAGCTGCGGGTCAATATCCGCGTCCCTCCTGATAAGGTGTATCCTGCCTGGGCTACGCCGGCCGGGCTGGAATCCTGGTTTCTCCGGAAAGCCGCTACCACTGGCGTTGCCGGGACGACTGGGACTGCCGGGACTACCGGTGGCGCCGGGGCTGCCGGGGCCGCTGCTCTTCGACCGGCCGGTTCCTTTATTCAGAAAGGGGACCGGTATGAATTTTATTGGCATGGCTATCCTGAAAATTTATCGGAAAAGGGGATCGTCACGGCGGCCAATGGAACCAACCATTTTGCCTTTACATTCACGAAGGACTGTCCCGTCAGTGTCAGCCTCTACCGGGAGTGCGACGAGACGATCGTAGAACTGGTGGAAAGCGGTATGGCTGTAGATGAAGCGACGGTGTTGAGACAGTATGTGGGGGATTCCAAGGGATGGATATTTTATCTTACCAACCTGAAATCGGTGCTGGAGGGGGGATTGGTAGGGCTATCGCCCTAGCCATGGCGAAGGCGGGCGCCCTGATTGTCGTCAACGATCTCGGTGGAGCGACCGCAGGTGGCGGGCGCTCCTCCGCACCTGCGGAGGAGACAGCCCATCTGATCGAGGCAGCCGGTGGCACTGCTGTGACCTCCATCGACTCCGTGGCGGAATGGGACTCCGCCTCACGCATCGTCGAAACGGCAATCTCCGCGTTCGGCGGCGTGGATATCGTCGTGAACAATGCGGGCATTCTGCGTTGGGCACCCTTCCAGGAAACCAGTCCCGAGGATTGGGATGTCACCCTCGCCGTGCACCTGAGCGGCTCGTTCTATGTGAGCCGGGCTGCCGCACCGCATCTCATTAGCCGGGGAGGGGGCGCGTATGTGCATATCAGCAGCACGTCCGGCCTGATGGGGCACTATAATCAGGCCCCTTATTGCGCAGCCAAGGCCGGAATCCTGGGTCTGTCAAAGGCCATCGCGCTCGATCTCAAGTCGCAGCATATCCGTTCCAACTGCATTGCCCCATTCGCTTTCAGCCGGATGGCAGCGTCCGCCAATTTGACGGAAGAGCGGAAGGCAATAATGGAGAAGCTCAAGCCGGAGCAGATAGCGCCGCTGGCGGTCTTTTTGGCGGCGGACGCGGCCGCGCATGTCAGCGGTCAGGCATTTACCGTGCGTGGCAATGAGATCATGCTGATGCATCAAGGTTTGCCGAAGCGCAGCGTCCATCGTGGCGAGGGCTGGTCGGCCCAGACGATCGCGGATCATGGGATGCGCGCGCTGGCTCCCGATTTTATCCCCCTCGGCGGCTTCAACGAAATCCTGACCTGGGAGCCCATCTAACAGGCTGCGGAAAAACGCCAAGAGTTTTCATTCATGTGAGAGCCGTGACGTGCAGATTGTGAAGGGTCATGTACGACCTGATCACGTGCATCTGATGGCGAACTAAAGAGGTTGGAAATGTCTGGGAACGACGCGTACGACTATATCATCGTCGGGGCCGGGTCGGCGGGATGTGTGCTCGCCAACAAACTGAGCGAGTCGGGGCGTCATTCCGTTTTGCTGATCGAGGCGGGCGGGAGCGATGCCAACCCTTTGGTTACCATGCCCCGCGGCATGGCCCGTGTGGCCCGCGACCCGGCAACCACCTGGCAATACCAGACTGAGCCAGAGCCCGCCACGGCGGGCCAACCCAATTCCTGGGTGCGAGGCCGCATGCTTGGCGGGTCCAGCTCCGTCAACGGGATGGTCTACAATCGTGGTACGCCTGCCGATTACGACGACCTGGAACGAGCCGGCTGTCACGGCTGGAACTGGAACAGCCTGCTCCCCTATTTCCGCGCCATGGAAAATCACGAGCTCGGCGAGCACCCCATGCGAGGGTCGGGCGGTCCGCTGCCGATTTCCTTGCACCGGTTGAAAGCTCCCTTGCACGCCTCCGTCTTCGAGGCCGCATCCGAGATGGGCGTTCCGGCGGTTGAGGATATCAACACCACCAACCTCACTGAAGCAATCGGCTATGTTCCCCGCAACATCTACAAGGGGCAGCGCTGGAGTTCGGCCAGAGCGTTCCTGAGGCCGGCTCTGAAACGCGCGAATCTGACGGTGGTTACGAGTGTCCAGGTGGGGGCCATCGCAATTGAGAACGGGCGCGCGGCCGGTGTCCGAGTCAAGGGCTCTTCCGACGTCGGCTACCGGGCCCGGCGGGAAGTCATCGTCGCCGCCGGGGGCATCGAGTCTCCGAAGCTATTGCAGTTGTCCGGCATAGGCCCGGCTGCGATGCTGCAATCATTTGGCATCCCGGTTATCCATGACAACCCGCAGGTCGGGCGCAACCTTTTGGAGCATCGCTGTGTGACCATGACCTGGACGGTCAGGAAGGGCTTCAGCGACAACCCGGCTTTCAAGGGCTGGCGGCTGGTCAGGAACGTCGCGGAATATTATTTGACCGGGACCGGGGTCATGACTTCGGCCTATGCGGACATGATCGCCTACGTGCGCGCTGCTGGCGGCGATGACGGGCGGCCTGACGCTCAACTGCTGTTCCTGCCGTTCTCGGTCAAAAAGGGCAGGCTGCCTGTCCAGGTCGATGACGAACCGGCGATCAGCTGCACTGCATTTATCCTGCGCCCGGACAGCCGCGGCGAAATGGCACTGCGCTCGGCCAACCCCGCCGACCCGCCCCGATTGATGCCGAACTTCCTGGCGACCGAGCATGATCGCTTGGTTGCCGTGGGCATCGTTCGCTATGTGCGCAAGCTGTTTCAACTTGCCCCCCTCGCCCGGAATATCGTTGCGGCTCGGGATTTCGGGCCCGACCTGGACTCGGATGAGGACATTCTCGGCGCCTGGGGTCGCGAAGGCCATACCGGCTCGCATTTGATCGGGGGCTGTGCGATGGGGCCAGGCCGGGATGCCGTGCTCGACCTTAGCTTGCGCGTCAATGGCGTGGCGGCCTTGCGGGTAGTGGATGCCTCGGTCTTGCCGATCATGGTTTCAGGCAACACCAACGCGCCGGTGATGGCGATCGCCGGGAAAGCCGCGGACCTTATTCTACAAAGCAACGAGTGACCCAAGTCCGACTCCGGCCTGCCGGACGCGCCAAGATGCAGCGCTGCCCGGGAGAGTTGCAAGCCAATTGCCGAGCCCCATTGATCTGATTCCGCAAAACTTTTCCGCGCCGCTTATTCTTTTGATGCAAACCACAGCCAGCTGGATGAGCGAAGAACCGAGCCTTCCGGGGAATAGATTGCGCGATGTCAGAAATCTCAAAAAGCCGGGAGGATGCTTTGCCGCCTGATCCGTAGCGCGTGGAAGCATCACAACCATGATATTGGTAACGCTGGTGCAGCCGGACGGGCAAAACGATAGGCCCGCCATTGCTTCGCCATCCAAAAAGCGCTCTAATTTTGTCCCGAAAGATGAACCAGAAGTGCCGCGCATTCAGAATGAAAGCTGTCCCAGATCATTCGCCAGCGGGCACGGTTTAAGCGCAAGCACACACTCCATCAAACTAGGAAAAGCTGATGAGGGAAATTATCGGTCCAGCGGTGTGGGAGGCCAGTCAATATCTGGGGCCTGAGCGCTTTACGGTCAGATTTGATCAAGAGGATCTGGCTGAGATCGACCGGGCGGTCATAAAAGTCCGGGAGCTTGGCCTTAAGCTCGACGATATCGAACGCGAGAATTTCGATTTGCCGCGGCTGACGCCGAAGCTGGCGGCGGTTCTTGACGAGCTGCGTGACGGCCGTGGTTTTGTGCGGTTGAGCGGCCTGGATGTCTCGCGCTATTCCAAGGATGAGCTCGGGATGATCTATTGGGGCATCGGGACCTATCTTGGCGGCGGTGTTTCGCAGAGCGCAAAGGGCGACCGTTTGGGTCACGTGCTCGACGCAACCGGCGAGGAGAACAATCCACGGGCCTACCGCAACAAAAACGAGCTAAATCCGCATACCGACTTCACCGAGCTGGTTGGTTTGATGTGTCTGCGTTCGGCCAAGGCAGGCGGAGAATCGCTCCTTGCCAGCGCGCTCTCAATTCACAATGAGATGCTCCGGACGTTTCCCGAGCATCTCAAAATTCTCTATCGGGGATTCCGTTATCATCGGCGCGGTGAGCAGCAACCCGGTGCCGCCCCCATTACACCACACCGCGTCCCGGTCTTTTCGGAGTGCAATGGGCAAATCAGCTGCCGGTTCGTGCGCCCGTATATCGAGGCCGCCGCAGTGGAACTGGGCGAGCCGCTGACGGCGAAAGAGGTCGAGGCACTCGACCTCTTTCAGGATCTCGCGAATGGCGAGCGATTGAGCCTGCGTTATGTGATGGCGCCCGGCGAGATCGTGTTCTTCAATAATTACACAATGATCCATGCGCGCACGCCGTTTGTTGATTACGAGGCAGCCGATCGAAAGCGGCACCTGCTCCGCCTCTGGCTCATTCCCCCGGCTTTCCGGGATGTCGTGCCGGAGATCGAACTCTTCGATACCCGTGGCGGAGTGGCGCGGCGCGAAGATGGTGAGGTCCAGCAATATTCTTGGGGCGTCGGTGGCAGATGAAGGGGTCGGTGGCAGATGAAGGGTGTTTGCCCTAGGCCCGGCGATTGGCTGGCCAAACGCGCAAGAAGCCTGTAACGCGCGTGTTCGGCGCTGGAATTTAGTCAGACGACAAATCAAATCATGATGCTGTTGTTCGTGGACAGCCCTTAAGGATAAACGCTATGGCATACGCCAACACCGAATTCGCCTCCAAACTTGCGCCGATCGTTGATCTGGACGACCCGACCTTCGACCCGTTCATTGGCGATGAGAAGGCCAACGGCGACACGCTGGATATCTGGTCGATTTTCCATGCGCTGGAAGCCGAGGGTTTGGTGCACCACCGCGAATACCGGCGCATATTCTCCCCTACACCAAACGCGGTGCTGGCGCCCTACAATCTCGATTACTACACGGTGTTTGGCTACGACAATTGCGCGCAGGCCATCCTGAACGCGGACGTCTTTTCCAACCGCCCCCTCGCCATGACGATCGGCACGGCCTTCGGCGCAACCATATCGGGGATGGATGCCCCCGATCATAGCCGTTACCGCCGCATCTTCCAGAAGGCGTTTCTTCCCCACATGGTCCGGCAATGGGGCGAAGCGATTGTTGACCCGGTCGTTGAGGACCTACTGGACAAGGTCAGCGGCGCTGGGCGCTGCGACCTTGTGAAGGATTTCACCTTCCACTACCCGTTCCAGGTCATTTACCGGCAACTCAATCTACCCGCCTCCGACATCAAAACCTTTCACAAGCTTGCCACGGCCCAGACGAGTTTCTTCTATGCCCCCGACAAGGCGGTGGAGGCCGGGGAGAAACTCGGCGTCTACTTCACCAATATGGTCCGGGCCCGCCGGGACGATCCGGGGGATGACCTGGTCAGTGCCCTCTCGCTCGCCGAAGTCGAGGGCGAGCGGCTGCCGGAAGAGATCGTGGTCTCCTTTTTGCGGCAGCTGACCAATGCCGCCGGCGACACAACCTATCGGGGAACGAGCGCGTTGCTGACGGGTCTTCTGACCAACCCTGAACAGCTGCGCGCCGTGAGGGAAGATCGTTCGCTGGTTGCTGCTGCCATCGAGGAGGCCTTGCGCTGGGAGCCCCCCGTGATGACGGCGATGCGGATGCCGACACGGGATATCGAGATCGACGGCCACACCATCCCGAAGGGCGCATGGGTTGATTTCATCCTGGGATCGGCCAATCATGACGCGAGAAAATATCCAAATCCGGACCAATTCGACATTTTCAGGTCACGCTTGACCCGCCACATAGCTTTTGCAAGCGGCCCGCATGTGTGTATCGGCCAGCACTTGGCGAAGGTAGAGATGGAGCGGGCGCTGAACGCGATTCTCGACCGCCTGCCGGCACTGCGTCTGGACCCTGACATGCCCCCGCCGCAGATGCGCGGCTTCAGGGCGCGGATGCCAACACATCTGGCTGTCCGGTTCTAAGCCAATCTGCGGAACACCTAAGCAGGTCTACGCGTGGCCTCGCGGCAGGGATAATATAGATGAAGAATGCTTTGATTGTAGGTGCGACGGGAGAAGTCGGTAAGGGCATTACCGGGGAGTTACTCGCCGCCGGATATAGGGTCGTTGCATCGAGCCGTCGTCAGGAGAGCCTCGAGAGCTTATTGACAAGATATCCGGCGGAATCGTCACTCCAAATCGTTCAGGGCAGCGTGGAAGACGAGGCGTCGGCAAGCGCTCTTTTGGAAGCGGTCCGGACAAAGGTCGATCGTCTCGACGCCGTCATCGTCTCAGTTAACGGGGCTGCTGACATGCGGCCGCTGGTCGAATGGTCCTCCGGCGATCTTCTCGGCGCGCTCCAACAGAATTTGATTAGCCACTTTGTTAGCGCAAAGACTTTAATCCCAGCGGTCGCAGATGGCGGAATGTACCTCGCGATAGGGGGAGGAATGGCTGATTTCGTTTTCCCCGGAAACGGCCATATTTCGATGGGGCAAGCCGCGCAGCGTATGATGTTCCGCTATCTCTCGAACGAACTCAGCGCCAGGCCTCTACATATTCGGCAGCTCACCATTGCATCGATGGTAAACGGTGAGAAAAAACGGGATGTAGCCCACCCGCAATGGGTAACCGACACTGACGTGGGGCAGCATGTCCGGGCTATTCTCGAAAGGCCGGACATGTTTCCCGATGCGATCCTTACTCTGAGATCCCGCAAGCAAGTTGGTAAGCCGGAGCAAAAGAGATCAGCTGAAATTACTCATTAGAGCCCAATTCATTTTCCGATTGATCGGTAAATGCTCCAACAGTGGTACCGGGTAGGCGGCAATCATCGCGCCAAGATACCGAATCCCGCTTACCGGTTAGAGCCACAGGCATGCAAAGCCGCAATATAGCCAAACGTGAAGGATGCGCCGATGCTGGCGCCGGCACCCGGATAGTGGCGGCCCATGACTGAAGCAGTGCTGTTTCCGGTCGCGTAGAGATTGGTAATGGCGCTGCCATCCTGGCGCAGCACCCGTGCATATTCGTCGGTCAGAAGCCCGCCCGCCGTGCCGACGTCAGAGGGATAAAGGGCAACGGCGTAATAAGGCGGCTTTTCGATGGTCCCGAGGCACGCATTGGGCCTATGGCTCGAGTCGCCATTGTACCGGTTATAGGCACTGTAGCCGCGCTTGAAATCATCATCCCGGCCAACGCGCGCAAATTCGTTAAAACGATCGACGGTCGCCCTCAAACCGGCGGCATCGATTCCGCACAGTCGCGCGAGTTCCTCTATTGTTTCAGCGCGCTTCATATAACCGGATTCTATCCAATCTTCCGGTGTATTCCCCGGCCGTGTGCTCCCCCAGGGATAGTTGCGCCGGTGCCGGCTTTCAATAATGGCCCAGGCTGGTACGGCGTGCGCCGCGAACATTTTCTGCCCAAATTCCATATAGGCGTTGGCTTCATTGCCGATACGATTGCCATTACTATCGACGATAATAACATGCGGCTTCCCGGCATCCGAGGGGACGTGCAAACCACCAAAACTGCCGTCTGGTTTCATCGACGCCGGAAGCCACCAAGCCTCGTTCATGAGGTCGACAGCCGCTCCTAGCTGCATGCCAGCACGGATCATTTCTCCCGTATCACCTGGATTGGCGAGGGTCCAACCAGGATCGATGGGCTTTGGCTGATAGAGGTCGCGCATTTCCTTGTTGCGCGAAAAGCCGCCGGCATTGATTAACACGCCGAGGCGCGCTTCGATCCGAATCTGCTTACCATCGTGTTCTGCGAGAACGCCGGTTACGCGATCGCCCTCTGTTATTAAATCCTGCGCCGGCGTCGAAAGCAGGATTGGCACACGTTCCCGCAGCGCGATTTCCAGAAGACGTCCCTGAATTGCGTTGCCTGAACCACGCAGCAGCTTGCCGGTCGCCTTCTTGAAGGCCATTCGCATGCCAACGCGCAATGCCGTGAACCTTCCCTTCCACGTGCGCTTCGCCAGCCCCAATGCGCGGAACTCTTGAACGGCAATCGGCACATCCGGCCAGGCATCAAAACGCGCAAGACGGTCGCGCCACCCACCGAGCCGATTGACATCAAACATCGGTGAAATCAGTGAGCGGCCCTCCGCGAGGCCACCTGCTTCGTCGCTATAGTAATCCGGCCAATGGGCGTGCTTGAACTTCATGCCGTGACGGCGAAGAAAGTCTATCATCTCCGTACCGCGCTTAATGAATGCCCGCCGCCGTGCCGGGGAGGACGCCGGTCCGACATCTCCAAGAAGACTGTCGAGATAGAGCGCCGCTTTTTCGGGAGTATCACGCCTTCCTAGGCAGTAATTATTAGGGATCCAGAGAACACCGCCGGAATATGCGGTGGAGCCGCCGAATCTTGCCTGCTTCTCGATGATCAGGGCGCTCTTGCCCGCCTCTTTCACCGCAAGAGCGGCACTGACCGCACCGCCGCCGCTACCGATGATGACAAAGTCATAACTCTCGTGCCAACTCATCTTTTATCTTTCTACTCTGAGGCTTTTTGCAAGCCTAACATTAAGGGGAACGCGGACCAATTGATCTAGGCAACCATCCACATATGTGTTCTGAACGCCTGTTTTCTCGTCGCTGCGTGCTTCTAAGTATAGAGTCAACCAGAGATATTTCGGCTCCGCCTCGAAGCAGCCCCTGAGTGCGATGGCCACGATCCGGATTATAAAAGCCAGGTAATCCAGAAGGAGTTCGCCGCGGCCTCTCTGAGAAATCGATGGTGGGGGGTGGCAAGAGAAAGGAGAAGCATCATGTCTGATATGAGTGAGTTTCTGACGGAAGTAAGTGCTGGCATTAAAGAGCACCTGCGGCTCTACATCGAGACCGACGGGAGGGAAGGCTACTACAAGGATATGAGCCACCATCCCGGTGGCGATCCCAAAAGCATCACGCTTGTGCTTAGAACCATCGGCCGCAAGACGGGGCGGACATTGCTGGCGCCGCTTTTGTACAATCACTGGAAGGACGAGTTTGTCATTGTTGCCTCGAAAGGGGGAGGCGACGAGAATCCCGGCTGGTTTTATAACGTCACGGCGGCGGATATGGTTGACGTTCAAGTCAAAAACCGGCGCTATCGCTGCGCATGGCGGATTGCCACGGGCGCTGAACGGGCGCGGATCTGGTCCTTCATGGTCGATTATTATCCGCCCTACCGCACCTACCAGGCTCGCACCAAGCGCGAGATTCCCGTTCTGGTTCTGACGCCCGTGGAAGAACTGCAAGAGAAGTTTGTACTTGGCTCCGCCCTGGGTGTGGATGTCCGCACCGATAAGCAAAAATCTTGACCTTATGCCCTGCGGGCCTCCGCTGTACCTTGAGGCAACCTGAACATATCTCATCCGCCCGGCCAGAATCACGACGTTAAATATCCTAATGAAGGAAAGACCATGACCGCTATTTCTCAAATGGTGGATGATTCGGAAGTTCGGCGTGTCATTCGCGCGGCGATCGAGGCCGGGCTGGAAACCGGAGTTCATGTTGCCGCCTATCTTGGCGGCAGGCTCGTCCTCGATGTATGGGATGGGCTGGCCGACCCGGAGACGGGTCGAGCTGTCGGTCCGGACACGCTTTTCAACGTCTATTCGGTTTCTAAGGCCGTTGCTGCAACGGCGCTGCATATCCAGGCGGAGAGGGGGCTTGTCGATTACGACACGTTGATTGGGGCCTATTGGCCGGAATTCGCTGTCAATGGAAAGGAGCGAGCAACCGTGCGCCATGCCCTGACGCATCGGGTGGGCCTACCGCAAATGCCGTCGGACATGACCCCTGCTCGTATGTGCGATTGGGATGCCCTAGCCGCTGACATAGCGGCGCTACCCGCGCTGGCGCCGCCGGGAGAAAAAACCCTTTACGAGTCGATGACATTCGGCTGGATCGTCGGCGAGATCGTTCGCCGCACTGACCCGTCGCGCCGCGATTTCCGGCAATTTTTGCTTGATGAGATTTGTACGCCGCTCGGCCTCAAGGACCTTTGGTTCGGCATTCCCGATGCCGCGGAATCGCGTGTCGCGAAGATGAGTAACCGCAACGCCGGTGATCCGCCCCCGCCCTTAACAACGCTGTTTATGCAGTCGATGCCGCCGGCGGTGGCATTGATCCCCGAAGTGTTCGAGTTGCCAAATGTGCGCCGCGCCTGCATTCCCGCTGTTGGCGGCATCTTCAATGCGCGGGACGAAGCGCGCTTTTGGGCCATGCTGGCGCAAGGCGGCGAACTCGACGGTGTTCGTTTGCTCTCGCAAGAGAGGGTGGCATCTTTCCAGACGCTGCGCGCACGCAGCGACGAACCTGATCCCGTGATGTTCGGTGTTCCGCTGCCGATCAGCAATGGTGGCTATTGGCTTGGCGGACCCAGGGTGTTCGGCGATCGTGCCATTTGGCATCCTGGGGCTGGTGGTTCGATCGGCTGGGCCGACCCCGAAAGGGAGCTGGCTGTCGCCATTTGCCACAATCGTATGTTCACCGCGCGTAAGATCGAGGACGACCCGATCTATCCCATATCCGCCGCGATCATCAAGGCGCTTGGTTTGGAAAACAAGAAATGGCCTGCACATACATGATTGCTGGCTTGCCGTCGTAGTTTTACAGATGGGCGACGCATATGATCCTTGCCGCGCTTGCGAGGCAACCGGATCGCATCGGATAGCGCTCATCATTCGCTGCTGACTCCTGTCAAACAATGAGTACCACCACCACGTTTGGACCTGATCGAGAATATCAGGCGTTTCTTGCGCAGAAG
>Ga0137412_10004792_pt1 | contig 10802 bp, 10 predicted proteins | sample CZODoug2_1_16fun_FD_122160 | JGI IMG/M metagenome (GOLD analysis project Ga0137412, IMG submission 122160) | Vadose zone soil fungal communities from Angelo Coast Range Reserve, California, USA - CZODoug2_1_16fungal (Hybrid Assembly) | ecosystem: Environmental > Terrestrial > Soil > Vadose zone... | reverse complement strand
TCACCGCGATCGAGCAAATCGTCTCGCCGCGGATGATCGCCGGCAGATACCTTCGTTTCTGCTCGGGCGTACCGCGCAGCGTGATGTGAACCGCGGACATGTCGGTATGTACCAGAACCGACGAAGTGAAGCCGCCGAAGGTCGAACGGCCCAGTTCTTCAGCAAACACCATCGACGCCAGCGGGCCCATGTCGGTGCCGCCATACTCGGCGGCGTGCCGCATGCCGAGAAAACCGAGCGCGCCCATGCGGCGGTAGATCTCGCGTGGAATCTTGCCGTCCCGCTCCCAGCCTTCGCCATGCGGCACGACTTCCTTCTCGACAAAGCGGCGAACCTGCTCGCGCAGCATCCGCAACTCCTCGGAAAGCTGCGGTTGCTCCGAGAAATGAAATTCGCCGTCGCCGGCGTTGCGCGGGTTGGCTGCCATGACGTTCATTGTGGACCCCTCTCGGCCGTAATGTGAAGATGCCGGCGCAAAAATCCCGCGGCCACGGCGATGGCCTGACGCGCCTGCGGGATTTCCGAAAACATCTGGAATACGTGGATCATGCCGTCCCAGATTTGTAGCTCGGTATCGACGCCTGCGCTGCGTGCCTTCTCGGCAAACATCGTGGAGTCATCCAGCACAGTTTCGCGATTACCCACCTGAATCAATAGCGGCGGCAACCCGTTGAGATCAGCATAGAGCGGCGACACCAGGGGATCGCGCGGGTCACCCTGCCCCAAATAATTCTCTGCCAGCGCAAGGATCATCGGCCGCTGGTGGATTGGATCGGCTTCGCCGCGGCTGACGTAGCTGGCGCCGGTTGCCGCGAGATCGGTCCATGGCGACATCAGCAGGCCCGCCACCGGCAATGGCAGGCCACGGTCGCGAAGGCTGAGCTTGGCCGAAAGAGCGAGATTGCCGCCGGCCGAGTCACCGGCAAAGGCGACGTTGGTAGGCTGCAGTCCCTGTTCGAGCATCCAGCCATAGGCCGCCACTGCATCATCCAGTGCGGCGGGGAAGCGATGTTCCGGCGCAAGGCGATAATTGATCGCAAGCACGCGGCAACCGCTCGCGACCGCGATCTGCGCGATCAGTTCGCGATGCGACGACACCGAACCGATGCGAAAACCGCCGCCATGGACGTAGAGAATGGCCTTGTCGGGCGGTGCATCGGCGGGTGTAATCCACTCGCCATCGATGCCGTCGGCGTTGATGCACTCACAGGAAACGGGGAGTGCACAGCTTCCGAATGCCGCATCCCAATCCCGGCGCATCTGCGCCACCGACGTATCGCGGTTCCAGCTTCGATAGACGGCGCGGATACGTTCGACCGCCAGATCGACCGGGGTTACCGCGATATCTTCGCCGGCACGTGTCATCCGCCCAACCCCATGCCGCCGGAAACCCCCAGCGTTTCGCCGGTGATATAGCCGGCCTGATCGGAAGCGAGAAACAGCACGGCCGCTGCGACCTCCCCGGGCTCGCCGAGCCGCCGCAGCAGGGTCGCATCGGTCATGGCGCGCAGGATCTTTTCGCCGCCTTTGACGACGGCTTGCTCAAGCATCGGCGTGCGGATCGGCCCCGGGGCGATGGCATTGGCCGTAATCCCGTAGCGCGCATTTTCGCGGGCGATGCTCCTGGTGAAGGCGATCGCCCCGCCCTTGGCGGCGGAATAGACCGCACCGCCCTTCGAGCCCAGCCGTGCCGCTTCCGAGGTAATGTTGATGATCCGCCCGAAACCGGCAGCCTGCATGGATGGCAGCACGGCATGGGTGCATGCAAGGACGGAAATGAGATTGACCGCGAGCAGCTTGGCCCAGTCCTCCGGCACTGTGTCGGTAAAGAACGCGTGCTGATCGACGCCGGCATTGTTGACGAGGATATCGAACGGACCGTGCTGCGAAATGATTTCCCGCACCATGCCGGCGTCGCCGACATCGAGTTGTGCTGCGGTCGCGCCGACCTCGTCGGCCAGTGCGACTGCCGCTGCCAAATCGATGTCGCCGATCACAACGTCGGCGCCTGCGGCAGCAAAGCTCCGCACGATCGCCGCGCCGATACCCTGAGCGCCTCCGGAAACGAAGGAGCGGCGGCCATCCAGCCGTCCGAAAGGCAGCGTGCCGGCGGCCGGCACCTAGCGTCCCGTAAATTTCGGCTTGCGCCGTTCGATAACCGCGGCAAGTCCTTCGCGCGCGTCGGCCATGCCCGACAGTTCGGATACCGCGCGCGCTTCCTCGGACAGGCACTGCTCGATACTGGTTCCGGTTCCGGCCCACACCAGACGCTTGGTCGCGGCCAACGCCTTCGGCGCGCCGGCGGCCAGTTCCCGCGCCATTTCCAGCGACGCCTTCGCCAATTCGCCGTCGGAAACGACCTTGGTGACGATTCCCATATCAAGCGCCTCGGCCGCCGATATTACCGGATTGGTCAGCAGGATCGACATCGCGCGGCGCAAACCGACCAACCGGGACAGTGTCACCGAAACACCGGCGTCGGGCGCCATGGCGACGCGCGTGGCGCCGGCCAGGAATTTAGCGGACTCACCGGCGATCACGATATCCGAGGCGCATACTAGGCCAAACCCTCCACCGCCCGCTGCAAAGCCTTGAACTGAGGCGATGACGGGCGCCTCCAGCCGCAATAAGCCTGTCACCGCGTTCTGCAGATAGGCCGTGGCCTGGCGAATGTAATCCGGCAGCTTCTCGCCTTTGGAGGCAAAAGCGCGAACATCGCCGCCGGCGCAGAAATTAGTGCCCTCCCCGCTCAACACCAGCACGCGCAAGTCCGGATGACCGTGGCAAACCATGATGGCGTCGCACAGCGCACTGAGGAGTTCGGCGCTCATGCCGTTCGCCGCATCGGGACGGTTGAGCCGCAGTTGCGCGATCCCATCGGCGATGTCGAGCAGCACAGGTCCTTTGTCGGTCATCGCAAGCTTTCCGCCTTGGCCGGTTAAATGAGGAACGAGAGCGTGAAAAGCGCCTTCGCGTTGTTGACCAAGGTCACCTTCTTGTACGCCATTCGCAGCTCGCCATCGACATAACGCAGCCGGTATTCGTTGCGCGCGGCCCAGATGGTGTCGTCGCGCAGGCTGGATTCGAACACCAGACTGTTGCTGGCGACCGGGATGTCGCCGCCCGGCTGCTGGTCCAGCAGCTCGATATTGGAGACGATCCGCCGCAATCGCGACTGCGGCGTCTGGGTATGGTGCTTGCCCGTCAGCAATTGCTTGACGCGCAAGGAAATACGCGAACGATTGTCGTAAATGATCGACATTTCCTTCTCGGGATCGATGTCGTCCCCGTTGGCCGGTACCCAATAGATGCCGTCGTCGGTCCAGAGCGCTTCCCAGGCCTCATATTGGTGCTCGTCCTGGAATCGCGCCTCCTTGTAAAGGAACGCCGTTACGGCACTCATCAGCGTGGCGCTGCTCTCGCGCGACAGCATTATCGCGCCTCCATCAGGCTGCGATAGTGGCGCCAGATGCCGCGCGAGGGTATCTCGTCAGTAACGTGGCCGACCTTGAAACCTTGCTCGTCATGGCGCTCGCGGCATTCGCCGCGACCAAGAAAAATCCACTCCGGATTGCGCGCCAGAATGCCGCGATGGCAGCGCTCGTACATTTCGGAATCATCCGCCAGCAGCAATCCGGCCGGGCCGACCGACCCCATCGTCTGCTGACGCAGGCGCCGGTTCAGGTCGGGCGCGCCCTTGAACTGCAGCGCAGTGACGTGTTGCACGCTGTCATCGACGGCCAACGGCTGGATAACGAACATCTGGATTTCAGCGATGAACAGATTGGGGAAAATCATCACGTGCGGCGTGCCGTCGACCATGATTTCCCGGGCCTCTTTCTCGCCGTAGGCGGCCTTCATCCGCGACGTGTAATCCGGCAAACGCTCCTGCGTGGTGCCGAACCAGCTCATCGGCTGATCGCGCTTGCGAAACTCCGGCCTAAGGTCGATCTCGGTGTGGCCATTGCCGTAGTCGCGCGTCAGCGCGGTTGAATTGCCGCCATAGAGCTTGCCGATGGCGCTGTCGGCGACGCCGAAGATCGAGGAATGCACGAAGGCGGGGTGATAGCCGTCGCATTCGTTCTCCAGGATGAATTTCCAGTTGGCCTTGACGCGGTGCTTGAGGAATCCCGCTGTCACCTCGACCTCGCCTTCGGGCGAGAAGCGAACCAGGCGGTCAATAGTCTCTGCGGCGCCGCCGAGATGTTCTTCCAGCGTCGGGCCTTCGGCGGCGAACGAGCCGAACACAAAACCGCGATAGGACTGCACACGCGTCACGCGCCCGAGCGCCAGTTTCGACTTGTCCTGGCCTTCGTAGCCGTCGGGGAACGCGTAGCCGACCAGACGACCGTCATTGGCGAACGTCCATGAATGGAACGGGCAGGTGAAGGAGCGCGCGTTGCCCTTGTCGTAGGAGCAGACCTGATTGCCGCGATGCGAGCAGCGGTTGAGCAGCAAATTGAGCTTGCCCTGCTCGTCGCGCGTCATGATGACGGATTGCGGGCCGATCGACTTGACGACGTAGTCGTTGGCGTTAGGCACTTCGCTTTCGTGCCCGACATAGACCCAGGTCCGATACCAGATGTTTTGCAGCTCGGCCTCGAAGATCGCGGGATCCTTGTAGAGCGAGCCGTGCACCCGGTCCGGCCGGATCAATTCGCCCCACTGTGACGCGTGCGGCACCACGTTCATCGCTGCATCTCCGATGTCCCGGCCGCCTCTCTCGCGGAGGGCGGCAGCGTGCGCTAAAAATAATCCGACTGACCGTTCTAATAATAGCACCGGCGTTTGGCGGCTTCAAGGGTATTTTCCTAACCGTCTCCTCTTGCTTGACGACAAGGCCGAGCCGGCGAGATGGCGCGCCAGCGACAACGGGTTCTAATTGCTTTGAAGAAATTACTCTCTCGGTCCAATCCATTATGGCAAGTTTGAGCTAGCTTCAGCCAATAACCTCTAATGAGGTCATATCGACAATCAAGCGTCAGAAAGCATTACGCGTTGAAACTGCCATGGCGGAAACCTTGAGCGCGCGTCAGCACCGTCTTCCCGCCAAGCGAACTGCAACCTGAACCCCGGTCGACAGCTCGCTAGACAGCCTTTGTGAGTGCACCATCGATGATGAGGTTGGTGCCGGAGATGCGGGTTGCTACCGGGCTCGCAAGAAACACCACGCCGGCGGCGACTTCCTGCGGCGTGCCCATACGTCCGGTCGGATTGAGCGACATCGCCGTCTTGTAGAGATCGGGCATGCCGCGTTCGATGTTCTGCCAGATGCCACCCTCGAAGTAGGTGTTGCCCGGCGACACCGCGTTGACGCGGATGCCCTTGGCAATGAGCTGGCTGCTGAGGCCCTTGGCGTAGTGGATCAGGGCGGCCTTGAAGGCGCCGTAGGAACCGGCGGCGAAATCGACCTCGAAGCCGGATACGCTCGAGACGATGATGATCGACGCCGATTTCGACTTTTCCAGATATGGCAGGGCTGCCGCGACCGAGTTGACCGTATGCATCATGTCGGTGCGGAACGACTTCTCCCAGGTCTCCGGCGTATCGCCAACCGCCAGCGCACTGACGTTGCAGACCATGGTATCGATGCCGCCGAACTCGGCGGCGGCCCCCTCGACCCAACCCTTCAGCGCGGCCGGGTCGGCGACGTCGATCGCCTGGCCCCACGACTTAACCCCTTTTGCCACCAGGTTCTTCACGACCTTACCGACCTCATCGGCATTGCGCGCGCAGATCGCGACGTTGGCACCCTCGGCCACAAAGAGCTCGGCGATCGCCAGCCCAATGCCCTTGCTGCCGCCGGTCACCAGCGCGCTCTTTCCCTTCAATCCGAGATCCATGGTCGCCTCCGTTGCTGATGCGGCGGCCTGCCCTCATGCCGGTAGGCCGCCTCGTCCGGTTACATCTTCTTCCAGTCGCCGGCGCCCTCGAACGCCGCGGCGGCCCGATAGATCGTCGACTCCTCGAAATGCTTGCCGACCAGCATCAGGCCGATTGGCAGCCCGTCGCTCATGCCGCAGGGAAGCGTCATCGCCGGATGACCGGTGGCATCGAATGGCGCGGTATTCGCAATCATCTCGAAAGCGCGCTGCAAGTAGAGGGCCCGCGGCGCGTCCGGCGGCGGCAGCGGGGTCGCCTTCATCGGCAAAGTCGGCATCATCAGCAGATCGTATTTGGCGAACGCCTGATCGTAGGCGGCCCGCAGCTTGCGGCTGAGATTTTGCGCCTTGGAATAGAAATGCCCGCGATAGTGCTTGGTGAAATAATGCCCAAGCAGCATCGTGATCTTGAGGCTGTCGGACAGCTCGTCGGCGCGATACTTCCAGGCCGAATGGGCATCGAGCAGGCTAGTGGTATAGAGCCCCCGCCAATTGGTGCCCATGCCATTGCCCTTCATCATGAACTCGGTGCCGCCTTCCGCCGCGATCGGCAACCAGATCGCCGGGCCCAGCGCGTGCATCGGCACCGAGATCTCGTCGACCGTGGCGCCGAGCTTCCTCAGCATTTCCGCGCCCAGCTTGACCTTGGCATCGACATCCGCTTCGGAATTGGCGTGCCCAAACCCCTCTCGGACGACACCGATGCGCAGGCCCTTCACGCCGCCTTCGAGCGCTTCGGTGTAGTTTGCGACCTTTGGCGCATTTTGGCGGGGATCCAGCCCATCGGCTCCCGCCAGCACTTCGAGCAGCAGCGCATTGTCGCGGACAGTGGCGGTCATCGGGCCGGTGTGATCGAGCGTGATTTCGATCGGCATCACGCCGGTATAGGGAACCAGGCCGTGGGTGCCCTTCATGCCATAGATGCCGCACCACGATCCGGGCATGCGAATCGAGCCGCCCTGGTCGCCGCCGATCGCCATATCTACCTCGCCGGTGGCGACGACGACGCCGCTGCCGGAGGACGAGCCGCCGGCCGAATAACCCATCTTGTGCGGATTGTGCGTCGGACCGGTCGCATTGGTGTGGCTGCCACCGGAGAAACAGAAATACTCGCAATGGGTCTTTCCGACGATGGTGCCGCCTGCATCGAGAATACGGGTGACGATGGTCGCATCGATGTCGGGAATGTAGCCTTCGAGCGTCGAGGCGCCATTCATCATCGGCACGCCGGCGAGACAGATATTGTCCTTGAGCGCGACCGTCTTGCCGGCCAGCTTGCCGGAAGCCGCGCCCTTGATCTCGGTCTTGACGTACCAGGCGTTGTACTTGTTTTCCTCGCCTTCGGGACGGTAGCCGGGCATACGCGGATACTTCACCGCCGGGAGGTAATCCGGCATGGCTTCCACCGCATCATAGGCGGCGTAATTCGCCTGCATCAGTTCGTCATAGGATTTGAGCTCTTCGATGCCCATATGCATGCCGAGGTCCTCGGCGACGCTGCGCAGTTGATCGAGCGTTGGTCTTCTCACGGCCATGGCTTGTCCTCCCTGTGATCACGCCCGCTGGATCGGGCCTCAAGTTGCTATGCCTACAAACTCTCCGACGAGGCTTGCATCGCCGAGTTCGCCCGGCGCGACTTCCCGGACAATCGCCCCCTTCTGGATGATGAGGATGCGCTGCGAGAGCGCGGCGATGAAGTCGAGATTCTGCTCGACCAGAATCATCGTGAGCCCGCTCTTGGCCCGCAGCCGCTGTAGGGTCTCGACGATCTCGTCGATGATTGAAGGCTGAATGCCCTCCGTCGGCTCATCGAGCAGGACCAGACGCGGGTCTCCGCACAGGCAGCGCGCGATCGCCAATAATTGCTGTTCGCCGCCCGACAGCGCGCCGCCGACGCGGTCGAGCAACGCCTTCAGGCGGGGGAACTCCTCCAGCACGGCCGCGATGATGTTCTCCTCAGCGCCCGTCTGCGTGCTGCAGCCCATGCGCAGATTATCATAGACGGTGAGACCAGGAAAAATCTCGCGGCCCTGCGGTACATAGCCGAGCCCAAGCCGCGCGCGCCGATAGGGTTCGACCGCCGTGACGTCGTCAGGGCCGAACAGCACGCGTCCACCGGTCGCCGGCAAAAACCCCATCAGTGCTTTCAGAAGCGTCGTCTTGCCCATGCCATTGTGGCCAAGGATGCCGATGAATTCGCCCTCGTTAACGGAGAAGCTCACCCCGTTGAGGATCGGAATGCGGCCATACCCCGTTCGCAGTCCCTGTACATCGAGCATCATGCGGCCGCCTGTTTGCCCAGGTAGATGTCGCGCACCTGCGGATTGCGCATGATGTTTTCCACAGTGTCCTCGACCAGCACGCTGCCCTGGTTGAACACGGTGACCTGCTTGGCGATCATGCGGATGAACTGCATGTCGTGTTCGACGACGATCAGCGCCTTGGTGCGGTTGATCTCGCGCACCAGTTCGGCGGTCTTGTTGACCTCCTCATGCGTCATGCCGGCGGCGGGTTCGTCGAGCAGGATCAATTCCGGGTCGGTCGCCAGCACGAGGCCGAGTTCGACCCATTGCCGCTGCCCGTGCGCGAGCTGGCCGACCGGGCGCTCGGCCGCAGCCGTCAGGCCCATCCGTTCCAGCATCTCGTCGACGACGCGCCTGGCTTTCTCGCCGGAATGGATCCGGCTTGCCGCCAGCCAGATGTTTTCACGCACCGAAAGACCGTCGAAGACGCTCGGCACCTGGGTCTTGATGCCGATGCCAAGCCGCGCGATATCGTGGGCGTGCGCGTGCGAAATGTCCTGGCCGCGGAACAGCACCTGCCCATGGGTCGGCTCCAGTTGCCCGGTCAGCATCTTGAAGAACGTGCTTTTGCCGGCGCCGTTCGGGCCGATCAGGCAGCGCAGTTCCCCTTCGGCGAGCGAGAAGTCGACGTGGCGTACGGCGCGAACGCCGCCGAAATGCATGCTGAGATCCTGGGTCTGGAGCAGCGGCGCGGCCATCAGCCCTCCTCCACCCGCTTGGGCTGAAGCCTCGTCTTGGCCCGCTTGCCACGCGAAGAGAGCAACCATTGGCCGAGATCGCCGAGCGTCGGCACCAGCCCCTTCGGCACCAGCAATACAAAGGCGATCAGAATGATACCGAAGATCAACGGGGCATTGGCAAAGATCTTGGCCCACCAGTCCGAGCCGCCGCTCGGCTGGTTGGCGCCGAGCGCGGTGGTGAGCCATTGGATGCCGATGCAGCCGACGATCGGTCCGATCAGCGTGCCGCGGCCGCCGACGATCACCCAAATGATAATCTGTGCGGATTGCGCGAGGCCGAAGATCGTGGGGCTGACGAAATTTCCCCAATTGGCGAACAGGCAACCGGCAAAGCCGGCCAGCGCGCCGCCGATGGTGAAGGTCGCGAGCTTGTAGGCGCGCGGATCATAGCCGAGCAGCTCGGCGCGTCGTTCGTTTTCCCGGATGCCGACGATGATACGGCCGAAGCGGCTTGCGAGCAGCAGCCGCAGGCCGAAATAGGTCAGCAGCAGCGACGCCGTCGCAAGAGAGAACATGCCCTCCAGATCGATCGGCGAGCCCTTGTTGCCGGGAAAATTGAGCGGCGGAATGCCGGGAATGCCATTGAAGCCGCCGAGCCGTGCCGACCCGATGCGGAACTCCGGTCCAGCGGTGGAATTGACCGAATTGAACAGGATCAGTGTCACCGTCAGCGTGATAACGCCGAGATAGACGTCGCTGATACGGCCATAGAACATGAAATAGCCGAGCAGCGCCGCGAATGCCGCGGGCAGGACGATCGCCAGCAGCAGCGGGATCGTGCTCTCGCCGATGTTGAACATGGCGATGGCGTAGGTATAAGCGCCAAGCCCAAAGAAGGCCGATTGCCCGAAACAGAGGATGCCGCCATAACCCCAGATCAGCGCCAGGCTGAGCGCCAGGATCGCCATAATCATGTAGACCGTGAGTTCGAGCACCACATCGAGTTCGAACAAACGCGGTACCAGCACCAGGAACGCGATGCCGATCACGCCGACGAGGCCGAGGCCGAGGAGATTGAGCGCGCGGGCGTTCACAGCCCTCTCCGGAAGAAGCGGCCGGTGATGCCTTGCGGCAGCAGGCGGATCAGGACGATGGCGGCGCCGAGCAAGGCCACCTCGCCGAAAACAGGCGTGGTGGCGAAGGTCGCGATCTGGTTGATGGTGCCGAACAGCGCGGACGCCGATACCGTGCCGCTGAGGATGGCGGCGCCGCCGCCGATCACCGTGATGAAGGATTTCGCGACATAGGCGACGCCGATGGTCGGAAACACGCCGGAGACCGGCGCCAGCACAGCGCCGGCGAGGCCCGACAAGGCGGCGCCGACGCCGAAGGTGACGGCGTAGACGCGCGGCGGATTGACACCGAGCGCCGCCGCCATGTTGGCGTTCTGCATCGTGCCGCGGGCAATCAGCCCGAGCCGTGTCCAGCGCATCACAGCGAAGATGGCCGCCAGCACCACGACCGCGACCGCAATCACGAACAGCGTATAAGCGCTGGTACGGTAGGCGCCGATCTGGAAACTGCCGAGCGGCGCCGAAATGCCAACGGTGGTGTTGCCGAAGATCGCGGTCGTCAACCCGACCAGGAACAGACTCAAGCCCCAGGTCGCGAGCATAGTGTCGATCATGCGGCCGTACAGAAAGCGAATGATTGTACGCTCAATGATGACGCCGATGATGCCGACCACGACCGGCGCTACCACCAGCATCGCGATCCAGATGCTGATGCCGTGGCTGGTGGCGACGATCGCCGCATAGCCGCCGAGCATCAGGAACTCGCCATGGGCGAGATTGATGACCCGCATCATGCCGAAGATGATCGCCAGCCCGACGCTGACCAGCGCCAGACTGGCAACGGCGTAAACCACCTGGATCGCC
>Ga0137412_10004791_pt1 | contig 10803 bp, 7 predicted proteins | sample CZODoug2_1_16fun_FD_122160 | JGI IMG/M metagenome (GOLD analysis project Ga0137412, IMG submission 122160) | Vadose zone soil fungal communities from Angelo Coast Range Reserve, California, USA - CZODoug2_1_16fungal (Hybrid Assembly) | ecosystem: Environmental > Terrestrial > Soil > Vadose zone... | reverse complement strand
CCGCCATCGGCGCCGGCGCCACGGACGTCACCTCCCTCGTCACCACCGACTACGACGTCAAGGCCCGCAGCGCCGCCGCCATCGATATCGGAGCTTTTGCACACTAACTGGCTTGGTGCGTTTCGCGAGCTCCGCGCGCTTGAGCCCGTGAGAGAGCTGACGCAGCTGGCGGGTGATACCCGATGGCAGGCACGCTGCGAGAAACATGGCCCAGGCGCGTCGGTGCAAAGGCCGGTAATACAGGCTTCGTAGATAATGGCGGCGTGCGCCGCTGATCCGCCGCCCCTTTGCGGCACGGCACGCGCGCGTCTCGTCGAAGCCGCCAGCGCGCCGCACTCGCTCCCGCGTCAGCATCACCGTCGAGGGCTGGCACAGATCGCCCATCAGGACACGCGTGCCGGCGCCGGGATCACGCGCTTGCGGCGCCAGATCCGTCAGCCGCGTGGCATGCTCGAACAGCTCCGCGTCGTTGAATTACAACACGACCCGCACCGATTTTTCGTCTCGAGGGAGCGCCGAACACTCTTGGCAGCGGTCTTAACAAACCCGTATTCTGGAACCAATGACACCTGTCCAAGTATTCTCGACGGCCGCTGCTGTTGCCGTCCTTATTTGCGGGTGTGCCCCCCGTGTCGATGTTACTCATCCGTCTCCGTCTGGCGACAGCGGCACGCCGGAGGTGAACTCCGGTGCGCCCCTGGTGCTGTACACGGATCTGATCTCCGGCCCGAACTCCGGCGGTGAGAACAACAAGGGCGCCTACCTGTCGATCTTCGGCAAGAACTTCGGCAGCAGCGGCATGGGCACCACCATCAAGGCCTTCATCGGCGGCGTCGAGGTCGGCAGCTACCGCTACCTCGGCCCTTCCAAGGGCCGCCCCGACATCCAGCAGCTCTCCGTGCAGGTCGGCGTCCTGGGCAACCCCGCCCTCGGTACCGCCCTGCCCATCCAGGTCACCGTCAGCGGGGTCGCCTCCAATACCGACCAGACCTTCATGGTCAACCCGGGACGCATGCTGTTCGTCGACAACGTCGCCGGCAACGACTCCACCGCCGTCGCTGGCGACATCACCCACCCCTTCCGTCACGTGCAGACCTCCACCCTCTCCCAGGGCGCCTGGGGTCAGGCACAGCCCGGGGACATCATCGTGCTGCGTGGCACTGGCACCGCCTGGACCGACGTGGGCTATGGGAACTACTTCATGCGCTTCCGCGACAAGTCCGGCAGCGCCCCCACCGGCGCCGCCGGTACCGGCGCCATCGCCGTGATGGGCTATCCGACCGAGGACGCCTTCATCCACGGGACGCTCGCGGGCGGCCAAACGATGGGTTGCATCTCCGCCATCAACGGTCAGTCCTTCCCGGGCATGGGGCAGTGGGCGGTGATCAGCAACCTGCGCATCGACTGCGAGGGCTACGATGGGCCGATCAGCCAGGAGATCTACGGCCATCACTGGCGCGTGATCAACAACGATCTGGCCGCCTCCACCGCCCCAACCAGCGGCTCGAGCGTGCCGCGCATGGCCGGCATCACCGGCAACGGCACCGGCTCGGTCTGGCTCGGCAATCACATCCACGACATCCAGGGCAGCTCCGGGGAGTGCCACGGTATCTACATCGACGGCGACGGCTCCTACGAGATCGCCTACAACCTCATCGAGAACATCAGAAGCGGCAACGGCTTCCAGATCTACGTCAACGGCACCAACGGCTCGAGCGTCGCCAACAACGTCAACTTCCACCACAATCTCATTCACGATGTGTCCAAGCACGGCATCAATCTGGCGGACAACACCCAGAACAGCATCGTCGTGTACGACAACGTGGTGTACAACGTTCAGTACGCCGGCATTCGCTTCAACACCACGCTGCTGAGTGGCGCGAAGATCTACAACAACACCTTCTACGCCACCAACTTGAACGGCAATACCGCCTACGGCTTGCTCACCAACGACTGGAACCTGGCAGTGGGAGCTGCGCGCCTGGAGAACAACATCTTCTGGCCGGCAAACAACACGGCCTACACCGGCGGCGTCGTGGGACTGGCGGTGCTCATCGGCACGGCCAGCAACAACATCTTCTACGGCGGCTCCGGCTCCACCGTGGGTGGCAGCCTGATCACCGCGAACCCGATGTTCGTCAGCGCCCCCGGTGACGACTTCCATCTCGCCGCCGGCAGTCCCGCCATCGGCGCCGGCGCCACGGACGTCACCTCCCTCGTCACCACCGACTACGACGTCAAGGCCCGCAGCGCCGCCACCATCGATATCGGAGCCTTTGCACACTAGAGGGAGCTCGCGGCACGCGGCGATCCCGGGGGATGGCATGCCAGGCGATGTCGCTCGCCGCCTCAGGGCAGCGCCGCGGATATAGGGGCGCTCGATCCCGGGCCGGGATGTGCGCCAGGCTCCCCGGCGACCAGGGTTTCGGCTATTGCCCGGCGAGGAGCATGCCCATCTTTTCGGCACCCTTGTTGGTGAACTGAGCGTGATCGGCAAAATTCGCAGGGTCGCCGCTCAGCACCACGCCGGCGTCCACAACCCTCACGTGCTCCTGCTCCGCCACCGTCCTGACTCGAGCATTGGCAAGCGCCATCCTGTCAACCAGTAATAGTCGTCCGGGCGCGGCTTCGGGCCAAAGCGGTTCGCATGCGTCACCAGGATCGGAATAGCGCCGATCTCGCGCGCCGCCCCCACCGCGCATCGTAGATTGGTCGATCCACCCGTGACGTACAGACCACGCGATGGCGATCTCACGCAACATTGTCATTCCCGCAGCTGGCAACAAGTCCTTAAATCGGTCGTTGATCCTCTGCGGGCCGCGCACAAGTAGTCGGTGCTCGTGGAGAACAACAGCGGGAACAGAAAACGCCAGTCCCAGCTCGCGTAGAAGAAGCAGCTGGCGAGCACCGGGAATGCGTTCTGGCCGCGGTGCGACAGCTGGTAATAGACGATCAGAACGATCGGCAGAAAGACCAGAAATGCGACTCAATTGAACAGCAAGATCTACACCGGTGCGAGTGTGCCCGCCACGTGAGCTTGAGCGGCTGCCCGAATCCCCCCGTCGCTTTCAGACCACCCCTGCGATACGGGCGAGGTCGCGCGGACACACCTGGTGCCGACGCTGTCCTGCCGGTGGCGTGATGAAAGTTCTAGAAAGTGACGAAAAATCATTTTGGCGTCGTTTTTGACAAAAGATTATTCTTCGTTCAGTGATGCACGTCAGAGTTTTAATTCCGAGCAGTGCCCTTGCTGCGGCGCTGCTCCTGGCGGATTGCGCTGCTGTCAACCTCACTCCCGCGAGGTCGCCGGACGGGGGCTCGGCGGCGCAAGACAGCTCCCTGCCTACGATTTCCGGTACGCCCGTTACTGTGGTGCAGGTCGGTGCAACCTACAGCTTCCGACCGACGGTCAGTACGTCCGGCCGCTCGGTAAAATTCTCGATCCAGAACCAGCCGCCGTGGACGGAGTTCAGCCCCAGGAGCGGCGCTCTGACGGGCACCCCTTCCACGGCTGATATCCGCACGTACTCGGGGATTGTGATCTCGGTCGGTCGCGGATCATCGACAGCATCCCTGCCGGCATTCTCCATCGCGGTCATCTCCACTCCCACGATGGCGGCCGACGGTGCCCCGCTCGTGCTGTACACCGATCTGATCTCGGGCCCCAACTCCGGCGGCGAGAACAACAAGGGCGCCTACCTGTCGATCTTCGGCAAGAACTTCGGCACCACCGGCATGGGCACCACCGTCAGGGCTTTCGTCGGCGGCGTCGAGGCCGGCAGCTACCGCTACCTCGGTCCCTCCAAGGGCCGCCCCGACATCCAGCAGCTCACCGTGCAGATCGGCGCCCTGGGCAATCCGGCCCTCGGCACCGCCCTGCCCATCCAGGTCACCGTCAACGGGGTCGCCTCCAATACCGACCAGACCTTCATGGTCAACCCGGGACGCATGCTGTTCGTTGACAACCTCAAGGGCAACGACCGCAAGGCCATCGTCGGCGACATCACCCATCCGTTCCGCCACGTGCAAACCTCCGATCTCGCCGGCGCCTGGGGGGAGGCACAGCCGGGGGACATCATCGTGCTGCGCGGCACCGGCACCGACTGGACCGATGTGGGCTTTCAGAACTACTTCATGCGCTTCCGCGACAAGTCCGGCAGCGCCCCCACCGGCGCCTCCGGCACCGGCGCCATCGTCGTGATGGGCTATCCGACCGAGGACGCCTACATCCGCGGTACGCTCGCCGGCGGCCAGACCAGGGGCTGCATTTCCGCGATCAACGGCGAGTCCTTCCCGGACATGGGTCAGTGGGCGGTGATCAGCAACCTGCGCATCGACTGCGAGGGCTATGACGGACCGATCAGCCAGGAGATCTACGGCCATCACTGGCGCGTGATCAACAACGACCTGGCCGCCTCCACCGCTCCGACGAGCGGCCCGACAGTACCGCGCATGGCCGGCATCACCGGCAACGGCACCGGCTCGGTCTGGCTCGGCAACCACATCCACGACATCCAGGGCAGTTCCGAGGAGTGTCACGGCATCTACATCGATGGCGACGGCTCCTACGAGATCGCCTACAACCTCATCGAGAACATCAGAAGCGGCAACGGCTTCCAGATCTACGTCAACGGCACCAACGGCTCGAGCGTCGCCAGCAACGTCAACTTCCACCACAACCTCATTCACGATGTGTCCAAGCACGGCATCAATCTGGCGGACAACACCCAGAGCGGCATCGTGATCTACGACAATCTCGTCTATAACACCCAGCGCGCCGGTATCCGTTTCAACACCAAGACCTTAGGCGGCGCAAAAATCTACAACAACACCTTCTACGCCACCAACTTGAGCGGCAACTCCAATTACGGAACCCTCACCAACGACTGGACGCTGCCCGTCGGGGCGGCGAACCTGTATAACAACATTTTCTGGCCGGCGAATAACAGGGCCTACATCGCCGGAGAGGTTGCTCTCGATGCTCTCGCCGGCACCACCGGTCACAACATCTTCTACGGCGGCTCTGGTCCCACCCTCGGCAGCGCAGTGATCAGCGCCGATCCCAAGTTCGTCAGCGCCTCCGGCCACAACTTCCATCTTGCCGCCGGCAGCCCCGCCATCGGCGCAGGTGTCGCGGGCGTCACCTACCTCGTGACCACCGATCACGAGCTCGCTACGCGTGGCCGCTCGAGTGTCGACATCGGTGCGTTCGGCAACTAGCCCGCGCGTGGCCTCCAGGTAGCGACCACGTCGCCACGCGCGAATCGTAGGGCCGCAATGCCGAAGGCCACGTTGCTCACCAGGAAATACGTTGGCAATGCGGTCAGACGCCGCAACGCACCAGGCAAGTTGCGAGTGAGACCGAGGAGCGCCAGCGCGTAGAAGGCGACCTGCAGCAGCAGCAGCGGGATGTAGGAGGGATTGCGAGCGGCGAGAATGGCGTTGATTATGAGTGCGCCCGCCAGGAACAGGAAACTCAGATATCGAAGGATCTTGTGGGAGAAGATGCAGAACGCGGGCAGCGGAACGCGCACCACGTTGAGCGCTTGGCGCATGTAGACGAGACCACGCAGCGCGCGCAAGGCGACCCGTACGCGCATCCGGAACTCGGACCCCAGCTCCTGGTTCGCACGCTCGCTCGAATGCACGCGCTCGTCGAACACCACGCGAAAGCCCGCGGCGATCACTCTCAAGGGGAGCACGAAGTCGGTGATCTGGTCCGCCGGGACGGCCGCGTACAGACGCCGCCGCATAGCGTCGACTCCGCCGTTCACTCCTATCACAGAGTCCACTCGCGTCTCGATCCGACGCAGCCAGTTCTCGTATCGCATGTACGCACCGCTCCCACGGCCGCTCGCCTCTTCGCCGTGAAGGTACTGCAGGTTGCCGGTGACATAGCCGACGCGCGGGTCGGTGAAATTCTCCACCATGCGTCGCACCGCATCCACGGCGAATGTGGAGTTGGCGTCGCTGAACACGACGATTTCCCCGTTAGCGTGCCGGATCGCCTCGTTGAGCGCCGCCGCCTTGCCCTGGCGAGCAGCTGTACGAAGCAACTTCACTCCCCGGTCGGCGTAGCGTCTGACGATGTCATCGGTACCGTCTTCAGAGGCATCCGAGACCACGGTGATTTCCAGCCGCTCGGCCGGGTAATCCAGGGCAAGTTTGTTCTCGATGGTGCCGGCGATGCAGGCCGCTTCGTTGTACGCAGGCACCAGAATCGTGACGCTCGGGGTCCACTCCCCGCGCCTGACCGGCCGGGGACGCAGCAGTGCGATCGCGCTGAGGACGAGCGGATAACCCACGATGGGATAGGCCGCGGCCACAATCATGGCAAGCAGGGACCACTCCAACGCCCCGCCCATTGGCTAACCCCCGACGGCCGCACGGTGCAGTGATTGCCGATATTCGAGCCGGATCGGGCCTGCGCCGCTCAGTGCGAGCTCACCGCTGGAGCCTTCGCCGACGATCCGGGCGCCACTCAGGCTGCGAACGGCGGCACCGGGAGCGAGCTGTAAGCTCACCGCTCCCGACCCGTCGTAGGGCATGAGCTCCAAAACGGAATTCTCGGCGCTGACCACGAGCGAGCGTATTCGCCCGGTCACTCTCTTGAGTCCCGGATAGCGCAGCAGCACGCTCGAAGTTGAATCCGACTCGAGCCCATCCAGTCTGAGCCGTTGCGGCGTGCAGCACTTGACGTCGTGCGGCGCGCTCGTACAGTAAAGCGCGGTCACCGGCGGCGGCAGCTCGTAGTCAAAGAACTGTGCGGGGTCACCGTCCCGCCCGTGCTCCGCGGCACGCACTACATTGAATGCCTGACGCGCAGTAACGTAGTGCAGCTTGAAACGCCTGCCGTCGTTGTACTGCTGCGCCAGGACAGCGTGCATCGCGCGCGCTTTCTGGCCAAACAGCGCGTCGAAATCCGCTTCGATCGCGCCATGCGTGTGCAGCTTGATGAACAGCCACTGGGGGCGCTCACGCACGTGCACGTGGCAGTCTATCCAGCTGGGGATACGGAGCGGCGAACCCCAATTGGCACTGGTAAGGCTCGCGTTCTCGATGCGCGGATACTTCGGTCCCCGGAAATTGATTCCGAGCGGTCCCTGAATGAGCAACAGTCCGTCGCGCCCGGTGTGGCCGATGCGGGCGTCCTCACCCCAGTCGTGGGACTTCGGCCGCTCCCGGTCATCCACCGCGTAGTAAATGGAGTTGATCTTGCGAGTCTGACACTCGTTGCTCGACGGCATGGTCAGATCCGCCCAGCAGCCCAGCTCCTGCAGGAGCGACAGCTCGCTGTTCACGCCACAGAAGCGTCCATGCGCGGAGTTGTCCAGCGCCCAGTCACCGTGGATAAACCCGAAGCCAGTGCCCGGGGGCTCCCCCAGCTGCAGCAGCAATCCAGCCCGATGATAGCGATCCAGCGTCTCTCGCAGTCCGGCACGCAACGTCTCTTCGGTGTCGTCGTGGTGATGGTAATGCAGCTCAACCTCACCCAGCCCGTCGAACGCCATGCGGGCGAGCGCTGGAAGATACTCGTCTCCGTGATGAGGCGGATAGAACCACGTGTGCACGGGGCGCAAGCCGTGTCGCTGGAAGCACTCCTCTTGCATCTGCCGATAGCCGTGATGCCACGCCTGGATGCGGGCCGCCGCCTGCCCGGGTTCCTTCGCGTGGTGCCGTGGTTCGTAGTGATCGCACACGAAGAACAGCAGGTGCGTGAGCTGGCGCTTGCGCAGCAGGCGCAGCCTGTACCGCTGCAGGCTTTCGGCCAGATACGTCGGCAACCAATGGTTGAGACCTCGGTCGCGGATCACGGGATAACCTCCTGTCGGCGGGCCTCACAGCGGCGCGCGCAATACGCCTCGAGGATCTTTGCGGCATTCTGATCCCAGGTGTGCGAGGCGAGCACATACTTGCGGCCCGCTTCGCCCAGTCTCGTGCGCAGTTGTGGATCGGCGGCGAGCCTCAGGATCTGGCGGGCCATGGCTTCGGTATCGCCGGGGGCGATCAGCAATCCGGTCTCGCCGTCACGCAGGATCTCCAGCACCGGCGGCACAGTAGGCGCCACCACCGCTTTGCCCATCGCCCAGTATTCGAACACCTTCATTGGCGAGCCATAGGCGTTGGAGTCCAGCAGCACGCCGATGTCCATCGCAGCGACGAGCTCCGGTATGGCCGTGTGCGGCTGCCGCCCGACGAATATAGCGGCATTCTGCACACCCCGGCGCTCGAGCTCGACATGCAGCGGGCCGCGGCCCTCCCCGTCACCAACGAACAGAAAGGCGACGTCGCCACGCTGCGCGACCACGCGTTGGATCACGTCCGCAAAGCCCTGGGCCCCCTGCCAGCGATTCATGGTGCCGACGAACCCGACCGTGACCGCAGGCAGACCGAGTGTGCGCCGCAGGTCATTGCGGGAGTTGCGAACCGGATCGAATTCCCCGGGATCGATCGCGTTATGGCACACCGTGATCCGCTCCGCCGCCACGCCTTCCTTTTCGAGCAACGCACGCTGCGCCTCAGTCACCGTGATGATGGCGTCCACCGTGCGAAAGGTATAACGCTCGAGCGCGCGCGCCAGCCGTGCAAATCGCAAGCCGTAGTATTTCCCCCATGCCTGGGCATAGGGCGTATTCACCTCGAGGATCAGCACGAGGCCGAACATCCGCGCCGCGATCAGACCGGCGATGTTGTACAGCGCATAACGCTCGTAGATGAAGTCATAGCGGCGGCGCCGCAGCGTCACGATGAGCTGCCACAGGGATCTGACGTTGTATGCGAGCTGTGCCAGTTCCACGAGCACGCGAGGCATCGCGCCCTTTACGCGCCCGATCGAGGAGGACTTCGTGGGCTCACGCGGCAGCCCGAGCGGCACGGGGCCGACGACATCGACCTCGTGACCCCGACGGCGCAGCGCCGCCACGATGTTCGCGATGTGTACCGATTCGGGCTCCTCGCCCTGAGTTCGATGGTGATAGAGAATTCTCATACGGGTCGAACGCTTACGGCCACTGTAACCTCGCAAAGCTTCGGCCCCGCCGACTCCACTCGGGCAGCATCTGCGCCAGCGCCGCGACCGTGTACTCGTTATTGTCGTGAAAGAGAGCGATGTCGCACGGCTCGAGGCCGCGGGAATGGATCCGGCGCAGCAGCGGCTCAAGGCCATCCCGAAGGTAATCGCTGTATGTCTTGCTCCAGTGGATCAGCCGATAGCCCCAGCGTTTCATCCGCACGAGCGCCGCAGCGTTGATGCGGCCGCGCGGCGGACGGACGAGTCTGGTATCGACTCCCGTCAGGTCCTTGATGAGCTCACGGCAACTGTTGAGCTCCTGCCATAACTCCTTGCGGTTGAGCGTCGGGATGTCGCGGTGAGAATAGGTATGCGAACCGACAGCGTGCCCTTCCTCGACGATCCGGCGCAGTAGTGCGGGAGCCGCCGCGGCGGCCTGCCCGATGACGAAGAACGTCGCCTGCACGCCGTGGACGTGCAGCAGGTCGAGCACTCGCGGCGTGTGCTCGACGTTCGGGCCATCGTCGAATGTCAGCGCGCAATCCGCGCCGCTGGGCAGGCGCCAAAGAAAGGCGTCGCCCAGCAGATATTCCTGCAGGATGTGTTTGCCGACTTCACTCCACGAACGCATTGTTCACCCGATTGCGGTTCGCCAGGACATGCTCAAGCACGGCATAGTTGCGCTTCGCCAGATTCTCCCAAGTGTAGTCGGCAACGCTTGCGGCTATCTGCGCAGCGTCCCAGCGAGACTCGAAGGCGCGCGCCAGCCCCGCCGCCAGCGAACTCGGATCCTGCGGCTTCACCAGCAGGCCATTGCCGCCGTCGGACACGAGCTCCGGAATGCCGCCGACGTCGCTCGCCACCACCGGCCGCCCGCTGGCCAATGCTTCGACGATAACATTGGGTGTGCCTTCGTTGCGGCTCGGCAGGCAGAACGCGGTCGCGGCACTGAGCCAGTGCGTGACGTCTTCCTGAGGCAGCTCGCCGGCGAAGTGGACCGTACCTCGCAGCCGCCCGACACCCGCTAGATGCTCGAGCTCCGCGCGCAAAGGACCGTCCCCGATGATCGCGAGTCGATCGGCCGGGGTCACCTGCCCTGACTGCAACAGAATCTCCCAGGCGCGCAGCAGCACGTCAATGGCCTTGATCGGCACGAGTCGGCCGGCAAACACGACCAGCCGCGAAATCTCGCCCAAACCCAGACGGCGACGGGCCTCGCCCTGATCTCGCGGAACAAACAGCTGGCGGCTCACGCCCGCGCATGGCACGTGGATGACGCGGTCGCGGAGGTCCGGCACCAAAGTGCGAATCCGGCGCTGGATCGCCGCACTCACCGCGATCACCGCCCCCGCGCGACGCAACGCCCAACGAAGCTGCGGCCGTATCAAGGGATTGTCAGCGTAGACATTGATGTCGCTACCGTGCGCGGTCACGACGAACGGCACATTCAAAAGCGATGCAGCCAACGCCACGCCGACTGCGTCCGGATAAGCGCAATGAGCGTGCAGCACATCTACCCCGCGCGACCGCATGAGCCTGCGAAGCACCGGCACGACGCCGGCGCAGTAGTTCAGGCCGCTGAGTGCTTCAGTTCGCGGCACCACGACGAAGCGCGGATGGAATACGTCTCGTTCCCCATCCCTGCTTCGATGCGGCACCGAGCGCAACGCCGTCCATCGCGCCCGGCGCGGCCATGGCGGTGCATACGGCACGGGCGAGACGACTGAGACGGCCGCGAATGCTCCGAGGGCGGCGACGAGATTCCGCACGAATACCGCCCGCACAGGCTCGGC
>Ga0137412_10004790_pt1 | contig 10804 bp, 11 predicted proteins | sample CZODoug2_1_16fun_FD_122160 | JGI IMG/M metagenome (GOLD analysis project Ga0137412, IMG submission 122160) | Vadose zone soil fungal communities from Angelo Coast Range Reserve, California, USA - CZODoug2_1_16fungal (Hybrid Assembly) | ecosystem: Environmental > Terrestrial > Soil > Vadose zone... | reverse complement strand
AGACCGAGGTTGGCGAGCGCGGTGAGCAGGGACGCGAGCGCAGCGTTGCCGCTCTTGGCGCCGGTGATGGTCTGCTTCGCCACCGGAGTCGCCCCGTGGAAGCCGACCTTGTTGCCGGGCCCGTCGAGCGTGTGGACCCGGCCGCCGAAAGCCGACGCATTGAACTGCGCCTCAGCGGTGACATGAAGGACTGCCGCGCCCGACTCCAGACGAAGGAAGTTGTTCTGCGTTCCGGAGAAGTCCGCGTTCGGGAAGGTGGAGATGAACCAGTCGGTACCGCCGGCCTCGGTGTCCAGGGCGCTGCCGCTCGTTCGGAAGCGGTAGCCCTTGGTCGGGGCGGTGTTGCTGTCGCGGACCAGGAGGTTCCCGGCGTCGGTGAGGTTGCCGGTGATGGTGACCGAGCCGTCGTCGCCGATGATGACGGTGCTGTTCTGCACGATGAGCCCGGTGGTGCCGTCGTAGCGGGGCACGGCGTTGTCCGTGGACGGGGCGGTCCCGGCGACCTTGGTGGCGGCCACGGTGTCTACGTAGCCCTTCGACGCGGCTGCGAGGGCCGTGTCCGGAGAGGAGTCCGGCAGCACGAGCTCACCCGTCATGGTGTCGCCCGCCTTCGCGACCTTGCGGGTGTCGCCGGTCGTACTCACGTAGCCAGTCGCGGTCATCTGCCGTACCTCCTCTCCGAACCGGTTGTGCGTGGACTACTTGTCAGAACCAGCCGTCTTCGGGCCACCGGTAGCCGTCGAACCGGCAGTGCCGTCCTGCTCCGTCCGGGCGGGCTTCGAGCGGCTCCCCGTCCCGCGGGCACGCGATGGGGCCGGCGTCTCGCTCTGCTCGGTGGAGCTCGGCTCCTTCTCGGAGGATGTCGAGGAGCTCGTACCAGGAGATGACTCCTCGCCTCCCTCGGTGTCGGCGGCCGCGTTGGACGGGCCACCATGAACGGTGATCTTCGGCATGTCCGCGCCTTCCTCGATGTAGTCGGTGCTCAGGCAGTGCGGGCAGCGCGGGGCGCCCACCGAGTAGGTGGTGGTGCACCCCGTGCAGACCCAGGCCGCCATGTCAGGCCGCCGTCACAGCAGCGCCGTTGTCCAGCGGCACGTACGTGATCGTCCACGTGATGCCGCCGTCCGCGCCGGTCGCCGTGACCTGCTCGATCGTCCCGATGCTGACGGTGATCGGCTGCTTGATGTTCGGCACGGCACCGGGCCCGGTGAGGATGCTGTCGCCGGTCAGGCCCTGGAAGCTGAGGAGGTTCCCAGCGGGGGTGTCGGTCGTCCCGATGTCCGTGGCCGCGACAAGGTCCTTCGTGGTGCCCGTCGTCGGGTTGGCCTGGAGCTTGACCGTGTTCGCGACGGTGATCGCGGTGGTGACCTCGCCCGTGATGGACGTGATCAGCACCTTCCCGCCGGTCACGTTGAACAGGGTCTTCGTCTCGACGACGAGCGGCGTGTACGCCTTGGACACGACGGTGCCGAGGTGGAGGGTCCGCAGCTGGTCGCCGGAGATGATCGCGGTCATGATCAGACCCCCATCGCGGGCAGGTTCGCGGCCGCGCGCTGCGTCATCAGGTCCCGGGTGATCGGGCTGACGGTGCCCGCACCGGTCGAGGTGACCTTGACGAACTTGTAGGTGTCCGACAGCTGCGTGTTCTCGACCTCGAACCATGCCGCGTTCTGCGTCGCCGCAGCAGCCGTGACGACGGTCGCCGCCGCAGCCTGCGTACGCCGCGTCCACGCGTCCGCAGCGGTACCGGTGTTGGTGAAGTACTCGGTCACGGCCGCGAGGTTCTGCGCCCCCGTACCGGACGCGTCCTTCGCCTCCTGGAGGGTGTACGTGTCACCGGCGGCGCCGGACAGGTAGCACGCGAACGCGATGCCGCCCGCGTCCCTGAGGTTGATCCATACACCGTCGCCGGCAGGGGTCCAGTTGACCAGCCTGCCGAGTGCCTTCTGAGCCACGGTGGGCTCCTTTCGTCTTGGGGTCCTGTCGGGGCGACACTGCCGACCCGGGTGGTGGCCGCCGCCGGGGGTTGAGTGCCGGCGGCGGCCGGTTGGTTAGCGGGCGGCCAGCTCGACGAACGGCGACAGGGTGTTGCCGCCGTTCTTCGGGGTGATCGCGGACTTGAGCCACGGGCGGCCGTCGACGCGCTGGATGATCCGGAACGTCGTCTTGTCCGAGCCGAAGTTGAAGTCCGTCGAGGAGTCGGCGGTCATGGTCTGCCGGTCGCCGACGAGGTAGTAGGCGAGGTCGACGAACGCGATGTCGCCGCGCGCACCGAGCGCACCGGCCTTCTCCGAGATGATCAGCGGGCGACCGAAGATGCTCATGGGGGCCGGGCCGGTGGCGTTGACGACGAACACCGCGTTGCCGCCGGTGCCCACGCTGAGGGCCATCGTGAGGAGCTCGGGGATCGCGTCCGGCGAGCAGATCCACACCGCGGTCGACAGCGAGGAAGGGAGCATGCGCGCGTACATCTTGACGATGTTCTCGTAGACGATCGTGGCCGCAGGCTGCCCGGCCTCAGCGGAGACGGCGATCGCCGAGGTGTTGCCGGCGCCCATGAACCCGAGGGGCTCACCGACCCCGGTGCCCGCCATGAACTTGGCGTCCTCTTCGAAGGCCAGGGCCTTGGGCCACAGGTTCTCGATCAGCGCGGAGAAGCTGGTGATGGAGTCCTGGAGCAGCTCGTTGGGCACCGCGGACAGGCCGGTGAGCTTCTTCGCGTCAAGCTCGATCCGCCCGAACTTCGGGTTCGAGTCGGTGAGCGCTGCGCCTTCCTCACCCCAGTACGCGACCATGCCGCCGAACACGGAGCCGTTGTTCGTGGTGGAGTCGATCATCGGGAACGGAACCCGGGCGCTCTCCATCGGGACGACAGTCGCGATCGGCCGGACGACCGACAGCTCCAGGGCGATCTGGAGGAGCTGCGAGCGCAGCGTCTCCGGTACGAGGAACCCGCCGTCGGACGGGGAGACGCTGCCGGCGGCGTTGCGCAGCACGGCCAGCTTCTCCGCGACGGACGCCTCGGGGCTCTTGTGCCAGATGGTCTTGATGTACTCGATGTTGTTGTTGAACGTGCCGTCGAGGACGGCGCCGGGGGCGGCCGGGTTGTGGGCGGTGCCCTGCCGGTGCGACGTGAGCATCGTGCCGTTGCGCTTGGCCTGGGGGTCGAGGTTGAGGCGCTGGATGTCGGCCTTGTCGCCCTTGGCGGCGTTGTCGCGGAGCATGTTCGCGAACTGCTGCTGGACCTGCTCGGTGATCTGCCGGTTCATCTCGGTGCCGTCGCCCTGCTGCTGCGCGGCGTACGCGGCGACCCAGGAGGTGAGGGACTTGCCGTCGGCGAGGACGTCCTTCATCCGGGTCGGGTCGGCGACCATCTCGGCGAGCTCGTCGGCGTTCTTCGGGATGGTGGGGGTGGCCATGTTGTACGTACGGCCGATACGGCGGGGGTCGATTCCCCAGGCGGACAGACGTGCTCGCTGCCCTCGGGTGATGGTCTTCACTGGTGTGCCTCCCTAAGGCTGGCGGTCACGTCGTCCCAGGTGGGGGACGTGATGAGTTGCGCGGTCAGTGCAGCCCAGGCGTTGGCCTCGGCTTCGACCGGGGCGGGGGCCGCGGGGGGCTCCGGCTCCGGTGTGATGGGGGCTTCGGTCTCAGCGGTCCCGGCTGGCGCGACGGGGGGCTCGGGGGCCGCGGGCTCTTCCGCTGCGGGCGCAGGGTCCACGGGGGCCGCGGTGTTGAGGATCGGGGCGGGTGCGTCCTGGCGTCCGGCGTGCCGGTACAAGGACAGGTCCCACATCGCCGCCGGAGCCGCCGCGGTCTCGTTCGGGGCGGGCGCCACCGGCGCCTCGTCGGGCTTCGCCGCGGCGGGGACATCGACCTCGTCAGCGAGCCCTGCGGCCACAGCCTCCTCAGCGGAGTACCACGTCTCCGTACGCATGGCCTCGCGCCACGACTCGGGGGTGCCGCCCGCCCGGTCGGCGTAGACCGCGGCGATGTTCGTGGACTGCCTGTCGAGGAGGGTGGCCATCTCCAGCATGTCCGCGGCGTCACCCCAGCACAGCCCGGATCCTTCGTGGATCATGACCTGTGAGTAGGGCTGCATGATGCGGGTGTCCCCGGCCTGGAGGATCACCGAGGCGATCGACGCCGCCATCGAGTCCACCCGGATCGTCACCGCTGCGGGGTGGGAGCGCAGGGCGTTCATGATGGCGATGCCCTCGAAGATCTCCCCACCGGGGGAGTTGAGGTGCACCGTCATCTGCCCGGCGGTGACGTACTTGAGCTCCTCGATCAGGTCGGAGGCGGTGATGCCCCAGCAGCCGATCTCCCCGTACAGGTACAGCTCCGGGTCGGGGCCGGCCATGTTCTCCAGCCGGTACCAGGTCTCTGCCTTGGGGGTGGCGCCCGGCCGCACACCAGGAGCCACCCCCTCAGCGTGGCGTTCGCCCCGGCCGCCGGCCGAGAGGAACGCCGCCGCCGCCCCGGCGGTCATGGTGGTGGTGTGGTTGTAGGTCCGGGGGCGGCCGGGCAGGGGGCCGAGGCGGCGTGCCGCGTGGGCTGTTCGGTCCATCAGTCGTCCTCCTTGGTGGCCCGGCGCTTGACGACCTTGCAGCGGCACTCGTTGCCGTACTCGGCGCCGACGCAGTTCACGTAGCCGGACCCGCCCGGGTAGTCCTCGTAGGCCGCAGCCCGGTTGCGGTACGTCTTGCCGTCGTTGTCGGCGCAGGGGGTGCACGTGTTGTCGTCGATGTGCGCCACAGCCTCGAAGCGCATCGCGTTGTCCAGCTCCACCGGGTCGCCGCCCCCCAGGACGAACGGACCGTTCGCTGGCGGCGGGCTGCTCGGCGGGGCAGGCGCGGCGGGCGGGAGCGCGGGACGCGGCGCCTCACCGGGCGCGGGCGTGTTCAGGTCGAGCGCAGCACCGGCCCGGTTGAGGATGTCGCGCGCCTCATCCCAGGTGAGGACCGTGCCGACCCCGAGGTACAAGGACTGGACCATGTCGCCGAGCTCGCGCGGGGAGAGCGTGCCGTCGCCACCGGCGATCGGGCTGGCCTCCATCTCCGGCAGGCCCACCGCGGACAGGACGTCAGCGGCGGAAAGCCCGGCGTCGATCAGGGTCTTGGCGGCACCCGAGCGGGCGACGAGCTGCTTCGCCTCGGACTCCGGGTCCGCGGGGACGGGGCTCTCGTAGTCGAACTCCAGACCCTGGGTGGTCGGGCCGAAGAGCGGCAGGAGGTCGTGGTTGAGGGCGCCCTTGATGCGCTCCAGGCGCGGCACGGTCAACTGGTCCGCGAACCACGCCTTCGACGCGTCGGCGGTGGCCCGGTTGATGTCGGTGACCTCACCGAGGGCGAACGCGCTGATCCCGAACGCCTCGCGCAGGACAGCGCGGGACACGGCGCGCAGCTCAACGAACTGCATGTCGCGCTGCGTCAGCTTCCGGTCGACCCACTTGCCGTGCTCCAGGATCGCCACCCGGTGGGCGTTGGCCACACCCTTGTGCTGCTCGTTCCACCGGTCGCGCAGCTCGTTGAAGTCCTCGTCGCCGAGGCCGTTGGGGACCTCAATGATCCCGCCGGGCTCGGCCGAGTTCAGGAAGAAGTTGCGGTTCCACTCAGCGCTGTACCGGGTGGCGTCCAGGTCGGCGAGGACCGACTGCACCGGGCCCATCCCGCGGTACAGATCGAGGGGGTTGGGCATGCGCAGGAAGATGACCTCATCGAGGCCGAGGGGGATCTGCTCGCCGTCCGGGGAGGTGTACATGTACCCGGCGAGGAACCGCTCGCGGGAGGGGATCGGCGTCATGCGGTCCGGGCGTACGGGCCACAGCTCCAGCGGGACCGTGGATCTGGGGTCCTTCGCGACCACCCACCAGCCTTCGCCGGTGAGGTCGACGTGCTGCTGGAACGTCTCGACGAACTCCTGCCGCGGCATGAACGGGTTGGGCTTGTTCCACACGTCGAGCGCCGCGTGACTTGTGACCTCGATCCGGTCTTCCTTGCGCCCGGACTTGGCCTTCCGCCACAGCTTCCACTCGACCAGTGCAGTCGCGTTGGAGGTGCGGTTGACGATGGAGAAGAGGGTGCCGACGGATCCCATGGCGCGCATCTGCGCTTCGGTGCCGGACTGGCGCATGAAGGGCAGCGCGCGGGTCTGGCCGCGGCTGGCGAAGGGTACGGGGGTGTCAGTCTGCGCCCGGTTGAGGAGTGCGCCGAGGAGGGTTCTGGCCACGGCACCTCCTGCTCTGAGCTAGTCGCCGTAGATCCGCCAGTTGAGGACGATCAGGGCGATGCCAGCGGTGATCCACCCGGCGGGCGCGTAGATCAAATTAGCACCTTCTGACAAAAGCATAGCGGCACCGATGTCAAGAGCGGTAGGCATGCGCCTGTTGATGCTGCGCGTCCACCTGGTAATTCGCGTGTTATCCATGGTCAGGGCCACCTCGCCCGGGTGCGGCCCGGATTGTAGGAACCAAACAAGAACATGATCACAGCCAGCGAACCCGCGTACGGCCGTTGAGATCCCGCTGCGCCACCATGTACCGCAGGCAGTCCATCCCGTGGTCGTCCTGCTTCAACGGTTCTTCCTTCGCCCCGCCCCCAGGCTTGACGGCCCACACGTAGCCGGTCATCTCTTCCTCTGTGCAAGTCGGCTTCTTCGCCGCCTCCAACGCGGGGTCCCGCTCGGCCAGGGCGCCCTTGACGAGGAACAGACGCGGCTTCCCGTCGCCTGCGACCTTGAGCCGGGACTGGCCAGCCTGGAGCCCGTCGGACACGCCCTTCCGCGCGGGGGTCGTGCCCAGCCCCAAGTGCCGCTCCAGGGTGGCCCGGTCCTCCGCATCGTGGTCACAGATCACCGCGCGGGGGCGGGGCTCGGTCCAGTTGCCCTCGTCGTCGGTGACCAGGCGCAGCATGTGCTTCGCGTGGTCCTCGACGAGGCGCTTCGTCCAGTAGATCTCCCGGTACAGGAACAGCCGGCCGTCCGGGTCCTCGGCCCACCACTGCGCGCAGAAGGGGTTCGTGAACCCGAAGTCCACGACGAGCCATCGCGTCCACGTGGTGGGGATCTCGAACGGGTCCACGAGGTGCAGGGCGTCGTCCCACCCCTCATAGATCAGACCCTCGGCGGCCGCCCACTTGCCGTCCCGGTAGCGGAGCCGTCGGACCCCGGTGAGGGCGTCGAGCTTGGCCATGTAGTCGCGGCCCTGGTCGGTGTACGTGCCGTCGGCGTTCACGTAGGCAGGGTTGTCTCGGTGCCGGGAGTGGAGCATCAGCAGGCTGCCGCGCTCGGAGCGTTGCTTGATCCAGTGCTTCGGCCGGTCCGGGTTGCACGCGGCGAGCTGCTGCTGCCACGAGAGGACCCCGTTGCGGAGTCGGGTGCCGAGGATCTCCCAGTCGGTCTCGGTGATCTCTGTGGCCTCGTCTACGAACACGAGGTCGTACTCCGAGGAGAGGACCTTCTCCGGTTTGTCGAGGCCGCCGACGACGATCAGGCTGCCGTTGTCGTACCGGTATCCGGCGGCCTCGCGCGGCGACCCGCCGAACCAGCGGACGATGCCTGCGGTGATGGCGTGCGCGGCGACCTTCTTCTCGAACGTCACCAGGGTGGTCGAGCCGAGGGAGACGGCTGTCTTACGGACGATGAGGCAGCGGATGCCGGGGTTGTTGAGCGCAGCGAGGTGGACGCGGAACAGGCAGGCCAGGCTCTTGCCGGTGCCGGCCGGGCCCGCCATGACCACTTCCGACTGACGGGTGCGGAACAGGTCCGCGGCGGCGCCGCGCGGTTCGTAGCGGACGACGGTGTCGAGGGTGGTCACGTCAGGTCTTCTGTGGACACGCCTACGACTTCGTACTTCACGCCGCCGGACAGGTTGAGCTTCTTTTCGGCGTCGAGGCCGAGGAGCTTCCTGCGGGACTCGTCGCAGCGCCTGCGGGACTCCTCGATCTTCAGCAGCCGGTCCACGGCTTGGAGGACGGGGGCGTCATCGAGGAGCGGCTCGTCACCGACGTAGATGACCTTCCCGTTGGACACGGTGATGTGCTTCCGCGCGAGGACTTCATGGACGGCCGCTTCGAGGTCGTTGAGACGTTCCAGCTCCCCGTCGAGGCGCCCCAGTACGAGGGTGCGGACCGCGTCGCCCGCCTCCTGCAACGTGGCCTTAAGGCAGCGGCTGACCGCGTGGTGTGCCTCGCCCTTCTCGGTGAACCCCAGTTCGTCGGCGATGCGCTGGTACGTCCAGCCTTTCGACCGGAGGTCTGCGGCGGCGGCGTCTTTTCGGGCTCCGGTGAGGGTGCGGACGTAGCGGCCTTTGCCGTCGTGGGCTTGGCCGTCGTGGTCTGGCATGTGGCCCTCCCTTCGTGTTCAGGGTAGGGCAGTGGCCCATGGTCGGGGCAGTGTAGGGCGTTGGTGTGGTGGGCCACTTTGGGGTGGGGCATGGAGAGGCCCCTGCCGGATCAGGTTCGGCAGGGGCCTCGGGTGCCGGGCGTTACCCGGCGCTCAGGTTCCAGTGTGGCAGGTGGTCAGCCCTCCTCGTCCACCTTGAACGGGACGGATGCCTCCGGCTTGACCGACCGCCACAGGTGCAGCCCCGCGTCCTTGCGGTCGAGGCACAGGAACATCGCCGCCCGCAGCCCGGGGTGGTCGATGCGCTGCGCCGCGCGCGCGAACTCACCGCGGTCATCAGCAAGGTGGACGATCGCGTCGTACTCGGCGACCATCCGCGCCGCGAGGTCTTCGGCGGTGCGCTCCAGCCGGGCCGCGACGCCGCGCACCCAGGCGTCGAACTCGTCGGGCACCTGCTCCAGCAGCGCATCGAGCGGCCCCTTCCCGCCAGCGTCGAGCGCCTCGACCTCGGCAACGGAGCAGCCAAGGGCCTTCGCGACGAGCTTCGGCGGCTGGGCGGTGGCCAGCTGCATGCCGAGGTAGCGCCAGATGTCCCGCTCACTGATGCCGGTGAGGATCTTGTGGAGTCGGACGTACTCGGCGAGCTTGGCTTTGGTGCGGAGTCCGGAGGCGTAGCGCAGCACGTAGCCCTCTGCGGCCATGCCGGTGGTCTGCTGGCCGTCGGGGCGAGTGTTGGCCTCCGTGAGCTTCAGGAGGTCAGCCAGCGGCATCGCGGGCCACGTCTGGACGACGGTCCCGATGTCGACCCAGTCATCAGCGACGAAGTCGAGGCGCCACTCGCGGCCGTCGGCGTTGAACGCGGCGAGGAGTACGAGGTCTTGGCGCTGCCCGTAGTCGACGACGATCCGGTTCTCGGGGTAGATGATCTCGGCTAGGTACGTGTTGCCGGGCACGAGGTAGCCGGTGGAGCGGTCGTCGAGCCACGCCTGTGCCCACACGGCCTGCTCGCTGGCGAAGCTGCCCTTCGACGCTGCCCGCCAACGCCCGGCGTACCAGAAGACGATGCCCAGCGAGCCGTCGACCTTGTCGTACACCTCGAACGGCTCGTCAGGCAGCGGCGGCGCGTACTCGTTGCCGTAGCCATGCTCGGCGACGTTGAAGAACTTCGGGAACGGCCAGGCGATGATCTCGCCGGTCTTGTCGTCGGCGATGAGGCCACGGCACATGGTGGTGACCGGGGTCCACGCGCGCTCGTATTGGGCAGTACGCGAGTACGTGTAGATCGACAACGGCAGGGTCGGGTGGGTCTTGCGAGTGACGTGCCGGGCGTTGATAGCGGCGGTCAGGTCGGCAGGCGGCATGAGGTCGGCGATGTGGGCCATGGTGTCCCTCCTGGCTGGACTGTAGTGAAGCGCGGTCGAGAGTGGGCGCCGGTTCAGTTGCTGCCGTCCTTGAGCATCTCGCCCATGTCGACGTCCCCGTTCTCATCAACCCAGCCCTCACGCTCAGCGGTGACGCTCATGACGATCACCCCGTAGTCGTCGTCCTTGACGTCGTCGCAGGCGGCCGGTTTGCCGTTGCCCCCGTTGTCCTTCAGGGCCTGCGCGCAGGCGGCGATGGTGTCGTCGTAGCTCTGCCCGCACGCGGTGAGCGTGGCGAGCAGGAGCGCGATAGCGGCTGCGGTGATACGGGTACGCATGGTTCTCCTTGGGGTGTGGTGGTGGGCTGGCGGGTGTCGTGTCAGGTCTTCGGGGTGCCGGGTACGGGGTTCTGCGGTGCCGGGTAGTGCCCGCCGCGCGAGGCCTGGTCGGTGCTCACCGATTACGACCACATGGCCACGTTCATCTCGAACCTGACGGCCAGCCGGATCGTGCGACGCGTCTTTCCATGGGAAGGCGCCGCCGACGCCATCCTTCGCACCGGGGTCGTCGCCTTCGCCCTCATCGTGCTCATGGGGCTCGGGCTCGGCACCGCCGGTCTCCTCGGTCCGCCGGCGTATCTCGTCGTCGCGGCCGCGGGATGGGGCGCGTCGCTCGTCCTGAAGACACCGCGTCAATCGCCCACCGTCCGCGCCACGGATCTCCCGCTCCAACTGGCCGTCGTACTCGTGCCGATCCTCGCGTTCATCGTGGCGGCCGGCCTTCTTCAATCGCCGCTGACGCTGTACGACAGCCTCAGCTACCACCTGTTCTTTCCCGCGCGCTGGCTGCAGGAGCACCGGCTCTCGATCATCCCGACGCCGTTCAGCGATGAAGCGCAGGCGTACGCGCCGGCCAACGGCGAACTGTTCTTTCTCTGGCTCATGGTGCCGTTTCACGGCGATCTGGTCGCTCGCGTCGGACAACTGCCCTTCTACCTCCTGATCGGCGTCGCGCTCCACGCGCTGGCACGCCGCATCGGGGCGACACCGGCGCACGCGATCTACGCGCCCGCGTTCTTCTTCCTCTCGCGCCCGATCGTC
>Ga0137412_10004789_pt1 | contig 10806 bp, 7 predicted proteins | sample CZODoug2_1_16fun_FD_122160 | JGI IMG/M metagenome (GOLD analysis project Ga0137412, IMG submission 122160) | Vadose zone soil fungal communities from Angelo Coast Range Reserve, California, USA - CZODoug2_1_16fungal (Hybrid Assembly) | ecosystem: Environmental > Terrestrial > Soil > Vadose zone... | reverse complement strand
AACCCGGAGATTGAGGAAGCAGAGCCTCCAACGAAGCTACCCAGAGAGGCTAATGGGCCGCCACGCGTGTAATCAGTCATCGAGCAGGAGATGCCTCCCGAACGCGCCGCTGCTCAATTAACGCTGTAATAACCTACCACTTTTGTATCAAATACCTGCCATCCTCCAGCTCGCGGCATGACGTATCATGAAATGTAGCGCCGTCGGCTGGACCCGAGCATTCCTCAGCCGCTCGGCTGTAGCCCCAAGAGGAATCTGTGCCGACCAAGCGAAGCCCCCGCAAGTCATCGTTGCATTACCGCCACGGAACGATGGTTCGCCAGTTCTTCTTCGTATCCACATGCCGCTTTTTACCTTGCGGGCCGCTCGCTTTTTTTCAGATATCGCAGCACAGGGGCGCGCAGTGAAACTGCTCTTCTGGCTCTGTTTGATACTGATCTCCTACACCTATTTCGGTTATGCGATCTATCTGTGGCTTTACGTCTGTCTGCGCAAAAGACCCACATTCCAAAGTCCCATCACACCCAGCGTGTCCATTGTGATTGCCGCGCGCAATGAGGAAGCACGTCTCCCCGCTAAACTCGAAAATCTTCGCCTCCTCGACTATCCACCGGAGCATATTCAGATTATCGTCGCCTCTGATGGATCAACGGACCGGACAGCCAGCATCCTGCGCGAGCAAGCGAATCAAATAACCTCCGTCATTCTCAACGAATCCAGGGGGAAGGCAAACGCCCTCAACGAGGCGGTAAAGCTCGCCACCGGCGACATCCTGGTCTTCCTGGACGTGCGGCAGACCGTCGATGCGAACGCGGTCTCCGAGCTGGCCGCCTGTTTTGCGGATCCGGAGGCCGGTGCAGCCAGTGGAGAGCTGTTGCTTGAGACCGCTCCCGGTATGCGATCCGCAGATGCTCTCGGCATCTATTGGAAGATCGAAAAGGCCGTGCGCAAACTCGAATCTGCGTCTGGTTCGGTAGTTGGCGTCACCGGAGCCATCTATGCGATTCGAAGAGAACTTTATACTGAAATTCCGCAGGGAACTCTTCTCGACGATGTCTTTGTGCCAATGAATGTCGCGCGCATGGGTAAACGCGTGATATTTCAACCCTCAGCGATAGCGCGCGACCAGCTCTTTAACGAAAAAGGGCGAGAGTTCTCACGCAAAGTCCGTACCCTGACGGGAAACTACCAATTGCTGCGGCTGGCGCCATGGCTGCTTTCGCCGGCGAACCCTTTGCTATTCCGGTTCATCAGCCATAAGCTTCTGCGCCTCTTAGTCCCGCTATTGCTTATCTTGATGCTCGTGGTTTCGGCAATGTCGAGAGGGCCATTCTTCAAGGCAGTCTTCTGGCTCCAGATACTGTTCTACGTTCTGGCGATCCTCGGAACCTTGAGTCCATCTACCAGACGATTCAAGCCGGTTGCTATCGCCAACACGTTTGTTATGCTCAACGCGGCCGCCGCACTCGCATTTTACAATTTCATCGTCGGGCGAAACAGAGTATGGGTCTAGTAAGCTAAGTGCTGGGAGCGGATGGTGAATCGACCCCTTCCTCCGCTCGCAGGTTACGGAGATTGAACCTTGGGAACAGGGCTTGGACATTACATCCCGTTGGTCGCCTACCTGGGCTTTTGGATCATGTGCCTGGTGTCACTGGGCGGACGGCCTTTGCTCGGTCTCTATTACATGATTCCCTTCCTCCCGTATCGCACCATGCGGGATCACTTCCTCGAATATCCTCTGGGTGCAAACGTGCTGACGATCTTAGCGATTGCGGTCATAGTCGGCGCCATTATCCACGGGAAGCGTCTTCCTAAATCAAAGCTCTATCCAATCTGGCTTTTATTGGGAATGTATCTCTATGTCTCGATGTGGATCGGAACTGCGATGGGAAATGCTCCCCCGCCTCTCTGGCTCTCGGACATCACCTTCATTACGTGGAAAGACTACATGCTCATTCCACTGGTTTTTGTAGCCGCCGGCCTGGTCATCGAAGACCGAAAAGCTATCCGGACAGTCGTTATACTTACAGCCTTCGCTGTCTTGTTCATCGATAGAAGCTCCCTGTTCGAAAGCATGACGAGGACATGGACAAACTTCGATGACAGTAAGCGGGACAGTGGCCCGCTGGGCTTCGGCTCAAACCAAACGGCGGCGTTTCTGGCCCAATTTGGCATGTTCTTTTGGGGGTTTACACATTTCATCAAGAGAAAGAAGCTCAAGCTCTTCGGTTATGGAATCGTGGGGATCACGATGTTTACTGCGATGTACACGTTCTCCCGCGGCGGATATGCCGCAATCCTCTTCGGTGTGCTTGTTCTCGGTTTGCTGAAGGATCGAAAGCTCCTTCTGCTCCTTGGGATCTTTCTATTGACATGGGAAGCCGTCGTGCCTACCGCCGTCCGTCAGCGCGTTACTATGACGTCGAGCTCCAGCGGACGCCTCGAGGCCTCCGCTCAGGAACGAGTCGATCTTTGGACAAGTGCGGAGGAAGCATTCTTGCGCAGCCCGATCGTCGGAAATGGTTTCGCCACCTTCCAACTCGAAGAACATGTTGGCGACCTGAGAGACACTCACAATTGGTATGTCAAAGTTTTGGTTGAAACCGGGATTCTCGGCCTCATCCCGGTCATCTTCATGCTTCAACAGATGCTCGCAACATCGTACCGTCTCTCCAAGCGCGCAAGCGATCCACTCTATCGCGGTCTGGGCACCGGCCTTTTTGTCGCGATCTGTAGTTGCCTGGTTGCAAACTGCTTTGGCGATCGGTGGACCTACCTTGAAATCACCGGACTCCTGTGGGTCCTCGTCGCAGCCGCGATTCGAGCAACTCAGTTCATGCAGTCGTCGCCAGAACTGAGTCCGGCGGAAGGGGATTTAACCGCACAAACCAATACTCCGCCTGTGTTCGCAACTGTTTCCAGAATCAATCCGTGGCAACAGCCTAAACCCCGATTCAACTCTACTTCCATGAAGCAGCTTTTCGAAGAGAAGAAGTAACAGCAGGGGCAATTTGACGCCATTTGGTTCTCTTATTTTTGCAAATCGCCGCCGCACTAGCCTCTTATTTTCTCCTTGAAAAACCCTTGCTCAAGCTGCGCCGGCGCTTGCATTCCTGACTGACCTTTTGAACCTTCTTCCCGCCCCACTTCGATAGAGTGATAAGTGGAGCGGGAAGGCGATGCGGCATGGATGCCGCCAGCATCCCACGTATGGCACTGCGTTAACTGTTCTGCATGCATCGTATTCTTGAATTTGTTTCCCGGTGATGTCGTCTGCGAAAGGTTGGCAAAGCATCATGATCAACGCGTTACCGCTGGGGATATCGAGCTATACGAACGCCGAGTATGCCGATTTACCTCACGTCTTGCTCGTGCTTGATCAGTTCCCGAAGACGCTGGGAGGTGGAGAACGCATTGTCCTCAAAATTGCAGCACTGTTGCCGCAATATGGATACCGCGCATCCATCTTGACCTTTTCAGTCCATCCGGAAAGCGCGGCCCTCAACTCTCCTCCATGCCCCATCTACCTGCTGCCCTTGCAGCGCACCTACGACTTCAAGGCCTTTCAAGCCGCTCTCGAGTTTAGGCAGTTTCTCAGACGACAGAAGATCAAGATCGTCCAGACATTCTTTGAAAGTTCCGATCTGTGGGCGGGATTTCTAACCAGGACATTGTCGGACTCAAAACTGGTCTGGAGTCGCAGAGACATGGGAATTCTCAGGGCCTCCAAACACCATCTCGGCTATCGGCTCCTGGCCCGCGCTCCTCATGCCGTCTTCGCCGTCTCCGAACAAGTCCGTCGCCACTGCATCGAGATCGACCGAATCGATCCTGCTAGGGTACAGACTATCTACAACGGCTTAGACATTGTCGACTGGAACACACCCCCAAAACTCGCTAACAATTCAGGCAAAGTCGTTGTCACGACCGTAGGTAATATTCGCCGCGTGAAAGGGCACGACGTTTTTATCAAGGCCGCCGCCGTCATCGCCCAGCGTTTTCCCAGCGTCTCATTCAGCATCGCCGGTGATGTATTGGAGCCGGACTACTTCTCCGAATTACAGGATCTCGTCGGCACTCTTGGCCTCTCCAACTGTTTCCATTTTGTCGGTGGCATCACCAACTTACGCGAACATCTATCTACATCCGACATTTTCGTCCTTCCCTCTCGCAGCGAGGGCTTCTCCAATGCCATCGTCGAAGCCATGGCAGCATCGCTTCCTGTGGTCGCAACCAACGTCGGCGGCAATGCAGAAGCAGTGGAAGACGGCGTCACTGGCTTCATCGTTCCCTCCGACGATCCTGCAGCGCTGTCCGCAGCCATCATTCGGCTGATCTCAAATCCATCACAAGCCAAAGCAATGGGCGAAGAAGGAAGAAATCTCGTGATGGAAAAATTCACCACGGAAGCAATGATGAGCAAGATCGCGGCCTGTTATAAAGACTTGCTGGTCGCCGATGCCAAGTTAGTATAGGGGATCAGGCATTGCGGTAGCTAAATCATCGGACGGTCCATTGCATCTGCTGATAGGCGGCGGATCGCCCAAGAGCGAAACCGTGAAGGTCGGACAGGAAAGGCGAAATATATCTTGATGAGAAAGTCCTCGCGAGTCGATCGACCACCCGTGATTGTAGCCGGAGCCTTTCAAACAGGTGTCGTGCTGATGAGAAACCTGGTCCGCCACAATATCGAAGCCTCTTGCATTGACTGCAATGCCTCCAAGCCGGGATTCAAAACGGTTTATGGGAAGGCCTATCTTTGTCCCAATCCAGACACTCATCCGACCGAATGGGAGCAGTTCATGATCGAGTTGGCGAAAAGTATCGGGCGTAAGCCCGTGTTGATCGCCAGTTCAGATCTGTTCGTGACAGCGATCGCCGATCACGCGGCGGCGCTGGAGCCGCACTACATTGTTCGGCCGGGCTCAGTGGCAACGCAAGCGCTCCTGGCTACAAAGAAGCGACAGTACGAGATTGCGGATCTCAACGGCTTGCCCGTTCCCAAAACGAAGTTCGTCCAGTCCATCGAGGAGGTGCGCCAGTTCGCCGCCGCGGCGCAATTCCCCTGTCTCATGAAGCCCGTGCATTTTCGAGAGTGGGAGCGGTTTCCAAAGGGACACCCTCTTTTGAATCAAAAAATCGCGCTGGCATATTCTCCAAATGAGTTGGAAGCGCAGTACCGGTCAGTCGAAAGCGTCACCTCGGCAGTAGTAGTTCAGGAAATCATCGAGGGGCCGGATGACGCCAAGCTGGTTTACATGTCCTGTTACGGAGCCGGTGGACGGCGTCTGGGATCCTGCATGGTTCGTGAACTGAGGACCACCCCGATTTATTTCGGATCCGCAAGCGTCGTGGAACCGATCAGCGATCCGGAAACCGATGCTATTTGCAATGGCTTCTTCCAATCGATCGGATATGAGGGGCTCTGCGAACTGGAACTGAAGCGGGACAGTCGAGACGGGCGAGTCAAATTGATCGAGGCCAACCCACGATATAGCGTTACTGCGGACGCGGCACCGTACGGCGGCGTCGACCTCGGATGGCTGCACTACCTGGACCTCATCGGGGAACCGGTCGAACCCGTGGAATGGAACGGAAGGCATTTCCACCACATTGTGCTCCAACGCGACGTCGAATGTTTCCGCAGCTACCTCGACGCAGGACTGACCACCTGGGGCGGCATAATCAAGTCGTATCAATCTGCTGAGTTCTTCGATTTCGATCTTCGCGACTGGCGCCTGTCGCTGGACACATGTATTTATCTACTGAAGGCTTTGCTCTATCCGACGTATCAGCGGTTCTTTCCTAAACGGAGCTGAACCGCAAAAGGAATCTCAGCATGCAGTTGCGTCTACGACACATCGCTCGAAACGTACTGTTTAATTGGTTAGGCACGATAGCCAATATGGCAGTCGGTTTCTTGCTTTCACCATTTATCTTGCATCATCTCGGAAATGTCGCTTATGGCGTCTGGGTCCTCACAGTTTCCGTCGTGGGCTACCTGAGCCTCTTAGATCTTGGAATGCAAAGCTCCATTTTAAGATTTGTCTCCCAGGGACACGCCAAACAAGATCACCAGAGCGCTTCGGAGGCAACCTCTGCTGCACTTTGGGTCCGTATACAGATCAGCGCACTCGCTCTCCTGCTGAGCGTAGGACTAGCAGTTGTATTTCCTCACATCTTCAAGATTCCGCAAGAGCTTGCGAGCGACGCCAGGAAGGCCATCTTGCTGATAGGAGCGGCAACGGCAATCACGATGTCGCTCGGTGTGATGGGAGGCGTAATTTCTGCTTTAAATCGTTACGACTTGCAAAATCATGTGAACCTGGTGCAAACGGCAATACGTGTCGTCGGAATCGTGGCAGTGTTGCGCAGCGGTCATGGCATCGTCGCGATCGCCGTCTGCGAACTAGTTACGGTTTTGGCGGGAAAGCTCCTTCAGGTCTGGATTGCTCGCCGACTTTATCCTGAGCTTCGAATCCAACTGGCCAAACCGAAGCGGGAGACACTCAGGAAGATTTGGTCTTATAGCTCCTATACCTTTCTCATCACCATTGCGGTTCAATTGGTCTACCAGTCAGATACCTTGGTTGTCGGTGCATTTGTTTCAGCCGCGGCGGTAACCTTCTATGCAATTGCCAACTCGCTCTGCCGCTATGTCACCCAGGTAATTAGCTCGATGAGCAGTACATTCACCCCAGCCGCAAGCAGCTATGAAGCTGTAGGTGATACGGCGAGCTTGCTGATGCTTTACAAGAACGGTACTCGTGCCATGATGATCGTGTCGCTGCCGATCACGATTACGTTGATTCTTCGTGGCTCTTCTTTCATCGGACTTTGGATGGGCCCACAATATTCGCACATTTCCGGGATAGTTCTCATTATCCTTACCGTTCCTCTATTCTTTTTCTTTGCGAATCAAACGCCGGCAGCGATTGCATTCGGCATCGAAAAGCATAAGACAATGGCACTATGGGCAATCGGCGAAGGAATCGCCAATCTAGTGTTGAGCATTATCCTGGTCCATTGGTATGGCATTTATGGTGTCGCGATTGGAACACTTGTGCCAAGTCTGATTGCGCAGCTTGGATTTTGGCCGCAGTACATCTCCAAACTTGTCGGGCTAAGCCCATTTGAAGTGGTCTGGAACGTGTGGGGACCCGTAATTCTAACGTCCATCCCATTTGCGATAGCTTCTTGGATCATGGAATCTCTTCACCCGGCACATAACCTTACTGAATTCTTCCTCCAGGTCATCGCTACATTGCCGGTCTTTTTTCTCACCGTTGCGCTGATCTTTCGGAGTTTCGTTCGGAGCCAGGTCCTTCCAAAAATCAGGTCGTTATTTTTCGCCGAGGCAAGGTAAGTGAGCAGGCAAGCCTAAGTGACTCGTCTCAACGATTTTCATCGGGCCGAAGTGGATGCCTCAGTTCGTCGCCACCCAAATCGAAGCCGGGTGTAGAGCATGTGGGCCATGATCTTGTAGCGGTCGAGCTTTGAGAACGGGTATCGGGCGATGGAGGTGAGCATCATGGAGAGAGAACGTGGATCGCCGACATTGCGCAGGATCGAGGCGGCGACAGCCTCCTGGCCGCTCTGAGACCTCTGGTGCGTCAACCAGCGGGTGGATCGCGGCAGATGGGGGAGGACCAAACGGCGGTAGATCTCTTTCTGCTCCTCAAGGGCGGCGATGGCGTTATTGGATTGGTTACCGACGTGAATTCGCATGGAAAGAAGCGGCTCCTCACACGCGGCGAACTGGACTCCCGCGTGAATGAGACGCAGCCATAAATCCCAATCCTCAACCAACTTGATAGAAGGGTTGAACCCGCCGAACGCAAGGTAAGTGGTCCGTCGTATGAGCACCGATCCGGGCATGAACGTCGTATTGACATAGAGAGCCCGGCGGATATCACGGGCCGGGGGTACGGCAAAGACGTTGCCCGGACGAGAGATTCCCTCATCCTCGTCAAAGCTGATGCGACCGCAATAGCAAAGATCGGCAGCCGGATTGCGGATCAGTTCTTCCATTTGGCGCTGGAGCTTATTCGGCTTCCAGAGGTCGTCATGGTCGAGAAAGGCAAGCCACTCGCACTGGGTCTGGGTAGCGGCGAAGTTGCGGCTGGCGGATTGGCGCTGGTTTGCGCGACGGAAGACGCGAATGGGAGGACCATAGCTCTCGGCAAACTCCGGAGTGCCGTCGGAAGAATCGTCGTCGTTGACGAGGATCTCGTCGGGAGGCAAGGTCTGGTTCAGAACACTCTCTATCGTCTCCTTGAAGTGCTTCATGGAGTTATACGTAGGAATAATCACGGCAATAGAGTTTGCGTTCTGGAGTAGCGGCATTCGCCCTCAGTATAGAAGACAGAGGAGAAGATCGGCCACCTGGCAGCAGGATCTATTCTGAAGCGGCAGGTCACTTCCATTGCAGCTAATTAAATTCAACCTAAGACGATAACGCGAGGTTTTTTGCCAGGGAGACAGGTTCGGGCTACTGTCCCGGGAGAGTCCGGTCGACAACCTCAAACTGTTCCGTCCGGTTGTACGTATGAGTGCCTATGCAGCCGGCAATCAATCCCGGTTCAATCCGGCTAATCGGCCGCTCCTCGTACTCGGTCTCGGTGAGGGTGAGCACCTCCGAGAAGACAAGCGCGTAGCCGTAAGCTTTGCCACAATCCTGCGAGGGACGGATGAGTCGCCCCTCGTCATAAAACAAAAGTCCGGCCGGTCGCGACCGCCGAACGTCCGACAGTACAGGGTTGTTTCGGTGCGGCGTCCACGGACCCGTAAGCGCGTCGGCGAAGAAGAGGCAGAGTTCATCAGAGTTGGAGTACCTTCCATTGGATATACCGGCAAACATCCAGAACCTTCCGTTGAACTTCTGGATGGTGGCGTCCACCGCATGGATATCGTCAAGTAGTACTGCTTCAGCAGTCCACGTTGTCGGAAAACTCGTAGCACGGTAGAGTTCCACCCTCAGATTCCCCCTGGTCTCGGGAATCATGTAGATCTCCCCTTCATGTTCAAAGACGAATGGATAAGAAAGGTGGAAGGGACAACGTAGCACCTCGAAGGGTATACCTGGCGAACCGTCAGATCCGATTTCGCAACATGAGATGACGGCGCGACCTTCGGAATAACGGAAGTCTTCAAAGAAGAGAAACGTCTTACCGTCTTTCTCGAACAAAAAGGGATCAGCGTAAAAGCGGTCCTCCGGGCACGGCATGAGCCGGTAATTGGAGGGATCGTCGAAGCGGTGAGCCGCAGTCCTCCGGCGGATCGCGATAAACCATTTTGTGCGAGGGCCAGATCGCAAGGTCGCTACCCGCGCTTGTAGCCAGCGAGACAAATAACGCCCCATAAAAAGGATCATCTGGAGGTTGTTCGGTGCGCGATCTCTACGACGCGCATCGGTTTTCCGCTCGGAAGAAACAGGAAGTGACTGGACGTAATCGATTCCCCGCATTTGAAGTTCACGCAGACAGCGCAGGGCAAACTCGGCAGTCTTCCAATAGATCGGATTACGGCTCGAATAGAGTGAAATCTGGTCAGTAGAGGAGTGGCTTTGGTAGAGAATCCGGCCACCATCGAGCGATTCTGTAACTATCTGTAGAGACGATCCGGAAACAGGGTTTCTCTCGATTAACTCCCAAAAAAGAGGTGCACCGCTGTAACTCGTAGGGATATCGCCAAAGTGAAACCACCAGAGTCCGTAACGAGCGGTGCCAAGGATACCGCCCTGAAGGACGCGAGAGCCAAAGCAAAAGAGAACATCCAGGTCATAATTGCGTATCTCGGCTAGCTCATTCTCAGGGATACTGTCGGAACCTTCCCTGCGATTGAAATGGACGGAGATCGACGGGACCCCATTGAGCAGAGAGGAAACGTTCGTTGCTGCCAGAGCGTCATGATCTGTTTTATTTCGCTGATAATCCCACCGCTCGTAGAGGTGAAAAAGAGTAAATCTCCAACGATTGCGAAGCTTCGTCAGGTCTGATGACTTACCCTGCTCAGAATCGCTGTTGAGTAGAACAAGTTCCAACCGCGCGAATCCGCTCGATTGAATATCTTCGATAACCTTGGCTACCCATGCACTGGAAGTATACGAATCCAGTACGATACCGATACGCAGCATACCTCTCCCTGCACTTTCAACGATACAAATAGTATGGACTTCTCACCACGTGAAGAGAGAACGAGGCGAGCTGTAGGCGAGGAGTCCAGCCAGCAGACGGCAGCCGATAGCTCGTTTCTCCAAAGAGATCTCCTGTGCCGCCACCAGGTTCATCGCGCCCATCAGGTCCATCGCTGGGTCGTAGCCTTGCATCTTAGTGACATCCACAATCTTTGCGACCTGGAGAGGCTCGTAGGGATTGATAAAAATACCGACAGTATCGGCTTCGGTCACAGTCCATTCGTTGTAATCGGTGGCGTTCGCGAAGGTATCATGTACAGCCGCTCCAGAAAACGGAACGCCACCGCCTTGCCGCTTGCCGGTGTTTGGATCGTAGGAGGTGCCAGCGTCTGTTGGGCTGATGGACGTAATCGACTTGATCGAGCGCGGCTTCAAAACTATGCCCAAGGCGCCGAAGGTCTGCAGCGACAGGACTTCGGAAAACCCGATCACCGCGTTGAGCGGCGTGCGCAATTCGTGGCTCATGGCCGCGAGGAACGAGGATTTCGCGCGGTTGGCGGAATCGGCGGCATCGCGCGCCACCATCAGGCTCCGCGAGGTGTTTTCGAGCGCGGCCTTGGTGGCTTCGAGCTCCACGATGTGGGCGCGCAACCGCTCGGCCTCGCCCT
>Ga0137412_10004788_pt1 | contig 10806 bp, 6 predicted proteins | sample CZODoug2_1_16fun_FD_122160 | JGI IMG/M metagenome (GOLD analysis project Ga0137412, IMG submission 122160) | Vadose zone soil fungal communities from Angelo Coast Range Reserve, California, USA - CZODoug2_1_16fungal (Hybrid Assembly) | ecosystem: Environmental > Terrestrial > Soil > Vadose zone... | reverse complement strand
GAGTTCGTCATGTACCTGCAGAATCATCTTCGCTGCGAATTTCTCTTTCTTGAGCCGCGCGTCGATCGAAATCATCGCCATTTTGATCAGGTCCGCCGCGGTTCCTTGCAGCGGCGAATTCAGCGCCGTGCGCTCCGCAAAATTCCGCAATTGCACCTGCGGCGAATTGATCTCCGGTATCGGCCGCACTCGTCCAAAAAGCGTGCGTGTCTCGCTGCTCTTCCGCGTCTCCACCAGCACTTGGTCCAGATACTCTTTGACCCCGCGGTATCGCGAAAAATACGCGTTGATAAATTTCGCCGCTTCCTTCTGCTCGATTCCCAATTGCTGCGCCAACCCGTACGCCGAAAGCCCGTAGATAATTCCAAAATTGATGGCTTTTGCCGCGCGCCGATGTTCCGCCGTCTGCGCCATCGGTCCCACTCCAAAAACCTCCTGCGCGGTCCGCGCATGAATATCTTCTCCGTTGCGAAACGCGTCGATCAGCACTGGATCCTTGGAAAAATGCGCCATCACCCGCAATTCAATCTGCGAATAATCCGCCGACAGCAGAATCTGCCCCTTCTGCGCCACGAAAGCCGCGCGGATCTCCCGCCCCAGTTCGCTGCGAATGGGAATGTTCTGCAAATTCGGGTCGCTCGAACTCAACCGTCCCGTCGCGGTTCCCGTTTGCGAAAAACTCGTGTGCAGCCGCTTCGTCTCCGGATGAATCAGCTTCGGCAGCGCATCCACATACGTCGATTTCAGCTTGGCAATCTCCCGATACTCGATCACTTTCGCCGGCAGTTCGTGCTGCTCTTTCATCTCTTCCAGGATGTCCGCCGCCGTCGATCGCACTTTGCCTTTGCCCCGCCGCGCCGGCGGTTGCAGGTTCAACTTGTCGAACAGAATCTCCGCCAGTTGCGTCGGCGAGTTCACGTTGAATTCCGACCCCGCCAGCTTCCAAATCTCTTTTTCCAGCCGCCGGACTTCTTTCTCCATCGAGTGCGACATCTTCGCCAGCGCGTCCGGATCCACCAGAATTCCGGCGCGTTCCATCTCCGCCAGCACCCCCGCCAGCGGCAGGTCAATTTTTTCGTAAACGCTGTCCAGGCCCTGCGCTTCCACCTCCTTCCTCAGAACCGGCGCCAGCCGCTGCAGATAATCCGCTCGTTCCCCCGCGCCTCCGCCGATCGGCGCATTGAACTGCCGGAAAATCACATCCGCAAAATTGTGGTTCGCGGTCGTCGGCCGCAGCAGATACGAATAAAGCTGTGTGGCGTGTTCGATCTTTTCCCCGCCGCCTGTCAAAAGTTGAAACAGCTTCGGGTCGTGCACAATCTTTCGCCGCTTCGCGTCTTGCACCGCCCCGGCCAGTGCTTTCATCGCCTCGCCCTTCTCGTCCGCCCAAACCGCCCGCCCCTCTCCCTCTTTCTGCGAAACCTCAATCCCCGCAACCCGCGTCCCGAATCCCTCCGCCTCGCGTTCCCCCGTCTCCAGATTCAGCCACACCGCCAACTCGGCCTTCGCCGGCAGTTTCTTCAGGTACCCTTTAAACTCTTCCACATTCGCGAACTGCGCGTAATCCTTCTTCTCTACGCCGGTCGTTGATTGCGATTCTTCGCTGGATTTTCCGGCCTCAACACCCGCCCCGCTCGCCAGCAACTCCTTCAGCAACGAATTAAATCCCAACTCCCGGTAAAGCTCCGCCAGCGCCGCCGGATCGCCCGCGCGCAGCTGCAACTTCTCCAGGTCCACCTCCAGCGGCACATCCAGGTTGATCGTCGCCAACTGCTTGCTCATCATCACTTGTTCTCGTTGCTGTTGCAGCGCCTCGCGGTATCTTTTGTTCGTCACCTCATCCGCGTGATCCAGCGCGCTCTCCACGCTTCCGTATTTCTGAATCAACTCCGTCGCGCCCTTTTCTCCGATCCCTTTCGCTCCCGGAATGTTGTCCACCGTGTCGCCCAGCAGCGCCATCAGATCGATCACCTTTTCCGGCGGCACTCCCAGGATTTCCGTCACCTTCGCCGCGTCCACAATCGTGTCCGCCTTCGCTCCGCCCGATCCCGTCCGCAAAATCCGCACGCCGGAATTCACCAGTTGCATCATGTCCTTGTCGTTCGACACCACCAGCACGTCCAGCTTGTTCGCCGCCTTTTTCGCCATCGTGCCGATCACGTCGTCCGCCTCATACCCGTCCAGCTCCAGAATCGGCAGCCGCATCGCCTCGCACAGCCTCCGTACGTACGGCAATTGCACGCTCATCTCGTCCGGCATCGGCGGCCGCTGGGCTTTGTACTTCTCAAACAATTTGTCGCGAAACGTTGGTTGCCGCGTATCGAACACGATCGCCACGTACTCCGGCTGGTAATCCTTCAGCAGCCTCCGCACGATATTCGCGAACAAGAACGGCACCTTCGTCGGAATGCCGCTCGGCGCGTTCATCCGGTTCATCGGCGCATAAAACGCCCGGTAGATATGCGCCATCGCGTCCACAAGAAACAATTTTTTCGCGGCAGAAGCCATGCGGGCGAGTATAGCAAAGCCCCGCCTCCCCAGCCGCTCGCCGGCAAAACGAAAGGGCGCACAAGTGCGCCCTTTCCTGCGTCCATTTCAGAAATGCTGCTTACGGTTTCGGCGTTTCGGCCGCGCCCGCCGCCTGCGTCACCAGCAGCAACTGCGTGCCGCTGTCCAGATGCAGATTCTTCCCCGTACAAGTGATCAGCGATCCTTGCGCCGCGCCCGTTGTCGCCGAGCTCAGATTCACTCCCTGCAGGCCGAAGACTCCCTGGCTGCTCGAAGTCAATTGACCCGCGGCGTTCAATCCGCCCACTGCTCCCTTGCTCCCCGCGACGGTATTCGTCGCCGAATGAGCCGTCGAATTCAGTGCTCCGCCCGCCGTGTTGCCGGCGTTGGCCGCTGTATTCGTCACCGTGCCAGCAGCTCCGCCCGCCGTTGAGGTCACTCCTCCCAGCGCCCCTCCGCCCGCCGCCCTGCCGGAACCGCCCGCATACCCTCCCGCGCCGCCCCCGGCAGACAGATCATTGCCGGCATTCGCGGTTGCAGCCGACTGCGCCGATGCCAACGCCTGGATCGCCACGTTCAACGGCACTTCCTGCCCGTTCTTCAGAACTGCCTTGTCAAACACGATGCCCAGCGCCGATTCTGAATCTCCCTTTGCGCGAGCCGAAGCCTGGGTCACATGTCCCACAAGTTTCGAACCCTTCGGTATCACCGTCTTGCCATTCGATTTTGTCGGCTCGGTCGTGCGCCCGGCCACCGGATCACCCGGCTTCGCTTTCTTCGAATCAACCGGTGCCGTCAACTCCGCATTGATCGCTGCGCCGCTTCCAAGCGACGCATTGGTTTGCCCGTTCTGCGCCGACGCCGAAGAAGCTGCCGACGCGGAGCCTGACCCCTGTGCTTGCCCTTTTCCGGCCTGCACGGAAGTCTGTCCGCCCGCCTGAGCTCCCGCCTGCGCGTCCGCCTGTGTTTGCGCGGCGGCTAGGCTGGCAAACAAAATCCCTGCCACAAGTACAAATCCAGTGCGCTTCATGTGCGATTCCTCCTCATTTCAACCGTCATTGGACAGACTGGGATTGTCCGGCAAAACATAAGGGTAGCGACGGTGTAATTTGATATTGGCAAACCGAGTGCCAAGCCCGCACCCTTTGTTATCAATAAGATATGGATGGAAAAGGTTGGAAAAACCGTGCGAAACCTGCGAAAAACGCCGCTGAAATGAAAGAATTACATGCTCACGGCAAGTCCCAGGATCCGCCAGAACAGCCTCAGACAATCCCCAAAGGCTTTGCCACTTCCGCCAGAATATCCGCCGCCTTCAGCAGGTGCTCCCTCTTATGCGCCGCGCTCACCATCGCCCGCAGCCGTGCCTTCCCTTCCGCCACCGTCGGATACGCCACCGCCGGCGCGAACACACCCGCATCGAATAATTTCCGTGAAAATTCATACGCCTTCGCCCCATCTCCCACGTGAATCGGCACAATCGGCGTCTCGCTCGTCTTGAACTGAAACCCGCGCTTCTTCAATTCCCGCTTGAAAAACTTTGTGTTCGCCCAAAGCTTCTTCACCAGCTTCTCCCCATCTGGCGAATCCAGCAGCGCAAACGCCGCCTGGCAAGCCGCCGCCGTGGCAGGTGGATGCGAAGTCGAAAACAAAAACGGCCGCGCACGCAAATACAAAAAGTCAATCAGGTCCCGCGAACCGCATACATACCCGCCCATCGACCCGATCGCCTTGCTCAAAGTCCCCACCTGGATATGCACCCGCCCGTGGCATTGGTGATGATCCACCGTCCCCCGCCCGCCGCGCCCCAGCACGCCGCTCGCGTGCGCGTCGTCCACCATCATGATGCAGCCATACTTTTCCGCCAGCTCGCAAAGCTCCGGCAGCGGCGCAATATCTCCATCCATCGAAAACACGCCGTCCGTAATAATCAGCTTCTTCCCGGGAAACGCCGCGTGCTCCTTCAGAATCCGCTCGCAGTCCGCCACATCCTTGTGCTTGAACACCTTGATCGTCGCCTTCGAAAGCCGCGCCCCGTCAATGATCGACGCGTGATTCAGCTCGTCCGAAACAATCAGGTCTTCTTTCCCCAGCACCGCCGAAACAGTTCCCGCATTCGCCGTGAACCCGGACTGGAATACCACGCAAGCTTCCACGTTCTTGAATTTCGCGATCTGCTCTTCCAGGTCCATGTGCAGCTTCATCGTCCCGGCGATCGTCCTCACCGCCCCCGCGCCCACTCCCAGCTTCCGCACCGCTTCAATCGACGCCTTCCTCAATCTCTTGTCCGACGTCAGCCCCAGGTAATTATTCGACGCCAGGTTGATCACCTCGCGCCCATCAAACATGCACACCGGCTTCTGCTCGCCCTCCAGCACACGCAGCTTCGGCGCCACGCCCTTCGCCCGCAAGTCATTCAAAGTCTCCGTCACATACCCCAACGGATTCTGCCTAATCACCTGCGTTCCCAATTCACTCATCTCTTCTTCTCCGAACTCAGTGCTCTCTGTGTGCTTCCCTCTGTGATCTCCGTGTTAAGTCTTGCTTTTCTATTTTCCAATTTCCATTTTCTATTTCTGCAATCCATTCGGATAAATCAAAATCTTCCCCGCCAGCCCATTCTGCAATTTGCTGAACGCATCCTCAAATTTGTCCAGCGCAATCTTCTCTCCAAACAGCGGCTCCAAATTCAATCGCCCGGCCTTCAGCAGCGCCGTCATCTGCACCCAGGTCTGATACATCCGCCGCCCGTAAATCCCCTGCACCGTCGCGCCCTTGAAAATCACGTCGTTCACCAGATCCAGCGGCACATTTTCCGTCGGTATCCCCAGCAGCGAAGCTCTTCCCCCCGCACGCAGCGCCTTGAATCCCTGCTGAATCGCGCTCGGCACTCCGCTCATCTCCAGCAGCACATCCGCTCCCGTTCCGCCTGTCTCCGCCAGAATCTTTTTCACCGCGTCTTCCGCCGCCGGATTGATCACCACGTCCGCGCCCATCTGCTTGGCCATCTCGCGCCGGTGCGCATTCGTCTCCGTCGCAAACACCGTCGAGCTTCCGCAAGCCTTGGCCACCGCAATCGACATCAATCCAATCGGCCCGCAACCCGTCACCAGCGCCGTCTGCCCCGCAATCGCTCCTGCCAACACGGTGTGAACCGCGTTTCCCAGCGGATCAAGAATCGCGCCGTATCTTTCCGGAATCGCCGGGTCCAATTTCCAGATATTCGTCGCCGGAATCTTCACGAACTCCGCAAACGCCCCATCCTGGTCAATTCCGATCACCTTCACATTCGGGCAGATGTGCGCCTCACCCAGCCTGCACTGGTGGCAGCGCCCGCAGTTCACGTGCATCTCCGCGCTGACGAAATCGCCCGCCCCCACCGCCGTCACATCCGCGCCTACGCGCTCCACCACGCCGCAAAACTCATGCCCCAGCGTCACAGGAGGCTTAATCCGCCCCTGCGACCACCGGTCCCACCCATAAATATGTAAATCCGTCCCGCAGATCGAAGCGGTCTTAACGCGCACCAGCACGTCCCCATGCCCCACCTCCGGCACCGGCACACTCTCAATCCGTAACCCGCGCGCCGCATCCATCTTCCGCAGCGCCTTCATCGTCGCAGCCATTCCAGCAAGCTCCTCACTACTTCCCCAACTCATCAACGCACAATCTCAAATCCTAGCACCCTTTGGAGTGCGGCGCGCGCAGCCGCCGCTTTCACGCACTAATCCACTCCACCCAATTCCCGCTACCCCCCAGGCCTCAAATCTTCTCGATCAATCAACGCGTCTCGACGTGCTTGAGCCCCATCCTTCGCGCCTTTCAGCGAAGGGTGGGCTCTTACCCTCAAACGGCGAGATCTTCTGCTCTGTTCTTTTTTCGTTGCCGCATTACTTCACCTCTTCCACCACCCCAACGTTGTTCATCGCCCCTCTTCTCCAATCAACGCGCGACCAAAATCGTTGTCATCCTGAGAGCATCCGATAAGGATGCTCGAAGGACCTCAACCTAAACCCTACTCAAACCCTAGCCACGACCACCTCTTCGCCTCCTGCTCGCTGCTATCTGTTTTCTGTCATCCCTCAACTCATCGCTGCTTCTTACCGCATTACCTCTTCGCTTCCTTACCTCTCCTCTTATTCATATCCACCTTCATCCCCTCCATCGGCTTCCTCTTGTTCAACTTCGCCGCCTCAACAATCAACTTCTTCAGCGCCGGCCTCTTCAAATCCTCCACCGTCCGCACCTTCACATGCCGCACGCTCTTCCCCGTCCCCTCCAGCAATCCCTCCGGGTCCGGTAGCGCCGCGCCACGCAAGAAAATAAACGTCACATGTTCCTTCCCCGTCATGAAACCGCACACCGTCCCGTTCGAGTCAAACGACGGAATCTTCCACGGATTCACATACTCCTCGCTTCCCCCCAATGTCTTCTTCACCAGCGCACGCAAACCCTTCACCACACCTTTCTGCTTTCCCGCTTTCTCCACATACTCGTCGATCCACGCCCGTCCTTCTTTTCCCTCAATCGTCGGCATCGCTCACCTTCCTTTCTCAATCCGCCGCCATTCTAATCCTTTTTCCCGTCGTCCCGATTTTCCCGCCTCCCTCGCCGCACCCTATAATAAGGATTCGACTCTTCGTTATGCCCGACACCACCTCCTCCACTGCTCCTTCTCTCCCCGACGCCCCCGCTCTTCCGGGCTCCCACGAACTTCCCGGCGGCGTCATCGCACGAATCCTTCCCACCGTCTCCCTCACCTTCGTCTGCTACCTCACCATCGGCATCCCGCTCGCCATTCTCCCGATGCACGTTCACCTGCAACTCGGCTACGGCACGCTTCTCGCGGGACTCGTCATCAGCACCCAATACGTCGCCACCGTTCTCTCTCGCCCGCGCGTAGGCCGTATGGTGGATGTCCTCGGTCCCAAGCGCATCGCCGTGCTCGGCCTTTTCGCGTGTGCCGCAAGCGGTGCCCTCACCTTCGCCGCCGCCTTCTTCAACTCCTTTCCGCTCGTCTGTCTCGCGCTTCTGCTTTTGGGGCGCCTCCTGCTCGGCATCGGCGAAAGCATGGTCGGCACTGGCGCAATCATGTGGGGAATCGGGCGCGCGGGCTCCCAGCACATCGCCAAAGTCATTTCCTGGAGCGGCATCGCTACCTTCAGCGCGCTCGCCGCGGGCGCCCCTCTTGGCGTTCTGCTTCAGCTGCATTGGGGCTTTGCCTCCGCAGGCCTGGCAGTTCTTGGAATATCGCTGGCTGCCGTCGCGCTCGCTTTCCGTCTGCCGCGTATCCCTGTCTCGCCGTCTAAGCATCTTCCCTTCGCGCACATCTTCTGGCGTGTCGCTCCCTTTGGCGCAGTGCTCGCCCTCGGCGGCATCGGCTTTGGGGTGCTGGCCACCTTCATCAGCCTCTATTTCGCGAAACTCCATTGGAGCGGAGCGGCCCTCACGCTCACTCTCTATGGAGCTTGCTTTGTCTTCACACGCATGCTCTTTGCCGGCTTGATCACGCGCGTCGGCGGTTTCCCGGTTGCTCTCGTTTCGCTCTTTGTCGAAGTCTTCGGTCTCCTCCTGCTGGGGTTCGCGCGCGTTCCGTCTGCCGCCTTTGCCGCCGCGGCTCTCATTGGCGTTGGATTTTCACTCGTCTTTCCGTCTCTCGCCGTCGAAGCCGTCCGCCCCATCCCCATTGAAAATCGCGGGACTGCCCTCGGCGCCTACAACGCCTTCATCGATCTCTCCCTCTTCCTCACCGGCCCCATCGCCGGCATCATCATCAGCTACGCCGGCTACAACGCCGTCTTCCTCACCTGCGCCGCCGGAGTCTTCCTCGCCTTCTGCCTCACCATCGGCCTGGCCTCCCGCCACCACATTCCCGTAGCCGACTGACAATCCCCAGCAAGTAGCACAGGCTTCAGCCTGTCTTCTTCTCCGTGCCCTCTGCTTGCCCTCAGCAAAGTCCAAGGGACAGGCACTTCCAATCCATCAACATGCACTGGGCGCCACGAAAGTTGTCATCCTTCGGCTATCCGACGAGGTCCGCCGTTTGGACTCCGGTGATTTTTACCGGAGATAGCCGAAGGACCTCAACTCAGAGACCTTGCACTAACTGCTCGTCGCGAGAAGTCCTGCCTCTACTTCCTTAACCTCCTTCACTTCCCCGCTCCATCGCGCATCAAACTGAAATGAAATCTTCCCGTCCTTTCCCGCGTATCATGATCTGACGCCATCTCTATGCCCACCGCCGATCCCGCCATCCAACTCGACCGCGTCTCCCGCCACTACGCCATGGGCGAAACTTCCGTCCGCGCTGTCAACGAACTCTCCCTCTCCGTCGGCAACAACGAATTCCTCGCCCTCCTCGGCTCCTCCGGCTCCGGCAAATCCACGCTCCTCAATCTCATCGCCGGCCTCGACCGCCCCACCTCCGGCACCATCCTCGCCCACGGCCGGAACATCGCCTCTCTTTCCTCCCTCGATCTCGCCCGCTACCGCTGCAACACCATCGGCATGATCTTTCAGTCCTTCAACCTTCTCCCTCGCATGACCCTCGAGGAAAACATTGAACTCCCTCTTCGCCTCGCTGAAGTCGATCGCGCCGAGCGCCCCGCCCGCGTCCGTGAAGCCCTCGAACGCGTCCGCCTCACGCATCGCCTCGGCCATCGTCCAACCGAACTTTCCGGCGGCGAACAGCAGCGCGTCGCCATCGCCCGCGCCCTCGTCAATCGCCCCAAAATCCTTCTCGCCGACGAGCCCACCGGCAATCTCGATTCCGCCACCGGCGAAGCCATCCTCACCCTTCTCCGCGAACTCCAGTCGCAGCTCGGCATGACCATCGTCATGGTCACCCACGAACGCCCGCTCGCCGAAGCCTTCGCCGACCGTCTCGCCATCATGGGCGACGGCAAGCTCCTCTCCACCACCTCCGCGAAAGGCCTCGCGCAATGAAGCCCCGTGACCTCGCCGATCTCGCCCTCCGCAATCTCCGCGAATCCATCCTGCGCAACACCCTGACAACACTTGGTGTCGCCGTTGGCGTGGCCTCGTTCGTGGCCATCATTTCCATCGGCGTAGGCTTGCAGCAACTCGCTTCCAGGCGCCTTTCCGAGAGTGGCCTGTTCGACACCATCATCGTCACTCCCAAAACCAATCTGCGCGGCGTGGGCCGTCCCCAGCCCGAACCCGATTCCGGCAAAACTCCGCGCCCTCTCGACGAGGACGCCCGCAAGGAGTTCGAGAAACTTCCCAATGTCGTTGAGGTCTACCCGCAAATCCGTTTCTTCACTGAGGTCCGCTTCAACAACAAGCCCTTTGCCACCATCGTCGCAGGCATGCCCGATTCTTCTCGAAACTCTGGCTCCTTTGACGGCATGCAGGGCAATTTCTTTTCCTCCGCCACTGCCAACGAAGCCATCCTGCAAATCGAGTTCGCGAAAGATCTCTCGGACAAGCCTGCGTCACTAATTGGCCAGGAATTGGTCTTGCGCTACGCCGAACGCCAATCTCTTTCCTCTGCCGCAGTAACCACAGATTCATCCGGAAATTCTCCTGATAGTCCCAGCGGGGGCTTTTCCATCGTCCCCAAAGAACTCCGCCTCAAGATTGTCGGCGTCGTCGAAACCGAACCGGCCGCGGGTTACGGCGGCTACGGCAATGCGCGGCTCCTTATTCCCCTTGCTACCGCTTCCACTCTCCGCGCCGCTCAAGTCAACGATCTGCGCGACATTGTCCGCGACTCCGGTTCCAACAAAACGACCTACGCCTCGCTCTCCGTTCGAGCCAAATCTCCTTCTCAGGTCGAAGCTCTGGAAGCATCTATCAAAAGCATGGGATTTCGCGCCTTCTCGCTCCTCGATGCTTCTAAATCCCTCCGCATCTTTTTCACAGTTTTCGATCTCCTCGTCGGCATTTTTGGCAGCCTCGCGCTGGCCATCGCCACGCTCGGCATCGTCAACACCCTCGTCATGGCCATCCTCGAACGCCGCCGCGAAACTGGCGTGCTCAAAGCCCTCGGCGCCTCCGACTCGGATGTCCAGCGGCTTTTCTTTGTCGAAGCGGGCGTGATGGGCGCTATCGGTGGCATTTTTGGCGTGCTGTTCGGCTGGCTGCTCGGCCGCGCCATTACGTTTGGTACCAATTTCTACCTCTACCGCCAGAATCTGAATCCCATCGAGCTTACGGCCGTTCCCTGGTGGCTCATTCTCTTCGCTCTGGCAGTCGCCATCCTTGTCAGTCTCGCCGCCGGCCTCTATCCTGCTTCTCGTGCCGCCAAGCTCAACCCCGTCGACGCTCTCCGCTATG
>Ga0137412_10004787_pt1 | contig 10806 bp, 7 predicted proteins | sample CZODoug2_1_16fun_FD_122160 | JGI IMG/M metagenome (GOLD analysis project Ga0137412, IMG submission 122160) | Vadose zone soil fungal communities from Angelo Coast Range Reserve, California, USA - CZODoug2_1_16fungal (Hybrid Assembly) | ecosystem: Environmental > Terrestrial > Soil > Vadose zone... | reverse complement strand
GTATCTGCCGCTGCCGAGCGTCGAGGAAGCGCAGGCCTATCCCTACACCGACAGCGAGCGTGCTTCGATCGCGCGCAACCGCTCGCGGCTGTTCGTCGGCAGCCCGGCGACAGTGATGCAAAAGCTGCAGCCGATGATCACGGCGAGCCAGGCCGACGAGCTGATGATCATCACCGCCGTCTACGACCACGACGCGCGCAAGAAATCCTACAGCCTGTTGGCGGATACGTTTGGGTTGGGAAAGAAAGCGGCGGCGTAAGCGTGCGCAACAGCGCGCGTGTCATCCTGAGGTGCGAGCCCTTTCGGCGAGCCTCGGAGGATGACTGGCTCGGTGCCCGCGGCCATCCTAACGCCGCGCAAGGCGCGGCTGCTCAGGATGACGGCTGATGAGCGGCAGCAGGCTAAACCTCAATCCTGCTTCTCGCTGAACGTCGCGCGGAAGGGATGGCCGGGATAGACGCCGACGATGCGGAATTCGCGCGAGAAGAATTTCAACTCCTCAAGCGCAAAGGCGAGGCCCTTGTCGTCGGGATGACCGTCGACATCGGCATAGAATTGCGTCGCGAAGAAATTGCCGTCGACCATGTAGCTTTCGAGCTTGGTCATGTTGACGCCGTTGGTGGCGAAGCCGCCCATCGCCTTGTAGAGCGCCGCGGGCAGGTTGCGCACCCGGAAAACAAACGTGGTGACCAGCGGCCCCGACCCTTGTTTGGCCCAGTTCGCCTCGCGTGCCAGCACCACAAAGCGTGTGGTGTTGTGGGTCTCGTCCTCGACATCTTCGGCCAAAATATCGAGGCCGTAAATGTCCGCCGCGAGGCGTGAGGCAATCGCGGCGGCGGTCTTGTCGCCACGCTCGGCAATATCGCGCGCGCTGCCGGCGGTATCGGCCGCGACAATTGGCTTGACGCCGAGCTTGCGGATGATGCGGCGGCATTGCCCGAGCGCGTGGACGTGGCTTTCGACCGTCTTGATGTCGGCAAGCTTGGCGCCGCGCGGCGCCATCAATTGATGGCGGACGGGCAGAAACCATTCGCCGACGATGAACAGGCCGGAGGCCGGCAGCAGATGATGGATGTCGGCGACCCGGCCCGCGACCGAGTTCTCGATCGGGATCATGCCGAGATCGGCCTCGCCCGAGGAGATCGCGGCGAGCGCGTCCTCGAAGGTCGGGCAGGGCATCGGCTCGGCTTCGGGATAGGCCTCGACGATAGCGATGTGGGAATTGGCGCCCGGCTCGCCCTGGAACGCGATTTTCAGCTTCTTGCTCATGCCGCGCCTTGTAGCAGCCGGTCAGGTTTTGGAAAGGATGTTGCGGGCGGTTTCGAGGTCGGCCGCGGTGTCGACCCCGCGCGGCACGCTGTCAACGATGGTAACGTCGATCCGCATCCCGGCCTCCAAGGCGCGGAGCTGTTCGAGCTTTTCCTGCATTTCCAGCGGCGAGGGCGGCAGCCGGACAAAGCGCTCCAGCGCCGCGCGGCGATAGGCGTAGAGCCCGATATGGTGGTAGCGCGGCCCCTCGCCATGGGGCGACCGGGCGCGGGTAAAATACAGCGCGCGCAGCCGCCGCCCGCCGATCGGCGAGCCCACTGCCTTCACCACGTTGGGGCTGCTCGCCTCCTCCTCGGTGTGGATCTCAGCCGCCAGCGTCGCGATATCGACCGTGGGATCGCCGAGCGGCGGCAGCACGTCGCGGATATTGTCCGGCGAAATCGTCGGAAAATCGCCCTGCAGATTGATGACGATCTCGGCCCTGCGGTGCGGATCGAGCTGTTCCAGCGCCTCGAAAATCCGGTCCGATCCGGACGGGTGTTCGGGGCGTGTCATGACCGCCTCGCCACCATGGGCCTCGACCGCGGCCGCGATTTCAGGCGTGTCGGTCGCGACCGCGACCCGGCCGATATCGGCCTCTCTGGCCCGGCGCAGCACGTGCACGATCATCGGCACGCCCGCGATCTCCAAAAGCGGCTTTCCCGGCAGGCGGGTCGACGCCATACGGGCGGGAATCAGCACGAGATTGCGCGTTTCGGTCATCGGGACAGGGGTGCCAGGGCAGGGGTGCGGGATAGCGGTGAAAGTGTCAGGGGGTTGTTGGAATTGGGCTCATTTATACGGGTTGCCATCAATCGGGCAAACCGATATCTCCTTGGCCGCTCGGGGGGGCGGTGCGACATCGGATTCCCCGGCTTTCCATGGGCGTTCCGGCGGTCGCCCGGCCGCTGCGCGACCATCCCGAAATCACCTCGACCCTCCCGGCCCGGAGCCTGATCCAAAATGGACTCCTTCGAACTCAATAAGATTATCGGCGCCGTGCTCGCCGCCTGCCTCATCGTCCTGGTGACGAGCTTTACCGCCGACGCGCTGTTTTCGCCCCAGATGCCGGCAAAGCCGGGTTTCGCGATCGCCGTGAAGGCCGAAGCCGAAGGCGGCGCCAAGGAAGCGGCGGCCGCTCCGTCCGAGCCGATCGAGAAGCTGCTGCAGACCGCCTCCGTCGAAAAGGGCGCGGCCGCGGCCAAGAAGTGCCAAGCCTGTCACACCTTCGCCAAGGGCGAGAAGAACGGCGTCGGTCCGAATCTTTACGGCGTCGTCGGCGACAAGAAGGGCGAGGGACGCGGCTTCAACTTCTCGGCGGCCATGAAGGGCAAGGGCGGCACCTGGACCATCGACGACCTCAACCAGTTCATCAACAGTCCGAAGGGCTTTGTCCCGGGCACCGCGATGGGCTTTGCTGGTATCCAGAAGGACAGCGAGCGGGCCGACGTGATCGCCTACCTCAATTCGCTGTCGGACAGCCCGGCGCCGCTGCCGACGGCGGCGAAATAGCCGCGGGCCGGCGGCCCGTGAAATCGACCGTCAAACGGCCAGGCTTTGCCTGGCCGTTTCTGTTTTCGCCGTTCCCGCTTTTCTCCGCCCCGTTTTCGCCGCCCCGTTTTTGGGGGCTCGCGGGGTTGTTATCGGGGCGTTTCGCCGCATCACGTTGGTTCCGAAGCGGGTATCATGAGGAAAAAGCAACATCACCGGTCGAATCCTTGCCGTATATTCGGCTCAGATAGCGCCCCTTGATCCAAGAGGACTTCTCATTTGGCCATTACCCGACGACAGCTTCTGCAAAGCAGCGCTTCTGCCGCCCTGAGCCCCGCCTTGACCGCCGCTCTCGGCAGCGCCGCAGGCATCTCCGCGATCATTCCGGCCAATGCACAATCGGCGAGCGGGCCGGAAAGCGAACCGGCCTGGCGGCACGGGCTGTCGCTGTTCGGCGAGGTCAAATACCCCGCCGACTTCAAGCGCTTCGACTACGTCAATCCGGACGCGCCGAAGGGCGGCGTCGCCCGCATGATATCGATCGGGACCTTCGATAATTTCAATATCGCTGTGATGGGCGTGAAAGGCTCGATCGCGCCGGCCGCCATCATGGTCTTCGAGACATTGATGACGCGCTCACAGGACGAGATCGCCACGGAATACGGTCTGCTCGCGGAAAGCGCCGCCCACCCCGACGACTTTGCCTTTGTGATCTACCGGCTGCGCAAGGAGGCCCGTTGGCACGACGGCAAGCCGGTGACGCCGGAGGACGTGATCTTCTCGCTCGAGACGCTAAAAAAGAACAGTCCGGCCTATTCCTCGTACTACCGCCACGTCTCCAAGGCCGAGAAAACCGGCGAGCGTGACGTCCGATTCACCTTCGATGGCCCGGGCAATCGCGAATTGCCGACTATCGTCGGCGAGTTGCCGGTCCTGCCGCGACATTGGTGGGAAGGCGCCGACAGCGAAGGCCGCAAGCGGGATGTCACGGCGACGACGCTGGAGAAGCCGGTGGGTTCCGGTCCGTACCGGATCAAGGAGTTCGTCGCCGGCCGCTCGATCGTGATGGAGCGGGTGAAGGATTATTGGGGCGCCAATCTCGCCACGCAGATCGGCCAGAACAATTTCGACGAACTGCGCTACGAGTTCTTCCGCGACAACACGGTTGCGCTGGAAGCGTTCAAGGCTGACCAGGCCGACTGGATCTCCGAGAATTCGGCGAAGCAATGGGCGACGGCGTATGATTTCCCGGCGGTCGGGGAAAAGCGCGTGGTGAAGGAAGAGTTTCCCGTCAACGATTCCGGCCGGATGCAGGCCTTCGCGATCAATCTGCGCCGCGAGCAGTTCAAGGACGCGCGGCTGCGGCGCGCCTTCAACTACGCCTTCGATTTCGAGGAGATGAACAAGCAATTGTTCTATGGGCAATACAAGCGCATCGACAGCTACTTCTACGGAACGGAGCTCGCTTCGTCCGGCCTGCCGGAGGGACAGGAGCTGCAGATTCTCGATACGGTACGCGACAAGGTCCCATCGGAAGTCTTCACCCAGCCCTACACCAATCCGGTCGGCGGCAATCCGGAAGCCGTGCGCGGCAATCTGCGCGAGGCCATGAAGCTCCTGAAGGATGCCGGTTTCGAAATTCGCGACCACAAGCTGGTGAATGCTGCGGGCAAACCCGTGACCGTTGAAATTCTGGCTCAGGACCCGTCTGCCGAACGGATCGCGCTGTTCTACAAGCCGTCGCTGGAGCGCATCGGCGTGACCGCCTCGGTGCGCGTGGTCGATGACGCGCAATATGAGAACCGGCTGCGCGCCTTCGACTTCGACATGATTATTGACCAGTGGGGCGAATCGCTGTCACCCGGCAACGAGCAGCGCGAGTTCTGGGGATCGCAGGCCGCCGACGTCTCGGGCGCGAGAAACACCATCGGCATCAAGAATCCGGCCGTCGATGCCCTGATCGACAAGGTGATCTTCGCCAAGGATCGCGCGGAACTGGTGGCCGCGACCAGGGCGCTCGACCGCGTGCTGCTGTGGAATTTCTATGTCGTGCCGCAGTTCAGCTATCCGTTTTCGCGCTATGCCCGCTGGGATCGCTTCAGCCACGCCGATCCGCTGCCGAAATATGGCCGATCCGGCCTGCCGACCCTGTGGTGGTACGATGCTGAGAAGGCCGCCAAGATCGGAAAGCGGTCTTGAGGAAATCTTCGCGCATGACGCGTTTGTCGCGCCGGCATGTCCTCGGTCTCGGCATTGGTGCGCTCGGCGCCACGCGGTTTCCGATCGCGCGGGCATCCGAAGGGGGGCCCGAAGCTCGTGTCGTCGAAGCTCATGCCGTCGAAGCTCACGGCATGTCGGCGTTCGGCGACCTGAAATATCCGGCTGACTTTCCGCAGTTCGACTACATCAATCCGGCGGCGCCCAAGGGCGGGACGTTTTCGCTGATCCCCTCGGTTCGCGCCTACAATCAATCCTACTTCACGTTCAATTCGCTCAACGCCTTCATCCTCAAGGGCGAGGGCGCGCAGGGCATGGACATGACCTTCGCGCCCTTGATGGTCCGCGCCAATGACGAGCCCGACGCGATGTATGGGCTTGCCGCGAAGTCCGTGCAGATCTCCGCCGACAAGCTGACCTATCGTTTCACGATACGGCCCGAGGCGAGATTCCACGATGGTACGAAACTGACGGCGCGGGACGCCGCCTTTTCCCTCAGCGTTCTCAAGGAAAAAGGCCATCCGCTGATCATCGTGCAGTTGCGCGACATGGTGCAGGCACAGGCGATCGATGATGCGACGCTGGTCGTGACCTTCGCCGAAAAGCGCGCGCGTGACGTGCCGCTCTATGTCGCCGGCCTGCCGATCTTCTCGCAAGCCTATTATGCGACCAAGCCGTTCGACGAATCCACGCTCGACACGCCGTTGGGATCGGGGCCGTACAAGGTCGGCAAATTCGAGGTCAACCGCTACATCGAGTACGAACGGGTCAAGGACTGGTGGGCCGCGGACCTGCCGGTCTGCCGCGGCAGCTACAATTTCGACATCGTGCGCTATGAATTCTATCGCGACCGCGACGTCGCGTTCGAAGGCTTCACCGGAAAGAACTACCTGTTCCGCGAGGAATTCACCTCGCGCATCTGGGCGACGCGCTACGATTTTCCGGCCGTGAAGGACGGCCGCGTCAAGCTCGAAACCCTGCCGGATCAACTGCCGTCCGGTGGGCAGGGCTGGTTCATCAACACCCGCCGCGACAAGTTCAAGGACTCGCGGGTGCGCGAAGCCCTGGGCTACGCGTTCGATTTCGAGTGGACCAACAAGACGGTGATGTACGGCACCTATGCGCGCACGCGCTCGCCGTTCCAGAACTCCGACATGGTGGCGGAGGGCCCGCCATCGCCGGACGAACTGAAACTGCTCGAACCGTTCCGCGGCCAGGTCCCCGACGAAGTGTTCGGCCAACCCTTCGTGCCGCCGGTCTCCGATGGTTCGGGGCAGGACCGCACGCTGCTGCGCAAGGCCCAGCAACTGCTGCAGGAGGCCGGGCTCGAGATCAAGGACGGCAAAAGAAGGTTGCCGAACGGCGAGGTCTTCACGGCCGAGTTCCTGATTGACGAGCCGTCGTTTCAGCCGCACCACGCGACTTTCATGAAGAATCTTGGCCAGCTCGGAATCGACGCCAGCATACGGCTGATCGATGCCGTGCAGTTTCGCTCCCGCGTCGAAGATTTTGACTTCGACATCACGATCGAGCGCCTGAGCATGTCGCCGACGCCGGGCGACAGCCTGCGGCCGTATTTTTCCTCGCAAGCGGCCGCCACCAAGGGCTCATACAATCTCGCGGGCGTCGCCAATCCCGCCATCGACGCCCTGGTCGACAAGGCCATCGGCGCCGCGACGCGGGAGGATCTGACCACCGCCTGCCGGGCGCTCGACCGCGTCTTCCGCGCCGGCCGCTACTGGATACCGCAATGGTATCGCTCCACCCATCCGATCGCCTATTGGGACGAGTTCAGCCATCCCGAAAAGTCGCCGCGTTACGCCCAGGGCGTCGGTGCGCCGGAGAATTGGTGGTATGACGCCGCGAAGGCCACCAAGCTCGAACAGGCGAAATAATGAGCGCCTATATCGCCCGACGCATTCTCTTGATGATTCCGACACTGCTCGGAATCCTCTTCATCTCGTTCGTGGTGGTGCAGTTCGCGCCCGGCGGGCCGGTGGAACGGGTGATCGCGCAGCTCTCCGGCGCCGACACCGGCGGCACCTCGCGCATTTCCGGCGGCCAGGGCGATTTCGGTCCGCGCGCGCCGGGCGGCGCGGGCGGTGACGCGGCCAGCTCGAAATATCGCGGCGCGCAGGGGCTTGATCCCGACTTCATCAAGAGCCTGGAAAAGCAGTTCGGGTTCGACAAGCCGGCGCCGGAACGCTTCGCGCTGATGGTGTGGAATTTCGCGCGGTTCGATTTCGGCAAGAGCTATTTCCGCGATGTCAGCGTGATGCAACTGATCAAGGAGAAGCTGCCGGTCTCGATGTCGCTCGGCATCTGGATGACGCTCTTGACCTACCTGATCTCGATTCCGCTCGGCATCCGCAAGGCGGTGAAGGACGGTACGAAATTCGACACCTGGACCTCGGCGGTGATCATCGTAGGTTATGCGATCCCGGGCTTTCTGTTCGCGATCCTGCTGATCATCGTTTTCGCGGGCGGCTCCTTCTTCAACATCTTTCCGCTGCGCGGATTGACCTCGGACGGCTGGTCGCAGTTTCCGTGGTACTGGAAGATCATCGACTATTTCTGGCATCTGACCTTGCCATTGCTGGCGATGGCGCTCGGCGCCTTCGCCACCATGACGCTTTTGACCAAGAACTCGTTCCTCGACGAAATCCGCAAGCAATATGTCATGACCGCGCGCGCCAAGGGCTGCAGCGAGCGGCAGGTGTTGTACAATCACGTGTTCCGCAACGCGATGCTGATCGTGATCGCGGGCTTTCCCAGCGCCTTCGTCCACGCCTTCTTCCAGGGATCGCTCCTGATAGAGACCATTTTCTCGCTCGACGGGCTCGGTCTGCTGGGCTTCGAGAGCGTGCTCAACCGCGACTATCCAGTCGTGTTCGGCACGCTCTATATCTTTTCGCTGCTCGGCCTCGTGATCAACCTGATCTCCGACCTCACCTATATGTGGATCGATCCCCGAATCGATTTCGAGGCGCGGGAGGTCTGATGTCGATCATCGCACCGCCGCCGCCGGTCGAGACCTCGACGCCACCGCCACCCAGCGAAGCCTTGCCGGTCACCCACCGTCCGTTCACGCCTTCGCCGTTGAACCGCCGGCGCTGGCAGAATTTCAAGGCGAACCGCCGGGGTTACTGGTCGTTCTGGATCTTCCTGGTTCTATTTTTCGTCTCGCTGTTCGCCGAACTGATCGCCAACGACCGGCCGTTCCTGATCAAGTTCGATGGCCATCTGTATTGGCCGGCCTTCGTCACCTATTCGGAGACGACGTTCGGCGGCGATTTCGAGACCGCTGCCGACTACCGCGATCCCTACTTGCAGAAGCTGATCAAGGAAAAGGACGGCACCATCATCTGGCCCTTGATCCGCTACTCCTATGGCACCCACAATCTCGATTTGCCGACACCCGCGCCGTCGCCGCCGACCTGGATGCTGACGGAAGCGCAATGCAAGGAGGTCGTGCAGAAGAAGGGCCTGAACAGCTGCCGCGACCTCGAATATAACTGGCTCGGCACTGACGATCAGGGCCGCGACGTGGTCGCGCGCCTGATCTATGGTTTCCGCATCTCGGTGCTGTTCGGCCTCACGCTGACGATCTTTTCGTCCATCATCGGCGTCGCCGCGGGCGGCCTGCAGGGTTATTTCGGTGGCTGGACCGACCTCATCTTCCAGCGCGTGATCGAGATCTGGAATTCGATACCCGAATTGTATCTGCTCCTGATCATCTCCGCCGTGCTGCCGCCGGGCTTCTTCATCCTGCTCGGCATTCTCCTGTTGTTTTCGTGGGTGTCGCTGGTCGGGCTGGTGCGCGCGGAATTCCTGCGCGGCCGCAACTTCGAATATATTCAGGCGGCGCGCGCGCTTGGTGTCTCCAACGCGGTCATCATGTTCCGCCACTTGCTGCCGAACGCCATGGTGGCGACCATGACGTTCCTGCCGTTCATCGTGTCGTCCTCGGTGATGACGCTGACCGCGCTGGATTTCCTGGGCTTCGGCCTGCCGCCGGGCTCGCCGTCGCTCGGCGAAATGCTGTCGCAGGCCAAGGCCAATGTGCAGGCGCCGTGGCTAGGTTTCACCGGCTTCTTCTCGGTCGCGATCATGCTGTCGCTCTTGATCTTCATCGGCGAAGCGGTGCGCGACGCCTTCGACCCGCGCAAGACGTTCAGGTAGGCCCGCGATGGACGCCATCAACCAGCCCCTGCTCAGCGTTCACGACCTCTCGGTGGCCTTCCACCAGCCGAGCGGCGCGACGATCGCGGTCGACCGTGTCTCGTTCGAGATCAAGCGCGGCGAGTGCGTCGCGCTGGTCGGCGAGTCCGGTTCCGGAAAGTCGGTCAGCGCGCTGTCGATCCTGAAGCTGCTGCCCTATCCGTCCGCGTCACATCCGTCCGGCAGCATCCAGTTCAAGGGACGCGAGCTCTTGACCCTGTCGGAACGCGAGATCCGCAATCTCCGCGGCAACGACATCTCGATCATCTTCCAGGAGCCGATGACCTCGCTCAATCCGCTGCACACGATCGAGGCACAGATCGGCGAGATTTTGCGGCTGCATCAGCCCATCGGCGGCGCGGCGGTGCGGGCACGGACGCTCGAACTGTTGAGGCAGGTCGGCATTCCCGAACCCGAGACGCGGCTTGGCAGCTATCCTCATCAATTGTCCGGCGGCCAGCGGCAGCGGGTGATGATCGCGATGGCGCTCGCCAACGAGCCGGACCTGTTGATTGCCGACGAGCCGACCACGGCGCTCGATGTCACCGTGCAGGCGCAGATTCTGGCGCTGCTGGCGGACATCCGCGCGCGGCTCGGCATGAGCCTTCTGTTCATCACCCATGATCTCGGCATCGTGCGCCGTATCGCCGACACGGTCTGCGTCATGAACAGCGGCAAGATCGTCGAGCAGGGGCCGGTGGAAGAGGTCTTCACCGCGCCGAAACATCCCTACACCCGCGCTTTGCTGGCGGCCGAGCCGAAGCCCGACCCGGCGCCGCCGCGGCCGGAATCGCCGGTGGTGATCTCGACCGATGATCTGAAGGTGTGGTTTCCGATCAAGCGCGGACTGATGCGCTCGACGGTCGGCCACATCAAGGCGGTCGACGGTGTCAGCCTTGCGGTCCGCAAGGGCGAGACGCTGGGCGTGGTCGGCGAATCCGGCTCCGGCAAGACCACGCTTGGTCTCGCGCTGCTCAGGTTGATCTCCTCCGACGGGCCGATCGTGTTTCTGGGCAAGAACATCCAGGGCCTGCAGTTCAAGGCGATGCGGCCGTTCCGCCGCGACATGCAGATCGTTTTTCAGGATCCGTTCGGCGCCCTGAGCCCGCGCATGTCGGTCGGCGACATCGTCGCCGAAGGGCTGACCGTGCACCAGAGCGCGCTGTCGCAGGAGGCGCGCGAGGAGAAGGTGATCAAGGCGCTGACCGATGTCGGGATGGATCCGCAGACACGCTTCCGCTATCCGCATGAGTTCTCGGGCGGCCAGCGCCAGCGCATCTCGATCGCGCGCGCGGTGGTGCTGGAGCCGAATTTCGTGGTGCTGGACGAACCGACCAGCGCGCTCGACATGCTGTTCCAGGCGCAGATGGTCGACCTGTTGCGCGAATTGCAGCGCAAGCGCGACCTGACCTACATGTTCATCTCGCACGATCTGCGCGTGGTCGCCTCGCTCGCCAGCCATCTGATCGTGATGCGCCAGGGCAAGGTGGTGGAGGAAGGCCCGGCCGCCGATCTGTTCAAGGCGCCGAAGAGCGACTACACCCGCGCGCTGTTCGCCGCCGCGTTCCG
>Ga0137412_10002073_pt2 | contig 10806 bp, 8 predicted proteins | sample CZODoug2_1_16fun_FD_122160 | JGI IMG/M metagenome (GOLD analysis project Ga0137412, IMG submission 122160) | Vadose zone soil fungal communities from Angelo Coast Range Reserve, California, USA - CZODoug2_1_16fungal (Hybrid Assembly) | ecosystem: Environmental > Terrestrial > Soil > Vadose zone... | reverse complement strand
GTTCAGTTGACTATTGGAGGAAGCGACATGACCCAGGTATTTCTCGTCACCGGCAGCTCCCGCGGGCTCGGCAGGGAGATCGTCGAAGCGGCGTTGGCGGCGGGACACCACGTGATGGCGACCGCACGGAAGGCCGAGCAACTCGCCGACCTCGTCGACACGTACGGCGACCAGGTGCGCGCCGTCGCGCTCGACGTCACCGATCCCCTAGCTGCCGCCGCCGCGGTCCGCACCGCGGTCGACGCGTTCGGCCGGCTCGACGTCGTGGTCAACAACGCCGGATACGCCGACCTCGCCGCTATCGAGGACACCAGCCTCGAGGACTTCCGCGCGCAGATCGAGACCAACCTCTTCGGCGTCGTCACCGTCACCAAGGCGGCGCTGCCACAGCTGCGCGCACAAGGCTTCGGCCACATCATCCAGGTCTCGTCGGTGGGTGGACGCATGGCCAGCGTCGGCCTCGGCGCCTACCAGTCGGCCAAGTGGGCGGTCGGCGGCTTCTCCAGCGTGCTCAGCCAGGAAGTCGCGCCGCTCGGGATCAAGGTGACCGTCCTCGAACCCGGTGGCATGCGGACGGATTGGGCCGGCAGTTCGATGACGATCCCGGCAGTCAGCGCGCCGTACGAGCCGACCGTCGGCGAACGCGCCAGGATGATCCGGGCCGGCCTCACCACCGAGGCGGGCGACCCGGCCAAGGTGGCCCGAGTCGTCCTCGACGTCGCCGCGATGGCGGAGCCGCCGCTGCGGCTGCTGCTCGGCAGCGACGCCTTCCGCTACGGCACCGCGGCGGGACGAGCACTCGCCGAATCAGACCAGTCATGGCGCGAGCTCAGCATCTCCACCGACCACGACGAAGCCACCGAGGCGCAGTTGGACCCTCTCGGCCAGAGCGCATCGTGACCACGTCGATCACCGTCGGCACCATCAGGATCACCGCGCTCAACGACGGGGTGAGTCGCCTACCGCCGATGATGTACCCGGGACTGGACTTCGGCGGCCACCCCGACCTCCTCGAGAACGACGGGCTATACGACATTCCGGCCGGCTGCTTCCTGATCCAGGGCGATGCCTTCACGATTCTCGTCGACGCAGGAATCGGGCCGGCCAACATCCCGTTTCCCGCGGATCTCGCTGCCGCGGCAAGTCTCACTCCCCCACCGGAATTCATCGCCGAGGGCGGCAGGCTGCCGGACGAGCTGGCCGCGGCGGGCGTCGCGCCCGACGATGTCACCACCGTCTTCCTCACCCACCTCCACGGTGACCACGTCGGCTGGGTCGCCCCGGGTGGCACGCTGTTCTTCCCGAATGCGGAGGTGGTGTACGGCGCCGCGGACTGGGATGCGCTGATCGCTCCAGCTTCTGCCGACGATCCGGGCCGCATCGGGATGGAGGCCGCCAAGGCTGCCGGAGTGCTGCGTGGCATCGACGCGCCCACCGTCGAGATCGCTCCCGGCGTCACCGCGCTCCACACGCCAGGGCACACCCCGGGTCACTACGCAGTCCGGGTCGCCTCCGGCGGCGAGGAGGTGCATCTCCTCGGCGACGCCGTGCATCATGCGTTGCAGCTGACCGACACCGGCATCTCGTTCCTGACGGACGTCGACGTCGAGCACGCGCTGCAGACCCGCGAGGAACTGTTCGCTCGGGTCGCCGGCACCGACGTCGCCATCGGCATGGCCCACCGTCCGGGCTTGGACTTTCAGCGGATCACCGAGGGCGGCGGCCGCAGGTGGACCGACGCCTGACGGAAACACGTGCGTGCGCTTCACGCTCCTGGCAGGTCTGTTAGACAGGTCGGGTGAGCACACTTGCCGACCAGACCCGTTGGATGGATGCGACCGACCAGGCGGCTCTGGTCGCGTCGGGTGAGGTGTCGCCCGGCGAGCTGCTGGACGCGGCGATCGAGCGCATCGAACGCTACGACCCGGCCATCAATGCGGTCGTGATCCGCTGGTTCGATCACGCCCGTGAGACCGCCGCGAGCGCAGACCTTCCGAACGGCCCGTTCCGCGGCGTGCCGTTCCTGATCAAGGACCTGTACGCGTCGTACGCGGGACAGCGGATCAGCAACGGCAACGTCGCGTTCAAGGAAGCAGGGTTCATCGCCGACGCCGACACGACCCTCGTCAGCCGTCATCGCGCGGCCGGGCTGGTGATCGCCGGGCGCACCAACAGTCCCGAGCTCGGCAGCGTCCCGACCACCGAGCCGATCGCGTGGGGCGCGACCCACAACCCGTGGGACACGACGCGCTCCCCCGGTGGATCGAGCGGTGGTGCGGCAGCCGCGGTCGCGTCGGGGATGGTGCCGTTCGCCCACGCCAGTGACGGCGGTGGATCGATTCGCATCCCCGCGTCGTGCTGCGGCCTGGTCGGGCTCAAGCCGAGCCAGGGCCGCATCACCGTCGGTCCGGTGCGCGACGAGACCGGGCTAGGGGTCGAGCATTGCGTCAGCCGCACGGTTCGTGATTCGGCCGCGTTGCTCGACGCGACGCGTGGGCCCGGCATCGGCGACACGGTGATCGCGCCGCCGCCCGCACGCCCGTACGTCGACGAGCTCGGCGCCGACCCGGGCCGGCTGCGCATCGGCATCCTCGATCACCACCCGCAGGACGGGCCGGTCGACGCCGAGGTCGTGGATGCGACGCGCGCCGTCGGCCGGCTTCTCGAATCGTTGGGCCACCACGTCGAGCCGGCTTGGCCGAAGGCGTTGGAGGACAAGGCCTTCAGCGCGAAGTTCATGGCGCTATGGAGCACCAACATGGGGCTGGCATTGCGCCGCTTCGAGGATCAGCTGGGCCGCCCGTTGGTGGATCGCGAGTTCGAACCGATGAACCGGATCCAGGCCGACTTCGCCCGCAGTTTCACCTCCGTCGACTACGCGCTCGCCCTGTCGGAGGTCAGCCAGTACCGACGGGCGCTGCAGTCGTGGTGGCACGACGGCTGGGATCTCCTGCTCACGCCGACGGTCGCCGAGCTACCCCTCAAGCTCGGCACCATCGTCAACGACCCCACCAACCCGATGGCGGCGATGGCGCGAGCGGGCCAGTTCGTGGCGTTCACTCCCCCGTTCAACACCAGCGGCCAGCCGGCCATCAGCCTGCCGCTGGAGTGGACGGCCGAGGGCTTTCCGGTCGGTGTGCAGCTCGTCGCCGCCTACGGCCGCGAAGACGTCCTGATTCGCATCGCCAGCCAGCTCGAGCGGGCGAACCCCTGGGCACACCGCACGCCCGAGATCTGATCGTCACCCCCTGTCCCCATCGATCGGCGTTGCGGAAAGCGTCAGACTCGAACCTGCCAGGATCTCGAACTCCACCGGCACCAAGGTGGTGGCCTCGCCAAGTGGTTCACCGCTGCCGGTGTTGCGGGCGAAGTGCGGGAACGAGCCGCCGCAGACCTGCACGCGCAATCGATGCCCCGGCCCGAATTGGTATGCGGTGGGCCATATTCCGACGTTCACCTCACGGACACCGTCCTCATCGGGACCGGGCAGCCCGTCCAACCGCTGGATTCCGTCGCACACGTTGACCGAGACGCCGTTCTCGTCGACGTCGCACAGCCGGACGAACACGTCGCCGAAGGGGACGCTGGTGCGGACCTTGATCGTGGCGGAGACCGGGCCGATCACCTCGAAGGGCGCGGCCAGCGGCTCGCTCGTGTAAACCAGTACGTCGGGGCGAGCTTCGCGGCCGGTCTGCTCCTTTCGGCCCGACAGGTTCGCATCCAGCATCGACCCCCCGAAGTCCGGTGTCGGATCGGTCGGGTCCCACCGGAATCGCCGTGGCGCGCCTGCACTTTCGGCCTCGCCGCCGAAGTCTCCGCTCGGCTGCAGATGCCACGTCGCAGGCGCGGTGCCCACGGGTGGATAGGACTCGTAGGTGCGCCATTCGTCGGCGCCCTGCACGTACAGACGCACGCGGTCGCTCGGCAGCGCCCGCGGATCGTCCTTCGCGACCGCCGTGAACCATTCGACGGCGTTGACGGCCGCCGCACTGCCCGATTCCATCGAGATGTGCGTCCACGGTCCGACCGTCAGGAATGGCTCACGCCCGGCACTGACCAACGCCGCGAAGTCCTCGAGTTGACGGGGCAGCATGAAGTCGTGCCACCCGGCATGCATGTGCACCGGCGCGATGATGTCGGCGATGCGGTCGCTGAACTCGCGGTCGGTCCAGTACGGGCCGGTGAGATCGACGCTCTCGCTCAGCCAGTCCTGGTAGTAGGGGATGCGTTTGCCTGCACCCTTCAGGTCGGCGTCCTTGAGAGGAATGCTCCGCATGGCGTTTTGGGCGCGTTTGTCGCCGATGATCTCGATGAAATCGGCAAGGACGGAGCTGCGTTCGAGCAGGGTCATCCTCCTGATCCACTGGATCGCCAGTGCGGTGAAGAAGGCGCCACCAGGAAAGAACGCATCGGTCAGCGACGACCCGGTGATCATCGGCATCGCGCCCGCGATGCGGTCTCCCGCGCCGGGCAGAATTGCCAGTTGGGTCATGCCGACGTAGCTGGGCCCGAAGGTGAAGAGCTTGCCGTTGTACCAGGGCTGGTTCTCGATCCAGTCGAGGGTCGCGAGCCCGTCCTTCTCTTCGTTGATGAACGGCTCCCATTTCCCGCCCGATCCGCCGTGCGTGCCGCGGACGGATTGAATGAGTACGTTGAATCCGCGCTCGGCGAATGGGACTCCGGTGGTGCGGCTGACCATCCCGACCCGGCCGTAGGGGGTCCGGGACATGACCGTCCCGACCACCTCAATGCCGACCGGCTCGTACAGATCGGCAACGAGTTCGACACCGTCGGGCATCGGCACACGAATGTTCTTGGTGACGTTGACCTTCCGAGTCAGCGGACGCGGGAGCTTCAGGACGCGTTCGAAGATGGCGCCCTGCAACGGATTGCCGATCGTGTTCGCCAGATAGGTCACACGACTCCTTGTCATCGGGTGATGGTGATGCGCTTCTGGCTGATGTCGTCGAGCCAGTACGCCTTGTCGTCGTCGACGACGAGCAGTTCCTCGAACTTCGCCCCGAAACCGTCGGCGCGCACGTGCGGCTCGACCGCCCAGATTCCCGTCTTGGGACCACGGTGCTTCGGCCCGAGCACCTCGGGGAAGACGAGGCGCCGGACCTGGTTGCCGAGGAAGCCAAGCCCGTGCCAACTCAAGACGTAGCCGACCGCCTTCTCGGGCAGGAACCACGGGACCCGATCGTTGATGCGGCCGTGGTGGTAGACGCGGTGGCCGAGAACGTTTTCCGGGTAACCCGCCGCCGCGTTGCCATATCCGGCCGCGCGGATCTCGTCGTCGACCCACTCGAACACATCGGTTGCCAGGCCCGGGTTGGCGAAGTGCTTGGGGATCTCGGCGCGCAGCGTGGCCAGGAAGTCTTGCGCCCTCTCGACCTCCGGGTTGGGTCCGACGGGCACGGTGTAGGCGATGTCGCCGGTATACCCGTCCACGATCGGGGCGCAGTCGAGGATGACGACATCGTCGTCTCGCAGCACCGCACCAGACCCCTTGGTGACCGGCCCCCACTGCCCGTCCGGTGCCTGCGATCGCTCGTGGAACACGGCAATCGGCTTGTGCAACATCGTCTTTACGCCGTGGTCGTACAACCACTCGATCATCCACTTGCCGGTTTGCGCCTCGCTCCATCCAGGCCTCATCTCGGCCGCGACGGATTGGGCACATCGAAAGCCGAGTTGTTGCGCGTGCCGAAAACCCTCGACCTCTTCGGGTTTCAGCAGTCGCGCCGAGGCGGTCCGGCGCCCCGACAGCCAATTCGTGATGGGATCCGCGTCTTTGGGCAGCTTCTCGGTGGTTTGGGGCACGAAACGATCTCCTCGGTCGGATTCCGAAGTTCGGACATTTGTCCAGAGTCTGTCATTTCTTCGGACATTTGTCCAGAGTTCGCGCTAGGATCTTGACGTGTCGACACGTCCATCCACCCACCGCGCCGCCGGCGAGGCGCGACGCACCGCCCTCCTGGAAGCTGCCGTCGAGGTGATCGCCACGAGAGGCGTCCGCGGTGCTACGCATAGAGCCATTGCCGAGAAGGCGAAGGTGCCGTTGTCGACGACCAGCTACTTCTTCGGGTCGATCGACGAACTCATCGCCGAGGCGATGCGGATGTCGGCGACACGGCTGATCGCGTCACTCGATCAGGCCCGGCTCGAGATCGCCGCCGAGGGCTTGAGTCCCGCGGAGATGATCGACCGGTACGTGGACCTGCTGATCGACGTGCCCGCGACGTTTCGTGCCGCGGAGTTCGAGATCTACGTGCAGTGCGGACACATGCCCGAGCTGCAAGCGATCGCCCACGACTTGATCGCAGGCTTCGAGCAAGCAGCCCACGACCTGCTACGCGACGTGGGTGCGCCGAAACCCGACGTTGGCGCCCGCTCGGTCGTCGCACTCGCTGACGGCTTTGCCCTGCAACGGTTTGCATGGCCTCGCGGCGACGACGACCGACACCACCTCGCAGCAGGTCTCCGTGCACTCCTCACCGTCTTCGTGCCTGCTGCCGCGACCGCCGAATGATCCGGCGACTCCAAAGGACGCGTCGATGAATGCGATGACAGTCGAGGCGCTGTGGCGGTTCCCGGTCAAGTCCATGGCCGGTGAGATGGTCGCCACCGCCGCCGTCACCGAACTGGGAATCGTCGGTGACCGCGGCTATGCCCTGATCGACAAGGAGACTGGCAAGCTCGTCAGCGCGAAGAATCCGAAACGGTGGCCAGACATCATGTCTTGCCGCGCAACCTATCTTGGCGAGCCGCGGATCGGCGAACAGTCCCCAGCCGTGCGCATCGACCTCGCCGACGGCACGACGACCAGCAGCGACGAACCCGATGCCGACACCGTGATATCGACGTACTTCGACCGAGATGTCGCGTTGAGCCGTCCGCGGAATACCGACTATGCGATCGAGGAGTACGTACCGGATCTGGCGAATGTGCGCCCCGACGGTCATCGCAACGACCTGACCCAGATCAAGACCGGTGCCGCATTGTTTCGAGAACTTGGCATGTCCCCCTTGGTCGCCGACGGGACGTTCTTCGACCTGATGCCATTGGCCATCCTGACCACGGCGACGCTCACTCATCTGGCCGAACTGGTGCCGGGCAGCCGATTCGATCAGCGTCGCTTCCGGATGAACGTGATCGTCGCGACCCATGAGTCAGGATTCGTGGAGAACGACTGGATCGGGAAATCGGTCACCGTTGGCGACCGGGTGCAGTTGCACGTTGCCCTCCCATGTCCGCGCTGCGTGATGACGAACCTTGCCCAGGACGACCTGCCGCGCGACGCCAACATCCTGAAGGCGGCCGCAATCCACAACCGGCAAGACATCGCCGGGCAAGGCCTGTACCCGTGCGTTGGGGTGTATGCGGTCGTCGGTTCTCCTGGGACGATCGGCGTCGGCGACATGGTGGCCGTCGCATGACTTCTATTGACTCCGCGCTCACGGCGGGCGCTACTCGCACATTCACACCGTGGCCGCAGCGTCGATTTCGCCCAGGTGTGACGGCTCGCTGGTTATCGTGAGCCGGTGGAGGGGACGCCATTTGGCCGCTACCAGCTGATCGAGTTGCTGGGCCGCGGCGGGATGGGTGAGGTGTGGCGCGCCCACGACACCGAGATCGATCGGGTGGTGGCGTTGAAGGTGCTGCTGCCCCGCTACGCCGAGGACCCGGAGTTCGAGACACGGTTTCGCCGCGAGGCGCGTGCGGCCGCACGCCTGGACGATCCGCACGTCGTGCCGATCTACGACGTCGGGGAGATCGACGGCCGGCTGTACGTCACGATGCGGCTGATCGACGGCGTGGATCTGCAGACCCTGTTGGACGCCGGGCCGTTGGACGCACAGCGCGCGGTGCACGTCATCGAGCAGATCGCCTCGGCGCTGCACAGCGCGCATCAGGCCGGGCTGGTGCACCGCGACGTGAAACCGTCCAATATTCTGTTGGCGCAGAACGACTTCGCGTATCTGATCGACTTCGGCATCGCCCGCTCCACCGGTGATTCCGCGTTGACGTCGGCCAACACGACCATCGGCACGTGGGCCTACATGGCTCCGGAACGGTTCAATACCAGGGAGATTCAGCCCAGCTCGGACATCTACGCGTTGGCGTGCGTGCTCTATCAATGCCTCACCGGCGAACTACCCTTCCCTGGCGATACCCTCGAGCAGGTCGCGGTCAGCCACATGGTCATGCCGCCACCCAAACCCTCCAAGGACCGCGACACCATTCCGACGGCGATGGACCAGGTGATCGCCACCGGACTGGCGAAAGCCCCCGCCGACCGCTACCAGAGCACCGTGCAGATGGCCGCCGCGGCGCGACACGCCATCACGGAGCCGACGAGCATCCCCGCCGACCCGGCATTCGCCCAGCCGTGGCTGTCCAGCGGCGAGTCACCGACGGTGCCAGCGCACCCCAGCGGATCCTCGCCCCCGCCCGCCGGAAATCGTCGCCGTCTCCTGATCGGCGCCGTGCTTGGCGTCGCGGTGCTGATCGCAGGTGGTGTCTTCGCCGGCGTGAAGCTCTCACAGAAGAGCGAGCCGGCGGCCCCCACCGCATCCCCGGGCCCAACGTCGGTGGCGCCCACCGCGACACCCAACACGGGCCCCTTCACCGGCATCTACCGAGCCAATTACGGACCGATCACCGGGCTCAACGACGAGCCGGGTCCGGACACCGCGAAGCCGACGGACACGTATGCCGTTCGCTCGGCGTGCCGCCCGACGGGGTGCGTGGCGAACGCATCACGCCTGAGCGGGACGACCGCGTTCCCTGCGCCGATGGTGTTCGACGAGATCGGCGACCGGTGGTTCGTGGTCGGTCTTTCCTCGGTTCCATGCAAGACCGATCCCGCCACCGAATCCTGGGAGGTGCTCACACTGCAACCGCGTCCCGACGGCACCCTCGCAGGTGAATTCACGGCGACCACGAGCAACGACTGCCTGGCCAAACGCACCGTGACGTTCACTCGGACCGGCGACGTCGACATCGAGACGCTGCCCGACCCGGCCGCCGTACCGCCGCGGGTGGTGTCGCCTGCCGAAGCGCTACGCGGCCAGTACCAGCAGTCGCGAACCTTCCCGTCGGTCGGCCAAACGCAGCAGACCGTCTACCGCGTCGACACCAACTGCCTGCGCACCGGCGATCGGTGCATCAGCTTCTTCCAGGGCCAAGCAGGTGAGGCGGAACCGCTGACCTTCGGCGACGGCAACTGGAACCTGTTCACCGAGAGCGACAATGCGTGTCGCGGCAGCCAGATGCACGTCACGAAGTCCGGACGGTACCCACTGCCCCAACCACTGCAGAATCCGATCACGCTACTCACCGGCACCGGCCAACAGGATCAGACGGCACCATGCGCGGGCAACATCGCGTTCGACGAAACATTCACGCGCATCGGCGATTAACGACCGAGCACGGCGATTGGCCGTTATCGTGAGCCGGTGGAGGGCACCTCGTTCGGCCGCTACCAGCTGATAGAACTGCTGGGTCGCGGCGGCATGGGCGAGGTGTGGCGCGCCCACGACACCCAGATCGACCGCGTGGTGGCATTGAAGATGCTGCTGCCGCACTACGCCCAAGACCCCGAGTTCGACAGGCGCTTTCGCCGCGAAGCGCGCGCTGCGGCACGCCTCGACGACCCCCACATCGTGCCGATCTACGACGTCGGCGAGATCGACGGCAGGCTCTACGTCACGATGCGGCTGATCGCAGGCCAGGACCTGCAGACCGTGCTCAACGACGGCCCCATGCCACCCGAACGCGCGGTGCACGTCATCGAGCAGATCGCCTCGGCGTTGCACAGCGCCCACCGGACCGGGCTGGTACACCGGGACGTCAAACCGTCCAACATTCTGTTGGCCGACAACGACTTCGCGTACCTGATCGACTTCGGCATCGCCCGCGCCACCGGCGACACCGCGTTGACGTCGGCCAACACCACCATCGGTACCTGGGCCTACATGGCGCCCGAGCGTTTCCAGGCCGGCGAGATACAGCCAAGCTCGGATGTCTACGCGCTGGCATGCGTGCTGTTTCAGTGTCTGACCGGTCAGGTGCCGTTCCCCGGCGACACCCTCGAGCAAGTCGCGGTGGGGCACATGGTCACTCCGCCGCCAAGACCGTCGCAGGACCACGACACGGTTCCCGTGGCCATGGATCAGGTGATCGCCACCGGCCTCGCCAAACAGCCCGGCGACCGCTACGCCAGCACCATCGACCTGGCGGCCGCTGCGCAGCAGGCAATCGCCTCCCCTGCCAACGAGATCCACGCGGTGCCACCGCCATCGATCGATCCCGATCCCGCCCACACTCAACCCTGGCGATCCAGCAGCGAAGCGCCGACCACGCCAGCTCACATGGGTGAACTCCCGCCGCCACCACCGAGTCGGTCGGGACGGCGTCGGGGCATCCTGATCGGCGCGCTGGTCGCCGTCGTCCTGCTGATCGCCGGTGGCGTCTTCGCAGCGGTAAAACTCACGCAGCCAGCCGATCCGACCTCGACCGAGCGGCCGTCCACCACCGCCAACGCCGCTTCAGGCACCGCTGCCCCGCCACCCAACACGGGTCCCTTCACCGGTGTCTACCGCGCCGACTTCGGTCGAGCGACAGGACTGGACGGCGCACCGAGAACCGGCACGGCGCCGTCGACGGGCACGTACGGCGTGCGCTCGGTGTGCGTCTCGGGCCGGTGCGTGGCGACCGCATCGCTATTCAAGGGCGACGCCGCGTTCGCGTCGACGATGGTGTTCGACGAGGTCGGCGACCATTGGCTGTCCGTCGTCGTTG
>Ga0137412_10004785_pt1 | contig 10810 bp, 9 predicted proteins | sample CZODoug2_1_16fun_FD_122160 | JGI IMG/M metagenome (GOLD analysis project Ga0137412, IMG submission 122160) | Vadose zone soil fungal communities from Angelo Coast Range Reserve, California, USA - CZODoug2_1_16fungal (Hybrid Assembly) | ecosystem: Environmental > Terrestrial > Soil > Vadose zone... | reverse complement strand
GCGAAGCGGCCAAGCGGTTGACCCATGTCGGTGATGAGCGCCACACATTTCTTCCCCATGCGTTTGGCGGTGTCCACCATCACTTCGGCCAGCGCGACGGAATCTTCTTCCTTGCGCATGAAGGCACCAGAGCCGGTTTTTACATCCAGGACCAGCGCGTCAATCCCTTCAGCCAGCTTCTTGCTCATGATGGAGGCGCAGATGAGTCCGATGTTCTCAACGGTGGAAGTCGCATCCCGAAGGGCGTAGATTTTTTTGTCCGCCGGCGCGATTTCTGCGGTCTGGCCGATCAACGCCATGCCGCATTCGCGAAGAACACGCTTGAAATCGGCGAGAGTGAGCGAGGTGTTGAACCCGGGAATGGCTTCGAGCTTGTCCAGCGTGCCGCCCGTGTGGCCAAGGCCGCGGCCGCTGATCATCGGCACAGCGAGGCCTCCGGCAGCGACGATGGGTGCAAGAATGAGAGAAGTCTTGTCGCCGACACCGCCGGTCGAATGCTTGTCCACTTTTTTAACGGGGAGATAGGAGTGATCGACGACTTCGCCCGAATGCAGCATCGCTTCCGTAAGCGCGGTGAGCTCGGCGCGGGAAAGACCGCGAATCCAGGCGGCCATCAGCCAGGCGGCCATCTGGTAATCGGGAATTTCGTCGCGGGTATACCCGGAAATCAGGTAGTCGATTTCTTCTCGGGAGTGTTCCCCGGAATCCCGCTTTTTTCGGATCAGGTCAACGGCGCGCATGCGAATGGGGGCGATTGCGAGACTAACATTGGGCTACTGGGGCGTCAACGTAACGCCCTTACCTTCAGCCACGGAATCGGTTTTGGTGCCAGGCGTCTCCTGATGATTCGTCGCTTCTAGCTTCTGGGCAAGTTGATTTAGCGACAGTGTCACAATCTGCAAACTGTGAAAAAGAATTGGACTCATGATGACGTCCCTCGATATCCAGCCGGAAACGCGGATCCGATATCGAGGCTTGTTCGTGCGTTGCGGCATGATATATTGCCGCGTTCGGCTTAATGCGAGGCACGCGGATGAGTAAGGTACCCAGGATTGCGGTGGTGGGCAGTGCGAATGTGGATCTGACGACGTTCAGCGACAGGTTTCCCCGACCGGGCGAAACGATCTTCGGACAAAAATTTGATCTGGGATTTGGCGGCAAAGGCGCGAACCAGGCCGTGGCGGCGCGTTTGTGCGGTGCTGAAGTAGTGATGGTGGCGAAGCTGGGCAACGATTTGTTCGGCGAGGCGACCGTGAAGAATTTTGCGTCGCTGGGCATTGACACGAAGCACGTGCGGATTGTGGATGGCGTGTCGAGCGGAGTGGCGCCGATTTTCGTGGAGCCGAACGGGCAAAACCGCATCCTGGTGGTGAAGGGCGCAAACGACACGTTGAAACCCGCCGATGTGGATGCGGCTGCTGAGGCGCTGCGAAGCGTGGACACGATTGTGCTGCAGTTTGAGATTCCGATGGAGACAATCGCGTACACGGTGCAGTTTGCGCGGAAGAACAAGATTCGGTGCATCGTGAATCCCGCGCCGGCACAGCCTGTGGATGCGAAGCAATTGGGCGACGCGGATTATTTCATTCCGAATGAAACCGAGGCGGAAGTGATTACAGGCATCGCGGTGCATTCGATTGAGGAAGCGAAAAAATGCGCCGGGGCTCTGCTGCAGCAGGGATTCCGCAAGGTGATTATCACGTTGGGTAGCCGGGGAGCGCTGCTGGCTTCGCCGGAGGGCAGCGAATTGATCGCGCCGTTTACGGTGGCGCCGACGGATACCACCGGGGCGGGCGACGCGTTTATCGGAAGCTTTGCGGTGTTTCTGGGCGCGGGGCTGCCGGAAAAGGACGCGGTGACGCGGGCGAATTTGTATGCGGCGATGTCGACGACGCGGGTGGGGACGCAGAAGTCGTTTCCGACGGGCGCCGAGTTTGCGGCGGAGTGGAGCAAGCGCGGGGGAAAGGCGTAGAGCCGTTACGCAAAATCAGTAGGCTGACGCAACAGAAGTTCAAAGGAGCGTAAATGTTTGTTTTGCACAGTTATGCGTGGGCGGTGGTTTTCTGCATCATCACGATGTTCTGCTGGGGGTCGTGGGCGAATACGCAGAAGCTGGCGAAAAAGGGATGGCGCTTCGAACTCTTTTATTGGGATTACACGATTGGCGTTCTGCTGCTGACGCTTGTGTTGGGGCTGACGCTGGGGAGCAATGGCACCGGCGGGCGAGGGTTTCTTGCGGATTTGGCGCAGGCTTCGCACGCTAGCATTCATTCGGCGCTGATTGGCGGCGCGATCTTTAACCTGGCAAATATTCTGCTGGTGGCGGCGATTGATATCGCGGGAATGTCGGTGGCGTTTCCGGTGGGCATCGGGTTGGCGCTGGTGCTTGGCGTGTTCGTGAATTACCTGGAGCACCCGGCGGGCAACGCGATATTGCTGTTTGGCGGCGTCCTGTTGGTGGTGCTGGCGATTATTCTGGATGCAGTGGCTTACCGGAAATTGCCGGGAGGGTCGGCAGGCGTTAGCACAAAGGGGCTGGTTCTTTCGCTGGCTTGCGGCGTGACGATGGGATTCTTTTACCGGTTCGTGGCGGCGGCAATGTATCCGGACTTTGCGGCGCCACAGCCGGGGAAGCTTGGTCCTTACGCGGCAGTTTTCGTTTTTGCGATCGGCATATTCCTGAGTAATTTTATTTTGGGCACGTTCATCATGAAGAAGCCGTTTGTCGGCGCGCCAGTCTCGTTCGGGGATTACTTCAAGGGCGGATTGGGCACGCACCTGACGGGAATTCTGGGCGGGATTATCTGGGGCGTTGGAATGTCGTTCAACATTATCGCGGCGGGGCGGGCGACGTTTTCGATTTCTTATGGACTGGGACAGGGAGCGACGATGGTGGCGGCGTTCTGGGGCGTGTTTATCTGGAAGGAATTCCGCGATGCGCCGAAAGGAACGAATGGTTATATTGCGGCGATGTTTGCGTGCTTTTTGATTGGGTTGGCGCTGATTATTGTGGCAAGGACTTCGTAGAAGAGGAAATAAAGAAGCAATGAAGCAACGAAGCAAAGAAATTAGGAGAAAGTGGGTTGCATGATGTTTCGAGTGAAACGGCGATATTTGGCGCTATTGATTTTTGGGGTGTTTGCTTCGCTGGCGATGGCTGGGCCGCGAAAGGTGATTATTGATACCGATCCGGGGACAGATGATGCGATGGCGATCATGTTGGCGCTGAATTCGCCGGAGTTCGACGTGCGGGCGCTCACGGTGGTCCCGGGGAACGTGACAGCTGCGCAAGGATTGGAAAATGCGCTGCGGATGGTGTCCCTGGCGAACCGCTGCGACATTGTGGTGGCGGGCGGGGCGCAGCATCCGTTGTTCCAGAAACTGATTACGGCGGAGTTCTGGCACGGGCAGAACGGGCTGGCGAACGTGGAACTCCCGCCGAGCAAGTGTAAGAAAGATCCGCGCTGGGCGCCGGACCTGATCATTGAGATGGTGCACGCCAATCCCCACGAAATCACGCTCGTCCCGATCGGTCCGTTGACCAATATCGCGCTGGCGATCGAAAAAGATCCCTCGATCGTGCCGCTGGTAAAAGAAGTGGTAATCATGGGTGGCTCGATCACCGGCGGAAACGTGAACGCCGCGGCGGAGGCGAACATCGCCAACGATCCCGAAGCGGCGCAGATCGTGTTCCAGGCGGGCTGGCCGCTGACCATGGTGGGCCTCGATGTTGGCGATAAAACGCTCCTTACCCGTAAGCACATTGAAGCCCTGAAAAAAAATCCCGGGCCGGTGAGCGATTTCATTTACAAGGTGGCGGACTTCCTGATCGGGCTCAGTGAAAAGTTCGGCGAAACCGGCACGCCGATGTACGACCCTTTGGCGGTGGGTGTGGCGATTGACAGCGCGCTGGTGAAGGCTCCCGCGATGCATGTGGACGTCGAGACTCGCGGCGAATTCACGCGCGGCGAGACAGTGGCGAACCGGCGCGGCGCCAACGAGCGCAACGTTTTGCATCATTTCCCGGATGGCGACCGCTACGTCATCGAAGGCATCGACAAAGTTGAACCCAACGCGAAAGTCTGCACCGAGGTGAATGCCGAAAAGTTTCTTCAGATGTTTGTAAGCCGCATTCAGGGGAAGTAGGGGGGCGCGAGGAGGTTTTCTCTGATTTTCGATCCCAACAGAACCAGTAAGTTCAATTCGCCGGGTTCCAAAAGCTTGAAGCGCCGAAAGTTTCTTGGCTTGCTTGGGCAAGCCGCCGCTGTTTCGCAGTTCACACCTTATGCTTTTCTTCCGGCCGTCCTGGAAAATCCCGGACGCGCCCGTTCGATAGAGACTATGCACTGGCCAAAAGATATTGGGAGTCCGGTACTGGATAGTTTGCGGTATGCGATCGAGAGTTCGCGCGACGTGCGCACGAACTACGAAAAGATCGTGGAAGTGGCGTCGTGGATGGCGTATGAAGAGCTGCCCATGCCGGAGTATGCGCTGCCGTTCGGCTTGAGCCAGGGCGATCCTGACGTGGCGGTTGATTTCGTAATGGTGGCCGATTCGATTGATACCGCGTTCACGGATTTTGCGAGACACGAAAAATTCCAGGTGGATTTCGGCGGGCAGCACTGGTCGGACTCCGAGGCGGAGTTTGCGTGCATCAAGCGGGCGCTGGACAACGGCGTGCCGTTCCTTGACGGCAAGTATCTGGCCAAGATTACGCGGCCGGAACTGAACAAGGTATTCGAAGGCAATATCGAGATGCCGATGCTCGACGAAAAGCTGGCGGTGCTGCACGAAGTGGGCAAAGTGCTGGCGGAAAAATATGATGGGAAGTTTCACAAGTTCATTCATTCGTGCTCGCCGAAACTTTACGACAGCGGAAATGGATTGATCGACCGGCTGGTGAAAGAGTTTCCGCGTTTCAATGATGTGAGCATGTTGGACGGGCATGAAATCAAGTTTTACAAACTGCCGCAGCTGGGGATTTGGATGCTGTATTCCACGCTGCACAAGCCAGGTAAGTTCCGGCTGGATGATCCGCAGAAGATGACGGCGTTCGCGGATTATATTGTGCCGGTGGCTCTGCGGTTGATGGGGATCACCAGCTATTCGAAAGAGCTGGAGCATGCGATCAACACGTACCAGTTGATACCGCGCGATTCGCGATGGGAAATTGAGCTGCGCGCGCATTGTTTGTATGCGACGGCTTTGATGACGGATGAGATCAACAAATTGCGTCCCGCGAACCTGCAGATCATCATTCCACAGGTTGATGCGCGGCTTTGGACGCACTATCACACCACCACCTGGCCGCATCACCTGACGCAGACCATCATGTATTAAGCAGGCATGCCGATTTTTCCGTTTTCATAACCCGAAAGGAATCTTTCATGAAATTATTTGCCAGAATTTGTGCGTTTGTCTTTGTAATTCTGTGTTGCTCGTTGAACCTGGCGGCCCAGACCAAGCGGAAGGTGATTATTGACCAGGACGCGGCGGGGCCCGGCGGGACGGATATGCAGGCGATTCTGGCGCTGGTGAATTCGCCGGAGACGGACGTGCTTGGAATCACGGTGCTGACCGGCGATGCCTGGCGCGATGAAGAGGTGCAGCATACCTTGCGGCTGATGGAAATCATCGGGCGCAGGGACATTCCCGTGGTGCCGGGAGCGGCGTTTCCGCTGGTGAGCAGCAAGGAATACATCGCGAAGTGGGAGACCATTCACGGGAAGGTTGTCTACCAGGGCGCGTGGAATTTTGCGCCGGGAGGTAAAGTGCACGGACCGGCGGAAATTCCGCCGATGCCGGAGGGGAAGCCGTCGATCAAGGCGGCGAATGAAGATGCGGCGCATTTCATGGTGCGGATGGTGCGGCAGTATCCGCACGAGGTAACTATTTATGCAGCCGGGCCGATGACGGACCTCGCGCTGGCGATTGCGCTTGATCCGGAGTTCCCTTCGTTGACGAAGGAATTGATCATGATGGGCGGCAGCATCAATCCGCAGACGGACGATCCGGAGTTTTCGCTGACGCCGACGCGGGAGTTTAATTTCTGGATGGATCCCGAGGCCACGCATTCGGTGCTGCATGCAAAATGGCCGCGTGTTGTAGTGACGACGGTGGATATTTCGGTAAAGACTCATATGGAAAAAACTTTAATCGAGCAGGTGCGCAAGAGCGCGGAGCCTGCGGCGCAGTATGTGGCGAAATACGCCGAGGCCGGCTATTTGTGGGATGAGCTGGCGGCGGTGGCTTGGCTCGATCCGGGCATCATCACGAAGTGGCGAAAGCTTTATATGGATATTGACGTGGATCATGGGGCGGGTTACGGGAACACGTTGGTTTGGACGCCGGGATTGCAGCCGGGGATTGGCGAGGTGCTGGTGGAAGTGCAGGATGATTTGGACAAGCAGAAGTTTTACAAGGAGTACGTGGAGTTGCTTTCGCGGCCTACGCCTGGGGCGAAGAACGCGGCAGGCAATTAGGGAAAAGGCAGAATCCTTGCCCCGTTCAGGTGCCCCCGCCCGCCTTTGTAGGGGCGGGGCTCGCCCCGCCCTCTTGGGTCACTCTTTCCAGCAGTTCCAAACCCAGTTTCCTTCGAATGTGCCCGCTACAGGTGAAGGCGCATGTGGGCCGCGGGTGGTTCGCGGTGGTATGCTGAACAATTGGCGTTCATAGATGGCAGCGGGATGGCGGAGACGGAGTATGGATACACAAAAGCGGGCGAGGTTGGAGATTACGGATCGGCAAGGAAACCGGATTTTGAGCGAGAATTTGGCGGGGCAAACGGCGATTGCGACGTTGCAGGGAACGGCGCTGAGCGCCAATCGCGGAACTTCGCTCAATCTGGATTGGGTGGAGAGTGTGCGCGTGAATTTGAGCGCGGTGGAACGCCGCGCGGCAACGATCGTGACGCGGCGCACGGTTAAGAAGGATTGGCAGATTGCGTGGCTGCTGCGCGCGATTTCGTGCATGGACCTGACCACGTTGAGCGGTGACGACACCGATGAGCGCGTGCGCCGGTTGTGCGCGAAGGCGCGGCAACCGATTCAGCAGGAGCTTGTGGAGAAGCTGGGGATTGAGGAGTTGCAACTGCACGTTGGCGCGGTGTGCGTTTACCACCTGTTTGTGGAAACGGCGCGGCGGGCGCTGGAAGGGACGAATATTCCCGTGGCCGCGGTTTCCACGGGATTTCCGGCGGGACTTTCACCGCTTGAGGAGCGCATCGCGGAAATCCGGCGCTCCGTGGAAGCCGGCGCGCAGGAAATTGACGTGGTGATCACACGCGCGCATGTGTTTGGCGCGAAGTGGCAGCAACTGTACGACGAAATTGTGGCGTTCAAGGATGCCTGTGGGCCCGCGCACTTGAAAGTGATTCTGGGCACGGGTGATTTGCTGACGCTGCGCAATGTGGCGTGGGCCAGTCTGGTGGCGATGATGGCCGGCGCGGATTTCATCAAGACTTCGACCGGAAAAGAAACGGTGAACGCCGTATTACCCGTTGGCGTGGTGATGACCCGCGCGATTCGAGAATACGCTGAGGAAACCGGCATGGCCGTTGGCTTCAAGCCCGCCGGGGGAATTCGCACAGCGAAACAATCGCTCGAATGGCTGACGCTGATGAAGGAAGAATTGGGCAATAGTTGGCTGGACTCGCATCTTTTCCGTCTTGGAGCCAGCGGCATGCTGGCGGATATTGAGCGGCAACTGGAATTCCACGTGACCGGGCGGTATTCGGCGGAATATCGGCATCCGATTGCCTGAGTCAAGAAAAGGAAAATACTAAGAGCACAGCCACGAATGGCTGTGCCACACGAGGCGGGACACCATGGGCAAAAAAGCGAGTGCGAAGGACGCGGAACTGATCCTGAAGCTTTACGAATTGCGGCGCGAGGCGGAGCTGCGCAAGGCGCGAAACTGGTGGTTGTGGGAGTTTTCGCCGCGTAACGCAGACGATTTCCTGAAAGTAGCGAATGCCTCGGGGACGCAGGAAAACAACTGGCTGCGACAGGGCGGGAGCTACTGGGGGATGGCGGCGTCGCTTGTGCGGCAGGGATTGCTGGATGAGGAGTTGTTCCTTCGGCCGGCGTGCAGCGGCGAGATGTTTTTCATGTTTGCCAAGGTATATCCGTTCCTGCCGGAACTCCGCGAGAAACTGGGAGACCCGGAAGTGTTTCTGGATGTCGAAAAAGTGGTGACGGGGACGAAATGGGGCCGGGAGCGGCTGAAGTTTATTTTGAAGAGGATTGAAGCGACGCGGGAGAAGAAGGCGAAAGAAGCCCAGGCGTAGGACTGAACGACTGTGCCGAGAGTTGCGAGCGGGGTTACGCTGCAGCTTAGAGGGGAACACAAGAGAAATGAGCGTCGTCGAAAAATTCAGAACGATGGAATATGGCCCGGCGCCGGAGGATCCGAAAGAGTCGCTGGTGTGGCTGGATCATCACCACCGGAAGTTTGGCCATTTTATTGATGGCGCGTGGCGGACACCCGCGGAAGGAAAATATTTTGAGACGGCCGATCCCTCGGCCGGGACGCTGCTGGCGGAAGTGGCGCAGGGAAGCGCGGCGGACATTGATGCGGCGGTGAAAGCGGCGCGGAAGGCATTGCCCGGCTGGCAGAAGCTGACGCCCCATGCGCGCGCGCGGTTTTTGTATGCACTGGCGCGGCAGGTGCAAAAACATTCGCGGCGGCTGGCGGTGCTGGAAACTCTGGATAACGGGAAGCCGATTCGCGAGAGCCGGGACATTGATATTCCGCTGGTCGCACGGCATTTTTACTATCACGCGGGCTGGGCACAATTGCTGGAGCAGGAATTTCCCGGCTATTCGGCTTGTGGCGTGGTCGGGCAGATTATTCCGTGGAATTTTCCGCTGCTGATGCTGGCGTGGAAAATTGCGCCGGCACTGGCGACCGGAAATACCGTGGTGCTGAAGCCGGCGGAGTACACGCCGCTGACCGCGCTGGCGTTTGCGGAGATTTGCAACGAAGTGGGATTGCCGAAGGGCGTCGTGAATATCGTCACGGGCGACGGCAGCACCGGCGAAGCATTGGTGAAGCATCCGGACGTCGACAAGATTGCGTTCACCGGCTCAACGGAAGTGGGGCGGGCGATCCGGAAAGCAACGGCGGCGACGCACAAGAAACTTTCGCTGGAGCTTGGCGGGAAATCTCCGTTCATTATTTTTGAGGACGCAGACCTGGACGGGGCGGTCGAAGGTCTGGTGGACGGAATCTGGCTCAACCAGGGGCAAGTGTGCTGCGCGGGATCGCGGCTGCTGATGCAGGAAAGCATCGCGGAGAAGATGACCCGCAAGCTGCAGGCGCGCATGAGCACGCTGCGGGTGGGCGCGCCGCTCGACAAAGCGATCGATATCGGCGCGATTGTGGCGCGCGTGCAGCTGGACCGAATCGACCGGATGGTGAAGCAGGGAATCGCGGAAGGCGCCACGTGCTGGCAACCGGAAGTGCTGATGCCGACGCGCGGGCTGTATTACAAACCGACATTGTTGAGCAATGTGCATCCCACTTCGATCGTGGCGCAGCAGGAGATTTTTGGCCCGGTGCTGGCCGCGATGACTTTTCGAACGCCGCGCGAGGCAGTGGAACTGGCGAACAATACGGTTTATGGGCTGGCGGCGAGCGTGTGGAGCGAAAGCATCAATGTGGCCTTGCACGTTTCCGCGCAACTGAAGGCCGGCGTAGTGTGGGTGAACAGCACGAATCTGTTTGACGCGGCTTGCGGATTTGGCGGGTATCGCGAAAGCGGGTATGGGCGCGAAGGAGGCCGCGAAGGGCTGTTGGAATATCTGGAGCCGACGTGGTTCCGGAAAGCGCCGGCGCTGAAGAAGAATGGGGCCCTGAAAAAGGATCACGCCGAAGTGGCGAATCCCGGGATCGATCGCACCGTGAAACTTTATATCGGCGGGAAGCAGGTTCGGCCTGATTCCGGCTACAGCATCGAAATTCGGGGCAAGAAGGGCGAGTTGCTGGGCGAATCGCCGCTCGGGAACCGCAAGGACGTTCGCAACGCGGTCGAAGCGGCGCGCAAGGCGGAAGCGTGGAGCAAGGCGACCGCGCATAACCGGGCGCAGGTGCTTTATTACATCGCGGAAAATTTGTCGCAACGCAGCGAGGAGATTGCCGGAAGGCTGGCGGCGGCCGTGGGCAAGAAACAGGCTGCCGAAGAAGTGCAGCGTAGCGTGGAGCGGCTGTTTTCCTATGCGGGGTGGGCGGACAAGTTTGACGGGTCGGTGCACAATCCGCCGATGCGTAATGTTTCGATTGCGATGAATGAAGCGGTGGGCACGGTTGGAGTGGTCTGTCCTTCGGAATATCCACTGCTCGGGTTTTTTACGATGGTGTTGCCGCTGATCGCCGCGGGGAACACAGTCGTTGCGGTGCCTTCGGAATCGTATCCGCTGATCACGGGAGACCTTTACCAGGTTTTTGAAACCAGCGATCTGCCGGGAGGAGTGGTCAACATCGTGGCGGGGCGCGCGACGGAACTATTGAAGGTGCTGGCAGAGCACGATGATCTGGACGGCATCTGGTGCTATGGGGATTCGGAGATGTGCGCGAGCGCGAAGGCGCTTTCCGTCGGAAATCTCAAACAGGTTTGGACCAACGAAGGACGCCACATCGATTTCTTCAACATTCCGCAGAGCGAAGGCCGCTGGTATCTGGAGCACGCCCACCAGGTGAAGAACATCTGGGTTCCATACGGCGAATGATCCGTATTCCTCGGCAGTTCCAAGTTTCCAAATAAAAATTCGCGCAACTTATTCATCCAACCTCTCAGCGGCTGATTCGTCCA
>Ga0137412_10004783_pt1 | contig 10810 bp, 9 predicted proteins | sample CZODoug2_1_16fun_FD_122160 | JGI IMG/M metagenome (GOLD analysis project Ga0137412, IMG submission 122160) | Vadose zone soil fungal communities from Angelo Coast Range Reserve, California, USA - CZODoug2_1_16fungal (Hybrid Assembly) | ecosystem: Environmental > Terrestrial > Soil > Vadose zone... | reverse complement strand
TTGAGTTTGCTGAACCGCGTTTCGGCGTAGTCGAGGCCGACGGTAGGCCAATCCCTGGATGTTTTCGTATTTGCTTTAATAAAGTCGCTGTCGACTCTCGAGATATTCGCCTTGATGCGGTCCGGCTTCGCGTCGGTCCCAGTCTGCGCCCATGCACTGGAAGGGAGGGAAAGACCCAAGAGAGCAAGAACGACACTGATCTCACGGAAGACAATCTGAATCTTGAACCGATCGCCCGACTTTTTTTCAGGCCATTGGTACTCTACGTTGGATCGTCCCATGCCTCACCTTTTTCCGTGCACATCGAGACCACGATGCGTGCGCATGCTTCCGTTGATATGAAGTGTCAAGCCTGCCGCGACGGTGCTACTGAAGTATTTCAGTCCTGAAATACCCGGTTGCAGTTGTAAGCAAGCGTCCTGCGCCAAACAAAGGCGACCCATATCTACAAGCGCAGCAAATTGCGGGCCGTGCAGCTACTTCCGAGACATGCAAGAATACGATGCCTCGCTTTTTAAAAGGCTGCCGATGCAATGCGGGTTCCTGCTTGTCCGCAACGGCACAAGGCCGTGTGAAAAAGTTGACGGACATCGCCCACATCCGCGCCATAGCTGCTGTAACGTCCGATAGCGCCCGGACACAATGCGGACCGAAGCACGATCGTGTTCGACCGGCCGAAGCATGCGTGACGCGCGGGAGCGGCGGATGATGGGGGATGGCTAACCGCGTCATTGCGAGCCAACGGGGCCCCGGCGAACGCGCGCCCGATGACAGGCTCCGCGTGCGCACCATCTCTGACGGCGTTTGTGAAACGATGGTGCGCACGGCGCTTTGCGCCTTTGCACACCCTACGCATTCATGGTGACTTGGTCATTCCGGGGCGATGCAAAGCATCGAACCCGGAATCTCGAGGTTCCCCGATGCGCAATTGCGCATCTGAGGTTCGTCCGCTTCGCGTACGCCCCGGAACGACGCCTACAAATCCACCACCACGTAATCGCTTTCGACCGCGACCTTGATGGTCTCCGCCACATACGGCCCCTTCACCACGGCCGCGCCCGGCTCGACATTGACGGGATAAGCCTTGGCGCGAAACCGCTTTGGGTCGCAGTAGGATTGCCCGGTGCGGATGTCGAACTCCCAGCCGTGCCAGGGGCAGCGGATGATCTCGCCGAGCCTGGTGTACTCGATCTCGCCGGGATCGGAGGATCGCGCGAGCCCGATCAGCGGTCCCTCGCATAGCGACGCGCCCTGATGCGGGCAGCGATTCAACAGGCCGAAGAACTCGCCCTTGACGTTGAAGATCGCGATCGGCCGCTCGTCGATGGTGAGAAATTTGCGCGTGCCCGGCGGCAGTTCGTCCACCGGGGCAATGACGTGTCTTACCATTCTATTTTCTTCGCATGATCTCCGCGCAAACGCGTTCCGCGTTTGTCGCGAGGGAAAACCGGTGTCCACTTTGCGCTAACGTGGCCCTGCGGGTCCGGATCATGCGAGCCCATACACCTTCCGCGCATTGCCGAGATAGAACGCTTCGCGGTTGGCCTCGCTGACACCGGCCGGCAGCACGCGCGACGGCTCGTCATAATCCCAATGCGGATAGTCGGTCGCGAACAGGAGCTTGTCCCAGCCGATCCAGTCGATCAATTCGAACAGATGATCGCGCCGTTCGGGGTCTTCCATCGGCTGCGTGGTCCACCAGATGTGATCGCGAATATACTCGGACGGTTGCCGCTTGACGTGCGGCACTTCGCTTCTGAGCCGCGCCCAGGTCTTATCGAGCCGCCACGCCAGCGACGGCGCCCAGCCGAAGCCGGCCTCGACCATGATCATCTTCAGTTTCGGGAAACGATCGAACACGCCCTCCAGCACGAGGCTCGCCAGCGCGGTCTGCTGGCATTGCGCGTGCCCGACCATCTCCTCGATATAGAAGCTCGGCCAGCCGGAGGCCGTGATCGGGTTGCCGCCGAAGCCGAAGGCGTGCACGCCGATCGGAAGCCCGGCCTCCTGCGCCGCCTCGTAGATCGGCCAATAGCGGCGCTGGCCGAGCGGCTCGACATTGCGGCTCAAGAGCAGCACCTGCACGAAATTCCTGTCGCCCGCGCGCTTCCTGATTTCCGCGGCCGCCGCCACGCCGTCCTCGTTGGCGACCACGACCGAGCCCTTCAGGCGTGAATCCTGGCTGGTCCATTTTTCGATCTGCCAGTCGTTGATCGCCGAGCAGATCGCCACGGCCAAGTCCTGGTTGCGAATGCCCTGCCCGGTCCGGAGCGGATTGAGCACGCCGAGCACGACATTGTTGGGGTCAAGATGCTGCTTCTGCATGAAGGACAGCGACGAGCCCTGCGGACCGCCCTCCGGCGGATAGGCATCGCGGCGCGACGCATTCGGCTGCGCCTTGGGATAGGGCGGGCCTTCCAACATGCCCTGATAAGGATGCTCGCCATAGGTCGCCAGATGCTCGTGCCAGCGCTTGGCGAGATAGGGATGAAGCTCGGTCCTGGTCGCGCGCGCCGGATGGATGTCGCAATCGGCGATCGCGGTCTTGGCGCTGACGGCTGCGGCTTTCTCGGGAAGATCGCGGACCTGGATGTTCATCGTGTCGTCTCCCGGGCTGCTGTCTGCGTCAGCCGCCCATAGGTCGCAAACGGGTTGTCGATCATGATCTTGCGCACCAGCTCGGGCGATAATCCCTCCGGCAGCGCCTGGTCACCTTCGAATTGCCAGTGCGGATAGTCAGTCGAGAATAGAAGCAATTCGTCCGACTGCATATGGTCAAACAGCCGATGCAGCGTTGCAGAATCCGGCGGCGCATCGACCGGCTGCAACGAGAAGCGGATATTGCTGCGCACAATTTCCAGCGGCGCGCGATCGACCCACGGCGTTTCCATCCGGATGCCGCGCCAGAACTTGTGCAATCGCCACAGATAGGGCGGCAGCCAGGTGAAGCCGGATTCCAACATCACCATTTTCAAGGCCGGATGCCGCGCGAACACGCCCTCGACGATCAGGCTGGTCAATTGGGTCTGGAACGCCTGCGCCTGCGCGACATAATCCTCGATGTGATAGGAACCCCAGCCCACCGAGGTCGGCGGGTTGTGATAGGCGGAACCGGCATGAATGCCGATCGGCAGGCCGAGCCGTTCGGCCGCGGCATAGATCGGCCAATAGAAGCGCTTGCCGAGCGGCATGTCGCCCATGACCAGCATCAGCACCTGGACGAAGCGCGGGTCCTTGGCGCAGCGCTCGATTTCCGCGACCGATTTCTCCACGCTCTGGGTCGGTATCACGATCGAGCCGCGCAGCCGCGGGTCGCGGTCGAGCCATTCCTTGGCCAGCCAATCGTTCAGTGCGCGGCAGAACGCATCCTGCATGTCCTCGGAGAACACCATCTGCACGCCGAACAGCGGATTGCAGATGCCATAGCTGACCTTGAACGGATCGAGCGCCTGCCGCTTGAGGTCTTCCAGGTTCGAGCCCGGCTTGCCCTGCGCCGGCCGCCAGTCCGGCCGCGCGGAGATCGGCGAGTTGGTCGGATAGGATTGCGACACCAGATCGGTCATGCCGCGCGTGGTCACCTGGTCGCGCCAGTAATCGTTCAGATAGGGTAACAGGCTGGTGAGATGGGGAACGGCCGGGTGCAGGTCGCAATCCACGCCGCCCGCGATCGGTGACGTCATAGCCTTACGCTCCTCGCCGCTTTCCTCGTCCCGGCGCGTTGACCCGCGCCGCTTGTTGCATGCATTGAAGCAGGCTCCGGTGCGGCCCGCAACCGGTGCCCCGTTTCGGAACACGTGTCGCTCATGGCACGATCAAAAAGAAATGCACGCCACACGGCATAAAGCTTGCTCTCCGGACATCACGAACGCGCAAGCAACAGGCGCAAACCCGGGGAAGGTGTGCTAAGAGAGTGTGAGTAGCGTTGCGCGAGAGGAGTTGTGTCGATGTTCCGGTCAGGACTAGCCGTTGCAGCGAGCGTGCTGTGGGCTGCGACCGCCAACGCCGAGCCACAGCTGCAATCCGCCATCAATCTGCCGTCGGACGGCATCAAGACCATCAAGCTTGCCGATGGCGTCTACATGCTGGAAGGCCAAGGCGGAAATATCGGAAACATCACCGTCGCCGCCGCAAAGGACGGCCTCATCATGGTCGACAGCGGCCGTGCGTCGCTCCATGACAGGATCAGGGCTGCGATCGCGACGATCTCGCATCTCAAGGTCAAATACCTCATCAACACCCAGTTTCGCGCCGATCACGCCGGCGGCAACGAGCATTTCGCCAGGGACGGCGCCATCGTGATTGCGGAGGTCCATGTCAGGACCCGGCTCGCGGCCGGCACCATCGACGGGCTGACCGGGGTCAGGACGCCGCCGGCGGCGGCGCGCGCCTTGCCGGCCAGGACCTACACCGGATCAGTGCGGATCAGGCTCGACAGCCGCGTCGCTGATCTCACTCACATCGCCAATGCGCAGACCGATGGCGACACGTTCGTCTGGTTGAAAACCGCCAATGTGCTCGTAACCGGCGACACCTTCACCAACGGCCGCTATCCCACCATCGACTTCGCCAATGGCGGCAATATCGACGGCCTGATCGCGGCGGGCGACACCTATCTCAAGCTGACCGACACCAACAGCAAGATCGTGCCCGGCCATGGTCCGGTCGCCGACAAGGCGGGACTGCTGGACTATTACACCATGCTGGAGGTTGCCCGCGACCGCATGGAGACGCTGATCCAGGAAGGCAAGACCGAAGACGATGTCGTGGCGGAGCGACCGTTCGCCGATCTCGATGCCAAATGGGCGGATACGGAACAGGCCGGCAAGACCTTCGTCCGCGCCCTCTATCGCTCGATGGCCGACAAACCGGTTCCGGCACGCAAGCCGCTGTTGCGGCAGGTGCTGCGCCGGAACTGAATGATCATGCAGGACCCCGTCAGGATACAAAACCCCGTCAGGATACAGGCCCCCGCCAGGATACAAGACCGCCCGATATGAAGGACCTCGTCAAGATCGCCGAACAGGTCGCAGCCCAACTGGTTGCACGCAAGCAGACCATCGCGGTCGCGGAATCCTCGACCGGCGGGCTGATCTCCGCGGCGTTGCTCGCGGTGCCCGGCGCATCCGCCTATTTCCTGGGCTCCGCGGTGGTCTATACCCGCGACGCCCGGCGGATCCTGATGGAGATTCCGGACGAACAGATGAAGGGCATCCGCTCGGCCTCGGAAGCCTACGCCAAGCTTCTCGCCAGCCAAATCCGCCAGCGCTTCTCGAGCGATTGGGGCCTATCGGAAACCGGCGCCACGGGTCCGACCGGCAACCGCTATGGCGACGCCGCCGGCCATAGCTGCATGGCGGTCGCAGGCGCCGAGACGGCCGCGATCACGCTGGAGACGGCAAGCGCCGACAGGCTTGGCAACATGCACGCATTCGCGGCAAGCGCATTGAATCTGCTGCTGAAGAATTTGCAATAACCACCGTCGTCCCGGGCAAGCGAAGCGCGACCCGGGACCCAACCACAGGCGTCAGTGATCAAAAGAGCTGGAGCCACAGCTCATTCCAATCAGAACGGCCCGTGGTTATGGGTTCCCGCCTTCGCGGGAACGACGTCGAGGTTTGTCGAACGGCCTGGCTAAAGAGCCGTCACTTCTCCCGGAACGCGCGCATCAGCTGATCGCTCAAGGGCTTCATCAGATATGACATCATGGTGCGGTCGCCGGTCTGCACGAAGGCTTCCACCGGCATGCCCGGGATCAGCTTGGCGTCGCCGAGACGCGAGATCTCGGCAGCCGGCATCGAGACGCGGATGGTATAATAGCTTTGCCCGGAGCGCTGATCGGTGGTGACGTCGGCGGACACGCGGGTGACGACGCCGTTCAGTTCCGGTGTGGTGCGCTGGTTGAACGCCGACAGCCGCAGCAGGGTCTTCTGGCCGATCTGCAGTTTGTCGATGTCCTGCGGATTGACCTTGGCCTCGACCTGGAGGTCGTCGGACTGCGGCACGATCAGCATGATGGCGTCGCCGGCCGTGATGACGCCGCCCACGGTATGGACCGTGGACTGCACCACGACGCCGTTTTGGGGGCTGCGGATATCCACCCGGCGCAACTGGTCTTCGGCCGTCACCTTGCGTTCGACGAACTCGCCGATCTTGTCGTTGGTCTCGCGGAGGTCCTTGGAAACTTCGCTGACCATGTCCTTGTCGACCTGGATGATCTGCAGTTCGGTCTCGGTGATCTTGCCCTTGGCCTGCGCGCGCGAGGCGACATATTGCGCGCGCTCGCCATTGAGGCGGGCGGCGTCGCGCTGCAGCGTGGTCAGCCGCGAAATCTGCACGAGATGCTGATCGTAGAGCTGCTTGACGCCGGCCAATTCCTTCTCGACGAGGGCGATTTCCTGATCCTTGGCGGCTGCCTGCGCGGTGAGGCCGGCGATTTCCTCGTTGAGCTGGATGATCCGCTCGCGCAGCTGCGCCTTTTGACCGACGCGGCCATTGACGCGGACGTCGAACAGCTTGCCTTCACTCGCCATGACACTGACGACGTCGGGATCGCCGGCACGCGCGGTGAGCTGCGGCGAAAACCCGATCCTGTCGAGGCCGCGCTGTTCGGCCTCGAGCCGCGCCGCCCGCGCCAGCGCTGCGTCGAGGTTCTTGGTGACGATCGCAAGGTTCGCCTTGGTGACGGTGTCGTCGAGCCGCACGACGATGTCGCCGGCCTTGACCACGTCGCCGTCATGCGCGCGCAACTCGCCGACCACGCCGCCGGTCGGGTGCTGGACTTTTTTCACGTTGGATTCGACGACGATCTGTCCCGGCGCGATCAGCGCGCCGGAAATCTCCTGCGTCGAGGCCCAGCCGCCAAGGCCGCCGGCAAGAACCATGACCACGGCGAGCCCGATGATCAGATGCAGCCGGATCGAACGCTGCGCGCCCTCCAGGCCGCCGCCACCCACCAGCGTCCTGGCGATCTCGCTGTTCATGATCTGGTTGATCGTGTCCCGGTTGATCACGATTTGGCTACTCCCGCATCAGACACGATCTTGATCGGGGCTGGCGAGGCGACGCGCGGCTGCAGCACCTGCGCCAGCACGGTTTCCTTCGGCCCGAAGGCCTGCATGCGGCCGTCCCGCAGCACCAGGATCTGGTCCACCGCCTCGATCCCGATCGGGCGATGTGCGACCACCACGACGATGGCGCCGCGTTCGCGCGCGGAGCGAACGGCGCGGGTCAAAGCCTCGTCGCCCTCGGTGTCGAGGTTGGAATTGGGCTCGTCAAGCACGACCAGGAACGGATCGCCATACAGTGCCCGCGCCAACGCCACCCGCTGCGCCTGGCCAGCCGACAGCGCGGTGCCCTGCTCGCCGACCTGGGTGTTGTAGCCGTCGCGCATCTTGATGATCATGTCATGGACGCCGGCATCCTTGGCGGCGGTGAGCACCAGCTCGGGCTTGGCCTCGGGATCGAACCGGCAGATGTTCTGCGCCACGGTCCCTGCGAACAATTCGACGTCCTGCGGCAGATAGCCGATATGGCGGCCGAGCACATCGGTCGACCATTGATCGAGCGCGGCGCCATCGAGCCGCACCTTGCCGCGGAACGGCTGCCAGACGCCGACCAGCGCCCGCGCCAGCGACGACTTGCCCGACCCGCTCGGCCCGATCACGCCGAGGCCCGCACCGGCCGTGAGCGCGAAATTCACGTCCTGCACGATGACCTTCTGGTCGCCGGGCGCGGCGATGCCGACACTCTCGACCGACAGCCGGCTCGTCGGGCTCTGCAGCAGGGTCGGCACGGGCTTGAGCGGCATTTGCTCGAGCAGCTTGGTGAGGCGCTGCCAGCTCTGCCGCGCGGCGACGAAGCTCTTCCAATGCGCGATCGCGAGATCGACCGGCGCCAGCGCCCGCGCGCTCAGAATGGAGCCCGCGATGATGATGCCGGCGGTGGCCTCCTGATGGATCACGAGATAGGCGCCGACGCCGAGCACCGCGGACTGCAGCATCATCCGCATCACCTTGGCGACCGCGCCGAGCCCGCCCGCGATATCGCTCGCATGCTGGTTGCCGGCGAGATATTTCTCGTTGGCGTCGCTCCAGCGCTTGGTCAGCCGGCCGGCCATGCCCATCGCCACCAGCACCTCGGCATTACGCCGGCTCGAGGCCGCCAGATCGTTGCGGCGCGACGCCAGCCCCATCGCCTCGCGCGCCGGTTCGCGCGACATGTATTCGGTGATCAGCGTCAGCGCGACCAGGATGACCGCCCCGACCAGAGCCGTGAGGCCGATCATGACATGGAAGGCGAAACAGATCAGCAGATAGAACGGCAGCCACGGCAGGTCGAAGAAGGCGCTCGGCCCCATGCCGCCGAGAAAACTGCGGACATTGTCAAGATCGCGCAGCGGCTGCAGGCCCTCATTGCGTCCCCCGACCGTCAGCGGCAGCCGCACGATGGTGTCGAACACCCGGGCATTGAGCGCTTCGTCGAGCGAGGTTCCGACCCGGCCGAGAATGCGGCCTCGGATCAAATCGAGGATGCCCTGGGCCATATAGAGACCGATGGCGAGAACGATGAGGCCGACCAAGGTCGGCACGCTGCGGCTCGGCAGCACCCGGTCATAGACCTCCAGCATGAAGATCGATCCGGTCAGATAGAGCAGGTTGATGATGCAGCTCATCAGCCCGACACCGATGAACGCGCCGCGGCAGGCGCGCAACGCGTCACCGAGCTCGGAACGCCGGACACCGGGAGCGGCTGCCATCGGTCCCAATCTCTTCAAATGGGGGATTCCCCTGATTTATCTACGAATTACAAAAAACTAGGAATGCCCAATTGTACCCAATCCTGCCGTCATCGTCCAACCAAGTCGCGTTAACCTAAATGGCGGCACCGGCCAAAAAGCGGCCGATCGCAAGCCAAAGGAGCCACCTGGCGGGATGGCTCCTTCTTAACGGGTGGAGTTTAGTCGGTCAGAGACGGCCGCCGGTTCGAACCAGCCGCACGATCAGCAAAAGAATGATCGCGCCGATCGCGGAATAGATGATTTCCGACACCAGGCCGGAGCCGAGATGAATGCCGAGCCGCGGAAACAACAGGCTGGCCAACAGCGCGCCGGCAATGCCGACCAGAATATCGCCGATGATGCCAAAGCCGGTGCCACGGACGATCTTACCGGCGATCCAGCCCGCCACCAGGCCGACGAACAGGATGACCAGAAGGCCTTCGTTGGACAAATACATGAAAATTCCCCCAGGACACACGCGCCATGCCTGGCGCTGCGCGCGGAAGCCTAGCGACAATCATTCGATGTGACGAGGACGTAGGGCCGGCGGCGGTACGCCGGCGAGGGCTTTGGCGGCTAACCGTTACGTGGCGGCAACAGTTTCGGCCGGTTCGGCCAGGATGCAGCGCGCGACCCGGCCCGCTGCAACCTCGACATTGGGCGGCAGCGCCTCGGTGCAGCGCGGCTGCGCCAGGCCGCATCGCGGCGCGAAGGAGCAATTGTGCGGCGCCTTGTCGAGCGATGGCGGCGTGCCTGGAATGGTTTCCAGACGCTGGCCCCGCTTGGCGCCATGAATGGTGGAGGCCAACAAGCCGCGCGCATAGGGATGAACGGGCGCCCGCACCACGTCGCGCAGCGTACCCTGCTCGACGATCTGGCCGGCATACATCACCGCGACGCGGTCGCAGATTTCAATGGCGACGCCGATGTCATGGGTGACGAAGATCACGGACATGCCGAATTCGCGCTGCAGCTCGCGCAGCAACAACAGGATCTGGATCTGCACGGTGGCGTCGAGCGCGGTGGTCGGCTCGTCGGCGAGCAGGATTTTCGGCTTGCAGGCCAGCGCCAGCGCGATCATGGCGCGCTGCCGCATGCCGCCCGACATCTCGTGCGGATAGGCGTCGAACCGCCGCTTGGCGGAGGGAATCCGCACCACGTCCAGCATCTCCAGCGCACGCGTTTTGGCGTCGGCAAAGCTCTTGCGTTCGTGACGCATCACGCTTTCGACGATCTGGTGCCCGACGGTGTAGACCGGGTCGAGCGCCAGCGCCGGCTCCTGGAAAATCATCGAGACGGTCTGGCCGCGGAACGCCGACAATTCCTCGTCGTCGAGCGCCAGCACATCGCGTCCCAGCACCTCGACGCGGCCCGAAATCTGCGTCCGCTTCTTCGGCAGCAATCGCATCAGCGCCCGCAAGGTGACGCTCTTGCCGGAGCCGGATTCGCCGAGCAGGCCGAGCACCTCGCCGTCCTTCAGCGACAGGCTCAGATCGTTCACGGCATAGACGGTGCGCTCGCCGGTGAAGCGGATGTTGAGGCCTGAGATATCGACGAGCTTGTTCATCGGGCTGTTCATCGCGCTGTTCATGGAGCTTTGGGCACCTTGGCGTGGAAATCGGTGGCGCGCTGGAAAGCGGCTCCGATGGTCAGCAATGTCGCCTCGTCGAAGGAGCGGCCGATCAACTGCATCGCCATGGGAAGACCGCCTTTGGTGAAGCCCGACGGAATGGCCAGCGACGGCAGGCCGAGATAATTGACCGGCCGGGTGAAGCGCGTCAGGCGCTGGATCACGGCTTCGGCGCCGGGCGTGTTGCCGACATCGCTTTCGGCGATGGTCGGCGCTGGAATCGGCGCGACCGGCGCGACCACGGCGTCGACCTTCGAGGTTGCGGCGACATGCGCGGCCAGCGCGGCGCCGCGCCAGCGCATGGCTTCGAGATATGTCACGCCGGGGATCGCGAGCGCGTTCTGCAGCCGCATCAGTACTTGCGGGCCGTAATCCTGCGGCCGCTCGATCAGCCAGCGCTTGTG
>Ga0137412_10004782_pt1 | contig 10813 bp, 9 predicted proteins | sample CZODoug2_1_16fun_FD_122160 | JGI IMG/M metagenome (GOLD analysis project Ga0137412, IMG submission 122160) | Vadose zone soil fungal communities from Angelo Coast Range Reserve, California, USA - CZODoug2_1_16fungal (Hybrid Assembly) | ecosystem: Environmental > Terrestrial > Soil > Vadose zone... | reverse complement strand
ATGCCGCAGAAGAAAAATCCCGACGCGTGGGAATTGATTCGCGGAAAAACGGGACGCATCACCGGCGCGTTGCTCGGCTTGCTCACGACACTAAAGGGCTTGCCAACCAGTTATCAGCGCGATTTGCAGGAAGACAAAGAAGCACTTTTCTCCGCGCACGATCAAATGGCGGACATGCTTGCGGTTGCCGCGGGCGCCATCGCTTCCACAAAATTCAACGCCGGCCGATTGGCTGCCGCTGCGGCGAACCCCGCCCTGCTGGCCACGGAAGCCGCGGACTATCTCGTACACAAAGGGATTCCCTTCCGGCAGGCGCACGATATTGTTGGCAAGGTTTTGCGGGAAGCGGAAAAACAAAACGTCGCGTGGACCGCGCTGCCTCTCAAAGCTTTGAAGAAAATATCGCCGGCGTTTGATGCGGATTTCGCCGGCAGCCTGAGTGTGGACGCGGCGCTGGCATCGAAAAAAGTTCGCGGCGGAACCGCGCCGGAAAGCGTGCACGCTGCGATTGACGATTTGGAAGGACGCCTCAACAAAAAAGCCAGCAAAACAGGAGCCAAGCCATGAACGCAAGCCAAGCAACGAAACAGCAGTTATCCCTCGCCGCCGTTGCGGAGGATCGGAGGTCCCTTCCGGGGTCGGCGCGCTAGTCACACGGACGTACCGTTGATGAAGCACGCACTTTCGGAAGCATCTCTGCCGCGCGGTTTCCGCTTCGCCGCGACCGCCTGCGGATTGAAGAAAACCGGAGCGCTGGACCTCGCCATCATTTCGAGCGACGTGCCGGCGTCGGCCGCTGCCGTCTTCACGCAAAATCTCGTTGTCGCCGCACCCGTCCTCATTTCCAAGGGAAATATGCGCGCGTCGAAAGGCCGCATGCGTGCCGTGGTCGTGAATGCCGGCAACGCCAACTGCGCCACCGGCGAAGCTGGTCACGCCGCCGCCGTGCGCACGGTCGCGGAAGCCGCCAAACGATTGGGCTGCACGCCGCGGGAATTGTTTGTCTGCTCCACGGGCGTCATCGGCGTTCCGCTGCCGCTGGAAAAGATTCTTCGCGCCTTGCCAGTGATTGCTCGTTTTCGCCGCCCTTCCGCTCGTTCGTTCGCGGAAACATCGTTGGCGATCTGCACCACGGATACGCGCCCGAAAACCGCCTCAGCTTCGTTCAAGATGGCCGGCAAGCGAATTCATTTCGTGGGCTGCGCGAAAGGCGCGGGGATGATTCACCCGAACATGGCGACCATGCTGGCGTTTATCGCCACGGATGCGGCGATTGCTCCTTCCCTTTTGCAAAAAACGCTGCGCGACGTCACCGGCCGCACGTTCAACGCCATCAGCGTGGACGGCGACACTTCGACAAACGACACGCTGCTGGTTCTCGCCAACGGCGAAGCAGGCGCGCCCTCGATCAAAGCGGGTACCTCGGCGCATCGTGCGTTCACCGCCGCTCTGGAAGAAGTTTGCCGTTCGCTTGCTCTGCAAATCGTGGCTGACGGCGAAGGCGCGCAGCGCGTCATCGAAATCGAAGTCCGCAACGCGAAAACCGAAGCCGCTGCCAAGCGCATTGCGGAGACCATTGCGACTTCTCCGCTGGTCAAAACCGCTTTCGCAGGCGGCGACCCCAACTGGGGCCGCATTTTTGCCGCCGCCGGGCGCTCCGGAGTGAAGTTTGACACCGCCCTTGTGGACATCAAGATGTCCGGCATCCCGGTATTGCGGCGCGGCCAGCCGATCTATTTCAATGAACGCGCCGCGAGCAACAAACTCCTCGCCGAACACGTTCCGCTGATTGTGGATCTGCACGCCGGCAAAGCCAGCGCGCGCTACTGGACTTGCGATTTCACCGCGGAATACGTCCGCATCAACGCCTCCTATCGCACCTGACCCACGCGAGCCATCCGCAAAATAGGGGCGCTGACGAGAGGGCAAAGGTCGCAGAGGAGCGCTGAGAAGTGAACCAAAATGGGAAGAATACCCCCACACCCCCCGGTGTTTTCGTAAGAGCGGCCCGCCACGGCGGGCAGGCAAATAAAGGATTTGCGGGATACGGAACTTGGAAGTGGGTACGGAGAATTGGAGATGATTCGATTGGGTATCGTATTGAGCCCCCTCCCTCCCCCTATTTTCGAAACGATATGATTTTAAAAGGGTTAGAGGGTGGGGGTCTGCAAACGATATGATTCGATGAGACTTAGCAGTTAGGGTAACGGGGGTAGTGATCAGGTAGAGGAAAGTGGAAAGAGGTCTGCGCGGCGGCATGGCGGTAACGAAAGGGGGAGCATAGCACACCTTAATGAAAATGTTAAGTATTTTACAGCGAACGGTCGAAAATGAGGGCTGAACGGCTATTAGAGACGGTTGAACGGTTTCCATGATTGCGAGAGGATTGATTGGATGGCGGGCGAAAGGAAAGAGAAGAACGGGCACGAGGGAGAAGAGCCGGCAAGATGCCGGCGCTACGAAATGAGGACGCCGCAAGGGCATCCTTGCCCACCCTTTAGCACAGCCGCCTTCCCTGAGCGGAGTCGAATGGTTAAGACTGGGTCAAAGAGCAAAAAAAATCATGAGCACCGTAGGCACGGTTTGCGTGTCCCGGACGGTTCTGCGGGGTGCGGTACCTAACCAAAAACATATTTCGGATCAAACGCGATTCTCGCTCGCCACCGCTTTTCGTTTTCTCGCCACTCGTTTACACTGAGCTTCGGGGGGAGCGTACTCTGCAAAGGGCCACTGCTCCCTGTCCCCCGTTTCCAAGCTATTACTGGCTCATCTCAGTGGCGACGGCGTCGCCGTACTTCTTTTGGATCTCCTTTTGGGTCTCGGGATCGAAGTCGGTTATGTGAAACATCCGGCGAACTTCGACCATTTCGTTGTCCGAGCCGGGGATGCGCGAGGCCCATTCGAGCGCCTCTTCGCGCGACTTCACCTGGATGATCCAGTAGCCGCCGACCACTTCCTTCGCTTCGGTAAACGGGCCGTCGGTAACTTTCGACTTTCCGCCTTTGAAGGTAACGCGCGCGCTCATCGTCGCGGGCGGCGTCAGCCCGTCGAGCGCGAGCAGCACGCCGGCTTTCCCTAGTTCCTCGTTGTATTTGCCCATTGCCTCCATGTCTTTGAAGTTGGGTACCCAGCCGGGTTTTGCGTTTTCGTAAACTTTCGGAAACATGATCATCATGAAGCGCATTGGGTTCTCCTTGAGCGTTGAGCGGACGCCGTATCACGGCCGCTACTTTATATAGGAGCTTGGACTGCGCTGGGGCGCCGAATGTTACGGGGCGCTGGGCGCGCGGTCTGTCTCCACTTACGCGTCGAACGGGCCGGACGGGAATCGACAAACAGCTTACTGTTTTTTCGTGTTCCCGAGGATGCTGAAAACAGGGTATTTAGCTCTAGGACGGGTGAGGCGGCGATGATTTCGGAACTGAAAACGGAGCGAAGCTCGGGGACGGGAACGTTTTCTCCTATTCTTTGCAAAGATTCGTTTCGCTCTTAATGATTGGAGATATCCAGGAATGGGGTAGACTTCCCGCAGTCCCCCGTTTCCGTAAAGGAGTGCAAATGCACTATTCCAGTCTCGCGCTGGCGGCGCTTGGTGGCACGGTCGCGTCTTTTGCTTTTGGTTTCTTGGTGTTTTGGCTGCTGCCAGGTCTTATCAAGGAAGGCCACAAGTACCCGGCCGTATTCCGGCCTAAGGAAGAAATGATGAAGGTTATGCCAGTTGGATTCGCCGCAACTTTCCTATCGACCCTGGTTGCCGCCATGATTTTCGCAATGAACCATCAGGGCGGATCGGGCCCTGCGGAAGGTGCGCGCTTCGGCGTTCTGATTGGCCTTTTCGTGGTTTGCGCCTTTGTGCTGCACAACTACGTGAACCTGAACATCGGGCTGAAACTCGCTCTGATGCAGGCTGCGGCTTACTTCGTCCAGTGGACGATCATCGGAATAGTCATCGGTCTTATTTACAAACCCCTCGCTACACCATAATCGTGAATAGATCCCACGCCCCATCCCTGCCCCGCGCGGCCACCCGCCTGTGCTACACTAGGCGCATAAGTGTTTATCTGCTTGTGTGTATAGGTGTTTCATGGAAGAAATCAAAGAAGCCGTTCGCTGGAACATCAAAGTCTCCAAGGAAACCGACCTCACCCTGCGTACCTATCTCGGCGCCCGGGGCATGAAGAAAGGCGACCTCTCGAAATTCATCGAGGAGGCCGTCCGTTGGCGCATCTTCAACCGCACCGCTCAGCAGATCAAGGCGCGCCATGCCGGGGCTGACCCCGGCGAACTCCAGGCTATCATTGACGCTGCTCTCCGCGAGGTCCGCGCTCGACGCGGCACGAAAAGGAAAGGCTGACAAAGAGTCCACTGCATCATCACCGCGCGCGACTTCGCCGGCCTGTTCGCAGAACCGGCTCCATGAATCGAGGTTCTCCTCTTCTTGCGATTCTCCACTCGTCACTCGCCACTCGTTTACCCCGAGCTTCGAGGGGCCACTTCCTCCAAACCAAACCGCAGGGGAAACATCTCTAGCCGGGTGCCGCAGACGTTCGATGGGATCACCTGTCCGCCCGTCCCAACGAACAGTAACCCACAGGCCAACCGTGGACCGGAGTTCCATTGCGTCACCTCAAAATGGACCGATAACTTGGACAGTATCGGCCCCAAATTTCGCCAAGACTGCGAAAACGAGGTGACCTCATGTGGGATGACTTCATCAGCCGGCAGATCAAGCGCACCAACCGCAACCTTTTCCTGTGCGGCACCGTCGTTCTAACGATTCTTGCTCTGCTTTTGGCAGCTAGCTGGCGGGACGCCTATAACTACGTCTTTGGGCCATTCCCAATTCAATCTAGCGAGTTGGTTTCGATCTGGGGCCCGGACGCGCCCAAGCGCTATTTCCTGAAGGTGGAAGGCGAGAAGTCTCTTCCAACGGGAATGGGACAGCTCGAAGAGGGTAGCAACACCAAGCTGCGCACATCGATCGTCGCACTGGTTGTGAACAAGCGGCTCCTATTGGTGAATACTCCGACCGACAGCCACCAACTCCAATTCACCGGGATTCTGACGGCTGTGCCCGCAGAGGTCTCCAATGGCGTCATTCATAAATGGGAGACCGATAGTCCCAACCTCAAGGGTGCGTTTCTGCCGTTCATGCTGGATGCCTCGGGATTCCGCACCAAGGGAGACAACCTGCTGGTGGCTGCCGCCGGTGCGGGCTTCGGGGTTCTCGGCCTTATTCTCGTTGCAATTGCTATCCGAAGAAAAATGCAGCCAGAGAGCCATCCACTGCTGACCCAGCTTGCAAAATACGGCAGCTTGCAGGATGTGCGCATGCGCATTGATACCGAAATGCGTGGCGAGGACGGCGGCGAAAAATTTGGGGCCATGCAAATCACCACCAACTGGCTGATTCATGCCGCCGCCTACAAAACCAATGTGATGGCCACGCGCGACGTCGTGTGGGCCTATCCCAAAGTGACCAAGCACTATCACAGCGGCATTCCCACCGGAAAGAGCTACTCGGCGATCATTCGCGACTCCAAGGGGCAGTCCGTGGAAATCAGCGGGAAAAAGGATTCGGTTCCGAAGCTATTGGAGTCTTTGCAGCGGCGTATGCCGTGGGTTCTGGTTGGTTTCAGCAAAGAACTCGAAGCGCTCTGGCAGAAGGAAAAGCCGAAATTCTTTCAGCTCATCGAGCAGCGCCGCGCCAAGCTGGCGCCCGCGACGCGCTAGGAAAAAGCCTCAGGTCTCCCCATCGCGTGGGGCAAGTTCCCGCTGAGCTACAGCAGAGGGTGCTGCTCCCAGTTCCAGTTGGCGAATTGTTCGCGGAGGGCGAGTTTCTTGAATTTGCCGACGCTGGTGCGGGGGATGGCGTCGATGAAGACGAAAGCGTCGGGGAGCTGCCACTTGGCGAAGGATTGGGCGAGGTAGGAGCGCAACTCTTGCGCCGTGGCTGCCGCGCCGTCCTTCAAAACGATGGCGGCCAGCGGGCGCTCCTGCCACTTGGGATGCGGAATACCGACGACGCAGGCTTCCTTGACGGCGGGGTGACCCATTAGCGTGTTTTCAAGGTCGACGGAGCTGATCCATTCGCCGCCGGACTTCACCAAATCTTTCGCGCGATCCACAATCTTGACGTAGCCGTCTTCGTCCATGGTGGCGACATCACCGGTGCGGAACCACCCGTCTTCCGTCCAGCGATGCGCTTGATCAGGTGTCTCATAATAGCTCGCAGCGACCCACGGGCCGCGGATTTCGATCTCCCCCGAAGTGACGCCGTCCCAAGGTGCTTCACCCTCCGGGCGCATCAAGCGAATTTCAACGAAAGGCGCCGCCCAGCCCTGTTTGGCGCGCGCTTCATACTTTTTGTCTTCCGGCCAATCGAGCATATGAGAACGCAGTCCGCCCGAAGTACCGATGGGAGTGGTCTCGGTCATGCCCCATAGATGCTTGATTTGCAGGCCGAAACGATCAAGCTTGCGAATCAGTTCAAGAGGCGGTGCGGTGCCACCGCAAACGACGCGCACAGGCGAATCGAATTTCCATCGGCCGGGATTTTTCTCCAGTGCTTCCAGGATTCCAATCCAAACTGTGGGAACACCGCAGGCGATGGTTACACGTTCGTTTATCAGCAGGTCGAGAATGCTTTCGGGATCGACATTGGGACCCGGGAGAACCAGACGCGCGCCGAGCATGGTGCAGGCGTAAGGCAGGCCCCACGCGTTAGCGTGGAACATGGGAGCAACGGGCAGGACGGTATCGAACTGGGTCATGCCAAACACTTCGCCCAGGCCGCACGCAAACGAGTGTAGCACCAGCGCGCGATGAGAATAAATCACGCCCTTGGACTGACCGGTCGTGCCGGAAGTAAAGCACATCGCCGCGCCGTCGTTTTCATCGATTTGCGGATACTCAAAATTATCGTCCACTTCCGCGAGCAATTCCTCATAATTCAGGTAGCCTTTCGGCACGCTGTTGCAGCCGTAGGGCACAACGATGACGTGCTCATGAGAAACACTCTCACAGTATTTTTCGAACAGCGGCACATGCACATCATCCATTATCAAAAAGCGATCCTCGGCTTTCCTGGCGATGGCGGCAATTTCATGCGGGTGCAGGCGGAGATTCAACGTGTGCAGAATTCCGCCCGCGCACGGAACGCCGAAGAATGCTTCCAGATGGCCGGAGTGATTCCACATCAGAGATGCAACGCGATCACCCGACTTCAAACCGAGTTTCGTCAAGGCGGCAGCGAGGCGGCGCGCGCGCCGGTAAAATTCGCCATAGCAGGATCGCACGATGGATTTGTCCGGCTTGCGGGAGACGATTTCAACGCGCGAAAAAATTTTGCCGGAGCGCTCCAGAATAGTGGGCAGCGTCAGCGGAAAATCCATCATCGTGCCGCGCATAAGGCCTCTTGGGCGGGGAACAAAGTGGCCGAATCGTATCACTAATTTCGCGCAAAGTGAAAAGGCGCGCTCTCGCGGCGCGATTCGAAGCGCGCCGCGGCGGCGGGACAATTTCAGTTGCAAAAGGGGTTAATTTCCGGGAGGATGCAACAGACCGCTGAAGCCACGGTCTCGCGCCTGAGGTGGTTCGGAGATTCGAACCGCCGGTAAAGGATAGCTGTATCTTCAGCGCGCTCCGCGACTCGCATTTCAGGTTCCGGACAGAAGGAGCAAGAGGTGAAGAAGCTCTATATCGGTAATCTTCCGTTTTCCGCGACGGAAGAGCAGCTCAACGAGTGGTTTTCGCAAATCGGTGTAACTCCCTCCGGCGTCAATCTGATTCGCGACCGTTTTACGGGGCAGTCGCGCGGGTTCGCCTTCGTTGAAGTTACCAACGACGAAGATGCGGATCGCGCGGTGAACTCGCTGAACGGTCAGAATTTCGGTGGGCGAAACCTCGTCGTGAATGAAGCACGTCCCCAGGCAGAGCGCGGAGGCGGCGGTTCCGGCGGGCGCGGCGGATATGGCGGCGGGCGCGGCGGCCATGGCGGTGGCGGCGGTGGGCGTGGTGGCGGGGGCCACGGCGGCGGTGGCGGGCGCGGCGGAGATCGCGGCGACCGTGGCAATCGCTGGTAAGCGGGCAACACGAACTTGAATGCGTGGCGCCCTGGATTGGTCCGGGGCGCTGAAGTCCTCTCTGGGAATCTTTAGTGGCACGTCTGTGTCAATCATCCGGCGTATTCTCCCTCACGTTCGTTAATCTGGCTCGTCCAATCCAATGGAAGGGCTGACGGCGCTGGTCACCTCGCCGTTCGAATGGCCGTTGTAGCGAAACAATTGGCCCCGTAACGTGTTTGAAACAACAGGCAAGGAAAATGAGTTGCCGACGGGCTTATGGAGTATATGAATAGGCCGGAGTACAACGGCGCTTCGAATGGAAGCAGGGATACGCAGCGGGAGTCTGGTGAACCTTCTGGGCCGCTGGTGCATCCAAAGTGACGAGGAATACGAATTAGCAGGCAGGTGGCCCCGGCTGATCGGGGCCGAACATGAAATGACGACCTGGCACAAACGCGATTGGGAACAGTATTACGAGATGGCGCGGCGCCCTTGGCGGCGTCATCGTCCGCCCCGGCCGGTGTATCCGACGGGCATCAATCGTGTGCTGCCTGCACAAGGTTTCAGCTTGTCGGAATTGGACGACGCTGGCGTGGATCTGGATCTTGCCGAGCGGCTCGGACTTCCCGTGGATGCCGGACGCATCGGGGCTTACGGTCCCAACGTGACTGTGCTTCGGGATTTCATTCGCTCTTCGCGCCAACCACTGTAAATTCTCCTTTCAAAGCAGCGCCATGGGAGTTTTTTCCGAGGCCGACCTGCCGGCCAACATCAAGAATCAAGGGCGCATGATCGAACTGGCAGGCTCGCCGGACCGCGTAATACCTGGGCACGATGCTTTGCAATTTCAAAAATTCCCAACCGATGGCCGTGTTGCGCAGTTGAAATAGGCTAGGCGCAACGATTTGTGCGGTCCTGGAAATCAGCGTAAAATCAAGAGATTGAGCGTGATGAATGGCGACACCGTTTAACATTATCTCGAATTCGCCGGGGATGCCGGTGCCTGCGCCGGGGGCGCATCCGCGGCCGGATTGGCTGCGCGTCAAGTTTTTCGGGGGGGAGCGCTACCAGGATTTGAAGCGTACGATGCGCACGCTCGATTTGCACACGGTGTGCGAGAGCGCGCGGTGCCCGAACATGGGCGAGTGCTGGGAGCATGGCACGGCGACGTTCATGATTCTGGGGGACATTTGCACGCGAGCTTGCGGATTTTGCGCGGTGCCTTCGGGCAAGCCGGTGGGCCCGCCGGATGAAGATGAGCCGTTCCGCGTGGCGGAAGCGGTGGCCAAGATGGGATTGCGCTACGCGGTGGTGACTTCCGTGAACCGCGACGACCAAGCCGACGGCGGCGCGCACATTTTTGCGCGCACGATCGAGGAGATTCGACGGCGGGTTCCGGGCTGCAAAGTGGAAGTGCTGATTCCGGATTTTCGCGGCGATTGGAATGCGCTAGATGTGGTGCTGGCCGTGCGGCCGGATATTCTCAATCACAATACGGAGACGGTGCCGCGGCTCTATCGGCAGGTGCGCAAAGGCGCGGTGTACGAGCGGTCGCTGGAGCTGCTGCGGCGTTCGAAAGAAGCGCACCCGGAAGTTCCGACCAAGACGGGGCTGATGCTTGGGCTCGGAGAAGAGAAGGACGAAGTCCTTGCTACCATGAGGGACCTCGCCGCTCAGGGGACAAATATTCTAACGCTTGGTCAGTATTTGCAGCCCACTCGCGAGCATCTACCTATCGTTCGCTACGTGCATCCCGATGAATTCGCCGAATACAAAATCCTGGGCGAAGGGATGGGCTTCAAACACGTGGAAGCCGGCCCGCTAGTGCGCTCTTCGTATCACGCCTTTGATCAGGCCGAATCCGCAAGAAGTTAGACATCCAAAACGATTCTTTCAAGAAAATCGGCGGTCAAAGGAGAGTGAGTACTTTGAGATAGTGGGCCACTTTCCGGTAACCGCGAGTGTGAGCCGGCCGTGTTTCTGAATCAGAACACCAGGCGCAGGGAGCCCTGGATAATACGCGGTCCCCCGCCGACGACACCCGCGGTTGTGCCCACTGCGGTAGCGGTGCCGCTGCCCAAGGTCGATGTGATTTTGCCAAAATTCCCGCTACTCTGGCTGCCAACCGGATTAGAAAAGTTGGTGTGGTTAAAGAGGTTGAAGAAGTCCGCCTCAAAGCGCAGGTGGAGTCTTTCCGTGCGCAAGGGGAAGAGCTTGGCTGTCGAGAAATTCCAGTTTTGCAGTCCGGGGCCGTAATACTGGTTACGGCCCGAGGTGCCCAAGCGTCCGGGATGGGGAGAAGTCGTCAAGTTCGAGAAGTAAGTCTTGTCGAAAGCGGCGTCCGGATTTGAGTTGTTCTGCTGAAGCCGACCCGTTCCGATCACGTCGGGACGATCATTAAACTGATTGAACCCGCTGAAGTCGTTGGAGCTGTTAAATACGGTGAACGGGGTCCCGGACTGGATGGTTGTGTTGCCGGAAATTTGCCAGCCGCCGAGCACCTGGCGATTGATGCCGTTGCTCCAGCCAAGAAACCGGTGGCCGGGGCCGATGGGCAAATCGTAAACGTAGACAAACACGGCGCGGTGCCGGATGTCGAAAGACGAGGGGCCGCGATCCGCAGCGAGATTGTTGCGGTCATCAAGCCCGGCGCGTTCGCCGGTCGAGCCAAAGAACGACGAGCCATCGTCGATGGACTTCCCGATGGTGTACGAACCTTCGAAGTAGATACCATGGTGTCCTTGATA
>Ga0137412_10004781_pt1 | contig 10814 bp, 13 predicted proteins | sample CZODoug2_1_16fun_FD_122160 | JGI IMG/M metagenome (GOLD analysis project Ga0137412, IMG submission 122160) | Vadose zone soil fungal communities from Angelo Coast Range Reserve, California, USA - CZODoug2_1_16fungal (Hybrid Assembly) | ecosystem: Environmental > Terrestrial > Soil > Vadose zone... | reverse complement strand
CGTGATCGCGGCCTGCCGACAAATACGCCCTCGGCTGGGCATTGCCCACGTGCGGGGGGCACGGGGCAACGCCGCTCAATACCAAGCATTTGTTTTTAATTTCGCGCGAACTTGGGATCAATTTGACTTAATCTCGATCGCAACCGCCCCGCCCGCCGCGCCGCCAATTTCCGGGGCGGCACCGTGGACGTCTTTGATGCGAATTTTCACTTCGTGAAGTCGTTTACGGATCCAGACTTGCCGGATTCCTATGCCCCATTCAACGTTGTTCTCATCGGCGGCAGACTTTTTGTGACATTTGCGATGCAGGACGCGGACAAGGAGGATGATGTCGCGCACCAAGGCCATGGTTTCGTGGACACGTTCGATCTCGACGGTAACATGCTCGGACGGTTCGCTCAGCACGGCCAGCTCAATTCGCCTTGGGGCGTAGCGCTCGCACCGGCTGGTTTCGGTGAACTCTCCGGCGCCTTGTTGATCGGAAATTTCGGCAACGGCCATATCAACGCCTACGATTTTGCGAGCGGCGAGTTTCTTGACAAGGTGCGCCTGCCCAAGGGACAGCCGATCGTTATCGACGGGCTGTGGGCCCTCAAGTTCGGCAGTGGCCAGGGCAATGGAGGGGTGGCCAACACGCTTTATTTCACCGCCGGCCCAAACGACGAGAAGGACGGTTTGTTCGGCAGCATAAGCCCCGGCCCACCGTAAGCTTTTTCACCACCGCGAACTATCGGATTGATCTTCCGCTTCCGGCCGCAGCACTAAATCGTTTGCGGCTCGTCTCTGAGATCGTTTTTCAATCAAATCGCCACGTTCCACCATGGCTTTTAGGAAATGGCTCCGTCGATAACGGGTCATCGGGCAAACCTCGGGAGGGAGACACTCATGAAACAAAGCAGGAGACACACAATCCTCGGCATGATGGCCGTAGTAACTGGAATCGCAGTCCTTGGCGGTGAGATAGCGTGGCCAGCGGCGCGGGCGGAGACGATTCCTGATCTCGACGGCCGTGTCGTAGCGATAAATATTCCCGGCGCGTCAGCCATCGCGCAGGTCGGCAAGTTTCTGTTCGGCCTGAGCCGCCCTTTCCAGGCTACTCGTAACCTCGCGCGAAAATTGATAGTCGGTGCCCTGGGCAGCGTAGCCCAAGCGGCAGAGCCGCTGTTTCAGAGGGCGAAAACTCGATTGATACAGGTTGGCGCCGAGTTTTTCGATCATCCCGCACTTTTCCAATGTATAAAGGAGGCGGAACGCCATCGTCTTGGGCAAACCACAGCGCGCTACGATTTCCTTCAGTGGTAGGGCCTCTCCGGAAGAGCGAAAAGCGGTCAACAGTTGCGAAGAGTGCACAATTGATTTGACGAGGTATCGGTCCCGAACATGGGCATCAGGGCTCATAAGCAGGAATAATATCTGTTTTTTGCGTTTTGCCAAGCGAAATCTTCTATAGCGCGTTGCGAGTTCTTGCCCCAGCCGGGTGCCGCACCTTGCCGCCCGGAAGGTGGCTGCCCTCCGAACTGAAGAAGATCGACCCATGTCGTTAATTGGAGCATTAAACGCCGGCCAGTCCGGATTGTCCGGGCCGAAGTCAGGCTTGTGATGATCGAAGTGCTCGATCTGCGGGTCGCCGACAGCCGGCAATCGAGAATTTCCCTCGGTGGCGAGCGGCCGCGATTGACGCTCGTGACCTGTTACCCGTTTGATGCCATCCGTGCGGGAGGTCCTTTGCGGTATGTGGTGACGGCAGAGCAGGGCTAGCGCCCCGGCAGAAGAGTTTTCCGCGTGTCTTTACCGTTGGCTGTCCAATGTTCTTGCGCGCCGCGGCGACATCACTTTACCTCAACGCGACGGGTTGAAGACCGAAGGCAGGTCCGGTGCAGCAATGGCACGCTTGAACCAGCGGTCAAGGGTTATTAGCCTCGCTCCACGGATTCGCTTCTGCCGGGACGGCGCCACCGCGCCGAATCTTTCCGCCAGGAGACAAATCAGTGCCTCGGCCTTTCCCTTCGCCACGCCCTCAGCGAGCCATTGCTCCTTCGAGGCTTCAAAATCGATCGTAAGCATGCTCTTCATCTCCAACAAGATACCGGACCCAGACAAGTTCACTCGATGCCGTGCGAGCGCCTCGCGAATCAACTCGGCGAACAACCTCCGCAGCCGCTCATACCCCTCGTGCTGCCGGAACCAGCCGCTCACCTCACCCAGGAGTTCTCGGAGACCCTCGAGCGAATGCCGCTGCTCGAGGCGAAACAGCAAGGCCACCAGGCTGGAGCGCCGCGCCAGCTCGTCCTTCGGAAAGGCCGCCATGTCCAACAAACAGTAGCGGACTTGTGGCTGCCAGGGCCACAGCGGCGAGTCGGGAGCGAGCGCGATCAGCTCGCGGGTCGTAGTCGCGGCCTTCCAGCGCCGCTCGCCATTGTAAAGCACCAGCAACAGTAGCGGGGGTAGCCGCATACCCGACTGGAGTTGCTGCTCGTCGATCACCTGCTGCCAAAGCAGTCCTTGGTAGACCTGCGTGCGTGCGGGCATCCACCCGTCGATCTCGCTCTGAAACTCGATGCATAGGTAGAGGTGGATGTCACTGCCCTCACGGATCGGCAGTCTCCAGATGACATCTGCCTCGCGCCGTCGCGCCGACCGGCGGCTAGGGTGAAACTTGGGATTGACCCGCTGCAGTCCGGAGAAATCGAGGTCGGCAACCAGCCTCCGCGGAACGAACTCGCATACGAGCCCCTCCACCATCCGCGGATGGGCAAACAGCCGGTGATACAGCGAGTCCGAGTCAGGCACGAGGGAGTGGTGCAGCGCATGCGAGCAAAAGAGATGTTGATATCTCAACGCGAGTTGACTTTGAAAACAATCATCTATTTGTGTTGAAAACACACAGAAATGCTGAGAAATAGACAATGTTTCAACAGAGCACACGCTCAGTGTCCGTGTTTTTTTTCAACATGCGTGCGGAGTACGCGGTACCCGTCGTGGCGAGTCCGCATATTTCACTTGACCACGTGTTTCACGAACGGTGGAATCCGACGCAGCAGACGCGAGGGATCGTACGCGCCAGTCCGCGCGCTTCGAAGCAACCTGACTTGTCCTACGACACCCCGCCCGTCGCTCTCCGCGTGTAGATTGTCTACGAGACTCGCGTGTGCAGCAGGCGGCCGGCTGCACGCCGATCGCCCGCCCGCCGGATGTCATCATGCGCTAGGCGCGCTTCGTGCCTCGCCGTGCCGCTTCGATTTTCGCGATGTCGATCTTCTTCATGGTCATCATCTCATCGAACGCGCGCTTGGCAGCCGCCCGATCAGGGTCGGTCGTCGCTTCCATCAGTGCCCGCGGGGTGATCTGCCAGGACAACCCCCAGCGATCCTTGCACCATCCGCACATACTTTCGGCCCCCCCGTTGCCGACGATCGCATTCCAGTAACGATCGGTTTCGGCCTGGTCTTCGGTGAGCACCTGAAACGAGAAAGCTTCGCTGTGCTTGAACGCGGGGCCGCCGTTGAGGCCCAGGCAGGGTATTCCCAGCACCGTAAATTCGACCGTCAACGCCTGTCCCTTCTTGCCATCCGGATAATCGCCTGGTGCATAGTGAACCGCGCCAACGGTACTGTTCGGAAAGGTCTTGGCATAGAACTGAGCGGCTTCTTCGGCTGTGCCGTTGTACCAAAGGCAAATTACGTTTTTGGCCATTGTCGTCAATCTCCTGGTTGATGGTGCGGATCCCGCCCCTCTCTCAATTAAGACGCCGCCGCGTCACCGGGTTCGACAACCAGCCCCAAAAAAAGATGAGTCACTGTCCCGCCTGCCTTCTCTACGTACCGTAGGAGAAGCAAATGACGTATCGAAACCTCAGGCGCACTTTGTACCTGTTATTGGTGTCCATCGCCGCAGTACCGAGCGTGCCGTGGGTGTTTTCCAGTGCTGAGGCCCGCGGCGGCGCACCTCAGCTGCAGGGCTCTGACGCAGTAACCGCGCCTGGGCGCATCCAGCCAAAGGACGGCGTTCTCATCATCGCCGCCCCTTCGTCCCTGGAGCTGGGGCCGGCTATCGTCACCGAGCTACACGTGCGCGAGGGCGATTGGGTCGAACCAGGCCAGAAACTCGCCACGCTGCGGGGCTACGAGCAGTTGGCAGCCGCCCACGCCGCCGGGATGAGACGGGTTGCCCTCGCGACGGCTCGACTGAAGGCCCTCAAATCGGGCGGCAAGCAGGATGACATCCGCGCGCTGCGCGCCGAAGTGCAGAGTGATGAAACCCTGCTGGTGCAGACCCGGGCCGATACGTCCCGCATGAAGCAACTCCGTGATGTCCGCATCATTCCCGTAGCGGCCATGGAGTCTCAGGAGTCGCGCCTCGAGATGGCTGCACAGTCTCTGGAGGCAAAGCGCGCACGCCTGAGCGGGCTGTCGAGTGTTCGGCCCGCTGACATCGCGGTGGCGGAAGCCGAGCTCGAAGCGGCGCAGGCTGACGCTGAAGAGGCACGCGCAAGGCTCGAACAAACCGTGGTCCGCGCCCCGACCGCAGGCAGAGTGTTGGCTGTGTATGCTCGTCCTGGCCAAAGCGTGGGTACTGAAGGTTTGCTGGCTTTTGGCAGAACGGCGCAGAGGTACGTAGACGCGGAGGTTGCAGAAGAGGACGTCGGTCGGGCACACGTTGGTCAGAAGGTCAGCATTACTGGCGATGTCCTGGCTCGCCCCGTCAAGGGAGTGGTCGAAGAGGTTGGATGCATCGTCGGCCCGCGCGAGGTGTTTAAAGCGGACCCGACTGCATTTGCCGACTCGCGGATCGTGCACGTAAAGATCCGGGTGACGGACCACCAGAGCCTCGATCGTTTCATCCAGGCCCGGGTCACCGTGGAAATCCGTCCGTGAGTGCGCTGATTCCGGTCGCGTTTCTGCAATTGCGAAAACAACCGCGCCGGCTGCTGATTGCCGTAGCCGGGATTGCGATGTCCTCGCTGGGCATTCTCTGTCAGATGGGCTTCGAGGACTCGCTGTTCCGCAGCGCCACGCGCCTGTACCAGGAGTTTGATGCCGACCTGGTGGTGTTGAGTCCGCAGTACCAGTTCATGGTGTTGCCGGCGCAGTTCACGCAGCGCCGCGCGCTGCAGGCTCCGGATGAAGTCCTGTTCGATGCGCGCTCGCGCCCTGAATTTGGCGATCTCGCCGCGCTGTTCCGTTCCGGACCGGTGCAAACCGAAATTGCCGACCGGCGCGTGAGCATCCGGGGGCTGTTTGAAATGGGCGCATCGTTCAGCGCGGACGGCACGGCCATCACAACAGATGAGGGATTTGCGCGACTGTTTCCACAGCGTAATTCGCGGCTGGTTGACCTGGGTTTGATCCACTTGCGACCCAACGCTGATGTGCAGGAAGTGCTGGCGAAGTTGCAGGCGACCCTGCCGCGCGATGTTGTCGTGATGACCCACGATCAGTTGAATGAGCGGGAGCGCGGCTATTGGCGTGGCACCACACCAGCCGGGTTTATTTTCAAGACCATCCTGGGCATCTGCCTGGTGGTCGGCTGCGTCAGTGTCTATCAGATTCTGTCCGCGGATGTGGCCGAGAATCTCGCCCAGTACGCGACGCTCAAGGCGCTCGGCTACCGCGACCGCTATTTCCTGGTCCTGACTTTTGAGAAGGCCTGGTTGCTGACCTCCATTGCCTATCCGGTCGGATTTGTACTATCGGCGCTCGTGTACATAGGTGCTACTCACCTCACGCTCGTGCCGCTGGTGATGACATCCGCCCGCGTGATCGGCGTCTACTCGATCATTCTCGCAGCCGCTTTCATTGCCGGAGTGATTGCGGTGAAGCCACTGCGTCGGTCCGATCTATCGGAGTTGTTTTAAATATGGTGCCGACGATTCTTGCGCGGAATATCGGGTTTTCGTATGCGCGAAGCAGTGTTCTGCGCGCGCTGTCCCTGGCGGTCGCGCCGGGCGAAGTGACCGTCGTTACTGGCGCATCCGGTGTTGGTAAAACAACGTTGCTGACTATGTGCGGAGCGCTCAGGTCGCTGCAGGATGGCGAGTTGCGCGTGTTGGGACGCGACCTGAAAGGGCTCGGCATCGCTCAGCAGTGCGAGATCCGCAGCCTGATCGGGTTCATATTTCAATCTCACAATCTCATTGATGCGCTGACGGCCCGACAGAACGTGATGATGTCGGTTCTGGGCCACACGCCCCTGGACGCCTCCAGCAAGCAAGCCGCGGACGGCCTGGCAGCGCTGGGACTTGCCACCAAGGTCGATGCGTTTCCCGAAGACCTCTCCGGTGGCGAGAAACAGCGGGTAGCCGTTGCCAGGGCGTTGATCCGCAATCCGCGTTTGATTCTGGCGGATGAGCCCACTGCATCGCTCGATGACCTGTCGGCAGGATTGGTCAAGGAGGCTATCGCGAGCGCTGCGAGAACCACAGCGTGTGCCGCCCTTGTTGTGACGCACGATCCGCGCCTGTTTGAGATCGCTGATCGCGTGCTTCGGTTGGAGAATGGCAGTCTGAGCGAGGCTTGCGAATGAACCTGGGGAGTCAAGTGCTGCGGGCCGTCAGCCAGAGTCGCAGCAATTACTGGCTGGCATACGCCATGGACTTCATGTGTCCCGTTGTCATGTTCTGGCTCGGATTGAAATACCCGGCGGGTTGGCTGACAATTCTGACGAGTCTCTCGGCCGGCATCCTCGTGTTCAGCTTCGTGGAGTATTCAATGCATCGCTGGCTGTTTCATGCTCCAGTCGGCTTTGCGACGGATATCCACCGCAGTCATCATGCCGATCCCAAAGAGCCGACGGCAATGCCCTTTCCCTGCAGCTCTGGTGCGGCATTCCTGCTGTGGTCATACCTGCCTATGCTCGTGGGCGAGGCGGTGACGTGCTACTTCGCAACGGGTTTTCTGGGTGCATTTTTCTACTACACCGTGATTCACCACTTCGAGCACACGATCCGCATCAAGTCGGTTGGGTTTGGGTGGTTGCGAAGGAAGTGGATTGCACATGCGATTCACCACGGGCGAGCCAACAGGAACTACGGGGTGACCACCGCGCTTTGGGATCATGTTTTCAGAACCTACGCCGCTGCCCTACAGCCAAGCGGTGCGTGATAGCCTATGAGACATGGCCGCTGCTCCCATTTCCAGCGAGGCTGCGTACGAGGCCGGTCGCAATGCCTTTCCCACAATCGATCTGTCTCGCGAGGCGTTCCTGCGCTTTGTGGAGTCCCGGGCGCAAACCTGGGCGGGCAATCCGGAGCGTGCCCTGGACCTGTATCTGGCCTGTGCCTGTGTTGAGCGCATACCTGCGGCCGTTGTCCAGTTTCTAGCCACGTTCGGCACGCGGATACCCAACTATCTGGGGCGTCTTGCACGCAACCCCGATGTGGTCAACGAGGTACGGCAAATCATCGCTACCCGCTGCATCATGGGGGATGGGGTCCGTCCTCCTGCGCTCACAACATACAGTGCCACCGGATCACTGGAAGGATGGTTGCGGGCCACCGCCGTGCGGGAAGCGCTGGCGCTGAATCGGCGGGCTGATCGGCACAGCGGCGATGTTGAGTCGGCACTGGAGGCCCGGGTCCCCTGGGTCGACCAGGAGATTGCCTTCCTCAAACAAACGTACCGCGAACCGGTCAGCCGCGCGTTTGCCGCGGCCTGCCTGGAGCTGGATGCCCAGGATCGGGCCTTGTTGCGGTTGCATTACGCGGAAGGGGTGACGACAGCCGATCTGGCCAGGATGTTCAGCATCTCCCGTGCGACCCTGGTTCGTCGCCTGGCCGCGGCGCGCGACTCGCTGGTTGAGCGGGTGAAGGCGGCCCTGCAAGCGCAAGCCGGCGTGCAGGGTCGGGACTTTGACAGTGTGCTGCGGCTGGTCAAGAGCCAGATCGATCTGCGATTGTCGGTGCTGCTGAAAAATCCGGATTAGACTTTTTGTGAGTCACTTCGGTGGCTCGCTTCTCTGTTTCTCTGACGAATACAACCAGAAGGACCTCGTCAGATGAAACCCGTCGCCCGTCGTCGCCTTTTTATTGCGCCTTGCGCGTTATTGGTCAGCATCATGCTGTGCGTCGCCGCCCACCCAGCCAGGGCGGGTGGGGCGGCAGCTCTGGACTATCCAGCATGGCCGAACCTTGGCGAATGGCCCATGTTTGGGCAGAACTGGGCCAATACCGCCAGCGGCCTGACACTGTCGATCGGACCGGCCAATGTCCGGAAACTGAAGCCCAGGTGGACCTTTACCACCCAGGGTGATGTCTCTGCACGTGCCGCCGTTGCCGGTGGCGGTGTGTATTTCCCGGATTGGGGCGGCTATCTGCACAAGGTCGAGGCCAAAACGGGAGCTGCCGTCTGGAGCAGGAACCTCGTGACCGACTACGGCCTGGCGCCCGTCGCGGGTAGCACCAAGGTGGTGTCGCGAACCACTCCGGCAATCGATGGCGACACTCTCTATGTCGGTACACAAGCCACCGGTTCGGGCGGTTACCTGCTGGCAATCAACACGAAGAACGGCGCGCTCAAATGGAAGACCCAGCTCGATCCGCATCCACTGGCCATTGACACGTCCTCGCCTGTTGTCTTTGATGGGGTGGTCTATACGGGAGTTGCCTCACTGGAAGAGGCCAACGCCGCGAATCCCCAATACCCCTGCTGTTCGTTCCGTGGCAGCGCGCTGGCAATCAACGCGCGGACGGGTGCAGTGCTCTGGCGGCATTACACAGTGCCGCCGGGTTATTCCGGTGGATCGGTTTGGGGCAGCTCCGTCATCCCGGATCTGTTGCGGCGTGTCGTGTACATCACTACAGGCAACAACTACGCGACACCCACCGCGAGTGATTTCAAATCCTGTGTCAATGGCAGAACCCTCACCGACGAGCTGACCACGTCGTGTCTGTCCCCGGACGACGAGATCGACTCCATTGTTGCCCTCGATATGCGCAACGGCGCGGTCAAGTGGTCGCATCGACTCTGGACACAGGATGATTGGAATGTGGCCTGTCTGGTTGGGTTCCAGGCCGGCCAGGGCAATTGCCCCAATCCGCAGGGACCGGATTTCGACTTCGCCTCCGGGGCCAACCTGTTCGTGACCTGGACTGCGCACGGCCCGCGCCAGATTCTGGGCGCCGGGCAGAAGTCGGGCGTCTACTCAGCGCTCGACCCGGATACCGGCAAGTTGCTGTGGGCCACCCAGGTGGGGCCCGGTTCCGCATTGGGAGGGATGGAGTGGGGAGCGGCGACCGACGGGCAGCGGCTCTATGTTGCAATCGGCAATCTGTACGGCATTCCCTACAACAATGTCGGGGCGGCGGGCTCCTGGAGTGCCCTGGATCCGGGCACGGGCAAGATTCTCTGGCAGACCGCGGACCCCAACGGAGCCCTGGACCTGGGGCCGGTTGCTGTTGCGAACGGCGTGGTCTACGCGGGGTCGATGGGAGGTGCGCCCGGAGCTCAAAACATGTTTGGACTGGATGCCCGGACGGGGGCAATTCTGTGGGGGTATCCTGCCGGCGGTTCGGTGATTGCCGGTGCGTCAATTGTGGGTGATACCGTCTACTGGGGATCCGGCTACACCAACCTGGGTATCCCCGGGTTTACCGGCAACAACCGCTTTTATGCATTCAGTGTGAACGGGCGTTGACTTTGCGCTTGCTGAGCGCCTCGAGGGCGGAGGTTACCTCCGTCCTCTCTCTCGAATCGGCCGGGTAGGTCTTCGTATAGACCTGCTGAGCCCGTAGCAGCAGCGCTTGCGCTTCGTCGAGCTGCCCACGCTCCGTCAGCACCTCGCCCAGCCAGAGCCGCGTATCGGCAGTGTTAGGATGATCGTCATTCAACTGGCTGAGCTGGACTGACAGAGCCTGGCGCAGCTCCCGCTCGGCCGCGGCGTAGTCGTGCCGGTTCTTCAGCAAAAACGAGCCGTACAGGGCGGTCACCTGGGCCGTGTCCGGATGATTGGGCCCATAGGCCCTGCTGAAGCGCGGCAGCGCCTCTTCATAGGTCTGTTGCGCTTCGTCGAGCCGGCCGGCACGTTTCATGACCGTGGCCAGGTTGATCAGGGATCGGGCCACTCGCTTGTTATCCGGACCCTGCACGGCCCGCCGTTGTTGGATCACGTCCTGCAGAAGCCGGATGGTCTCGTCATACTTCTTCTGGACGTAGAGCACATTGCCGAGATTTTCCTCCGCGGTCAGGGTTTCGGGGTTGTGCTCACCGAGTTGTTTCTTCTCAATCTCGTAAGCATAGCGGGAATACTGCTCCGACTCGCTGCTCAATCCCCGCGCTCGCAATGCTTCACCCAGGTTGGCCGCGGCGATCGCCGTGCGGACGTCATCGCTGCCCACGAGCTCTTTCATCATCTCGTAGCCGCGGCGCGCATAGCTTTCCGCGGACTCATAGTTACCGCGGTCCTGCTCAATTCCTTCCAACTGCGACAACACGAGAGCGGCCTCCACGCTCCTGGCTCCGAACAGGCGCTCGCGGATAGCCAGCGACTCCCGTTCCGTGGCATACGCTTCCTGCAGATCGCCCTTGGCCTTGAGAGAGATAGCCAGATCGAGCAGGGTGTCGGCCACCTGCGCGTTTTCGTTGCCAAACAGCTTGCGCTGCAATGCGAGCGCTTTGCGGTATTGGTCGACCGACGATACATCGTCGCCGCGCTGGTGCTCCAGGGCACCCAGATCGCCCAGGCTTTCGGCCACGTCGGCATGCTCGGGACCGAACAACGCGAGGCGTGTTTTGAGCGCACTGCGCAGCAGCCGCTCGGCATCATCGAGCTGTCCCAGGCTCGTGTAGGTTCTGCCGATGGTGCGTTGGACCGCCGCGGCA
>Ga0137412_10004780_pt1 | contig 10816 bp, 14 predicted proteins | sample CZODoug2_1_16fun_FD_122160 | JGI IMG/M metagenome (GOLD analysis project Ga0137412, IMG submission 122160) | Vadose zone soil fungal communities from Angelo Coast Range Reserve, California, USA - CZODoug2_1_16fungal (Hybrid Assembly) | ecosystem: Environmental > Terrestrial > Soil > Vadose zone... | reverse complement strand
AAATCCCCTGCGCCCATCTGGAAATCAAGATCTAGAGAGAGCGGATCGTTGGGTGAGTCGCCCAATCCTTGATTCACGGGCAATAACCCGACACTGTGAGGAGCTGAGCTAGCTATGGTATGAGATGCTGTGTAGGTAGTAGTGTGCGCAGTCGGGGGCGCGGTCGGGGGCGCAGCGGCGGCGCTTCGAAGGGTCGGGTCTGGGTCACGAACAGCACCCACCGGCGGGTACCACTGAGACACAGTCGAGGGGTCAACCTTAACGATGCTTTGGTTTGCTGTGCATCCTTGAAAATCCCCCCCGGGCACAAGAGGGTTGATAATAATGGGCGTATCATCAGTGACGGGCCCTTGAATGGTTCATGTTAGTACCACGTCAAGAATTGAACAGATCAAGCACCTTACCTTCAATAGGAACAAGGCGCAATCTGCGTGCCGGGTCTGGGTTAAAGTACATGTTCGCCAGATTACGGTAGGCCAGGCGCTTTTGTGGAAACCCGCCCTCAATGGGAAAGTCTATTGACGGGCACCAGTTTATCAAGCGCTTTTGCGACTTCTTGAGCAGTTGGAGGATTGGAATCCAATCCGCGCGTTTGCGCGCCTCATTGTTCTCGCTGCAAAGTACTGTATAAATGTGAATACCAATCCCGTGGGATATCAGGTATGGAACTCTTACCCAGTAATGCGCACCAACAGTGGCTGGCAACCGTGCGGGCCCCATTCGCGGCTAGGCTCCCTATCTTCACCTTCAATTGGGTAAGATAGTCAGGCAGGCCCTCGATCGCATTGAGATCCAAGCCTGGAGGGGGCTCCACAAGTACTACAAAGAGCTTGAAGATGTGAAGCGGTGCCCACCCGTCCATTGGCACCTGGACCCGAGAAACTGCCAGGGCCAATGCCTCGTTGGCAAGAAGCAGTGGCAACCGGGCCACAGTGTTGGAATCGCCTTGATGTTAATTGATGTTGTTGTTGATGCGTGGCGCCTTGCGAGAGCGGGAAGGTGCTGTGCCCTCAGGAATCGAATCAGAGTCGCGTTCGAATAGCTTGAACTTCGAAAGAGAGGCGGGCCGATTGGTCCTGGAGCGAGCCGCAAGTTCGACCATACATGCTTCGCCAAAGGCAGGAGGCAGTCTACGGGCCTTCCGGTTCTCCATCTCCTTGTTCCTGTAGGGCAAACGTAAGTATATTGGGGCAAATTACACAGGATGTTACGTACCCAAGCTTGATTTTTAAATCGGTGAGCATCTCATTGATCGCGAGGAGTTGGCCGCCATCCACCAACACTGAGTGCATCTCTTTAGAACCAACACCGACTCCAGAGAGCGATTGCGCTGGATTACTGTAGGGGTTCACGCAGCAAGCGAAGAACAACACATGAATGTTGTCTCGCGCCGCGAGGCTGCTCTAATGTGAACTGTGAGTAGATAGCATGGTACCCCATGGTGTACATACGATTTTTAGAAGTTCATCCTCGATATCGACTACTCTTGAAGCGGCCCTATCTGCGTCAAGATTATCTAGCCTGGTTAAGTCGTTCTCGAGCATCTGCGCCCATTCATCGAGGGCTTCTTGAGTGGCGAGCCCTTTAAGCTTGACCTGATACTCTTCACGGCATCGAGTGTTGAGTTGCTCTGCAAATATATTCAATCAAGTGGGCAGTTATTGGAGGTAACATACTCACTCCGGAAGCTCTTGTCATGGACCTTGGGTAGACTATTCCACCATATTCTTTGCCATGAATTCCACTTGCTGTGTCGGTTCACACGTCGAGTGATGACCCCGGCGATGGCCTCACGCATGGCTTCGGCGGGCTTCCCCGTCCGCTTCTCAAATTCGATGCAAACTGGATTGATGGTGTTCTCCCAGAGGTCGTTAGCGACCTGGAGGTCCTCCTCACTTAGGTTTACCCCTCAAGCGAATGTCTCAGTTACGAGTAAGGCCATGGAGGAGACACGCCGAACTTACTTTTGATGGTTTTCTCCTCCCCAGAACCTTCGCCCTCATCGCCAAGGCACGCAATCGCTACACAAAAGTCAGCGAGCCATATCATCGCAACACTGCAATAAGACGTTACAGGCGTCCCCCTGCTTTCTCCCCCTCTTCTCCTTTCTGGATTTGGCCACAGGGACCGGTTCGTCCTCGACATCTCCGAGGTCGCTGTCTTCGAAATCTGATCCCAGATCATTTGAACTCTCCTCGTCGATCTGCTCCAGACCTCCCTTGTCGCAATGAGAGATCAAGTGGTTTATGATATCTATAGCCCAGCTATCATTGGTAGTAGTCGTCTCCTCCATGGCATCATCGTCTGGCGCCAGCCGGAGGCTCGGGTTGTCATATCTCATGGCTAACCTCCTGTCGACGACTCTTCTCTCCAGGGCTGTACGAATACGCTTGAGGTCATCAACCCCGATGCCGTAGAGAGCTTGATCATTTGGTTGGTATAACTCTTCAAGCGCGGTTCTGAATTCCTACGATAGAGCCAGTTCAGCATATTCAATACCTAAGACCTAGGCCCACAACGCACAGGTTCAAGATATGGCGCAAATTGCCAGTACATCGCATTCGTGTACTGGTCAATGCGGAGTTCCGCCATTGCAGGTACGCCATCGCCAGGTACACCCCTTACACCTAATAGGCCTCCAGGTGGAAACTTGCTGAGTGTACGTGTCTTCATTGCCGTTTTTGAAGACTTCTGAATTTTCGCCTCTACGATCATGACGCGACGTATGCATTCAAGGAGGTCTTGCGAGTACTCTGCTCGTCTCTCCCAGTCTGTGTTATCGTCCTCTAATGCATCGCGCGCTTGCTCCATATGTACTTTGTGCGCGATGGCCACCACTTTCCCCAGGATCCCCTTCGGGCCACCCCGAGTCTTCTCCGCTTCTTCGAGGCTACGTAGCACCGCTTCGCTGATACCAGTGAACTCCTTTTCAAAAGGTTCGCCCCGTTCCTCTATATGCTTGCGATACGGCTGTTGCCATGCAGCGCCTGAGCGGTACGTCCGACGGGTGCTGGTGGCCAGTGGTTTTCGAGATGTTATTTCATATACTTCGACCTCGCTGTCCTCCAGTTCAGGACCCTGGAGTGGTGCCTTCCGTCAAGCGTTAGCCAATGGGACTCGCGGGTGAGTGGGAAAGGCATCTACCTCGGCGACGACGGGGGATGGCTGGACTGATTGCGTTTTCGCGGGCCTGCGAACCTTGATCATGAGAGGTGACCTGGTTGTCGATTCTACGAGGGTGTCCGTCATCGGCGTCACCTCTGGACCTCTAGGGGCGTCCACAGCAGGGGGCTTCGCAACAAGTAAGCAAAAAACAACTTCTCCCCTTCTAACAGATCGCCAACTTACATGTGGTGTCATCCCTGTCCAGTATGGCCCTGATGTCCCCAAATCCGCCAGGAAAATATCTTGAACCCCAGCAGCGGGCCCCTACGACTCAGTGAGTGCATGAACACCATACTAGGAGTTCAATACCTTTGATCGCAATGACCTCACGCCTTGGACTTTATTCGCGGATTTGTTTTTTTTTCTTGAACTCATCGCGGTGCCAAATAAGGTTTATGTTCTGATCAATAGAGCCCGACCAGAGCCCGACTTAACCCTTCCGGTGACGTCACCACTCCACAAAGGTAGGAATTGCTTTGTCTTCGGCTTATAGGACCATGGAAAATAGGACCACGGAAAACCTTACTAACTTGTGTGTAGCCTCGCTTTCTGTAACATTACACAAACTCATAGTTTAAGCTCCTTACGTGTACATTCATGATGTAATATATTGTCAAACTTTGCAAAGTAGATCGAAGCGTTAGGCGCAAGGAATTTTATGTTGGAGATCATAGAGAAACTATTCTACCAGTCCTCTTTCTACCAGTCCTCCGGCTCATCAGAGTCATTTCGATCTGTGGACTCGTCGATTTCGCTACTGTCTTCTGTGGACGAGTCACTCTCCCAGAGGATCCCTCTCTCTGGAGCCCAAAGGCCAGAACGCTGGTACATCCTGGTCATAGTACAGGTCAACGCAAGCATTAGCATCTTCTGTCGGGCGCACCATTCCATATATGTATAGACCTCCACCTTCACCCAACGTGGGACCCGCATACTTCCTACATGGTGATATGCCGCCAGGAGCCGCGCTTGTTCCTGAATCATGTCCTCGCTCCATCGTTGCTTCGCTTCCCTTAATACTGCGGCCCAGTGGCGTCACCTGTCTCAGACGGATGGCGACTGCGCATCATCGGTACGCCTTCCTGTAGGATTAATTGGCGTTTTTTTCTCTTTTCGTCGGAATTTTGCGCGATATCGTTCCCGGCGCAGCGCACGGATTCGCTCGGTCGACCTGGTAAGATGAAGAAGTCAACGCCTGGTGAAGGAAATGATGACGCTTTTACTGTGTATTCCAGTAGCTCTCGAGCTTTCTCATGCGTGCAAGTTCACGCTGCTCAACGGGTGTCCGGTATCGCAATTTTCCGGTCAGTACATCCACGATTTTACGGGGCGTGGCGGAGTTGTCATTGAAGCGGCAGGTGTTGATGCGCTTCATGTGTCGATTTAAGTTGTATCGAGATGAGAAGCATAGCATGCACCGATCGCACCAGTGCCGGTTCCCCGCGATTCGTTCTGCAGTCATCGTGTTCAAGGTCCACCGCGCGCCTTTTGTAGGTAGCTTGCGGGCTGGTTTACCGACCGAATATACACTCTTTGAGATCCTTTCTGTGTGATAAAGCGCCACTGATATGCATAGGTATACAGTCGGCTTCACCTCCACGTCCAGATGGAATTACGTCCCATCGTGCCTCTGCGCTACGTTGCTTAAAACTTGAGCCATTATTTAGGCTATTGAAAGCAAAGAAATGTTATTTAGATATATCTCAGAACTTCATCGTAGCTGTACAATGGTGCTCTGTGTCTTGCTCCATGCGCTAACACATGAATATGATGTTTCCGGCGAATCGAGGGAGAGTAGCAGTCCGTGGGCTACTAATGCGTAATCCAGTAGGATGCCCCTGCATATATTATTGCTTTCCCTATTCGCGGCGCGAATGTACCAAGCCGCAGAACAGGAAACTGTTGCGGTTTGATGTTCCCAATACCCCCAAAAATTGCTGCCTTACCCATAATAGGCTTCTAATTTTTTTCAGTTCTATATTATCGAGGTACTATAATCCGGTTCATCCGAGCCCTCTAGCATTCATAATACTGTCGCTAGAATTTTTTTTTTTTGAGATTGCTTTGTCTGTTTGGTGGTGGTTTTGCGCGGTGCCTGAATGACGACTCGGCCGTCTTGCCGAATGAATAGCATGATCACCGGCCGGCACACCGGCACAGCTTCGGTCCGCTTCTCCAATTACGAGTCTTGATCAATTGTGCAGACATACAAAGATGCAGGCACGCCATGGTATGGACACGAAACGGCGCTATTGGAACAAATATATTTGCCACCAAATCCTACGTCCCAGTAAATTTATGTATGGACCCGTTGGTAGCGAACGAGGGTCGGACAGAGAAGGAAGTCGAAGGTCGAGCCCACCCGGTGACGACCGATCGAGATCACGAATTCACAAATATATTTAACTGATTTGAAAATCCGCTTCATTTGTGCATCCGCAGCGGTCCTAGTGGACATGACGGCCCGTCATGACGCGCTGTCATGACGGGGCCCTCAACATGCTTTCCACCAAAAAACGCCCGCGTTCACCAGAAGTCGATGAACTGCCGACAACGTGTCAGAGCACGTCGATTCGGACTCACCAGAGCGCACTGGTGAGGAGACGTTGGAGAGGGCCAAAGGACGACCGCATCAAAGCTCTCCAAAAGTTCAAGCGCAGGCACCGCTATGAGGTCTTCCGGGGCACCGCCGAAGATCCGAATCTTGCACGTGCTTCCCAGCCCAATACCCGTGTTCACTACATGCCCCCTGCATCCGTCGACTCTTCTGTCCAGCGTAGCCCTAGTCCCGCAGTGCCACTTTCACCGCCTGCAGGAGGTTACGAAGACGAGCAAGTGAGTTTCAACGACTCTCCAGTATTCTCCGATGTCCCATTAGCGTCTGGCTTGCGCGCGGCGTCCGGTGTGCGAGATAATCGTGCTCTTCTCCGTCAAACCAAGCACCTCGATCACCACACCTCATCATGGAATGACCGTCGTAACAGCCAAGCAAGACAATGGAAGTCAGTGACTATTCCACGACTCATGCATCCCTACCTTGCAAACCGCGCGGCGACGAAATCCGGGAGGTTACCACCACCACCACCACCACCTAAGCCAAATAACCAATGCCAGTGCAACAAGGTAGCATTAAAGGTCGAATTGGTGACGTGGGACCGTAGGTTTTCTCCGCATTTGCTGCAGCTGTTTGCTGATTGTGTTCTACATCAGGATCCTCGCAGAAGATATTGTCTATCTGCGAGTGCGATCCAGCTGGCGTCCAGTTAGTCGAAATGGGCTACTTCCCTTGTGCCCCGGTCCGCCCGACGCTCGCCTTCGATATCGATCTTCTGGAGTTTGTAACGATTGGGTCGCATTACATGGCACCCAATGTAGCAGGGTGGTCAAGCGTACTTCAACATTTCCTCTCCATCCGCGGGTATCTTGTTGGTGAGAAGGTGCGTGCGTACCTTATCAGGGTCTCGTATGGCATTAAAGAGTCATTTAGGACACGATCCGGCGGCGCTTCGGAAATTCATTGCATTGGTACCAAGTTCTCGTTGCGATGGCAGACCAGGAAGTCGATGCATGGGTCCGGAATACGACCTTCGCCGTGACGACCTCCCCCGACAATACCAACGCCGCAGATCGCTCCAGTGGCATCGAAATCAACGCCTCTACACCGGAGACTCTTGGGAGGACATCTGCGCCATTCTGTCAGTCAAATATGTCGAGCGCGTTATTCCCATTGCCAAAAGATTTCTTGCGGATGGCAGAGGACGTACCGACCGCTGATGTACCGTCAGTATATCTTCAGCGGCGGTGCCCGATCTGCTTCTCTAAAGCGCCAAATCTTCCGACTTCCACGTGCGTCTTGAATCCGGAGGCTTATACTAGCATGGCAGCTGACATACCCACCAGTGCCCAGGCCATTGTCTGCATCGACGCTAATTTTTCTCAACGAAGGCGACATTCACGACATCCTGATCCAGTGGATCCACATCCCGATACCCACTTCCTCTCGGTGGACGATGTTGAATCAATGAAGCGTGTAGTGGAACACGCAAGGCCCTCTGACTCTAGGTCTAATGCCAAATCGTGGGCCAGATTACCGGATGACACACTTGACGACTGCGAGAAGGCGTTCACCGCCGCGCAAGGTCATATAGCAAAGTCCAACAATGCTATTTTTGCGGATACTGCGTTGATGGCCCTTCTGTGCCGTCACAACCGTCCGTTGTTTCTTGTGAATATGACCTCAGCTGGCGAACGACAATACTACGCTTTGGCACTCATCAAAGCACTCTTTCGACACCTCCCTGACAATTGGACTATTGGTCTTCTCTACGACGTGGCGTGTCAGCTTGAACGCAGCATGCGCAAGGTATGTCTATGTAATCTATCGCAGTCCCAGGGCTGAGCCAGGCTTTAGCATGGCTTCTTGCCTGAATATATCGATCGCATAACGTTTGCAGTTTCGGTATTTCACGCCTTTGGCCATCAATGGGCATGTCAACTCGTCTACCACCCACGAAAATCTAAAGGCTACGGCCTTTCAGATGGGGAGGGCTGCGAACGGCTCTGGAGCGCAATGCGGAAAATGATACCTTCTCTCCGATCAGCTGGGGTATGTGCTACACCGCGTCTACTTATTTGACCTAACTAGATATTAATGTAGTACTGGAACCGCTTGTTTGCACTGGACTCTCAGCTCGTTTGGTTTGAGAAGCAGAACCTACTCGAACTGGGTCAGTGGATGAAAAGGAAGTGGACTAGTGCCCTCGATCGTAAAACGGATGCAGTGCTCAGGCTTCAGCAGTCCAGGGTTCCCCTAGCCACCCTGGAGCGCGAGTGGAAGGCACAGATTGAGGCACAGCTAGCCTCCTCACCGCGTTCGTAGTGTAATCGCTCGCCCTTGGTACTATCCACTGATTTCATCTCAGGGCAGAGCAAAAATAGCGCCGATCGTACCATCGCCGACATCCTTGAGAAGCGGGACGTCCTTAAGTCAAAGAAACAACACCTCGCGCGAGCAAGAAATACCTTGGAACGGAAGGCGAAGGCCGGGACTGCACAAGAGATTCGGGACAGCGAAGCGGTGGTCGACTCGCTAGAGGCAGTAATCGCACAACTAGAAGCAAATATCAGCAAGAAGACGTCAGCACTCGGTATCACCGCAGGGGGAAAACTCCGCCAGTTGAAGGGCGATTCCTTCCTCCGCTTACGGATGAACTCGCTTGCGCTGCGGCAGCGGATCGTTCAGAGTCTGGTTGCACGCAAGTTTGAGATGGAGAAGCTTGAGCGTTTGGTTCGATATGGCGACCGCATGGGTATGCCGCTCACTTGGACAATTACGCTTCGCATTTCTCTAACCTTCTCGCTAGCTAATCACGACCATGCTCAACTCAAGCAAGGTCTCAATCGGCGTAAGGGTGGATACGAGCGCCTGGTTAAATCCTACGAAAAGCTTCGACAGGAAATGCAAGGCCTCATCGCCTGTGGCGATGCTCCCATAGGCGCCACTGTCCCAAACCAATTATCCAGCGAGAGGTTATGGGATTTAGATGTAGATGACGACGTGTGGACCGACCTCGCCCAAGATGGACAACACCAGGACGACGCACCAGGATGGCTATTCGATGTACCTACGAAGCAAGGTATTCGCGCTATGCTCGATCTGCAACGCTCTGATGAAGAGATCGAACGGCTCGAGCATGAGCGCGGTGTGATGTTTGCATGGCTTCGGGAACAGGGAGAGCAACTACAACTCGCCCGTCACATTGCACAAGGTACTCACCCAATCGTTCTTTCGTTTAATTATTCTGATTCGACCAACCACAAGGCAATACCCCCCTCCTTTACCAGATCGAACTGCGCGACGCCAACCTTATTCGTACCAGTAAGGCTTGGAACATGAACATCAATACCGGCATTGGTGAGATCCGACTCCCGGAGAGTTTGCTTGCTCAGATGGAACCCGGCTTGACGGAGAGCAGGCCCTCGTCCGTGGCATCAAGTTACAACGATAACGAGGACCACGCAGGGGAGTTATGGGATGAGCTAGACGCTAAACTCCGAGAGCAGGAGGATACATTCGTTGAGCTAGACGCTACGTTCCGAGCGCAAGAGGATAATTTCGTTGAGCAAGATGAGACCCTGCCGGGCGCGGCTGGACCCCTATTCGACACTCCAACCACACCCGTAGTCAAAAGAACCAGTATGCCTATAAGTCCAACATTCTCATTTCAACGTCAATCTGCTATCAAAAGCCCCGTTTCCGGCCGTTCGCTTTCCCCCTCTGTATCTCCACTAAAACTGGGTCTCCGTCCATCATCCCCAATGCGGCCCGACATTCCAGATCTGGAGGACGGGTACTGACCGCCTATTGACCCCCCTCATCCACATGTGCTATTGCCTTCCCAACATGCTGGTGTCGCGAGCCAGTCAGCAAGGACCAGCCCAGCCAGAGAGTCGCCATCGCACCGGTTCTTTGCTTCTCCAGATCAGATTGACGCCTTGGGAATGCCGAGGACCTGGCTACACGGCCAAGTAATTAGTACACTCGGCGATACTTTCTGTTACCCCTCTCGCTCTCAGCCCAGGAACGCACATTATGACATACTGCCAACAGATCTACTCGATTTGTGCGATTCATACATGAGGGGTCATACCGCATCACGGGCCTGTCTTTCCTTCCACTTTAAACAGGCTGCGAGTCCATTCGAGTGCCGGGCATGGCTGGTTCCCGTGCTGCTTGAGCACCACTGGTATCTACTCGTATTAGACTGGGTGGACTTTGACATTCGCATCTACGATTCTCTTGCAACGAGCATGATTCCTCACCCGCGTCTAGTCAAATTTGGTGAAGTGCTATTAACCTTAATTTCTGAGGATTTCGACTTGAGAGATTCAGACTGGAATGTGGTTCCAGAGAGCGTCAGTGGTTTTCATCGTAGCTTGACCAGATTCTGACCCCATGCTTAGCGAGGCTGTCGCCAAACGAATGGCCATGATTGCGGGGTGTATGTCTTATGGGATATATACTGCCTGTCACTTCATGGCGCCGTCCACACGCTATCTCCAGAACACATCGCAGCTTGGCGTCCAACGCTTTATGCCCGCATTCAGTCGCTCAACCCATATACAGGAAAACGAAAGCGGCCATTGGTGGCGGTTCCATCTATAGAACCTATCATTATAATTGATTCGGACGACTCATCTTGATTCAAGTGTTTATATAATCTTTTTATTCCCCAAAGTTTCCCGGGTGTATGGGTTCCATTTCGTCAGGTGTAATCGAGGAAATAAAATTGAATTACAATTTATAAGTTCGTGCGAGACACATTAGCAAGGGGCGGTAGCCCTTCGAGACGCCTCAGACTCGACGAGAAAAAAGGTGAATCCCCCCAAAGGGGTTCTGTATCCACTAGGCCTGATTTTACGACTTCGTGCATTCTGGGTCACTGCGTCGCAGGATCGTCGCCGTACAAAATAATCCATCGCAGGATTCTCCAAATCACTCAGAGGAGTAGTATATGCGATTATAAGCTGTGAGAGCTGACCCCACAACTGCTGATTCGCGCGCCGAGTCTTATTCGATTTTACAGTCGTTCTCACTCTGGACGCGACTGTATGTTGATAGGGAATGTACTATATTCATACCAGTCATATA
>Ga0137412_10004779_pt1 | contig 10817 bp, 7 predicted proteins | sample CZODoug2_1_16fun_FD_122160 | JGI IMG/M metagenome (GOLD analysis project Ga0137412, IMG submission 122160) | Vadose zone soil fungal communities from Angelo Coast Range Reserve, California, USA - CZODoug2_1_16fungal (Hybrid Assembly) | ecosystem: Environmental > Terrestrial > Soil > Vadose zone... | reverse complement strand
GATCAACATGAACCTGGAGATGGAGGGTGGGACCGATGAGCTCTCCGCCGCCGTTGAGGCGGCCCCACCCCGCGAGCTCGAGCGCCAGCCCTACGACGAGGCCGACATCGCCGGCTTCAATGGCATCCATCCGTCCTTCGCCGGTGGCGGACAGGTGCGAGACGGTTCCGATGTGCATTTTCCGCGCTTCATCGCACAGAGCGGCAAAGGTCTCGGGATCCTGATCCGGTGTATTCAGGATTTTCACGCCGTCGATGCCCTGCCTGGCAGCCCAATCACCCCCGGCCCGTGCCTTCTCCGGCGTGTTGACGACGCCGCCCTTCCAACCATTGCCCTCGCCGGGACGCTGATACGCATAGATGCGGGGCGCGACAATTTCGTTTCTGGCAGACCGCGCCTTCTCGCTGAGCGAAGTATCAAGGGGCGCAAGCGGCACTCCGCGTACCGTTGTTACCCCATGCGCGAGCCACAATTTGTAGGTGTAGCTGAGGTCCGGTGCCTTGTCGACCGTGCTGCCATGAACGTGCACGTCAACGAAACCAGGCATCACATACATGCCGCTCGCATCGAGCTCATGGTCGGCATCCTTCGGAAGCCGGCCGGGTTTCAGTGCCAGGCCCGGTGTACCGGCCTGTTTGATTTCGGTGATGCGATTCCCGGAGATGATGATATCCACCGGGCCGCGCGCGGGCGAACCCGTGCCGTCAATCAACGTCACGCCGCGGATGACGAGCTTTTTGTAGGGGCCCAACCCCTCGCCCTGCTGGCGCGCGGGTGCCGCTACCGCATTCGACTTTTCCGCAGGCGGATCGCCCGGATTTTGTGCCCAGGTGCTGCTCACAGCGAGCACGGCAGTGCTCAGAACGAGCCATCTCAAACTGGTCATGAATCACTCCCCTTAAAACTTATAGCTCAGATTGAGTCCAAACGTGCGCGGCGGCAAGCTGTAAACCAGCGTCTGGCCCAAAGTGTTGGAGCTCGTGCTCGCGCTGACAATAGCCACACTGTCGGCGATGTTGTTGACATAGAGGTAGGCGCCCCAGGTTTCGTCATTCTTCTGCACACCGAAGCGCAGATTGCCGACCTGGTAGGCCGGCAGGTAGCGGCGATAGATGTCGGTTGGACTGATGCTGCTGTAGGATCCGCCTACAAAGCTCGTGTCGGCGTGAATGAAGGCATCGAACGGGCCGGCAAGCGGGTGCAGGTACTCCAGGGAGGCACCCACCGTATACTGGGGCACATAGGCCAGTCGATCGTCCTTTTTGCCTGCCGCAACGACCACGGTGCTCACCTGGTCCGCGGACAGGCGCGCATCGGTGTAGCCGACGTTCGCCGACAGAGTGAGGCCCTTCGTCACAGTCGCCGTCAGTTCGGCTTCACTGCCCCAGATACGCGCAGCTCCCGCGTTGGAGATCAAACCGAACACCGAACCGGTGCCGGAAGTTCGACCTGACACCTGGATGTTGTCCCAATCGATGCGGTAGCCCGTGAGGTTCAGATAAACCCCGCGCGCGATCGTGCTCTTGATGCCGAGCTCATAGTCCCACAGGCTGTCGGACGAGTACGCGGCAAGGGCCGCGGGCAGGCCGATCACCTGGTTGACACCGCCGGGACGGAACCCCTGAGCGGCCTGTGCGTAGACGAGCAACCCCGCCTGGGCCTGCCAGGAGAGATTGAACTTGCCGATGACACCGTGTTGGCCCGATTCGGCGACCGTCTCCGGAGTCACCACGGATGCATAATGGATCTGGCCGACATCGACCCGGCCGCCCACCGACTTGTCATACTTGTAATAACGGGCGCCGGTGGTGAATGTCAGGCTCGGCAGGATCTTGTAGGACAGCTCCAGGAAGCCTGCGATCTGGCTCAGATGGTCATCGATGGTGCGATCGTATTTGATGTCCTGGGCCACAAAGGGCAGCAACGCGCCCGTGTCCGGGTCGGCCAGCAGCAACGTGCTGCGGACACTCGAAATGCGATTCTCGGAATAGACACCCACCGTCCAGTTGAAGCGCTCGACACCCGCGGAGCTCATGCGCAGCTCGTTGGTGAAGTCATGCACATACTGCGGCTGGTAGAGACTGGAGGCAAACAGCTCCCGCGTGTTGACGAGATAGCTGGACAGCTCATCGCTCGTGCAGTTACGTGATTTGGTCAGGTAGGTCTTGCATCCCGCGGCCGTATCACGACCGAGAAAGGTGTTGCTGACATCACCGTCCGTGATCTTGTTGCGGTCGAAGTAGGAAGAGACCCCGGTGATGGCCGCAAAGTCCAGGTCATAGTGGGCGGTGACTGCAAAGATGCGGTCCGTGTCGAAGTTGCCTGACTCCGCGCGCGCATTGGTGACCCAGGGCTGCCCGGTTTCCAGGACCCAGCGCGGTGATCCGGTCGCCACGTCCTGGTAGTACGCCGCCAGATCGACAGTGAGCCGGTCGATTGGCGTGATACGAACCAAGGCACGCCCACCGGTGGAGTGGCCGTCGTTGATGTTGGTCAGCCCGAGCCGATTGTTGTCCACGTAACCGGCATACTTCTGATAGAAGCCGACCAGGCGTACCGCCACCTTGTCTTCAATGACCGGAAGATTGACCATGGCGTCCATTGAGCCGCCGGCCTTGCCGTGCTCGACGATTTGACCATCGGTGCTGGCGGCGGCCTCGAACTCGTTCATTTTCGGCTTCTGGAAAATCACGCGAATGGTGCCGCCCATCGAGCCGGCGCCGAACAGAGTGCCTTGCGGTCCGCGCAGAACTTCGGCCCGCTCCACATCAAACAAACGGAAGTCCGGTGTGGACGATGCCGCGTCGCTCGTGGTTCCAACAGAACCGGAGACGGGACTTTCGTCATAGTAGACACCCACTGTCGGTTCTCCGGAGGCCTGGATGCCGCGGATCAGAACGCGGCGCTGACCGGGGCCGCTGTCGACGATGCGCAGGCTGGGTGCGGTGCGTGTCAACTGGGTAAAGTCGGTGTTGCCTGCCCTCTCCAGACTGTCGCCAGTGACTGCGGAGATGGCAATCGGCGTGTCCTGGATCCGTGTGTTGCGTTTGAGGGCCGTGACCACGACTTCCGCCAGCTCGTCCGACCTCTCGACCTTCGGATCGGGGGCAGAGCTCGTGGCCTGGTCGGAGGCGACCTGCGGCGCGGCAGGAGTTGTCGTCGACACGAGCGCAATGGAACGCTCGCCGACAAACTGCGGTGTCAGTCCACTGTCAGCCAGCAGCAGCCGCAGTCCCTGCTCGGTGGAGAACTCGCCGGAGACCGCGTGAAGATGCTTGTCCTTCACGTTCTCACCGGCGACGAGAATCTGGACCCGCGCCTGTGAAGCAAACACCCGGATGGCGGACGGCGCTGCCTGGACCGGAATGTCGAACTGGTGTGTCTCGGTTGCAAAAGCCGGCACCTGTGCCAGCGCCACCGCGGCTCCGATCAGAAGCTCAATCACCGGCAACCGTGCCCTGGCCCCAAAGCTCATGCATCGTCTCCCCAATCACGCATCGAATGTGCGCGTTACGAGGAAGATGCATGGCGAGCAGAAATCCCCCCATCAGATTGTCAATTGACACGCCGCAGGTGAATGGCGTCGTCCTGCTCGACACTCTGCGCGCCCAGAGCGACAGCAACAGTGGCTGCGAAGCCGGCCGGATCGTTGGCCAGAAACTGTCCGACTACCGGTCGCGCGGCCAGCAGCGGATCGTCCACAACAATGTGTTTGTGATTGCGCCGGTTCATTTCATTCACCGCTTCAATCAGAGGTTGTCCCTCAAAGTCGAGCAGGCCCTCGCGCCAACCCAGGCGCCGGGACACTTCCGACTCTTCGAGGCGCTGGACCTCGAACCGGTGCGTCTCTTCAACAGTAGCCTGTTCGTTGGCACCCAACCGGCGCCGGATGACGTGGTCCGGGTTGCTGTTGTCCACGAGCTCAACCATCCCCTCGCTGACCGTGACATCGACCCGATGATGGCTGCTGCGGACCGAAAACACGGTGCCGATGGCACGGATCGAAATCGCCCCGGTACGGACAACAAAAGGACGCACCGGGTCCCTGGCAACCTGGAAAAAGCCTTCGCCCCTGGCGAGATCGATTTCGCGATGCGCATCGTCGTACTGCACGGTCGCCCGGGTCTCGGTGTTCAACACCATATGGGAACCGTCCGCAAGCGCCACCTGGCGGACCTGGCCCGCCTCACTGACATACACATTGTGGTGGCGGTGAGCCCACCACGCCGAAACCCCGCCCAACACCATGACAACAACACTGGCGGCAAGGGCTACACGACGGGAGATCGGGCTCGAAGACTTCGCGGGGCGGTCAGCCAGCGGCAATTCCTTGGGACCCGCCATCGCGGCGAGCCGATCCAGGTCCATCCAGGCCGCACCGGCACGCAGATACGCGCCCCGGTGGCGCGGATTCGCCTCGAGCCAACGGTCCAACTCAGCCTGTTCCGCCGCGCTGAGCGCACGGGTGTGACTGCGTACGGCCCACTCGGTGGCCTCGGAATCAATCCGTCGATTGCTTCGATTCATGTCCGCTGGTTCCTGATTCAGGTCGACCCATTGCCCCCTCCCCGTCCTGCTTCAGAGCATCCAGCACGCGCTCCAGGGCCGTGGCCAGATACTTTTCCACGGTCCGCTCCGTGATGTTCATGGTCAATGCAATCTGCCGCTGCGACAGGCATTGAAACTTCTGTAGCTGAAAGGCGCGGCGGCATTGCGCCGGCAGCCCGGCCACCATGCGCTCGAGCCTCTCGAGCTCCTGCCGGGCACTGACCCGGCGATCCGGTCCCGGCTCTTCGCTCGGAATGCGCAACATTTCGATTTCCCCCAGCCGCTCCATCGGGACGATCCGGGCGCGGCGGGCGTTTTCGAGCAGCAGGTTGCGGATGATGGCAAACAGGTAGCCGCGCGCGTTCGTGATGTGAGTGAACTCCACACTCCACAGCCGGGCGTAGGCATCCTGAATCAGGTCATCGATGTCCGATGGCGAGAGGCTATGCACGTGCCGACGCAGCCACGCACGCACTTCTGCCTCATGGGGAAGGACGTGAGTCGCGACCCATTGATGGCGGGCCCGGTCGTCCAATGCCGCTTAGCCTCTGCTGGTCCAGTTCTACCGTAAGGATGTAGATGAACGATAGCGGCATTTCCCCCCAAGGGCGGCAGGAAATTTTTTCCTGCATTCACAGCGGGGGCTGTGTATACCAAACGCGGGTGGTCTCAATGACCACCCGCGTAAGGGAGGCGTCAGGTCTTCAGGGTGACGAGGCCGCTCAGGACCGGGTCGGAGAAGCTGTCGCGTCCGGTTTCCACGTGGCCGGCAAAGCGCCACTGGAACGTGGGATCTTCGGTGACTTTGAGGATCAGGTCATACCAGCCGAAGAACCGGTCGCAGCGCTGCTCGGTCTCGAATGACTGCCCCGGCAGCAGCAACCGCAGGTCGTGATCTCCCGTGTAGGCATCGTGAACGACTACGGTCGTCTTGCTGGTACCCACGTTCGTGATTCGCAGGCTGATTGAGCCGTGGTCATCCTTGTCGTACCGGGTTCGAACGTCGAGCACACCGGCGAAGCGACCCACGCTGCCCTTGTAGTAACGCGCAAACCCGTTGGGTCCGTAGACGCTCAAGTCGTACGTGGACGCGAACTTCCACGTGCCGCTGAGCTGCTTGCCGTGCTCTACCGTGTAGGCACGTACCGCATCGGCGGCATTGCCGGAGCGAACCTGGAAGACAGCGCCCTGCTTCCCGGTGTTGATGAGCTCCACCCCGAAGCTGCTGCTGGAAGCATTTACGTGCCCGTTGACCACGAGCTCGTATGGCAACGCCCGCGCCGGGCGTAGTCCCCTCTCCTGCTTCGGCAGCCCAATGAGAACCTGGCTCGGGGACGGGATGAAGGTATCGACATCACCACCCGCCAACTCATTCACGGGCGGCAGGAAAGCATCGGTCGACGGAAGGCGAACACGGCCCTCGTTCGGGTTGGCAAAGTTGAAAGCGGACGTCAGATCCCCCGCCACCGCACGGCGCCAGGGCGAAATGTTGCTCGCGAACACCCCGAAGCGCTTTTCAATGAATTGAATCACCGAGGTGTGATCAAACACCTGCGAGGTGACGTAACCACCCTTGCTCCAGGGCGAGATCACGAGGAACGGCACGCGGGTGCCGAGCCCGATCGGACCGCTGGGTGTGTCGGTTGTGACGATCTCATTGTGAACGTCGACAGTCGAGGCGCCAGAGTCAGGCGACAGCGGCGGAAATGGCGGCGTGACATGGTCGAAGCTGCCGTCGGCCTCGTCATAGTTGACCAACAGCACGGTCTTGCTGAACACCTCGGGGTTGGAGACGAGGATGTCGACAACCTTCGAGATGTACCAGGCGCCATAGTCGACCGGCCAATCCGAGTGCTCGGTATAGCCGGCCGGCGCCACGATCCAGGACACCTGGGGCAGCTTGCCGTGCTGCACGTCACTGCGGAGCTGATCGAACAGCGACTCCTGCCAGGCCTTCCAGTCCGCGGCGGGCGCGCTCGTGGCGGGAAGGGTCTCGATGATTTCCGTGCCCGTGCAACCATTGTCGAATAGCGGGTTGCCCGGAGAAGACGTGGAGTATTGATTGAAGTACAGGACGGAGTTGTCACCGAAGTTTCCGGCGAACGAGTTGCCGGTGCCATCACCGAAATCGGGCGCAAATGGCTGCCCGGCGATGTCCTGGTAGATCTTCCAGCTCACCCCGGCCTTCTGCAGCACTTCGGGGAAAGTCGCGAAGGTCCAGTAGGCGCCGTTGTGACTGAGTCCGTTGAAGGTCATGGGACCTGCGCCATGGCCGTCGGTGCCTCCTGCGCCCAGGTTGTCCAGGTTGCCGATGCACCCGGTCCACAAATAAGTGCGATTGGGATTCGTGGGGCCCATCACGGAACAGTGATAGGCATCGCCGACGGTAAACGCATCGGCCAGCGCGCAGTGATACGGGATGTCTGCGCGAGTCATATACGACATCGCGACCGGGCCGTTGACAGCGGCCCAGCTATCGTACTGCCCCTGATTCCAGGCACGGTGAGTATTGCCCCAGCTATGATTCGTGCCCGGAAAATAGGTGAGCCCGATGTCCTTGGGTATTGCCGTGGGATCGACGCGGAACGGCGGGATGACAAATGCACCATTGGCAGGCCCGCCGAGCGAGCCCTGGTCGGGAGGCACGCCATATCCGGCTGCCACATTGTCGGGCCCCGCGGGCTGCAGGAACACCGACGCGAGGGTGGTGCCGGTTCCGTTCTGCAAGGGCAGATGGATGTTGACAGCGCGCGGGTCATTGAAACCCCGCAGGCCGTGAAGAGTACCAAAGTGGTGATCGAACGGCCGGTTCTCCTGCATGAGAACGACAATGTGCTCGATGTCGCGGATGCTGCGCGTACGATTATTCGCAGGTATGGCCAGCGCCTGGGCAATGCCCGTGGGCAGCGCGCCAGCGGCGGCACCCATGCCGAGCAACTGCAGAAATTCGCGGCGATCGGTATTCTTCATCGCAGATGTCCTCCTTATCAAAAACCCAACCAGCAGACTGCGAAGACTAAGGAGCGCGAAGTTGCATCCCGATGACGATTCCATGAAGTTGGTTGGAAATCATGAGTTGCATGACGATCGTGACAGCCGCCGGCATGAGGAACGCGGGCAGCGCTTCCTTGCAATGGGTGACACATCCCGGGCGATCGAATCATTTGAGCGTAGTGTCGGAATCAACCCGGCGCTCGTGTCGAGTTGGAACGCGCTGGAACGCCTCCACCGGACCAACGGTGACACATCCAAGGCAGATATTGCGGCCAGGCATCTGGCTACGCTCGGGCGGCTCCCGCCGGCACTCCTACGAGCAGGCAGCCTCTTCTGTGATGGCGAGATGGCGGCCGCGCAGCAGATCCTGCAGGAATTTGCGCGCGACCAGGGCAGCGACGCGGAGGCGTTGCGGCTGCTCGGCCGGATTGCCCAACACGACAGTCAACTCGAACAGGCGGCCACTCTGTTTGAACAGGTGTTGGCTGTCGCACCGCACTATCGGGCGGCCCGGGCCGACTTTGTCCGGACCCTCATTGAGCTGCAGCGCTACATCGAGGCGCGGCAACAACTCGACAGGCTGCTGGAGCTGGAGCCAGGCCACCGGGATTACCTGTTCCTGAGTGCCAGCATCCATGCGGGACTGGGACAGCACGAGCGCGCAATTGAAGGCTATCAACACGTGCTCGCTCGAACGTCCGGCTGGCCGCAGCTATACCTGTTGCTGGGCAACTCACTCAAAGCCGTCGGGCGCCGCCAGGAAGCCATCGACGCCTATCGGGCCGCCGCGGCCAGCCAACCCGGCCTGGGGGATGCCTACTGGAGTCTGGCGAATCTCAAAACGTATCGCTTCCCGGAAGATGAGATCGGCCAGATGCGTTCCCTGGAAGCTGCCCCTGCTACACAGGGGGTCGATCGATACCACTTGTGCTTTGCGCTCGGCAAGGCGCTGGAAGATCGCGCCGAGTATGAAGAGTCGTGGCGCTATTACGAACGTGGCAACGCACTGAAGGCAGCACGAACTTCGCACAACCCACATTCTTTTGAAGACGAAGTCGAGCGTTTGATTCAAACGTACACTGCCAGCACTCTCGCGACCCGCACCGGGTGTGAGAATTCCGAGCACACACCGATCTTCATCGTCGGCCTGCCACGATCGGGATCGACTCTCGTGGAGCAGATACTCGCATCGCACTCGAAGGTCGAGGGTACGCAGGAGTTGCCTGTTGTCGGGAAGATCGCTCGCGAGCATGCCGACTTGCAGCGCTCAGGTATCCGGTACCTCGAGGAAGCGCGCAGCTTTGCCCCGCTCGGCAAACCCTTCTTCATTGACAAGATGCCCAACAACTTCCGGCACATCGGCTTCATTCACCGGATGCTGCCGACCGCGAAGATCATCGACGTGCGGCGTGACCCGCTGGCCTGTTGCCTCAGCAACTTCAAACAGCTCTACGCGCGGGGGCACGATTTCACCTACAGCATCGACGCCCTTGCCCGCTACTACAAGTGCTACCTGCGACTGATGGATCACTGGGATGCGGTGCTGCCCAACCGGGTCCTGCACGTCAACTATGAACACGTGGTCGAGGATCTAGAGACCCATGTACTGCGACTGTTGCGCTTCTGCGAGTTGGATCCGGAAGGCGCGTGCCTGCGGTTCTACGCAACCGAGCGGGCCGTGAGCACGGCCAGCTCGGAACAGGTGCGCCAGCCGGTTTATCGCACAGGGTTGAGCCATTGGCGGCACTTCGAGCCCTGGCTCGGGGGGCTGAAGGCGGCGCTGGCATTGGCTTCAGCGTATTAAGCTTCGGGCGCAGCCACCCCTTGTCCGTCATGGAGAAGGCCACGCTTTTTGGGGGGACGCCTAGTCTGGCGGAAACGAAGCCCGGGCTCCGCGCGGCCAGTCCCTGCTAGGGATACTTGCCGCGCTAATAAACGAGATGTCACACCACCCGGGGCTGTCTCGTCTGTATGGCGGAACCCACAACGACGGACCCCCTAATCATGAACGGAAAAGTGAATCTATTCGCCGCTGCCCCTGCCCTGATGCAGGCCTTTCGCCGCGGCTCCACGGATCTCGCGGCGGCGGCCAATTTCGATCCGAAGCTGACCGAGCTGGTGAAACTGCGCGCCTCCCAGATCAACGGTTGCGCCAATTGCATCAACCTGCACGCGATCGAAGCGCGCGAGATCGGTGAAACCGAGCAGCGAATCTACCTGTTGCCGGCCTGGCGCGAAGCGCCTTGCTACTCCGCTCGCGAGCGCGCGGCTCTCGAGTGGACCGAGGCTCTGACGCGGCTGTCTGAAGGATTTGCGCTCGGCAGTGCTTACGAAACACTGAAGGCGAGCTTCTCCGAGGACGAACAGGTGAAGTTGACTATCACCATCAACGTCATCAACGGATGGAACCGCCTCGCTGTTGGTTTCGGGCTGTTTGCCGATGCGGCGGAAATCAAGGCCGGTAACAAAGCCGCCGCCTGACGCGGGCGGTTACGTACCCCCGTCGGCCTCAACCGGGCGCTGGCGGGGATTTCGTACGCGCAGGCTCATGAGATCCAGGATGGCGAACACCGTGGTGACCAGGACAATTTCCCGCCACCCCAGGTTCAGGGCATTGCGCAAAAAAATCAACGGCAGCAAGGCCTCCGGCAATTGATCGATGCCGGCGTCATCCTGCCCGGGCTCACGCCCCCGGCGCCGCTTCAATGCACTGGAAACGGCATCGCCCAGCATCGACAGACCGGCGAACTGCACTCCCAACAACCAATGCATTCCCAGCAGTCCGGCGGTGGCCCCACAGCCCAGGATCGAGACCGCCAGGCCGCGCCAGGTCTTATGGGACCCTAACAGTCGGCGGCCGTCGCGCCAGATCACGCCGCAGTCCATCGGCGCGGCCCAGCGCGAGCCGCACATCAGTCCCAACGCCCAGGGCATCAAGTTGGCCATGATCAGCAGAATCATGGCGTTGCTGACTGCGGTCCAGCTCATTTGAGGCTCGGGAGCCTCTTCTCCATGAACAGGGCGATGACTTCGGGCGGATTGGGATTTTCGACCTGGATGTCCACTGAGCCCGCCCCTGCAAATGCCCGCATGTAAAAACTCGCCTGGGTGGAAGTATATGCATGTTCGGCGCCCACGGGGCATGCGCGACGGGCCAGGCAGCCCCGGCGGCAGGAATCGGCCGTTCTGACATAACTCCGGCAAGCATCGACACCATAGGCTCCAGGTTGCACGGCGCCGACCGGACAGGTATTCAAACAGGGCTTTGACTCGCA
>Ga0137412_10004778_pt1 | contig 10818 bp, 7 predicted proteins | sample CZODoug2_1_16fun_FD_122160 | JGI IMG/M metagenome (GOLD analysis project Ga0137412, IMG submission 122160) | Vadose zone soil fungal communities from Angelo Coast Range Reserve, California, USA - CZODoug2_1_16fungal (Hybrid Assembly) | ecosystem: Environmental > Terrestrial > Soil > Vadose zone... | reverse complement strand
AACCATATTACGCACGAGACTGCTCAAAAGACAGCGATGGGGGAACGGGACCTTCGGCGTTGGCTCAGTTCTTTGCAGCGAACGGACTGCTAGGATAGATCACGGGGCGTGTGGGTGCGTTGGCGACGGCTTCAACGAGCCTGTAAAAGAATGTGTCAAATTGCGCGGCGGCCTTGAAGTCCACGGGCTGTGCGAGGTCGTCCTGCGGGCGGTGATAGCGGACCTCATACCACTCGCGGTAGCGAGTTTCGGCATCGGTATTGCGATCGTAGCCGAAAATAAAGCTAATGGCAGGAACGTGAATCGTGAGGAATGGGTACTGATCGGCACGACGCAACAACTTGCGCTCGGGTTCGGCATCGGGGCGGATTTCGATGTGCAAGGGCGCGGCGACAGCGCGCGCTACTTCGCCGAGGGTCGTGTCCGCGAGCGCTTCGGCCGTGAGGATGCGCAGCGGGAACAGCGGGCGCAGCTGGTCGAGGTTGACGTCGGCGGCGAGCCGCTCGACGGGTACGGTGGGATGATCGACGAACCAAGTGGAGCCGAGTAGGCCCTTCTCTTCACCCGTAAAGGCCGCGAACAGGATGCTGCGCTTCGGTGCCGGGAGCGCGCCCGCCTTGATGTCGTCCGCCATCTGGATCAACAGCGCGACGTATGCAGCGTCATCGAGAGTACCATTGTATAGATCATCACCATTGACGGGCGTACCAAAGCCATAGCCGTCCAGGTGCGCGGCAACGACCACGTACTCGCCACGGAGCTTCGGGTCTGCACCGGGAAGGGCCGCGAGAATATTGCTCGAGGAAATATCGCGTTGCGAGAGGGAGAGTCGAACGCGCAGCGTCGCCGGAATATCAAAATTCGGCAGCCGTTGTTTCATGCCGCCCAGCTTGAGGATCGCTGCGGCATCTTGGCCGGTGCCGGCAAACAGGGTATCGACCGCCTCGGGCCTGATGCGCAGCGTGGCGAGCGGAGCCGGTAATTCGTTGACCGTCTCGCGCGGTGCTTGAAGCTTGACGGTGCGAGCGTAGGCAAAGGGCCAGCGAGGCGGCTCGATCGTGAAGTACGGATCATCGATGTTGATCAGACCGAGCGCCTTACCTTCGCGCGCGTTGGCTGCGCGCTCCGCGCCACTGGGTAGTCCTTCGCGCTGGGTGCCGAAGCAAACGACGAACCGTCCGGCGATGTCGGCCATCGCGTCCTTGCCGCAGTACCCCCGGAAGGTCAGAGCGGCTTCCATCCGGCTGGGCAGGTCTTCGACCGGCGTCACGGTGATCTGCTGCAGAAACGTGAGTGCAGTTTCGGCGCCATTCGGGCGAACGAGCATGAAGCTCGTACCCTCAGGCCTCACTGCGACTTCATGCATGGGAACCGTCTGAAAATAGCTGCCGTTCTCGCCGGCGGGCTGAAGTCCCGCTGCCTTGAAGCGGGCGGCGACGTACTCAGCGGCGCGCTGGTAGGCGGCGGAGCCGGTATCGCGGCCTTCCATGCTGTCGCCGGAGAGCGCCTCCGTCGTGTGCCACCAGGCGCGGGTGTCGGCGTCGTGGATCTCAGCGTCGCGTGGGTGCCGTTGCGATTGCGCCATAATCGGAGACAGGAGGACACAGCCGATGACCAGGGCCGCGAGAGGGCTCCGGAGGCTGTCTCGGATGTCACTCATACACCGCATACCCCTTCAGCCGATCTCATCGTTTGGCCGGTTTAGATCGCTTTCTCTTCGCCGCCTTCTTTTTCGCTTTGCGGCGCATGCGCATGAGCGCATCGATAAGGTCATCGACCGGCTGATGTTTTTTCGCCTTGCGCCGCATCCAGACTAGCGCGTCAAGGAGCTCATCAACGGGTTCAGGTTTTTTTGCCATGCCGGTATTTTAGGCGATATTTTCCACTTTGCCTCGCCGTTTATGGGTCGCATTTGGCCAGCGGCAGCGCTCCATGGCCGCCGCGGCCGCCAACAGGAGGCGCCCCGCTTGGGATGCCGCGACACTCAATCTACTTTAATCTGCGACGATTCGTAAACCGCGTCACTATACGGTCCATGTACAGATAAATAATCGGTGTGGTGAACAGCGTCAGCACTTGAGAGAGCAACAAGCCGCCGACCATCACGATGCCGAGCGGCCGCCGCAGCTCCGATCCGGCACCAGATCCAAATGCGAGCGGCAGTGCCCCAAGCAGCGCCACCATCGTTGTCATCATGATGGGCCGAAAACGCTTCAAGGACGCTTCGTAGATGGCATCTTCGGGCGAGGCGTTCTGCGCCTCTATCACCAGCGCTTGGTCGACCATCATAATGCCGTTCTTTTTCACAATCCCAATCAGCAAGATGACGCCGATCAGGGCGATGAGCGAGAAGTCGTATTGAAAAAGCATCAACGCTAGAAGCCCGCCGATGCCGGCGGACGGCAGTGTCGAGAGAATGGTCAAGGGGTGAATAAAGCTTTCGTAGAGGATGCCCAGCACGACGAATATGGCGAACAACGCGGCAGCAATTAGAAAGGGTTGACCGGCCAATGACTCCTGGAACGCACTGGCGCTCCCCGCAAACACTGAGCTCAATCCCGGCGGCGCCCCAAACGATCGCTCCTTGGATTTGATTGCGTCAACGGCGTCGCCGAGCGATGCGCCTTTGGCGAGATTGAACGACAGAGTGACCGCGGGAAACTGCCCATCGTGGTTTACTGTCAGGGGTGCCGCGGAAAGCTCGAGATGGCTGATGGCTCCCAGCGGTACTGGGGACCCTGTTCGCGATGGTATATAAAGTCGTGCCAAGGCGCTCTCGTCCAACTGGAATTGAGGAGCCACCTCTAGAATGGTGCGATACACGTTGACTTGCGTGTAATAACTCGCGACTTGCCGTTGTCCATAGGCATCATACAGCGTGTCGTCCACGCTCTGCGTGGTGACACCGAGGCGTGCCATCGTATCTCGGTCGAGCCTTATGTTCACCTGCGGCGCACTCGGATCGATATCGGCCTCGACGTCCTTGATCTGTGGTATCGAGCGCAGAGTCTTAAGCAGCACCGGCGCCCATTGACGCAATTCAGAAAGACTGGGATCGCGCAACGTGTACTGAAACTGGGTCTTGCTGACCCGGGCGCCCACTTGCAGATCCTGCCGCGCCTGCAGGTGTATTGCGATGTCCGGCATCCCCGTGACTCGATTGTTTATCCGATCCATTACCTCGTACACGGAGCTGTGACGTTCACCGAACGGCTTCAAGTCGATGAGCATGCGGCCGATGTTCGTCGACGGGTCCCCCTCAATCCAAAAATAGACATTCTGGATAGCCTCATCGCGCCGCACCCTATCTGCCAGATCCCGCATGCGCCGCACCATGGTGGAATAGGAAACGTCCGGGGCAGCTTCCGTGACACCCGCAATCATTCCGTTGTCTTGTTGAGGAAAGAAGCCTTTCGGAATCCAGATATAGAGGCTGACTGTTATGACGACGGTAAGACACAAAACGCCCAGCACAATGGATTGATGCGCGATTGCCCAACGCAAACCGCGCCCGTATTTTCGCAATGCCCGGTCAAACCAGCCTTTTGCGGAAACATGAAATCGGGACGCGGATTTGGCGTCTACAGGACGTAGATAATGGGCGCACATCATGGGCGTTAGAGTCAGCGACACGAGCCCAGAAGTCAGGATCGCGACAGTCGCCGTGCCGGCAAACTCGCGGAACAAGCGTCCAACAATGCCTCCCATGAAAAGCACCGGGATGAATACGGCGACCAGGGAAATGGTCATTGAACAAATCGTGAAACCGATTTCGCGCGATCCTCGCAGCGCCGCGGTCAGCGGATCCTCACCGTTCTCGACGTGACGCAGGACGTTTTCCACCATCACGATAGCGTCGTCGACGATGAAACCTACGGATACGGTCAACGCCATGAGGGACACATTATCGAGACTGTACCCGAGCAGATACATTGCGGCCATCGCCCCGAAGAGCGACAACGGGATGGTAACCGCGGGAATCACCGTGGCGCGAATGTCGCCGAGAAATAGGAACACCACGAAGACGACGAGCACGCACGTTATGAGCAATGTGATTTGGACGTCCTTCACCGAGGATCGAATGGTCTGCGTGCGATCCGCCAAAAGGGTCAGGTGAACCGAAGCAGGCAAATCGCTCCGCAAGCGCGGCAGGAGGCTCTTAATTCGTTCCACGGTTGCATTGACGTTATATCCGACCTGCTTATGAACATCGATGATCACGCAGCGACGAGTGCCCAACCAAGCGCTTTGCTTCACGTCCTCCACGCTGTCTATGACGGTTCCCACATCCCGAAGCCGAGTGACGACGCCATTGTGTGACTGGATGATCAGATCGGCGTATTCCGCCGCGTGCTCGAGTTGATCGTTGGTGTCGAGAGTTAGGGATCGCCGCGCACTGTTAAGGGTGCCTTTGGGGCCGTTGAGCGTGGATTCTCCGATGATCTGCCGAAGGTCTTCGAGGCTCAGTCCCAGGCCGCTGAGCCGGCCCGGATCGGCCTGCACACGAATAGCCGGCTTCTGCCGCCCGTGGTAATCGACCAGCCCGACGCCAATGACGCGGGCGATTTCCGGGGTCAGGTAATTCTCCGCATAATCGTCGATGGCGGCAATCGGTAGCGTGTCCGAGTATACGGCGATGCTCATGAGGAGTGCGTCAGCAGGGTTGGCCTTCTCGAAAGTCGGCGGATGCGGGAGATTTTTGGGAAGGTCGCCGAGGGCCGTATTGATTGCCGTTTGAACATCTACAGCGGCCGCGTCGACGCTCCGCGAGAGTTCGAACTGCACGTCGATCGAACTGGAACCGAGTGAACTCGTCGAGGTGATGGAAAGGACGCCGGGTAAATTCGCCAGTGCGCGCTCCAGCACCGCCGTGACTCCTGTGGCGATGGTCTCCGCACTCGCTCCTGGTAGGTCAGTCGTAATGGTAATCGTAGGAACGTCGATCTGTGGCACACCTGCGATCGGCAGCTGCGTATAGCTGGCAATCCCCAAAAAAAGGACCGCTAGCATGAGCAACAGGGTAGCCACCGGACGCCGAATGAACCACGCGGAGAAATTCAACTGAATAACCGGTGAGCGAGCGCTTGCGCGCCCTTAGGGAAGCGATGTCCGCGGCGAATCGACCGACACGATACGTACCGGCGCGTCCGGCTCGAGCCGGAATTGCCCCTCAGTGACGACTGTCTCGCCGCCGGATAGCCCGCTGACAACGATCGTCTGATCCCCTTCGACTGATCCAATATGGACGACTCGGGCCTTGACGAGGTTACCCGACGCTACGACGTAGACATAGGGGCCTTCGCTACCGTTTTGCACGGCAATCGTCGGCATCAGAATCGCGTCGGGCAGCGTCTTGAGCGCGATCCTTACCGTGACGAATTGACCCGGCCATAACGTATCTTCGGCGTTCGAAAATTGAGCTTTGCAGCGAATGGTCCCCGTCGTTGTGTCGATTTGGTTGTCGATCAAAATGACGTCGCCCTCGTTTTCGCTCGAACCACCCGCTGCATTCAACACAGTGACGGGGATAGGACCCCGGACTTGCGCCGCGCGTAAATCTCCCAAACGCTCTTGCGGGACCGCAAAACTGACGGCGATCGGACTCAACTGCGTGATGACGACCAAGCCGTTCGAGTCGGCGGTATGCACGATATTCCCGGCATCGATCAACCGCGCGCCTACGCGTCCCGTGATAGGGGCTTTGATCGTGGCATACGACAAGGAAAGCCGCGCCAGATCCACTTGTGCGGCATCATTGGCGACAGCAGCGGTCAGCTGCGCCACCAGCGATCGCGCCGTGTCGCGTACCTGTGTTGACGTCGAGTCGGCCTGCAACAGATCCTCATATCGTTGCAAATCTACTTTGGCGTTGTCCAGCAACGCGGCGTCCTTCGAAAGTTGCGCCTGGTTCACGCGTAATTGAGCTTCGAACGGGAGTGGGTCCAGCTTTACCAAAACTTCGCCTCGAGAAACGACTTGCCCCTCTTTGAAGAGCACTTGCTCGATCGCGCCATCTACCCGCGCCCGCACCAGCACCGTGTTTAAGGCCTGCACGGTGCCAATATTGGTTACGGATGTAGAGATTGCGCCGCGGCGTACTACGGCGACTCGAACCGACACCGCCGGCCGTGCGCTAGACTTGCCATTCTGGCCATAAACCTCCCCTAGCTTCCAAACCGCGAACATCAAGACGAGGACGAGGGCAATAGCGGTGACAATTCGAGCGGGTTTCAAGACCATATTAGGACCATTATCAGAGTATCGAGGTATGACCTGAATTCTGACTGAAAATTCACGCAAACGGACTCATGATTCACAACATCGCCTTTCCAGTACGGAAGACGAAGGGGCACTGTATAAAACCGAACACCGCAGTGATGGAGGGTGAGATCGACGCTATCGGTCGCGGCCCATGACCTCGACATCTACTAGCGAAGGCTCAGCGGGCAGGAGGCGGCTCTAGGTCGGTGGGAATGTCGGCGAAATGCCGATAGAGTGCCACAGCGCGCTTGATATACGAATTTTCATGACCCGTCATGAGCAATGGCGTGGAGTCAATTCTCATCAGCGAGTAATACGACCAAATACCGGGAGAGCGCTGGTCGAGGAAGTACAGTGAACGCAGGTCGCCGGGCTTGTAGAGCGTCAGCGCCCACCGCCGCACCGGCGTCACGTTTTCGGTTTCGACAAGGAAGTGCTGAGAATCACTTTCCCGGAGGCGCATCCGATAAATGACTTCGTTCGTCGAGCGGCTGTCGGTTTGCGCTAGGTATAGGTTCGCGCCGCTCTCGATCTCGGTGGCCGAAAAGTCTCTGCGAGGCTGACCGCCCACCTCTTTCGTGAGGGCGGTGGCGGCTGTCAGGAATGGGCGCCAAATGTGGTCGGTCGTCGACCAATATCGCACCCGCAGGAGGTTGGATACCGCTCCGAATCTCGACAGGAGGGCAGCCGCACCGTCCGCGCTTTGGAAGGTACCTGCGACGGCCAAGAGCATGCCCGATTGCGGACTCGAAGCGCCGAAGCATCCCGCGCGGGCAGGCAACGTCGGTAAACTGGCGGCCTTCCAGACTTGCACGTTTGGCGCGGCGTTGAGCGGAGCGTAAGGCGGTTGTGCGACGCCGCCTACGCAGGGAGCTATGGGCGATGTGTCGGCGCCGGCGCCGGCGCGCATTGTGAACACACCGCCGCTTGCTGCAACAGCGCACATGAGCAGCACCGGGAGCCGCCCGGCCCCCGCGTCCCTCGTCACGCCGCCAGCGCCGCGTGCTGAATAACCGGCATGGCACGATCCGACAGGATAGCCTGCAACTCCTCGGCGCTTCGCCCTTCCGGTGTCAACCACGCCTCGACGTGCTCCGCTTTCAAATTGATGATGCAGCGATCGTGACCGGTGGCGGCGACGTCCGTCGGCGGCTCATCGGTAATGGCCGCAAAGCCGCGCAAATCGGGTTCGTTCGGATCGGTCCAGTGCGACCACAGACAGGCGATGAACATCGCCTGTGCCGGTTCCGGTGTAAATTGCAGCACGACGTTCGTCTCGTCTTCCCCCGCCCGAAGCTCGCGATGCTCCATCGCATGCAGACGCACGTTCTCATAAAAGCTCTCGACCACCATGATGGCGTGGTGATGGCCGAACTGCTCGCCCCAGAACTTCTCTAGGTTGTCGCGCCGAGCGTTGTACAGACCCGGAAATTTCTTGTCGTAAAACGCAGGCTTTCCCGCCGGCCGACAGAAGTACCGCATCGGCGTGAGGATATTCTGCCCGTCCTGCCTGATAATGACCCCGGAGTACACCATTGGGAAAATGCGATTGTCCTCCGCGGTCGGTTCATTGCGCCGCAGGTCGCTCAACTTTGTCGTCAGCGTCTCGATCTTGTTGGTCGCAATCCGTACGTCCTCCCGCGCCTTCTTCGTCTCCTTGTCCTTCAGCGACCGCTCCGCATTCACCAGCCGCGTCTTTTGAGCAAAAAGTTCCCTTTCGAGCTTCGTCGCCGCCCGCGAGCGATGCTCATCGATCGCCGCCTTGATGCGGCGTTCTTGGTCGCTGACCGGCTCGTCGAAATTCGCCTCGAAACCCCGAGACATCACCAGAGTTGAGTCATCCAGCCGGCGCATGAATAGCTTGAAAGCCTCATCGTAGTCGAGGCGGATACCGAACTCGCGATACAGCTTACGGACCACTTGAATAACTTGCGCGGAATAGCACATTGGGGCAATTCTACTCCTCATCCTCGTCGCCCCGCCGAATCGTCGCTGCCCGATCAATTGCCCGTACGAAAACGGGTCCACTCCCGAGTAACCAAGCGAGAGTAATCCAGGGGCACGGTTTTCGGGCTGATGAGCCGCGCCAGTGTCGCTCGGTCGGGGTAAATCGCTTCATTATCTCTAGCGGAAGCCTGCACCAACGGCAATGACGCGGTATATCCATTGGGATAACGTATGTAGTTCGTGATGGCCGCCATTACATCCGGCCGCATCAGGTAATTCATCCATATTTCGGCATTGTGTGGATGCGGCGCATCGGCCGGAATGGCCAACATGTCCACCGTGATGACCGAACCCTCTCGAGGCACGAAATAGGCGATATTCGCGCCCGTTCTAGCTTCGTTCGCTCGGCTACGTGCCGCCTCCATATCGCCCGACCAACCCAAAGATAGACAGACGCTATTGTTGGCGATATCGGCGATCGGTGCGGGGTCAATGTTGCGCACGAACGGTCGTATTTTCAGAAGCGCTTCGGAAGCGTCAGCGACATCGCGGGGATCAAGCTGATTCGGATCGCGGCCCAGATAAATCATCGCAGCTTCGAACACGTCCATCGCCGAATCGACTATGGAAATCCCACAGTCTTTGAGTTTGACCGCATTGTTCGGATCGAACAGCAGCGCCCAACTGTCAGGTCGAGCTGCTCCCAGGCGTGCGCGCACTTTCTCGACGTTATAACCGAGGCCAACTGTCGTATACATGTACGGAACTGCGTATAAATTGCCGGGGTCATACACCGCCAGGCGGCGCATGATTTCGGGGTCAGCATTGATCAGATTCGGCAACGCCGTTTTGTCGAGTTTGCGGTAAACGCCGGCCTGACGTTGTCGTTCGAAGAATGCTCCCGTCGGCAGCACGATATCGTAGCTCGTATGGCCGGTCAGCAATTTGGTCTCGAGTACTTCATTGTTGTCGTACGTGTCGTAGCGAACCTTGATCCCGGTTTCCCTCTCGAAATTGGCGACGGTATCGGGAGCGATATAGTCGAGCCAGGAGTAAACATTCAGAATCCTCTCGCTGTCCTGCTTCAGCGAGGATATCGAGTTCACATCGCCGGCGGGTGCCGCCTTCGACTGATCGGATTGCCGGCTACACGCGGTCAGGGTGAACAACAGGAAAATAGAGGCAGCCGTGCGATATATTCCAAACACTCGGTGCGGTTCGACGAAATCCATACACGATCCCCCATGGAAAGCACGCCGCCAGAATGATGGCCCTCCGGCGTTAGTATGGCGCTAAATTCTGCTCGGCACGGCACCTATTCTGTTCGTCGGAGTAGGTGCTGACCTCATTTTGATCCACGCATCGAAATACCCCACCGCGCCGGTGCACATTTCGGCACGCGAACGATCGCTGGGCACGCCGCCCGCCCTGCGCATCAAGTCGCGACCGAGTCGTATAAGCCCAGATGAGCTGGGTGCCGCGCCAGAGTAATCGCCGCCAAGCACGCAGCCGTGTTCGATTACAGCGACAACCAGCAATGCCAGACTCATCTCCCGAGCGCGAACTATGAGGGTGCTCATGGCGCCCACGATAGAGTCGCCGCCCGTCAATTTTCCAATGTAATCGAGGGCACTCGTGTCAAAACAATATCAAAATGACTCCCTCCCCTATCTTCACGGATTAGCTTCACGTCGAGGGCGTTACCGAACGAGGGCCGCGAGCGGGCCAAGCCACGGCTCATAGCGGCGCCAAGACTCGATCGCGTCGCGGTGGATTGGCTGACGCGCCTGCCACTTGCTAGGCGTCTTGATAACGCGCGGGTTGTGCTCGGGCCGCAGGCAAGCCTCATCCCAAGGCAGGTCACAGGCGGCGATCAGACGCCGAATGGCGGGCTCTGGGTTGCGCACCAATTGCTCATAATCTACCTCGATGAAACGGTCGGCCGGCAGTGCCTCATGCCAGTGAGCCGTGAGGCGCTCCACGGCCCGGATCGCAGCGACAAGCGCGTGGCCGCCCGTTGGAAACGAGGCATACGGGTTGAAATAGGTCCGGTGGACCGACAGTGCGACGTCAATGGAAGTGCGACGGCAGTGGATGAGCGTCGCGCGCGGCAACACCAGATGAATCAGGCCAGCCCATAGAATATTGAGCGGCATCTTATCGGTCACTCGTGCGGCTTGCGGGGCCAGCGCGTGAAGTAGACTCGAGTACTCCGCACCGAGCGTCACCAAGTCAGCCGGTACCGCAGCGTCCAAGCCGGCTTCGTCCCAGCGAGCGCCGCGTTCGGTCCAGAAAGGCAGTTCGCCCCCGCCGTAGACCTGCGGGTGGCTGGAGAGAATCTGCTCCACCAGCGTAGTGCCGGACCGGGGCAAACCCATAATGAGCACGGCAGTGGAGTCGCGGCTGCCAACATCGGACGCGCGTGCAATGAGATCTGGAGTGAAATGTGCGATCAGCCGGTCGACCCGAGTCTCGAAAGCGGCAGCGTCGAAGCGTAGAAGGCTGCGGCGCAAGGCGTCCGCCTCGTCGAAGTGGTGCATGGCCGCCGCCGGATCGCCAAGGTCGTCCAACGCCTTGCCAAGGGCGAGATGAACCTTCAAGCGCGCGTCC
>Ga0137412_10004775_pt1 | contig 10820 bp, 10 predicted proteins | sample CZODoug2_1_16fun_FD_122160 | JGI IMG/M metagenome (GOLD analysis project Ga0137412, IMG submission 122160) | Vadose zone soil fungal communities from Angelo Coast Range Reserve, California, USA - CZODoug2_1_16fungal (Hybrid Assembly) | ecosystem: Environmental > Terrestrial > Soil > Vadose zone... | reverse complement strand
CCCTGGCCCTGTTGCACGATCTGACCCGGCTCGACCTGCTTGTGCGTGGCCACACCGTCAACCGGCGCGACGACTTCGGTGTAGCTAAGATTCAATTCCGCCGCGGCCAGAGACGCTCGTGCTGACTGCACTTTGGCGATTTTGCCCTGCGCGTCAGAAGTGCGCATGCTGATCTGCCGAACATCGGCGCGCGCTGAAGAGACACCCGCTTTGGCTTGCTCGACACGCGCAGCGGCCGCAGTTAACTGCGCTCTCGCGATATCCACCGCGCGCTGCGCCTGCGCCAGCTTTTCCTGATCGGCTCGGAGCGCGCTCGCCGTAGCGTCGGCATTGGCTTTCGCGGCGTCATATTGCTGCTTGGAAATTTCGCCCTTGTCGAGCAGCGGCTTGTAGCGCGCCAAATCAGCCTGCCCCAACTCGGCATTGGCTTTACTCTTTTCGATATTGGCCTGAGCCCAAGCAAGATCAGACGTACGCGCCTGGTCGTAAGTGACTTGAGCGCTTTCCAAAGCCGCTACTGCCCCGGCTAACTGCGCATCCGCGCTGGAGGTTCCGCTGGCGACGTTCTCGCGCGTGCGCGGGACGTCCACTCCCGCCGAAGCCGCATCGCTCTCGGCCAGTGCTACGGCTGCTCTGGCTTGATCCAAGCTCGCTTGATAATCGCGTGGATCAATCCTCACCAATATTTGCCCTGCCTTCACCGGCTGATTGTCGGTAACCAATACCTCTGCAACGCGGCCGTAAATTTTTGAAGCAATCGGCGTGATGTGCCCGTCGACCTGGGCGTCATCCGTTGTTTCGCGATTGTGGTAATAGAGGAGCAGCCCAACCACCGCGGCGAGCAGAACCAACCCGCCCACCACGAGCAGCCGGCGCACTTTGGGACTTTTCAGTCCCTTCGGCGGCTCGTCCAGGAAAATCTCTTCCTGCGGCGCCCGCTTAACCTTCGCCGCGTTCTCTAGCCCAACCTCGATCTCAACACTCATGTGTCCTCGTGTTACTTCGCGTAAACCTTTTCCATCTGCCCCACGGAACGGGCCAGATCGGCGCGGGCTTGGTTGAATCGATAGAGCGCAGCGATCTGATTGTCATTGGCGCGCGCGAGGGAGTCTTGCGCTTGAATAACTTCAATGTTGTTGGCGACGCCGGCGTTGAACCGATCCCGCGCCTGGTCCACTTCTTCCTTGGAAAGCTGCACGCCAAGATTGGCGACGCGCACCTGGTTGCGCGCGGAATCGAGATTGATCAGCGCCGTCTTTACGTCGAGTGCAATTTGATTGCGTAAATCGGATTGCTGCTGCAGCAGTTTCTGAATGTCCAGATCCGCTCGCACGTTTTCCGCTCGTATCCGGCCGCCGGTGAAAAGAGGCACGCTCATGGTGCCGGAATACGTATATGTCGGGATCACCGACGAGGGCTCCGTGCCAAGCTGCGCCCAGTTTCCGCTGAAATGAACCGAAGGCAAGCGCGAGGCGAACGCCGCTTTCTTCTGGCTTTCCGCTGCGTGCATTTGCTCCTGCAACGACTTCCATTCCGGCCGCGCAGACAAACCCTCTTCAATGCTGGCTTCGACATCAGGTTGCGGCGTGTCGAAAAAACTGAGCGAATCCCCTAGTTCGAGTTGCTGGCGCGGATCGAGATTCAAAAGCCGGCTCAGCCCGAACAGCGTGGTATCGCGCGAGGCCTGGGCCTCCAGCAAACGCTGATTTTCATTCTGCAACTCGACATTGGCGCGTAGCGTATCGATTCCCGTGCCTACGCCTTCCTTTTGCAGGTCCGCGGCCTGGTTGTACAGCGCCTGCGCCAGATCCACGCGCGATTGCGAAGCCTGCACATCCGCGACCGAGCGCAACGTCCCGATATATTGCGAAACCACCAACAGAATCACCTGCTCGCGAGTGGAAAGGCTGTCCGCTCTGCTGGCGTTCGCCGAGTGGCGCGACGCCTGATAGCGCCGGAACAACGTGAGGTCGAAAACCGGCCCATCGAACGAAGGGCCCGCGGAGAAGATGGAATAGGGCCCAATGTGCTTTGGGAATGCCGGGAATATCTTCTCACCGCCAAATTGCGCCAGGATATTCACGCGCTGCCACTCCTCGGTTACGCCGAGCTGGGCTTGCGGTAGGAGCTGGGACAATGCAATTTTCTGATCTTGTTCACTTTGCGCAGCAGTCAGGACTGCGACTCGTGTGGTCGTATTTTGTTTAAGCGCCAGCGTCACGGCCTGGTCGAGCGTCAAGCGCATCACTCCGGTGGGAACTTCAGTAGGCAGCCCGTTTTGCCGCTGTGCGGACGCCCCCTGGCCCCGCGCTGGTGTCAGTACCGGCAAAACCAACAGACTGAAAAAGGCTATATAGAAAATAATGTGCGACTTCTTGGCTGGCTTCTTGGCGTCGCTATGTTCACTCTTGGCCCCGGCAGCTTCGGTAATTTCTTTAACGGTTGCCTGATTCAGGCAGCCCTGCGCGACCAAGCGGCCGCCTTGATGATGAATCTCTTTCAGGAGGGTCTTGCCGGCGGCATCGATGAAACTGACGCCGCAGAGGTCGACGTTGAACTTTTCGGTCGGGGAAGCGCCGCGCAATTCGCGCCAGCATTGTTCTAGCGTAGAGACCGATTCCCCGGCCAGGCGCCCTTCTATCGTGAGAAGCACCTTGCCGCTCTTTTTGTGCGTTGTGACTCGTAGCATGTGTTTTGTTAGATTCGAGAGCGTTTGATGCACTTCGTTAGCCATCGGATGCGAATATTTGTTAATCATGTAACTCCCTTAATTACAGCAGTTTATCGATGAAATGGGCCCAAAGAGCGAGTCGTTGATGTGACCATATAATGTCACATCTACTTCGTAATGGGCATTAGTTAGTGCCCATATACGGTCTATCAATGACTTCTGGTCAGAAGGTTAGAGGTGGACGGTACGACAAAAGTCGGCAAATCGATCGAAAACAAGCTCCAAAACATTGGCAACGGACGAAATCGAAATCTCCCCCAGTCGAGGAGCTTGCGGCGCTCACGCCAATATCGATGGGGAAAAACGCGTCGCAATTAGCGGCGGACGGCGATGGCTTGCAGCTCAAAATGGCCGCCACGCAGCAGCGAGGCCACTCCGATGAACTCGCGGGCAGGCAAGTCCTTGGTGGTGAAGTAAGTTCGATAGATGCCGTTGAATTTGTCGAAAAGCGATAGGTCGGTGCACGCGATTTGTACATAGACCAGATCGTCCATGGTCATGCCAGCCTGCTCGAGCACGGCCTTGATCTGGTCCAGCATGATCTTGATTTCGTCGGTGATCTCGGCCGGCGCCTTGCCGGACTTATCCAAACCGATGCGCCCTGCGAGGTACAGCGTATTGCCGGCCAGAACGCCGTCGCTGAACGGCAGTTGCGGATTGGCGTCGGGAAGATGGATGGCGCGGCGGCTGGACGGCGCAGGCGCTTGGGAGAATGCACCTCCAACGGTAAGCAATCCGGCTGCGGCAAGCGCCAGGAATGCAAAAACTGCCCTCCGATTCAACATGGACCTAGCCTTGCTTTGCATGGTGTCCTCCATCATTTTGCAGTGCTATCTGGCGATTCCATCGAAATAAGGGCGCGAGTGTATTCCGTACCTCGACAGGATGCAAGGGAGTTGCGCGGGCGGAGTTGCGGCCCCTGCGGAAGATTAAGGGGATACGGCGTTTGCGGGTGCCGAAGACTTCTCCTGCGTCTCTTTCGCCGCAGGAGTATGCGAAACCTCGTCCACAATTTTCTCGGTCCTGGATTTGCTCACCGCGCAATTGCGGTCGTAGATGCGGCACTGCGCGAGGGTGAACTTGCACCCGCAAGTGCAGCCCTCCGCGTTGAATTTGTGCAGGGCGGCCTGCTTTTGCAGCGGTGTAAGCTTGGAAAAATCGACGCCGGGAAGCTCGCTGGCCCGATCCGCGTGCGCCAGGAAGATCTGGCCGGTGTCTTCAAACGTTTCCACGCGCGCGCCAATGGGCAATCCGAGCAGGGCGCGGATTTCTGTTTCATAGAGGGCCGGGTCGCGCAATCCTTCGTGCTTCTGGACTATACGGCCTTGGGTATCCAGCACAAACGAAGTGGGCAGCGCGGCCACGCCGCCATATTGCACGCGCACTTCAGGCGTGGTCATAGCCACGGGATAGTTGATGCGCGTTCTCGCGACAACCTGTTTGACGAAGGCCACGTCATCGTCATCCACGGTTAGCCCGATGATCTGGAGTTGATCTTTGTATTTCTGCTGCAACTCAATCAAGTCCGGAATTTCCGCGCGGCATGGCCCGCACCACGTGGCCCAGAAATTCAGCAGAACCACTTTGCCATGCGCGCTGGCCAAAGTCAGAGGCTTGCCGTCGATGCTGTCCAGCTTGAATTCCGGCGCGGCTTCCGGGTTGCGCACAAAGCGGATGACTCTGTCTGCCTCCTGTGCGGAGACAGCAAAAGCCATGAGCGCGGAAAGAAGAAGCGTGCCGCTAGCGAGGAAAAGGGTACGCCAACCTTGCAATCGCCGCAGGTGGAAAGTCGTCTTCATGCGCACTATCTAGAAGAACACAACGGCCGGCGGAATGCCAAGCGACAGGCGGCCGGGCTGTTCTCCGGCGATGTTCCCTGCTGATGTGCGCCACATTGCAGGCCAGGTGTATCTCATTTTTTGGGGCTTGCCTGTGCATAGGCAGGATGGCGCGCAGGCGCCCGATGCGGCAGTTCACGTTGCAGTTTGCGCAGCCATTTTAACTCGGTGCGAAATTGCTGAATTATCAGGGTGACCATCCACACGGCTTCATGATGCGCATGGCCGACCTCCTTCAAAATGGCGCGCAACGTCTCCTTTTCCCGGGCCAACTCGTGCTCCACAAACTTACGCCGACGTTCAAGCTGTTCTCGGAAAACGCCGGGGCGTGCGAGCCAGGAAAGTGCAATCCAGGTGGGGAACACCGGATGATCCCGTTGATTGGTCCAGTCTTCGCGCTCCAGCGCATCGGCCGTGGCGGCGCGGCCAGCGTGCGTGGTTTCAAACACGGTGCGCTCCGGCCCGGCGGCAGGTTCGCTGCTTTGCATTTTGCGGATAAAGCCGACCGCGGCAAGCTTTTCCAGCGAATAGTAAACCTGCGGGCGAGAAATCGCCGCCCAATCGCGAATGCAGCGCCGCTCCAACTCCAGGTTGGCTTCGTAGCCGTGCATGGCGCGTTCCGCCAGTAAGCTGAGAAGTACGAGATCGGGAGTGGTCAAGTTTGATTTCTTGCTGCGGCGCATAGCTGACTATTTGTACCGCGCCGGCGTCCTCTTTTCCAAGCGCTTGCGCTGGCGGCTCCAATACCACCACTGGCATTGCTCGGCCGGCAGCCGCGGGTCGCGAGCCTGCGCCACGGCGGCGCGAAAAACGTCGAGACAACAGATGTCCTCGTGCTGCGGCGCGACGCGGCAAAGTGATTCGTACAGTCGTTGCGGATTTCGCCTCGCGAGTTGTGCCACGGTGCGCACTCCCAGGATCTCGAAATCACGGAGGATTGCCGGGCCAAGAGAGATCAAGTCACAGAGGGCTCGTGGGTCAGAAGCCATAAAAAACCTCCTTGACAACGACACGTTGAGAAATTACACTTGTCTAGTCTAATTTAGACTACCTCACGAATGCAAGGAGAAATCACATGTCGCAATCAATTTATCGGCTGGATAAGTTCGTTGTTCCCACTGCTGCCCGGGATGAGTTTCTCGACAGAGTGCGACGCACTCACACATTCCTAAAGGATCAACCAGGTTTCCTGCAGGGTTTCGTCCTGGAGCAATTCTCCGGTCCCGGTGAATTCAACATCGTCACCACGGTGGAATGGGCGAGTCAGGAAACTTTCGAGAATGCGAGTGCCGTGGTCACGGCACGCTACCGCGAAATGAATTTCAATCCCCAGGAAACGCTCGCCCGCCTCGGCATAAAGGCCGATCTCGCAAACTACAAGCGGCTCGAACCATAACGCCTGCACAGGCCAGGCCCAGTATTTGAAGGTTGAGAGGAGACACGAATGCTGGAAAAAATGCCTCTAGGCGCGACTTACTTTGCTTTTAGCACAGTGTTGATCGCATGTATGAGTTTGCAGCAGTTACATCACGCGGAGGAAAAGAAAGCCATGAACGTGAAACGCATTACCCCCGTTTTGTTCGTTAAGGAAATCGAGCCGGTTTTGCCGTTTTGGGTGGACAAACTCGGCTTTACCAAGACGATTGAGGTTCCCCACGGGAACAAGATCGGATTCGTAGCCCTGCAAAAGGGGAGCACCGAAGTGATGTACCAAAGCTACGCGAGCGTAGCGGACGACATGCCACTGATCGCGGAAACCCGCAAAGGGCCAACCTTCTTGTACATCGAGGTCGACAACCTGGACGCGGTTCTCAGCGCGCTGAAGGATTCCAAGATCGTTCAGCCCGAGCGAACCGCGTTTTACGGTATGCGCGAAGTCGGTTTCCAGGAACCCGGCGGACACTATGTCACGTTCGCCCAGCCGGTAGCCGCCGCGCAACACTAAGAATTCGCCGGTCGCAACTCCGCACGGCGCGGAGTTGCGGGCGCGAAACCGTGCGAGATCCTTGTACGCCTATTCCTCGTGATCGAGCGGTTTGCCGTCGGGACCGACCTGGATCTCTGATTTCTTTCCGCCCTTTGTCACTACGGCTTCGTAAGCGACAAGTTTGTCTTTCTTCGTGATCGTTTCAACCTTAACCAGCTTGCCTTCGCCTGCTTTTGCTTGCAGACCGGCTTTCACGTCCGCGGGCAGCGCGTCCATGGCAACTTCTTCTTCCACTTCGACGATCGCGCCGTTGGCATCGATCAATATGTCTTTGCTGTGCCCGTTAACGACCATCTCTGCTTCGTAAAAGGTCTGGCCCTTCTCAGTTTCTTTTGAAAAACCTTTAACGGTGGCGCCGGCGCTTTGCTCGGCAACCGTCTTCTCCACCGCCGGAGGAAGATCGGAACGCTTGATCTTCTTCTCTTCCGCGACCGCTGATGTTGCCGCCAGAACGGCGACCGCACTAATGATGCTTGCTCTGCGAATGTTCATCGGGCCAGCTCCTTTGTGAAACCATCGACCTTCAACTTCAGGAGAATCGAGTCTACGCTGGCCGCCATAAATGCCAGCTAAACTGGAATCAAGCATTACCCCGCACAGAACTCCCCGGTCAACGCTCTCTTCATAATCTCTCCAAATTGCAGGTTTGAACACATAGGTTGCACTTCAGTACTGGCGTTCTATAGGTCGATGCTTTCCGGGCCGATACCCTTCGCATCGGTGTGAGGTGGGTGCGGGCGTACCCTCCTCTAAGTAACTGAAAATAGATACGTTATTGCTCCATTGAGCTGCTGAACATTCAGCGGGCATGGTCCGGGGGACAAACTTGAAACCGAGCAAATTCTGGCAAGGCGTTGCGGCAGCCGGCATCGTGGCGTTAATCACCTTCGTTGCGCCTGCACAAGCAGAAGAGCGGGACGGCGAACTGACGCTCCTGCGTGGGGCGGCGGCGGACGGCGATAGCGCCGCGCAGTTCACCCTGGCAAATCACTACTATCGTGGCCTGGGTGTGCAACAAGATTTTGAAAAGGCGTTAGCGCTTTATGCGCAAGCTGCGGATCAAGGTCTCGCCGCCGCCGAGAATCGTTTGGGGATCATGTATGAGCGCGGACTGGGTGTGCCTCAATCTTACGGTCGCGCCATGACCTTCTATCGCAAAGCAGCGGTGCAGGGAAACGCGCTGGCGCAATACAACCTGGGAATGCTGTACGGGACCGGCAAGGGCGGACGCCTCGACTACGCGCAAGCCCTGCAATGGTTCCAAAAAGCCGCGGAGCAAGGCGAACCGGATGCCGAAGAAGAGGTCGGCTATTTCTTTCAGCGCGGATTCTTAGGCGCACGTGATTATGAAAAGGCTCGCGAATGGTACAAGCGCGCCGCCGAACATGGATCCGCAAACGCACAAAATCAGCTCGGATACATGGCGCAACTGGGCTTGGGAATGGAACAGAATTTCACCGAGGCGCTGGACTGGTATTACAAGGCGGCAGCGCAGGGTAATCCCAACGCGCAAGAAAATATCGGTTACCTGTATCAACACGGTTTGGGCGTGGAAACCGATTACGCCGAAGCGCAAACGTGGTATTACAAAGCGGCCGGGCAAGGAAATTCCAATGCGGAAAATCAGCTTGGATATATGAATCAGTACGGACTCGGGATTCCGGCGGATTTTGCGCAAGCCCTGGCTTGGTATCACACCGCGGCGGATCAGGGTAACCACACGGCGATAGAAAATTTGAAAGCCTTGTCAGAACGGCTGCAGGGAGTGGATGCAGAACTTTGGCAAGCAGCAAGCGCCGCAGCTCAGCAGGCCGCGGAAGCTCAGTCAGCGCGACGGACACGGATCGCGAACCTGCAGCGACAGGTCAGCGAGTTGGAGTTGGATGCGCGCATGGAAGAGAGTTTGGCAGAATCGAGTGGCGCCTCAGTGAATGCCGCGGCGCTCAGCGCAACGAAGTTGCGCAAAGAAGCAGACACGTACCGCGCGGAAGCTGCGCGTTTGCGAACGGAACTGGCCGGCTTGGATCTGCTTGCCGCCTCGAGTGGCTCCGCGCAGTAAGCCGCTTCACTCGAATTGCTTGCGGAAAGCGGCGAATTGCTGCTTCAATTCCGCGATTTCGCCGCGCAGCTCCGCTACTTCGGACTGCAACTGCGAAAATTTGTCGGGGTTGTCCCGGCCTGTAGCAACCGGGGCGTCCGGAACAACGGATGAGACCCCGGGTTCCGCATCTCCCGATAACAGATGGATGTAGCGTGATTCCTTTGTGCCTGGCTGTCTGGCCAGCACCTTCACAAGTGGCGGTTCGCGGCTCATCAAACGCTGCAGCGCGGATTGCACTTCGCTCAAATCATCAAAGTGATGCATGCGCTCCGCGCGGCTGCGCAACTCTCCCGGCGTTTGCGCGCCACGCAACAATAGCTCACAGAAGATTGCAGCTTCGCGGCGATCAAAGTTGAAGGCTTCCTGCAAGCGGTGTTCGTACTTTGTGACGCGGCTGTCAGCGGCGCTAACAGACCTAGCCAGAGAATTGTCATGCAAGGCGCGTAAGGCGCCACGCACAGAGTCTTCATCCAGATTCATCACCGGATCGCGATTCGATTTCTGATTGCAAGCGTTAACCAATGCGTTCAGCGACAAGGGATAGTAATCCGGCGTGGTAATTTCCTTTTCCAGCAAAGCGCCGAGTACCCTGGCTTCCATTTCATTCAGTACGATGTTCACGGATAAAATCATACCGGAAGCAATGGGCGGACCCAAAGCCGCAACATGAATCACCTTTCAGATGGTCTTGGGATTGATTACCGCTGGAGTTTCTCAGCAGGCCTGGCCGAAAGAGCTTCGCGCAAAACGGTCAATACGTCGGAAACGCGGAAGGGCTTCTGCAATTGATGAAACGGTCCGCCGCCGCCATTTTCTTCCACCAGGTCACCGGTCATGAATACAACCTCCGGCTTTACCCCACGATGCGAAGCAGCAACAATTTGCATCGCGGTTTCGCGTCCGCTCCGCCCGGAAGCTCCCTCGGAAAGATTCACATCGCATAGCGCTAGGTCATAAGCGCGATTGCGAACCAGCTCCAAGGCTTCCTGCGAACTCGCAGCGCAGTCGACACGCATGCCGTGAGCGGAGAGGCCCTCGTCCAGCAGCATGCGAATGCTTTCCTCGTCGTCCAAAACCAGAATCGAGCGCCCTTTCAGAATATCTCCTACCGGGACCACCGGCTCCGCCGAAGATCCGCCGCGCTCCACGTGGCCATCCAAGAGTTCAGGCGGAGCAACCGGCAAATACACAGTGAATGCCGACCCGCCCGCTGGCAGAGTTTCCACATCGATGGACCCGCCATGCTCTCGCACGATCGACATGCAAATGCTTAGCCCAAGTCCTGTGCCGCCACCCGGCCGCTTGGTCGTGTAAAAAGGATCGAAAAGCTTGGGCAACGCTTCCTGCGCGACGCCCACGCCGTCGTCCTGCACGGTAACCGAAATGTGCCTGCCGATGCGGCCGATGCGAATCTGAATGCGTCCGGTCTCGCGAACTTCGCGAATAGCATGCTCGGCATTACTGATCAGATTCAAGAAAACTTGGATCAATTGGTTTGCGTCACCGATCACCGCCGGCAAATCGGGTTGCGGCTGAAAATCCACGTGGACATTGTTGCGGCGCAGCGAATGATCCTGGAGCTGCAGCGTGCGCTCGATCAGCGTGTTAACGTCCAGCGCTTTTTTCTGTGGAGCAGCGGGCCGCGAGAACTCCAGCAAATTCTGAACGATGCGCGCCGCGCGACGGGCTTGGCGATGCGTAAGCTCCAGCTGGCGCTTGGTATTTTCCTGGACTCCTTCCCCGTCCCGCAAAAGCTCCGTGACGCCGAGAATTGCGGTCAGAGGATTATTCAGCTCGTGCGCGACGCCGGCAAGCATCTGCCCCATAGCCGCTAATTTTTCCGCTTGAATAAGCTGCTCTTCCAAACGCTTGAGTTCGGTGACATCGCGCCCCGAAATCACCACACCTTCGATTTTGCCCGTTTCCGTGAATAGAGGACTGAAATGGCAGCGCAGTCTGCGCCATTCCCCTTGCTTATTGCGGACTCGCACTTCCAGCGACGCAAAGGTCTGCCGCCCACCTACCATTTCCGCGAAGAGAGCCAGCAGAGCGGGTCGATCCTCCAAATGCGTGCGGCCGCCAAACTCCAAATTTTGCGTTTCTTCCTGCTCGTAACCGAGGATGTCTTTCACTCGGGGGCTGACAAAGGTGTAGTGGCCGCCG
>Ga0137412_10004772_pt1 | contig 10824 bp, 10 predicted proteins | sample CZODoug2_1_16fun_FD_122160 | JGI IMG/M metagenome (GOLD analysis project Ga0137412, IMG submission 122160) | Vadose zone soil fungal communities from Angelo Coast Range Reserve, California, USA - CZODoug2_1_16fungal (Hybrid Assembly) | ecosystem: Environmental > Terrestrial > Soil > Vadose zone... | reverse complement strand
CGTTTCTCTGCGTCGAGCCGTGCTGGGGATTGACCGATCACCATGAGCAACGCGCGTTCGAAAAGAAGCAAGGGATCCAAACCATTTCGCCCGGCGGCGACTTGCGCGCTTCGTTTAACATGACGCCGCAATTTGCGTCGTGCGATTAGACGGCCGCGTTATCACTTTACGGTCTTTGCTGTAGCCACGGCGCTGTGCGCCGTCGTCGCTGAATCAGGAACTCAAGCCCAGACGCCGCGCAGGAACGTGGCTACGATATTGAGGTTACACGACTCTGGCTGCCAGATCAGAGGACAAAAGGAATGATGCGTTTGGCTCGTCGCCGATAATCCGCATACCGCTCGGGGAATTGTTGCAGCATCAGTTTTTCTTCGTCGCGAAGTTTAATCCAGAAACTCGCAAACAATAGGAGTGTGCCCACAAACCCGGACAAGTGTCCTTGCGCGAGCGCGGTGGCAAAGAACATGGTGAGTATCCCGGTGTAGATTGGATGGCGCACGAATCGGTACGGCCCGCGCTCCACCAGTTCGTGTCCTTCTTTTAGTGTCACCACACCGCTCCAGTTCCGCCCGAGAGTAACTCTGGCCCAAACCGCGAAGGCCAAACCGATGACGCACAAGACTGCAGCCGCCCATGCGGTCGGTGCTACATGGGGAATGATGCCCAGATTGAGCGGATAGGGCAATCGCGGGCCATAGAACAGCAGGAGATAAGCGATCACCAGCAATACCCAATAGCGCAGCCGTTGCGTCCGGGGTTCACGATACACCGTGCGCTTGGTCGACACCGCAGCGAATACCCAGATCGCGACAAAGATCAGCCAGCAACCACTGATGATATCGAGGACTAACGAATACGCCTGCATACAAGCAATAGTTTACCTGAAAATGTTCGTGTCCATTGGTGTCCATTCGTGATTAGCTCTGCGGGTCATGGCTGTTTCTGCTTCGCTTCGGGCTCTTCTCGACCAAGCTATTGATTACGCGGGGATGTTTCCGCCTTGCGCCTTGGCGCTCGAACCCGCGTTGCGGAACCAGGCGAGCCATGTGCGTTCATCCGAAGCGTGGATGCTGAACGGATTCGTTCTGCCGATCGAACAGTTTGATGCCGCAAGGCAATTTATTTCAGAGTTCGATCCTCATCATCCGCTCCGCGTCGCCGCGCTCGGACCGAAAACCACAAAGGCGGATGCTTTTCTCGATGGGCTCTACAACGCAGAGACGGCGATTAGTTCATTCTCCATGTATGATGTCGATCTCGTTTCGATCAGTCATCTCGAGATGTTTTTGCCGGAGGATGTCGACTCTGCTTCTCTAAAAGCAGCGAGATCCATTGTTAGTGAGTTGCCGGTTTTTTGGGAAGCGCCTCCTGAGAGAGCAGAGCAAACCATTGCATTGATTGCCGGGCACAACTCCGACGAGGACATGGCAACATTCGGTTACAAATTGCGGACCGGCGGAGTTACGGCCGATGCATTTCCAACTTCGGCGCAGATCGCGAGCGCTCTGGTAACAGCCGCTACCCATCAGCTCTCGATCAAGTTTACGGCCGGACTGCATCATCCAATCCGGCAATTTCGCGACGAAGTGAAAACGAAGATGCACGGATTTCTCAATGTGCTGGGAGCCGCAGTCCTTTCGGCGGAGCATCACTGGGACGCAGATCAGGCGGCGATGATGCTCGAGGACGAAGATTCGGGCTCGTTTTCGTTTACCGACGATTTCTTCGCGTGGGGCGACTGGAAAATCGATACGGAACGCCTGCAATACCGCCGCAAATTTGTGAAGTCTTTCGGCAGTTGCAGCTTTGATGAGCCGCGCGACGATTTGCGCGCGCTCGGTTTCCTGTAAGGTAGGGGCGGTTCACCTGAACCGCCAGATCCGCGTAAACACGCACGCGGTAGGCGACTGAGGTCAATCGCCCCTACCAGTTATGCCTCTTAAATCGTTCATCGAAGTTTTACCGGATTCCCACTTTCCGTTGGAGAATCTTCCCTTCGGCGTTTTCCAACCGCGACAAGGCAAACCGCGTGTGGGCGTTGCGATTGGGGATTTGATTCTTGATCTCTCCGCGTTGGAAGAACTCGGTCATTTTCGGTCGCCAGAATTTCAGAACCAAAAGGTATTCTCTGAGGATTCGCTGAATTCATTTCTTGCGCTCGGTCGTCCGGCGTGGCGAAAGACGCGCGAGATTCTTCAGCACCTGCTCTCGGCGGATACACCAACCCTGCGGGATGACACGCGGCTGCGGGAAAAAATGTTTCATGCGCAAAAGGACGTGGCGATGAAACTGCCGGTCCGCATAGGCAATTATACCGATTTCTATTCGTCCTATCATCACGCGCATAATGTCGGCACGATGTTGCGCGGTCCTGAGAACGCACTGATGCCAAATTGGAAATGGTTGCCCGTCGCATATCACGGACGCGCGAGTTCGGTTGTCGTCAGCGGGATGGATGTGCGCCGGCCGAGCGGACAGACGAAAGCACCGGACGCAACCGCGCCGACGTTCGGCCCGAGCAAGAGCTTCGATTACGAGTTGGAAATGGCGTTTCTCATCGGGGCGGGCAACTCGTTAGGCGAACCGGTGCCGATCGATCGTGCCACCGATCACATTTTCGGATTGGTCCTGATGAACGACTGGAGCGCGCGCGACATTCAGGCATGGGAATATCAGCCGTTGGGCCCGTTTTTGGCGAAGAACTTCGCGACGAGCATTTCGCCCTGGGTGGTGACGCTCGAAGCGCTCGAACCGTTCAGGAAATCCCTGCCGTTACAGGACCCCGAGCCGCTCCCGTATTTGCGCGCAAAAAACGATTTCACATTCGACATCCAGCTCGAGGCGCAGCTGCAAACGTCATCGATGAAGGCGCCGCATGTGATCACGCGCACGAATTTCCAAAATCTTTACTGGAGCATTTCGCAGCAGCTTGCCCATCATACGGTGAACGGCTGCAACCTGGAATCGGGCGATTTGTTAGCAAGCGGTACCATTAGCGGAGCAACTGAAGAATCGCGCGGCTGCATGCTGGAGTTGACTTGGCGCGGCGCGAATCCCTTGAAGCTGCCTAACGGCGAAACACGCAGATGGCTCGAGGACGGTGACCGCCTAACGATCACCGGCTGGTGCCAGGGCGATGGTTACCGCGTCGGTTTCGGCGAAGTAACCGGGCGTATTTTGCCGGCGTCGTGAGTTCTAATGCGTTCCTCTCATTTACTGCCAGGCTTAACGACCTGCATTTTAGCGAGATCGGGCGGGAGTTTGTCGGCAGGGAACGTCTCGACACTCATTTCGATTAGGCTCACAAACGGACAACTAAAGTCCGGTTTGGTTGCGCCGCTGCGATCGACAATCACACTGACTGCAGAGACGACGCCGCCATGGGCGTGCACGATATCAATTGTCTCCTGCACGCGGCCTCCGCGGGTGACGACGTCTTCGACCACAACGAATTTCTCGTTAGGCAAAATTTGAAAACCACGGCGCAATACGAGTTTGCCTTCGTCTTTCTCCGCAAAAATGTGACGTTTACCTAACGACCGGCCAACCTCCTGACCGACAATGATTCCGCCGAGGGCCGGAGAGATAACTGCGTCGCAGTCAAAGTTGCGCACTTTATCCGCAAGCCATCCACACACCTTTGCGGCGATCTCGGTGTGCTGAAGGAGCAGCGCGCATTGGAAATACTCGCGGCTGTGCAGGCCCGAGCGCAAAACGAAGTGGCCATCCAGCAGTGCGCCGGTTTTGCGGAAAAGAGACAGCAGGTCTTCGCTCATTTATGTTGTAGGGCCTTTTTGTAAAACGCCGCGGGAGTCGGCGTCTGGTACAGACGGCCTACAATTATTGGCGGCCGCCTTTCTACCCAGATGTATCATATGCGGCTTGGTCGGCCTCGGCTGCGGCGGCAATTACCTCGATTTCCACATTGGCTCCTCTCGGCAGTCCGGAAACCTGGACGGTGGAACGGGCAGGGGGATCTTGTTTGAAATACGAGCCGTATATTTCGTTTACCATTTGAAAGTCGCCGAGGTTCGTGAGGAAAATGGTTGTCTTAACGATGTGGTCGAAGGTTAGGCCTTCGGCTCGTAAAAGGGCTGCGATGCTATCCATTACTCGCCGCGTCTGGGTCGCAATGTCGCCGGAAACGATTTCGCCAGACTTCGGGTCGAGTGGAATCTGACCGCTGCAAAACAGGAAGCGTCCGGTGCGCATCCCTTGCGAATAAGGACCGATTGCCGCCGGCGCTTCGCTGGTGAAAATGGGCTTCTTCATGTGGCCGATTGTAACTGGAAATCTACGGGGCACAACGGCATGGCAGGCCGACTTTGCGCATAATGACAGACCTCGCGGAATTTTTTTGAGCGGCAGCCCCGAAATCCTTCGGGGTTGCCCTACAATTACATTGTTGCATAGTGAAAACCCCACGGCGCGCCACGATCGGCGCCATCACGGCTGGGTAGCTCAGTTGGCAGAGCAGTGGACTGAAAATCCACGTGTCGGCGGTTCGATTCCGCCCCCAGCCATTCTATAAATGAAGTACGATTGGAAAGAGGCGGGCGAGGAATGGTCGGAACCGTGGGGTAACTCTGCCGCGCAATGGGCCGGCACAATTTTTCCGCGGATTCGGGAGTGTCTACCGGCGGGTACGATTTTGGAAATCGCGCCCGGGTTCGGGCGGTGGACTCATTATCTGAAGGATTACTGCAACGAACTATGGGCCGTTGATAAGTCGAGCGATTGTATCGAAGCGTGTCAGCAGCGTTTTGCGAGTATTTCGCATGTCCGCTGCTACCTGAATGATGGCTGCTCGTTGTCGGTGATTCCCGACGCGTCAGTGGATTTCGTTTTCAGTTTCGATTCCTTTGTGCATCCGGACCGGGAAGTGGTCGAAGCGTACCTGCGCCAACTTGGAACGAAGTTGAAAATCGGCGGCAAAGGTTTCATTCATCATTCGAATTTTGGCGAATACGTTAATTCGCCGCGCGAACGGCTTCCGCAAGGGCTCGCGAAGCCGTTGATCAAGGCGAAAATTCTAGACTGGGCGCATCATCGAAACCCCAGCATGACCGCCGAATTGTTTCGCGTGCTGTCCGAGCGAAACGGGCTGCAATGCCTGAGTCAGGAGCTTGTTAACTGGCGTGGTAGACGGTTGATCGACTGCCTTTCGCTCTTTGTCCGAAGTGATTCAGCGCCTGAGAACCCTGCGAAAATAATCCGGAATCCGGGCTTCATGCGCGAGGCGGCCCGAATTCGCCGGCAATGGCAAATGCAGGCGTGAAGTTAGTTGCCTAATCCGTTTCGCTTGTTCAAGATCCGCGGCATGGCCGAAGGACAAGCGCCACCGCCCTTGCCAAAATCGCAGCCGTGGTTCGGGCGACGCAATAGCACGATTCTCAAATTGCTCGGAGTCGGAGCGCTGGTTTTGGTGCTGCTAATTCCGATGGCGATGATCACTGGCGTTTTAACTGAGCGATTGCAACGGCGGAATGAGGCCGTCGCCGATATCACTTCGTCATGGGGCAGAGAACAAAATGTAATCGGCCCAGTGCTCGGTATTCCGTATCAATACAAATTTAAAACGGTTAAAGAAATTCCGGCACCGGACGGAAAAGTAGAGCGCCGTGAAGTGGAAGAGACTGCCACCGCAAACGCTTATTTTCTGCCCGAAACGCTGAACGTTTCCGGTAGCGTGCAGACACAGAAGTTGCATCGCGGGATTTATGAAGCGGTGGTCTATCGTGCGCAGACGGTTCTCTCAGGAAAATTCGCACCGCCCGATTTTGGGTCGCTAAAGATCGATTTGGAAGATGTGCAATGGAAGGACGCGTTTGTCACGATCGCAATCAACGATCTGCGCGGCGCGCGTGAAGGGATTGTACTCGATTGGGGTGGCACGAAACGTTCGATGTTACCTGGTTCGCAGGTCCCCGGATATACGACAGGCGCGACGGCATCGCTCGGCAGTGATCAGCCGATTGGTACGGAGGTTCAATTCTCGATCCCGCTGGATTTCAATGGCAGCGAAGGAATTTTCTTCGCGCCGTTCGGAGTGCAAAACGAAGCGACACTGAAATCGAACTGGCCCGACCCGGGGTTTCGCGGCGCGTTTCTTCCCGCAGAACGATCGGTTCGCCCGGATGGCTTCGACGCGAAGTGGAAGGTTTCCTATTACGGACGGGATTACCCGCAATCGTGGACGAGCCGTACCGGGAACGAGCGTTTCACGACACAGGCGGTTTCAAACTCGCTTTTCGGCGCGCAATTCCTGTCGATTCTGGACGCCTATCGTTACGTCGAACGCTCGATTAAATACGGCGTGCTCTTCCTCGTGCTCGTCTTCACAGCGTTCTTTCTGTTCGAAGTTACGGCGCGCCAAAAAATTCATCCGTTTCAGTATCTGATGGTCGGCGCGGCGCTTTGTGTATTTTACCTTTTGCTGCTGTCGATTTCAGAATTTATCGGATTCAGTTGGGCTTACCTGATTGCGGCGGTGGCATCGACGCTGTTGATCACGTGGTATTGCCGCTTTTTCCTCGGAGGCGGCGTGCGCACATTCATGATCGGCGCAGGACTGGCTGGCGTTTATCTGTTTCTCTACATCACTTTGCGGCAGCAGGATTACGCGCTGCTCATGGGCGCTATCGCGCTCTTTGTTGTGCTGGCGATCGTAATGTACGTCACCCGCAAAGTGGATTGGTACGCACGCGATGCCGGTTAAAACCTAAGCAAGGCTGCGAGAATCGAACCGTCGAGCAGTTAACTCCCGGAAGCTTTCACGAGCCAGCATACAGAGAGTTTTATCCTCACTCTGTGCTTGGGAAAGTATTCAACCCAAAGGCGATAGCGGCGGAGAAAACACTGGGTAAAGAGCAAGCTGAAGCCCTCTCCGCGGAGGAAAGCGCATTGGGCAAGATCAAGTCGCAATTGGCAGCTTTTCGCGTCAAGTAAGCGAATCCGGCGCGGATTCGATCCCGATGTTGTATCCTTGCAGCGCGCGTGACGATTACACTTCGTGGAGCATTCATTGGCGTGTTGGCCGTTGCACTTTGCGTCGGCCTATATCTGCTCTGGCTTTGGCGGCCCGAGCATCAGGTCCGCCTCCACACAGAACATTTCTTTCACGCGATCGATGGCCGAAATTGGGAAACTGTCGCCGATTTCATTGGCGAGGATTACCGGGACCAGTGGGACGATGATCGGACGCGGCTTCTTGAGCGCATGCGGGAAGGTTTTCGATGGGTGCGCGGGTCGAGTATTACTGCACCCAATGCCGCGGTGCAGGTTGAAAAGCCGCGTGCGATCTGGATTGGCAAAATCAACGTCTATAGCAGCGACGATGGCGTGATGCAGTTGTTGGATGAACGCGTGAACAGATTGCCCACGCCTTTCGAGCTGGAGTGGCACCACGTCTCAGGAAAGCCGTGGGATTGGAAGCTCGTGCGCGTGAGCAATCCGGCGTTCCAAATGCCGGCGGATGTGTCTTATTGATTGCGCGATATTTAGCCGAATCGTTACGGCTGCGTTATTTGCCCTGGGCCTGCCGCAACTGATTTTTGGCTGCATCGACTTCGCGCGGCGTTTGCTGGCAAAGAAGAATCCCGCGGAGCTTATCCCCCTGATAATATCGGGCGATGAACTTTTTCTTCGCGTACGTGCCATCAAGATTCACGCGCGTAGGCGGCAAGGTGAAATCGCCTACGAAATCCATCCGCAGATCAAACATTTCCGTCCAAAAATAGGGGAGCTGTTCGTAACGGATGCGCTTCTTGCCCGTCATATTAGCCCCTGCAACCAGACCTTGTTCGCGGGCGTTTTCCCAGTGGGTCTGACGCCGCATGCCGCCCATGACCCTGTCCGGGTAGAACGCGAGATCGCCGATCGCGTAAATTCCTTTTTCCTCGGTCTCGAGATATTCGGTGACAGGCGACCCGTGTGGTCCCGCTAATGGCGTGTTGCGCACAAGATCGAGATTCGGTTCTGCGCCGCATGCAACGACGGCAAGGCCAACCGGGAAACGGTTACCGCTCTTGGTTTGAATGTTGCGCAGAACGGTTTTGCCTTCGAATCCGTTGAGGGCTTCTCCCATCGAGAGCACGACGCCGTGCTTCGTAAAATAATCAGTCAACCACGCTCCGGTCTCAGGGTCGACGTAGCGATTCAACAAGTAAGCGTCGCGATGCATGAGGCCGACTTTCATTTTCATCATGCGCAGGCTTGCTGCCGATTCGCATGCCAGCAAACCACCTCCGACGACCATGATGGTTTTCTCCAAGGTCGCCATTTCGCGTAATGCGAGCGCGTCACGAATCGTTCGCAAATAAATCACGTTGCCAAGACTTGTCCCTGCCATTGCCGGGCGTACCGGCCGGCTGCCCATCGCCAGACATGCCTTCGTAAATTCTATGCTTTCACCATTGGCCAGCACAGCCAGGCGACGCTCGATGTTGAATTGCGTGACTACCGTGCCGAAGCGTGCCTCGATCTTGTGCGCTCCAAGCCAGCGTTCATCCACCTCCTGGAGTTTTTTCAGATTCGCTTCCTTTTCTCGCAAAAACCCTTTCGAAAGGATCCAACGCTTGTAAGGCGGCAATGCTTCCGCACCGACCAGCGTGACGGAGCCGCGCTTGTCGTATTTGCGAATTCCTTCGCATGCACTCGCTCCTCCTATACCCGCACCAACGACAAGATAATCGCGCCGAATCATATGAAACTAGGACCATAATTTCAGCGGACGTCCGCCGACAAGCGAAATCGTTAAGGGAACGAAAGTATGCTGTAGCGCCAGGTCTCCGACCGACGTCCAGTCGGCCCGTTGCGACAGATTCGGCGCCCAGAGCGCCGCTAAAGGAAATTGAACGAACGAGCGAAGCCATTCCTTCTTGCATTGTCGCTCTTTCTTTAGGCACACTGCCGTCGCCATGAACGAATCCACTACTCACCTCAAGGATACGACAGCGAATCCGGCGCCCCTGGGGCTGCTTGGCTTCGGCATGACGACGGTCTTGCTAAACCTCCACAACGCGGGGTTTTACGAACTCAATAGCATGATTCTGGCGATGGGGATCTGCTATGGTGGCGCGGCGCAAATTGTGGCTGGGATTATGGAATGGCGGAAGGGCAACACTTTCGCCACCACCGCCTTTCTTTCGTACGGCTTATTCTGGTTCTCGCTCGTCGCGTTGATTATTCTGCCGAAGTTAGGATGGGCCACGGCCTCCAACGACACTGCGATGGCGGCCTATCTTTTCATGTGGGGTCTGTTCACCGCAGTGATGTTCATTGGCACGTTGCGCTTGCATGTCGCCGGGCAGGTCGTTTTCGGTTCGCTGACGATTCTTTTCTTTCTCCTGGCGATTGGCGATTTCATTAACGCAGGTCCTGGTTTCAAACAGTTCACAGGCTACGAAGGAATTTTCTGCGGATTCTCCGCGATTTACGCCGGTTTGGCGCAGGTGCTCAACGAAATTTACAGCAAAGTCATCCTGCCGCTCGGGACGGTAATGAAGTAGTTTGGAATTGCATTCAGGGAGGGGCGATTGACCTCAATCGCCCGGGGCGGTTCAGGTGAACCGCCCCTACCTCGCGTGATGTGCAGATTCTTTGAGCAAACTCGCCGCGAGTCTAAGCGCTGAGTCGCTTTTGCCGCCAAGCATTCGAGCGATTTCTTCCTGGCGCGCTTTGCCCGTGACTTCATGCAGATTGGAAAACGTGCGACCGCGCGTCACGTCCTTCGTCACGACAAAATGCGTCGAAGCGGTCGCGGCGACTTGCGGCAAATGCGTGATGCAGATTACCTGATGATCCCGTCCCAACGTTTGCATCTTGGCACCAACGGCGTGCGCGATTTCGCCGCCGACGTTCGTGTCGATCTCGTCGAACACCAGCAATGGAATTGCGTCATGCGCAGCGAGTGCCGATTTGATCGCCAGCATCACCCGTGAAATTTCGCCGCTCGAGGCGATCCCGCGAAGCGGTTTTAACGGTTCGCCCGGGTTCGGTGAGAAAAGTAATTCGATTGAATCAAATCCACTCGGGCGCGGCGTGTCGAGCGCGGTGAGTTTTACTTCGAATTCCGATTGGCGGAACCCGAGATCGCTCAAATTTTGCCGAATATTCTCGGAAAGTTTCGGCGCAACCTTTAGGCGCGATTTGCGCAGTGCTTCGCCGGCGCGGTTCATTTGCGCGCGAACATTCTCGATGTCTTTCGTGAGTCGCTCCAACTCTGCGTCCCGCCCTTCAATCTTCCGCATCCGCTCAGCCGCGCGTTCACCGAACGCGATCACGTCGGCAATTGAACCGCCGTATTTGCGCTTCAACGTTTCAAACAACGAAACGCGTTGTTCAAGTGCGGCGAGTTGTTCCGAATCGAGATCGAATTTCTCGGCGTAAGCCGAGAGAGTGCGCGCGATTTCGGAAAGCTCGACCACAGCAGCGGCGTGCGCCGACGAGAATTGTGCGATCGAGTCGTCGATCTTTTCCAATTCTCGAAGCAGCCGTTGCGTTTCCGCGAGCTGGGCGAGAACGGAATCGTCTGCCTCGGAAAGTCTGTTCGCGATCCCGCTGGCCAGTTCAATCAACCGTTTGCTGTTGCTGGCGAGTTTGTAGCGTTTCTCGATTTCTTCTTCTTCGCTCGCGACGAGATTCGCCGATTTGATCTCGGTGATTTGGTGCCGAAACAAATCCATCTCCTGTTCGCGCGCGGTCTCCGCGGTGTCGAGCGCGGCATGTTCGACGAGCAATGTCTGTAATTGCCGATAATGCGTTCGATATTCCTCGAGCTGTTGTTCGGCGCGCGCGAACGAATCGAGCAAGCTCAATTGCGTC
>Ga0137412_10004771_pt1 | contig 10824 bp, 10 predicted proteins | sample CZODoug2_1_16fun_FD_122160 | JGI IMG/M metagenome (GOLD analysis project Ga0137412, IMG submission 122160) | Vadose zone soil fungal communities from Angelo Coast Range Reserve, California, USA - CZODoug2_1_16fungal (Hybrid Assembly) | ecosystem: Environmental > Terrestrial > Soil > Vadose zone... | reverse complement strand
CGCAGATGTGTTTCCAGCTCCAGCCCTTCTCGCGCTTGATGTCGAGCAGCTTTTCGGTGAGGTCGGATCGTTTCATGTCTTGCCTCCTTAACAGCCGTCATGCCCGGGCTTGTCCCGGGCATCCACGTACTTGTTGCATGTATCCTAAGAAGACGTGGATGGCCGGGACAAGCCCGGCCATGACGTCTGTTTTGTTTCCTCGTGTAATGCGTCGGAAACTGACGCAATCACCAATTCGGGTTTGCCGATCCGCACCATTGGCACGTTGCGCGGATCGTGTCCCGGCACGTCGTCTGCAAACGTCTTGCTGCGGCTCACCAGAAAATCGACGATGTGATTTCGCACCGCGTAATAATAGGGATGCCGGTGCAGATCGGTCCGGCCGCGGTCCTTGGGCAACGGGTTTTCCACGATTTCGGCCAGCACCGCGCCCGGCCCATTGGTCATCAGGAAAATCTTGTCGGCGAGATAGATCGCTTCATCGACGTCGTGGGTGATCATGAACGCGGTCTGCCCGGTCTCGAGACAAATCCGTCTCACCTCGTCCTGCAGCGTGCCGCGGGTCAGCGCATCCAGCGCCGAGAACGGCTCATCCATCAGCATGATCTTCGGCGTGATCGAGAGCGCGCGCGCAATGCCGACCCGCTGCTTCATGCCGCCGGACAGTTCCGACGGACGCTTGTGCTCAGCGCCGGTCAAGCCCACCAGATCGATGAAGACTTGCGCGTGCGCCTTGACCTTGGCCCGGTCCCAGTTGCGCCATTTCGAGGTCACGGCATAGGCGACGTTGCCGAGCACGGTGCGCCACGGCAGCAGCGCGTGGCTCTGGAAAATCACGGCGCGGTCGAGGCTGGTGCCCTCGATGGCCTGTCCGTCCACGATCACGGCGCCTTCGCTCGGCTGATCGAGGCCGGCGAGAATGTTCAGCACCGTGGTCTTGCCGCAGCCGGAGTGTCCGATCACACAGCCGAATTCGCCGCGCGCCATCGAGAGCCAGAGATTCTCGAACACCGCGGTCGCTCCGCCATCCGCGCCCGGATAGCGTTTGGCGATGCCTTCGATGGAAATGAATTTGTCGGTCATCGCCTCACTCCGGGAACGTGACCAGCTGCGTGAACCGCGCGAGAATCTGGTCGAGCAGCATGCCGACAAGGCCGATCAGGAGGATGGCGATGATGACGTTGGTGATCGAGAGGTTATTCCACTCGTTCCAGACGAAGTAGCCAATGCCGGTGCCGCCGACCAGCATTTCGGCGGCGACGATCACCAGCCAGGCAATGCCGATCGAGATCCGCATGCCCGTGAGAATCGTCGGCGCCGCCGCCGGCAAAATCACAGTGAATGCGCGCCTGACGGTGCCGACTTCGAGCGTGCGCGCGACGTTGATCCATTCCTTGCGCACGGCGGCAACGCCGAACGCCGTGTTCAACAGCATCGGCCACACCGAGCAGATGAAAATGACAAAAATCGCCGACAGCCCGGAATCCTTGATGGTGTAAAGCGCCAGCGGCATCCAGGCCAGCGGCGAGATCGGTTTCAGAATCTGGATGAACGGGTCGAGCGCCTTGTTGATCAAGGGCGACATCCCGATCAGGAAGCCGAGCGGAATCGCAACCATCACCGCAAGGAGATAACCGAGCCCGACGCGCGCGATCGAATAGCCGAGCTGGATGCCGAGGCCCTTGTCGTTCGGTCCGTTATCATAGAATGGCCGCTTCAGGTGCTCCCACAATTTCGCAGCCACATCGAGCGGACCCGGCATCGCGGATTTGCCCTGCGTTGCTGTCAGCCCCATCAGCCTGGCATATTCCGGGGTCATGGTGGCGACGGCGCCGGTGCCGCGCGTGGCGAGATGCCAGATGCCGATAAAGGCAACGAACAGCACGACCGACACGATCGCCGCGCGAAAGCGGAGCGAGGAAGTCATCTGGTGCGGCCTCTCAGCGAGTCGTCCCGGCGAACGCCGGGACCCATAACCCCCGCCGCCGCATTTTGCTGAAGGCATCTGACCCAATGCCGAAACGCGAATCCGCGCCGTATGGGTCCCGGCCTTCGCCGGGACGACCGGTGCAAATGCATTCGCACCATCGCCGTCACGACGACTTCCTGATCTTGAAGCTGTTGAGATAATCCTCTGGCTTGGCCGGATCGAAGGTCTTGCCCATCACCGCGAACGACTTGTAGGACGTCTCCGGCGGGGCGAGCCCCATATCCGTCATCACCTTGCGGGTATCGGTTGCGAGATAGACCTGCTCCGCCACCGACTTGTAATCCACGTCGCCCTTGATCTGACCCCAGCGTTTCATCTGGGTCAGCATCCACACCGCGAAGGATTGCCAGGGGAACGGATCGAAGTCGACGCGCTTGGCGTCGGTCTTGATGCCGCCAAGTCCGTCGGCATAGGTACCGGTCAAAACCTGCTCCAGCACGGTGACCGGAGCATTGAGATAGTTCGCTGGTGCGATGGCCTCGGCGATCTGCTTGCGGTTTTCGGCTTTCGAGGCGAAGGCGGTGGCATCGACGATCGCCCGTGTCAAAGCGGCAAAACTGTTGGGCGATCCCGTGATGAACTCGCGGCTGGCCGCGAAGCTGCAGCAGGGATGACCGTCCCAGATCTCCTTGGACAGGATGTGCAGGAAACCGACGCCGTCATAAATCGCGCGCTGGCAGATATTGTCCGGTGCGAGGAAGCCGTCGATATTGTCGGCGCGCAGATTGGCGACCATTTCCGGCGGCGGCACCGAACGCAGCTGCACGTCGGTGTCGGGATCGAGGCCGTGCTCGGCGAGATAGTACCGCAGCAGATAATTATGCATCGAGTAGTCGAACGGAATGGCGAACTTCATGCCTTTCCAGTCCTTCGGATCGCGCTTGTCCTTGTGCTTCATCGCAAGCGTGATGCCCTGCCCGTTGATGTTCTCGATCGCCGGCACCGTGAACGGAATAGCATTGGCGCCCAAGCCCAGCGAAATCGCGATCGGCATCGGCGCCAGCATGTGGGCGGCGTCGTATTCCTTGTTGAGGGTCTTGTCGCGGATCACGGCCCATCCGGCGGTCTTGACCACCTCGACGTTGAGACCGTGCTTGGCATAGAAGCCGAGCGGTGCGGCCATGATGATCGGCGTCGCGCAGGTGATCGGAATGAAGCCGACCTTCAAATCCTTTTTCTCCGGCGCGCCGGCTTCCGCGAAAACCTCGGTCGCCGTCTGAAGCGGAAAGAATTGCGAGATCGCCGCCAGTGCCGTCGAGGCCCCGACCGATTTCAGGAAAGCCCGGCGCGCGGCATCCCTGGGAAACATCGCGCGCATGACCGCCGAAGCCACCACGCCCTCGTAACGCGCTTCGTCATTCGGCGCCGGTTCGCACCGCAGCGTGAGCGCCGCCTGATCGTGCTCGTCCGCGGACCGGTGCTGGCCGCAAACGCAGCCTGTTCGTGACAGCCTGCGGTCAGCATTAAACGGATCGTCGAAGGTGGACATGCCCGATTCCTCTGCGTGGTGCCGTGACAACTGAACGGCAAAACCGCCACTTTCAGCGGATTCACCGCCCGGCCGCGTGAACGCGGCCGGGCGGTGAAAAAACATGCACTTTCTATGCCGCTTTTTCCGTCAGCTTGACGTCGGTGGGCAGGCCTTCTTCGATGGGCAGCGACGGATCCCGGGACCATTCGTTCCATGAGCCGAAATACATCCGGACATCCTTTACGCCGGCATTCTTGAGGGCGAGGAACGTGTTCGATGCCCGCGCACCCTTGAAGCAGTACAGATAGACCGGGGTATTCTGCGAAATGCCGACCGTCGCGCATTCGGCCAAAATCTCGTCCTTCGACTTGAAGCGCGGCCCCTCCGCCGTCGGCTTCATCATCCGGTACCATTCGAGCCAGACCGCACCCGGGATGCGTCCCTTGCGCGGGCAAAAGTCTTTCCCGTAAGGCGAAGAGCTTTCGCCGATCCACTCATCGACATCGCGCACGTCGAGCAATGCGATGCCGGGTTTGCCGACCGCCGCAAGCATGGTTTTGGCGTCGATCAGAATGTCGCTGGCTTCGGGAACGATGTCGAACGATGCCGGCGCCGGCGCCGGCACGTCCGATGTGACCGGCATGCCCTTGGCTGCCCAGGCATCGAATCCGCCATCGAGCACTTTGACCTTGGGATAGCCGAGCATGGTCAGCAGATAATAGCCGCGGCAGGACTGGCCGAAGCCGGAGTTCATCGACTGCTCGTAAATGACGGCGGTCTCCTTGCCCGACAGTCCGGCCTTTCCGAACGCGTCGGCGAACTTTGTCTTTAACTCATGAATGCCTTCGGGGGTCGATGTGGCGAGGTAGGTGAAGATCTCGTGCACGTTCACGGCGTTCGGGAGGTGTCCCGCGCCATATGCATCCGGATTGCGCGTGTCGATGATCACACACGGCTCTTTGGATGCGAGATCGGCAAGATCGCCGGCAGAAATCAGAACGTCCGTCATGGCAGGCCTCTCCTTTTCTACGGTTGCAAGTTAGGGTCGATCCGAAATCCTCTTCAAAACTCGGGCGCAAAACTCAGGCGCAAACTCAGGTGTCTTGCAGCATCTTGCGAAGCTGCTTGGTGGCCGGAGTGACGATGGCGACGAAGTAGGCCTCGCGAAGCCTGCGCTGGGCGCGATGGCTCTTCAGATAACCGCGGGCTCCGCAATGAAGCATCGCCGCATGAGCGGCCGCGACACTCGCCTCGCCGGCCTTCAGGCGAAGCGCGACGACGCGGCGCCAGTAGCTGTCGTCGGCGTTGAACGGGTCGGCTGCAAGTTCCATCGTCTCCGATTCAAGATCGGAAGCCAGTTGACGGAAATCAGCCGGTTGCTGTGGGAGATAGCGATTGACGTGGCCGAGCGGCGCGGCAACCTCATCCATGATCGCGATGCAATCCGTGATCAAGCCAAGCGCCATCCCGGCCTGCAGCAGGATGAAGCCGCTGCGGATTTTCTTCACAAAAGGGCCAGCCGGTGCCGCCAGGATCAGCGCGTCGGGCACGAAGGCATCGCGGAATTGCACGCCATAAGTTCCGGTGCCGTCCATGGCAAGAAACGGCTTGCAGGGCTGCAGCGTGATCGCGGCATTGGAACAATCGGCCAGAAACATCACGATCTCGCCGGGTCGATCCTCGATCTCGAAAATCGTGCCGAAGAAATGACCGGCGCCCAGATTCGACACCCACGGCAGCGCGCCGCGCACGACGTAGCCGCCATCGACCTTGCGTCCTTTCAATTTCAGCTTCTCGATTCCGAACAAGGTCTTCATCGGATTCGAAAGACCGGTGCCGCCGAGAATCTTTCCACTCGCAACGTCGTCCGTGAATCCGACCAGCGCCGGATTGCCGGAATTCGCCGCGTACCAGACCAGCGTGTTCTGACACCAGGCCATGAAGGCGGTCGCACCGCAGACTTCGCCAAGTGCTGCGATCGACTGGATGGCGCAGCGCAGATCGGCGGCGCCGTGGTTCGGCCGATGGCTCCCCCAGGCTCCGGCATCGCCCAGACGCCGCAGCAGGTCGGCCGGATAGACCGCGCCGCTGTCGATGTCAGCCGCCAGCGGCGCGAGGTCTTTGCGCGCAATCGAGGCAACCGCATCGGCGATCGAGGCCCGAGATAGATCGGGTTCCTCGTCCACCGCGAGACGCGATACGGCCACTGAACTCATCAGACTCTCCGAACCAGGCTGTGAAGCAACGATTGCGACGACGGCACGCGCGTGATCTCTACGCGCTGACCTCAAGATTGACCGGTCGCGTGAACGTGTTGGCGACCGGTGACCACTTCTTGACATGGGTCACCAGCGCGTCGATCTCGCTCTGCGGGATGCCCTCGCATTCCATGTCGACCTTGACCCGCACGTCGGTGAAGCCGACCGGCTTTTCGCTGACGTCGCCGGTGCCCCACACCGCCGTGATGTTGAGGTCGCCCTCAAGCTGAAGCTCGAGCTTGTTGACGATCCATCCGCGATGCACCGCATTGGCGTGGAGCCCGACCGCAAGGCATGATCCCAACGCCGCCAGCGAGGCCTCCGACGGATTGGGCGCGGTGTCGTCGCCCAACAGGCCCGGCGGCTCGTCGACAATGTAGGGTGCGAGGTTGCGGATGTAGTTGGCGTGACGGAATTTGCCCTCGGCCACCGTCTTGCATTTCAAGGTCTTGATGACCTGTGGGTTGGCCTTGCCGTTCGCAATGAGCTGCTCGAGCCCTTGTCTGTCGATGGGGGCAAGGCATCCCGTAAGCACTGTTTTTTGCGCGACCGCGGTCATTATTGTCTCTCCCTAGGGGTGGATACCGAACGGTCTGTATCCTGCACGAAGCATGCCAGACACCGCGCGAAGGAAAACGCGAAGTTTTGAAATCGCTTAGCCCGCACTGCCTTCGGATTGATCAGCGGCCGGCTGCTCAAACGCCATGCAGTTGCCGCCTCAGCGCGATTATTTTGAGCGCATGAAGATGCGACTTGATGAAAACGCCGCGGTTCGATTTACTGCGCGCATGGGCAAATCCTCTTCGAAGAAGAAATCGGCCGCGGCTACCCTCGCCCCAGGCGATGACGAATCTGCGCGCGGACGCCTGCTCGGCGCGGCAACGCATCTGTTCTGCAAGAATGGAATCAACGCAACCGGCATCGACGCCATCATCCATGAAGCCGGCACCGCGAAGACCACGCTCTACAAACTATTCGGTTCGAAAACCAATCTGGTGCACGCGGTCCTGGAGAGCGAAGGCAAGCAATGGCGCGAATGGTTCATCGGGGCCATCGAATCCGGCGGCGGTAACGCGCAGGCGAAGCTGATGCGAATCTTCCCGGCACTAAAGAGCTGGTTTGGCGAAGAACGTTTCTACGGCTGCCCGTTCATCAACGCGGTCGCGGAGCACGACAAGGATCAAAAACAGTTCCGCGCCATCGCGATGCGACACAAGAAGGTGGTTCTGGCGCACATCGAGAAACTCGCCGCCGAGATGGGCGCGGCGGAGCCGGAACTGCTGGCGCATCAGCTCGCATTGTTGATCGACGGAGCGATCGTTGCAGCGATGGTGTCCCGCAATCCCGGGGTCGCAGACACGGCCGGGCTTGCCGCGGGGTCGTTGTTCGCGCCTTCAAAGCTGAAGAAGCCGAGGCGATCCGGCAACGCGCCGGCGCAGCTGATGGCCGTCTGATCGGCTATTCAAAATTCCAGCCGACCGCAAGAGGCAGCCGCGTGACATACGCTGCGCGGACCCGTTGGCGCCTGCTCGGAGTCTGACTCGAAGCATGACGTTCGCGATCAAAGCCGAGGTTTGCGATCCGCGGGCGAAGGCGTTCGCGTTCACCGCGCAAAAGACGATGTATGGCGGCAAGCATATCGCCGAAGGCGACACGGTTTTCGTGTTCGCGAGCGAGAACGAGGGCGGGCAAGGCCTGATCGCGCGCGGTGTCGTCACTACCGCCGAAGCGATCGCGAAGAAGCGCGGCATCGCCCGGCAAACACCGCGTGTGAGCCTCACCATCAGACGCACCGCGCTCGCGAAGCGGCCGCTGGGGCGGAGCGAGCTCAAACATTTCACCGACTGGAATGATGGCCAGCCCGGTACTGAGCTCAATTTCAAATTCTATCGTCAGGCAACGAACAAGATCGTCGGCATCTCTGATGAAGCGGCGGTGTTCCTCAGCGCATTCTTCTAGCGCAACCAGCTGCTTGCGCATTTGAAGGATGCTTGGCACGGGCTGTCATGGAATTTCATCGACCAAGGACCGTTCCCGCCTTAGCCCCGTGCACCCAATTCCATACCCGCAGATACCCGATAGCCATCAGCGAGGCCCGAATCCTCGTATGCTGGCGGCAGAGGCCGGTCAGCCTGCACCTCAGAAACGAGGTGGAAAAATACCGTGAGCGGGCGTCGAAGCGCGGGCGAAATCATAGCGCGACGGTGAAAGAGTAGTGCCGTGTGACGAATGCGGGCGCGGTTGGCCGAGCGCGTGACCTTGCCCGAGGCGCCGCCAAAGGACCAGGGCAAGCCAAGGACCAATAGCGAGGACCGCGTGGGGGTGGCGAGACGCGCGCCAATGTGCCGCTGCTTCGATCAGCCTGCGGAACCTGTTTGTAACAATTCTGTTGCAACGAGATGGGAGGTTGCGGCCGCGACTCAAGTTCCGCCCGGAAAGCTCATCACAGGATGCAGATCGTGAACGCGATGAGCGCCGTCACACGGGCCGTCGATGCGAGGATTGGCTGGAATCGTGTCGTTTTCGCCATAAGCCTTCTGATCATTACGGTCGCTTCCGTCACCCTTTTTCGGCTGCTGCGCGACGTCGACCTCGACAAGGTCTTCACGGCGTTGCGCGCGACCACGCCCCACTCCATCTTGCTCGCGGGGCTGCTGGTCGCCGCCGGCTACACCACCCTCACCTTCTACGACTACTTCGCGCTGCGCACGATCGGGCGCCGCCAGGTGCCCTACCGCGTCGCCGCGATGGCGAGCTTCTGCAGCTACACCATCGGCCACAGTCTCGGGGCCACCGTCCTGACCGGCGGCGTGGTGCGCCTGCGCGTCTATTCGGCCTGGGGGCTCGGCGTCATCGACGTCGCCAAGATCGCCTTCGTGACCGGGCTGACGTTCTGGCTCGGCAACGCGTTCGTCCTCGGCCTGGGCGTGGCCTATGCCCCGGAGGCCGCCGGCCTGCTCACCGAGCTGCCCGTCTGGCTCAACCGGGCCATTGGCATCACCTTGCTCGTGGCGATCATCGGATATGTCGTCTGGCTGTTGCCGGCACCGCGGGTCGTCGGCTCGGGCGAATGGAAGATCGTGCTGCCGAATGCGCAGCTCACCCTTGTCCAGATCGTGATCGGGATCCTGGACCTCGGCATCGGCGCGCTCGCCATGTACGTGCTGCTGCCCGCCGCGCCCGCGATCGACTTCACCACCTTGCTGGTCATTTACGTGCTGGCGACCCTGCTCGGCTTCGTCAGCCACGCGCCCGGCAGCCTCGGCGTCTTCGACGCGGCCATGCTGGTCGCCCTCCCGCAATTCGACAAGAACGAGCTGCTCGCGGCGTTGCTGGTGTTCCGCCTGATCTACTACATCCTGCCGTTTTGCCTTGCGCTTTGCGTGATGGGCGCCCGTGAACTGTGGCTCAACTTGGCAAACAACGCTGGACCACGGCAGCCCAAGTAAAGCCGAATCATCCGTCTGGTCAGGTCGGCGGCGTGAACACGACCTTCCAATCGGCTCCCTTCGCTTGCACAAGTACGAACGGCTTTAGCGACTCCCGATCGGGACGGCGCAATATGCGGCCAAGCAAGCCTCGTATGGTTCCGGTCTGCGCGAGACCGTCACGCAGCTTCCTGCGGTCGGCCTGTACACTGGTCGAAGTCGGTACGATGCCCTGCCGTTCAACAACCTCCTTGATGGCGTAGAGGATTTCCCACGCCGCCATGCCATGCAGGTCGGCGATCCCGCCGCACTGGGACACGGCCAGAGCTTCGTCGATCGTCGTCGGCGTGGTGGCGATGAAACTCGTCGGGATCAGGAGCCCTTCGGCTGCCGCCCCGCACAGCTTCAGCGTCTCGGGTGTCGAAGAGCTCGTCAGCCCGACCAACAGTTTCGGCCGGTATCCGAGATGGGCGAGCTCGGTCAGCACCCCGCAGGTCGAGAGGGCGTGAGCCGAAATGACCACCACGTCCGCGTTCGCCGCCGCAATTGCCTTCGCCTGCTCGGCGAACGCCGTATCGTTGATCGACCAGCCGACGCTCCCTATGACCTTGAGGCCAACAGCTTCGGCTTCGACCCTGATGATTTTGTCCCAGGTCGAATGCGAGTGCGCAAAATCGGCCTCCTCGCCGGCGTAGACGGTTTTCAATCCCGGATGGTTTTTCGACACCCACTTCCAGAGCGACTTGTACATGTCGCCTTCATTCGGCGCGTTCCGGAACGCCCACTCGGAAATCTTCGTCAGATCGGCCTTGGTCGCGCCATCGGTGAAGATCGGGAATTGCAGGCCTCGGTCGGCGGGATCATCGACGTGACGCTGCAGCGTTCCATACAGCGGCTCAGCTACGGACGAGCAGCTCGGACCGATGCCGACCAGGGCATCGGATGCTGCGGCCTGATGGATGATGTCGATGGCGTCGTCGGGCTTGCAGTGATCGTCAGCGTAGGTCACGTCGAAATAGCCGGTCGAGCCATCTTTCAGCTTGACGCCACCCGCAGCGTCGATCGTTCCGGCCGCGGCCTGAAGCGCAGCCCGGCTGTTGGTGCCGAATGATTTAACCGGCCCGGTCAACGTGCCGAATGCCGCGATCTTGATGGGTCGCCGTTGCGCCGGTTCGGCGCTGGCGGCCCACGCCATCCCGATTGAACAGACGACGAATGCCGCAAGGGCGATCCTTTGCTTTGTCGTGGTTGCCATCGACTCCTCCTATGGAACCAACCGCGGCCGACTGCGGCCGGCCGCGACCACGACTTAGGGGCCGCAACGGAGGAAGTCAGGCGCAATCACTTCGGTGAAGACCGAAGCAATGGGCCGACGAGGTTCGCCGCGCCAGGCGGACGCCATTACCGATCTCCGGACTCTCCAAGGCGATGGTTCGGACGCGACCGAAACTTCGAACTGCCAAGGGATGCTATTCGGCACCTTCAGAAACCAAGTCACGGAGACTGTGATGTTGATGCGTGGATCAATCATCGGACTTCTTTTGGTCGGAGGCATCGCCATGGCCAGCGCGCAGGAGCGCGTCGTTACGCTGCCGGGAGCCTCAGCCACATCGAACGCCGAATGGCTCCCGGCCCTCTCGGTCCAGGAGCAGACAACGGGCAATGCCGATCGCATGC
>Ga0137412_10004770_pt1 | contig 10825 bp, 7 predicted proteins | sample CZODoug2_1_16fun_FD_122160 | JGI IMG/M metagenome (GOLD analysis project Ga0137412, IMG submission 122160) | Vadose zone soil fungal communities from Angelo Coast Range Reserve, California, USA - CZODoug2_1_16fungal (Hybrid Assembly) | ecosystem: Environmental > Terrestrial > Soil > Vadose zone... | reverse complement strand
GTCGCTTCCCGGACCGCCAGGCCCGCGTTCCCCGAGTCCTCGGCCCACCGCTCCACCCGCGCGTTCCTCGCGCCCTGCTCGCTGATGATCGATTCCTTGCGAACGATTGATCGGCCCTGCCGGTATGTCCCAATGAGCATCGTTGACCCAGCCTCCGCCGGCAGGACAGCCCGGTAGGAACTTGTCTGCAAGGAGCGTTGATATTGCGCATCGAGGGACGAAGAGGACTCCGAGGAGGCAATACGCCACGCATTGGGCGACGAATTCGAGCATCCGCCCAACACGAGAGCGATGACAATCGAAGATGCGCACTTGTTCATGGCGGTACTCAAATCACGGAACCAGCGAAGATCTACGCCCTCACCGTGCGGGCGTGTTGTAGGATCGCATCAATCTTGGCGACGTCAGGTTTGCGGAATTTGCGGGCGTATTCGTCGTTACGTTTGCGGCATTGATTTTGCTGTTCCTCGACCACAGTGTTCCAAGTGCGGCCGGAATTTCGGCAACCGTTCGCGTCTCCGGCTGATCTACCCCATCAATGCCGGGAAGCAGCGAATAGCCAAACCGTTCGTAAGGCATCGCAATTGCGCCACGAACCCGGCGCGCGACCAATGGCCATTTCACGTTGGGCCGCTCGGCGCGCCAGCCAGCCCCAGCAACAGAACCGGCGGCCACGCCGGCTCCACGCGAAGAAAACCGCAACGGATTGGCGGGATTGACCGAAGCCGGAAAACCAGGTCGAACAAAGGGATTGCCCGAAGCCGAGACGGCATTGCCAAATTCCGGCCGCGGGATGCTGCGCGTGGGCTCCGGCGCGCGAACCTCGCGTTGGTTCGCATTCTTCCCGGTCGCTCGAATTGGCTGCTGCGATTGAGCGGCGTCACATGGACCCGGTTTCGTTTGCTGCTCTTCCATGACAAGCCCGACGACCATTGGAAAAACTCCGTCATATCGGTTGACAACCTCAATGAATTCGCGCGCGCGCTTGAGCCGCCGGAGCGCGAGCGCGTATCCATAAACCGTCGTTTCCTTTGGGTGCCATGCGACCGCGCGTTCGAACCATTCGAGCGCCTTGTCGTATTGGCAGGAATTGTAGGAATACCAGGCGAGACCTTGCGCGCCTTCGCCCGATTGCGTTTCTACCGTTTCCTTGGCATAGCGCGTCAATCGCTCGCCCGGGATTTCGGGCGGGATTTCGAGGGTCAGCTTTGTCTCAAGGATGTCGGTGAAAAAAATCGAATTGTTCGCGATTGGGTTACGCCAGGCGTGCGCGACATCTTCGGCTTCGACCAATTGGCCACGCCGCAGCAGCGATTGCGCCAGACCATGGGCCACCATGGCCTCGCCGCCGCGCGAGATCGAAAGCTTGAACCAATCGAATGCTTCGTCCGTCGTCTCGGTCTTGAGCGCATACCAGCCAAGCAATTCGCTATAAGTTGGTTCCTTCGACTCCCGTCCCAACACGCCAAGACGCGCATGCTGCTCAGGAGTAAGGCTAACCCCGCCCTCGTCGCGAAGAATGGCGCTGATGCGCGCCCGCGAGATGTCGTCGGCGATGGCGTCGAACTCGCTTTCTCCGTTCGGTCCCCGTTGCGCCTGGGAAAGCAGCTTTTCGGCGTCCACGAAGGGCAGCAGCGCAAACGCACGCAACACGACTGCAGTGCGGACCGGCCCGTCAGTGGCGCCTTCCAGCGCGCTTGCCAATAGAACTCCCGCCTGGTCAAACTGTCCGATGCGCGCGAAACCCTCCGCTACCGTCCACATCAACTCGGTATCCTGGGCGCTCGCGCGCGCATTGAGCCTGCCCGAGAGGCTGGACACTTCGTACCAATTCCCCGCCTTCGAGCCTTTCAGGATTTCATCTCGCAACCGCTTTTGTTTAATTTTTTCGATCAGGTCGCGCGATGGCTTCCATGAGGGTTGCGCCGCCACGCGCGCCGCGATCGTAGCCTGCAGTTCATCGAGACGGTCGGCGGCAAACAGATCCCACAAGTCATCTTCGTCACCACCACCGATTTCCGCGCTCCCAAGATCGACCGGTGGCTGCCATCTCGGGTTCAGGCGTTTCAGGCGTCGCGTTTCAAGTTCGACACGCGCCGCGTCCTTCTTCGCCGCATAGTATCGCAGCGCCGATTCATCGACGGCGCCGGTCGACTGGCTATTCCCCTTTACCGGGGGAACGACTGTAACTTGGCAGAACACGACTCCCGGAGCGAGCGCAATCGCAATCGTTACGACCGACATTGCGAGAGTCTTCATCCGCGTCCACATGAGTTCCACCTCGATATCGATGCCGACAAAGCCAGCAGTTGAAGCGTGGCGGGGTAGTAGTGTTCGCTGGGCGCTATGTCGTTGAGAGCGGCCGGCCATCGTTTGCCTTTGACTGCACAATCGTGCAGCGCAGAAATGGCCGAATAGCCCGGGCTGCTGAGTGCCTCGACCGGGCGGCCGGAGGCCACGTCAACGACCGACAAAGGACGTGAACCGTCTACGCCGGACGCACCAACCAATGTGCCGATGACGTTCTCGCCCACGATGCCGGCCCAGATCATGTAGAGGGGAATGCGGATTGCGTTGTAACCGAACACCGCGGGAAATCCCGCGGCTGCCGCCGGCTGTCCACCACGCAATGCCGTCCATTCGACGGGCAATGCGACTTTGCCGAAGCGCGCGCGATTGATCAATTTGAGGCCGTCTTGCGATAGTTTCGCCCAATTGAATTCCGGGGCGGCCAAATGAAGCCGTTGAAACGCCGGGAAAATGTAATAGCTGAGGTTTACGACCGGTCCGTCCGACCGGTCCTCTGCCGAATAACCGGAAGCTCCCGGCAGCAGCAGCATGCCTTCGTCCGACTGCAGAATGATCAACTTGCGTCCGACCTCAACCGCAATGCGACGCGCCGCGACCGCGTAGGCCCGGTCTTTCCAAGCCTCCGCGGCTTCAACGAGAGCCCAGGCGATGAGAATGTCGCCGTCTGTTGCGTTGTTCAAGTCGGCGACACCCGGCCGCGTGGCAGGATCCCAGGCCCATGCGACAAGTTGATCGTCGCGCACCATCAGGTTGGCACGCGTCCACCCCCAGATGCGCTCGAACGCATCGCGATCCATCGCGGCGACCGCGAGCAGCATGCCATAGCCTTGCCCCTCGCTATGACTGATCTGCGCGTTCGCGGTATCGACGACGCGGCCGGATTCCGTTACAAAACGGGACCTGTAGGATTTCCAGATTGGATTTTGCACCAACACGCCGGCTAGTTTCGGCGTAGCCGGTGCGGCACGCGAAGATTCCGCGGCAGCCGCGACCTTCACCCTTTTGTTGGCAAGAGCTTCGTTGGCATGAGCTTCGTTGGCAGGAGCTTCATTGGCAAGTGCTTCGTTGGCAAGCGCCATGGATGCAATGGCCGACAACAGGAATGCGCACGCAATCCGTTTTATCATGGTTGCCTCCGGCCAACATTTCGCACCAGCCACCAGGTCGAGATCGCCAGCAGACAGGCAAGCCCAAGACCGGTAGCAGTAAAATAAAACGGGTTGAGCGACAGCCAGCCGGCCAGCACCAACCTGGAATTCGAAAAGGAATATGGCTGGGTCACCTGCAACACGAGCTGGTCGCGTTGTGCGGCGACGGTGTAGAGCGCGCTGTTTCGCATCAATGCGATCTGCCCATTGAGGCCGTTCCAGACCTGCGGATCTACCAGACACGCCACCGATTGCTGCAATAGCTCAGCCGTCGGCGCCGTTACGATCGTGAACGGGGCATGGCCACGTCGTATTCCCTGCGCGACCAAAAGCTGATCCGTAAGAGCAATGCCGGAAAAGGTTTCGCCATCATCAAGAAACGATGTCGACGTCCAAAGCCGCTGCCAGAGCGATGTCGTCGCGGCGGGGTTTTCCACACCAGAACGCGCTGATGAACGCACAGGCAATTCCGGCCGCGGCGTTACAACGCTTTGGCCGTGATCGCAGGCCGGCGAAATACCAATCCGCGTACGGCTGCGGCTCACCGCGGTCTCGGCAGTGGACGAAATAGGCGATGTGGTCCGTGGCGGCGGCACGCGCTCCCAGGCTTGACGGAGGCTATCCGGATTGACGTTTGCGATCCGCAAGACAGCCGGATCTAGCGCCTGTGCGGGCGCCACAATGAGAGTTGGCGATTGCGGATCATCCGTCGGCTTCGCCACCGAAAATCTGAACGGAATAAGGTGGCCGGCCGACACCGCCAACTGTGCCGACACGGTCAACGCTGCTGCCAGTGTGGGCGCATCTGGTGAGGGCACGATCAATCGCGGCGCCTTGCCATTCGCATAGGGGGTGGCGCCAGCGCTCATCGCGGAGAGATCCGGACTGCTCAGCAAGCGACCGATCGATGGGATATCGATTGAACTCGATTCCGACAGCGTGAAGCGAACGCCGGAGTTCTCCACACCTTGAAGACAATCGCCATCCGACCGCTGGCCGATCTGCGCGCTGAAATCGAAGCGATTTATGCCGGGCCGGAGCATCCCGGTCGGAAAGTCGAAGTCATAACGCAGAGACTTTGCGCTCTTGGGTGTGAGCGGCTGCTCGCCGGCCGGCAAGCCATTGACCGAGAGATTCATCCGAGCATCTGCGTCCGGATCAGTGGCATGACTGCCGCGGACTTTCAGGCTGACGCGGCCGTAATCTGCAGCGAAAAAATCATCCGGCAGGCGCAGGAAAAGCGAGGCGACGAGGCGGCGGCCGGAAAAGGACTCCATGACGGCGCCTGCCGTCTTGAAACCGATCGATTCGTTGCCGAAATCCGTTAACGCACGGATTCTCGGAACAGCCGGCATCCGGACCGATTCGGCGTTGAGTTGCTCGATGGCGCTATCGATTGTTTCGACCGAACTTTCGACCAGCAGCGTCGTGCGCCTTGTGGCGTCCGCAATAGCAAGCAGGAACCCCGGCACGATCAGTTGTGGATTTGGCAGCGACGCGGCCAACCGATCGAATTCTGCTTTTTCCGCCACGATGACGTTGACACCTTGACCGCTGGCGGCCGGACCAAAATCGATAACCGGACTATGGGTTCGCGACAGGAGAGAAAGCGCCTGCGTCAATTGAATAAGCCGCTCCACGACTTCGACCGGGACCTTGCTGGACGAGACGATGCGGATCGGCAGCGTTCCGCCCGCATCCGGGCCCAAGGTGGACAAATCCGTGATCGTGTTGATGCGCTGCGGCTCGCGGAACACGAGGCCCGTAACAAGTGGATCGATCGAGGTCCAAAGTTCGAAGGTCGCGGCGACCGAACAATCGACGCGGTGACGCTGGTCGACGACAATTCTGATGGAATTGAAGCCTGCATTCAATCGGCCAACCGGAACCTCGATTTTCAGCATGCGCTCGGCAGGCGTGGCCCCCATCGCGCGGGCCGCAACCTCGCTCCCGTTGATCAAAACCAAAAGCCGTGAAGCATCCGGCAAAACATGGATCGACGATATGTAACCGATCCGAAGTTCTACCTGCTGCCGCGCTTGTTCACTCGTCAAATAGATGGGCCATTCGAGAAGGCCGCGTTCGCCGTCGACGGTCCATCCCCGGATCGTGGCCGGCAATCGAACGAAATATTCCGGCACGGTCGTTCGCACCGGCGCCGCCACGAGCGGCTGTTGACTCCGATCGACGGGAGCAGTCGGCCTCGGACCTTTTGGTGCCAACGGACTGCGCGGCGGCGATTGGGCGAGAGCAACGTTCACCGCACCCAACAGCAAGGCCACCAAACCGACCCGCAATATCACGTATCGAGTTGCCCGGCCCATGACAATCACGCCGTCCCGCTGCGGTGCGATGCAAAGGACGACGAAACCTTTGTTGCGGCACGTTGAAGCATGGCAGCGAGCCAATCGCGCTTGCCGGGACCGCGCGCCGGCGCAATTGACCTCAAATCGCGTTGCGGTACGGCTGCAAATGACGCGGCTTCATCGGCGTAAGCGCGCGCCACGACGAGGAGATCCCTGATCCATTCATCCGCATCAATAGCAGGTGCGGCCAGTGCCGGGCGTGAACGCGCGAGTAGGTTCGTGGCGCCAAGCCCTTGGGCGGCAATGTGAGGCTCGGCGGGCACTTGCCCAGCGTTCTTGAACTTGAAGGCGGTACGAATTGCCTGCAAGAGAGGGATATAGCCATAAGCGAAAGCGCGGGCAGGCCCGATCACACTCCAAATCAGGAATTGGAATGTGCCGCGAAACACATCCATATGCTTGCGACGACTTTGAAGGAACCGCCACAAGGGCGTGGCATCGCCATACATCAGGTCCGCGATCGCCCAGAATGCGCGCGCCGAAGGATCCTTATATTGGAAGCCAAGGGCGACCGAATCGCCTTGCCGCACCGGTTCACGCGCCAAACGCAACGGGATCGGAACAAACTCACGCCGCGTATCCGCCTGATCCACGATGAGTTGTGCTTCGCCGTTCATCAGATTCAGCTTCTTGAAGCTTTCCGCATCGAGCGCGACCGAGCAGGCTTCGGCCGATACATTCGTCACGATGACTTCGGCTTTGCTTCGACCGACCACGAGGTGCGCCGAGCGGTTGATCTTGAGACGCGGAAATCGGTCGGGTTGGCTGCGCTCGGCAACAACGCCAAGTGCGACCCCGGCGATGACCAGGTTGAACATGGCCCATAGCCCGACCACCAACATAAGGCTGCTGACGCCGGGTTCGAACGCGTAGCGATAAGCCGCGGTTACAACGGCCGCGGTCAACAAAAGGAAAATAACGATGAACGGCCAGGCCATCGGTGACAGATGGTTGTTGTCGAGGGCCTGCCCCTTCGCGGTAACATTGAAGGTTGGCTTTCTCGGTGACCACACGACGGAAACAATCGCTTTCGCCAAGTACACACCTTGGGCGTATTCGTATAGTTCCGACACCCAGGGCCATCGAACTTTACCATAGAGATAATTCTGAAGCATGATGTTCACGACCATATAGCCGAGCGTGAACGCGATGGCTTCATCGATGTTGGCGACGAAGATTTTTATGTCGAAAAAGATATGGAGCAGCGGCGCAAACATGAAAATCAGCCGCGGTATCGGGAAGAACCAGAACGCCATGCTCGACAGATAGGCGAGCCGCTGCACCAAACTCAGGCCCTTCTTGAATGCCGGATTCTTCAGCATGAGAATCTGAAACATTCCCTGGCACCAGCGCGAGCGCTGTCCGATGAATTCGATGAATGAATCGGGCTGCAGGCCGGCGATCAGGGGCTTGTCGATATAGGCGCTGTGCCAACCTTTGGAGTGCAATTCAAACGCCGTCTCGCAATCTTCGGTGATGGTGACGCCGGAAAATCCCCCCGCCTCCTCGAGTGCGGCCCGGCGCAGAAGTGCCGCAGAGCCGCAAAAAAACGAACCGTCCCATTTGTCGAGACCACGCTGTGTTTCCGCGTAGAACATCTCGTTCTCGGACGGCATGCGGGCGAATGTCTGCAGATTCCTCTCGATCGGATCCGGGTTGAGGAACACGTGCGGCGTCTGCACGAGAAACAGTTTCGGATCCTTGGCAAACTCGCCGACGGTCTCTCGCAAGAACGACCGGAACGGCGCATGATCGGCGTCGAACACGACGACGATCTCGCCCGTGGATTTGGCGAGCCCAGCATTGAGATTTCCCGCCTTGGCGTGCTCGTTGCGTGCGCGCGTGGAATATCGGGCGCCGAGATCACGGCATAGGGCCTGAAGCATTGCGCGCCGCTCTCGGGCGGCGGCGGCTTTTGCTTCATCCTTGTCGCTGCACTTCTGGTCGCTCCCCCCATCGTCGAGGAGCCAGACGGTAAACTTGTCGGGCGGATAGTCGAGCGATCTCGCCGAAGCAACCGTCAGGGCGAGAACAGAAAATTCCTCGTTGTAGGTGGGAATGAATACATCCACCGTCGGCAGATCCCGTTCATCCCCGCGCTTTGCATCCGGACGTTTCAGGGGATCGGCGTTGACGATCACACTGATCGTAAGAATAAACACGCAATAGAGTTCGGCGCCGAGCAACAAGAGACCAATGAACAGCGCCAGCGGCTCATCCGAAGACGGCAAGGTCGTTGTAATCCGCCAATACAGGTAGCGGATCGCAACAGCACTCCCCAGGCCCAGGAACAGAAAGCGAAACACCCGACCGCGGCCGAGAGACCAGGTAACCAGCATGGCGACGACGACAGAAATGCTGAGGAGGAGTTGAGCCGTCACGCTCACGGGCTGCATAAGAAAAGTCAAAGTCGCAAACGTGCAAAAACCCCACAGCGTCCAACGCACGACCTGCAATAGACTATTGGCGCGGCCGAGCAATCCGATTGCCGGACGGTTGTTTCGTAGATTTGGCGGGTCACCTTTCTTCGACATGCAAAGAACCGCCCTAGAACCCGAACCGCGCACTCAAGGTGCCGTAAACTCCGCCCTGCGTTCGACTATCGGTGAGAACGCCGGTAGCTGCACCGAATTGCACTCCATAGATTTTCGGAGATGAATAGAATGCTCCCACCCGCATTTGCTTGAAGGAGGCATCGCTGAGAACCGTAAGATCCGGCCCGACGTGGCCGAATCCAAACACCTCGTACCCGCCCCGCAGGTTGAGGAAGAACGAGCTATGATTGGTGGCATACGACATCATGCCGGATATCATCGTGTGGTCCCAAGGCTTCATGTAGAACTCGGCGACAGCCTTTATGCCGACCGAGGTTCCTGCCGTCGTATTGGCAGGATCGGCCACAGACAGGTTGGTATTTCTGGCATCGACGCCGAGATAACCAGCGACACTCCCGCGGTTCCAGACCCTTTCATAGCCGCCGAGAAAACTACCATACATCTGAGTTCCATTGACTTGGTCTCCGGCCCCGCTCGTGTAAGTGAACGTACCGCCGCCGCCTTCGATACGATAACGCGGCCCGCTCAACGCGAGTGGGTTCGCGACGGAACCGGTCGCAGCAATCCTCCCGAACGCCGAGCCCGTCGAGGTAACAGAGCCGGAAGTATCGATGGCCACGAACCAATCGTCTTTCTGCACCGGAGCGGAAGCTCCCGTGTACCAATCCGCTGCCAGCGCCAACTCGGCGGACGACAAAAGCATCAACGAGCCCGTAATGGCTGCATACGCACGCATGACACACACGTCCCTTGGCACCGCATCTGTGGCGCGATACCACCCCTCAGGGTTAAGACCTACGTGTCCATGCCTAACAAACCATTGCGGGTGCCCCGCCACCAAGGAATGACGGCGGGTCTAGCCCGCAGTCTGGTTAACAGGTGCTTGATTTTGGTCTTCGGGCCCCGTCTGGGGGAATAGATGAAGCGATCGCGTGTCCCGGGCGCAGCCCAGGGATCGATGATGCTCACGCCGAAGGCGACGAAGTGACTTAATGAATTGTAAATACCGAAATCAGTGGGTCACCTTGGTACCGCACAAGGATCATTTTCGCATCGCGCAAGAACTATGATTCAATTTGCATTCCAGTGTACTTTGCAATACAAAGTACTCTCTTGAATAAATCGTGGATCAAATCGCCCCCTCCACGTGGCAATAATCATGGACGGTAACGGCCTTTGAGCAACGCGCCGGAGGCTGCCACGATCCGCCGGCCATCGTGCGGGAACCAACACGGAGTAGCGCAGTGACCGATACAGAGCCGCAGGCGACCGACGCAAAATCCCCGCCCGCATCGGATTCCCTTGGGCCCACACCTGGCAATTGGATCCTCACCCTCGGCGTGATCTATCCGGCAGCTGTCATCGCCTTCGAACTCGCCACGCATTTCTGCGCCGATACGTTCTTCGACCCCCTACCGACTTTTTGGCACGCCGTGGCGGCCGCATCAGTGCCCGCGAGCAACCTTCTGGTCTGGTACCGATTGCGGAACAGCGAGATGCGCCACGCCAAGTGGCTGGCATTTGTCAATGGCGCCGCGATTGCCATTGCGACACTCTATGCCCTGCTCTTCTTGCCGTTGCTGCCGGTCGCCCTCGTCGGCATCTTTTTCGCAATCGGCGTTCTGCCGATTGCTCCGATGGTGTCGCTTTGGTGCGCACTGTTGCTGCGGCGCGCGCTTGCGCGGCGGCAGGAAAAACCGTCCTCAACATGGCCGCTTGTAGCGGGGCTATCGGCGGGCCTTGTCGTCTTGGTCGCCCTCGACGTGCCCGCAACCGCGACGCGGCTTGGCGTCCAATGGGCGGCGAGCGATGAACCATGCCAGGGTGCGGCCGAACTGGCCGCTGCTTAGCCGCCAGCGTTGTCGCCGGACGAGCGGGATGGCGTCGTGGCGGCTGATTCCGCAGCTACCCTTGCCGATCATCGCGCCATCTCGCCCGGCATACAGCTTTTCGTCGGACATGACCGTCGGCAACTCCTGCAGCGTCTGCCCATATCCGCCGAGCAGAAGCTGATACCACGGGCGGAACTCAAGGAACTCCCGGCCACGGCGGGTCAATGCTGGAACGCCCTCCGGGTCGGTCACGATTCCCTCCGCCGCGAAGTAGCGCAGCAGTCCAGCCAGCCGCTCTGGCGCCATGCCGAGATCCTCCGCTGCCCGGTCGAGGGTAGCTGGGCTCGAACCAGCCAAGGTTGTTCACACCGCCGTCGTTAGTGCTGTGACGGGGTTCGGCATTGAGGATCTCATAACAGCTATTCATAAAATTTGGGGCCATCAAGGTGTAACTTATCATAATTTTAGTCTTGGTGGAGCTTTAACGTTTTCGTATGTGTAACTTCCAGGAGACATTTTTATAATGGGGTGCACAAATGTTGGAAAGTCGTCTCTGTTTAACACGCTAGTTCAGTCCGACTTGTGTAAGGCAGAAGTAGTTGACTTGGTACAAC
>Ga0137412_10004769_pt1 | contig 10827 bp, 8 predicted proteins | sample CZODoug2_1_16fun_FD_122160 | JGI IMG/M metagenome (GOLD analysis project Ga0137412, IMG submission 122160) | Vadose zone soil fungal communities from Angelo Coast Range Reserve, California, USA - CZODoug2_1_16fungal (Hybrid Assembly) | ecosystem: Environmental > Terrestrial > Soil > Vadose zone... | reverse complement strand
CTGAAAGCGCGCACTTGGTTCCAGGATGCAAAGTTCGGGATGTTCATTCACTGGGGAGTGTATAGCGTGCTGGGCGATGGGGAATGGATCATGGAGACGCGGCCGATCAATAAGACGGACTATGCGAAGGTGCCGGCGTTTTTCAATCCGATCAAATTTGATCCTGCGGCGTGGGTCGCGCTGGCGAAGGCCGCCGGCATGAAATACATCACCATCACTTCCAAACATCATGACGGGTTTGCGATGTTTGATTCGCGGCTGACGGATTGGAATGTTGTGGCGCGGACGCCTTACGGCAAAGATGTAATCGGGATGCTCGCGGCGGAATGTCACAAACAGGGCATCAAGCTGTTCTTGTATCACTCACAACTGGATTGGCATTCACCGGATTATTTTCCGCGCGGGCGCACGGGACATCACACGGGCCGTCCGGATTCCGGGAATTGGGATGCCTACCTGAATTTCATGGACGGGCAGTTGCGGGAATTGTTGACGAACTACGGAGAGATCGGGGGTATCTGGTTCGACGGAATGTGGGACAAGCCCGACGCGGATTGGCATCTTGCCCGCACGTACGCGCTGATTCATCAACTGCAGCCGCAGGCCATGGTCGGCAGCAATCATCATAAGAATCCTTTTCCCGGAGAGGACTTCCAGATGTTTGAGAAGGATTTGCCGGGCCAGCACACGACAGGTTTCAACCCCGAACAATCGGTCAGTGCGTTGCCGCTCGAAACCGCGGAAACCATGAATAACTCCTGGGGATTCAATCTGACGGATGAACATTACAAAAGCCCCGCTGAATTGATTCGATACCTTGTGCGTGCGGCGGGATCGAACGCGAATTTTCTTTTGAATGTGGGGCCGATGCCGAGCGGCGAGATCCAGCCCGAATTCGTGCAGCGCTTGACGGAAGTGGGGCGATGGATGAAGCAGTATGGAGATTCGGTTTACGGAACGCGAGGAGGGCCAGTGACGGGGGGGCCGTGGGGCGTGACGACGCAACGGGGCTCGACGGTTTACGTTCACGTCCTGGATTGGAATGGTGCGGTGCTGGCGCTGCCGGCGATGCCACGGCCGGTTCGTACGGCGAGGCTGCTGCGCGATGGGAGCAGTGTCGAATTCAGCGCCGTCAATGAAGGACTGGTGCTGAAACTGCAGGAGCCGAAACCGGAAGAAGTGGATCGCGTGATTGTTCTTGAACTGGAAGCTGCGAAGTAAAAAGCCGTATGCCTAGCGCTATTTTGGGCTTCTTGCGGTTGTGCTAGTCATCGAGGAAGAATTCGTTTTCAGCTCCATGGATTTAAGAGAAAAATATCGGAGGCCGAGAAATCGGAGACCTTTCTCGTAACGAGAGTCAGGGCATGGACTTGAGCAGTCGCCGCGAAGAAGGCATCCATCACACCGATGGGCCTGCCGACGGCGGAACATCGGCTCATGACGCTTCCCCAAGCGTCGGCGATCGTGGCTTCAATGATGAGGAGGCGGCCCTCGAAGCGCACAGGTAGTTCTTCGCGGAGCCATGTTTCGAGCCGTGATCTGCGGGCGCCCGCGGGCAGCCGCTCGGTGCCATACCGCAGTTCCGCCAGGGTCATTACCGAGAGATAGACACGATCTTCGTCCACTTCAGCCAACCAACGAATGACGCTGGGGTCTGGCAGAAGCTTCATCCATTCCGAGACAATGGTTGTGTCCAGCAAAAAACTCACAGGTCCAGCTCGCGGGGGGAGTCTTGGACTCGCTCAAGTTGCAAATTGGAATCGCGCAGAGGCGAGGCGGCAAAGAAATTCCGCAAGGTTTCCAACGCGGCGGGTCTTGCGCTCCCATTCTTCTGCCGAGACGATAACGGCGGTGAGTTGGCCGTTACGGGTAATGGTTTGCGGGCCGCCGGATCGCGCACGGTCGAGGACTTCGCTGAATTTAGCTTTGGCTTCGGCTACAGTCCATTGGGTCTTGGGCATAGGGAAACCTCACGCTGCAAATAGTCATCATAGACTTTATAGTCGTTTTCGGAACTGAGGCAAGAGGAGATCAAGGAATCCCCCGACTAACGGGAAGAACAGCAGTTGAGCCTCCGAATGACTTGGCGGATCGCGGCTCAATTCAGGGATTAGGGAAGGATTCGTCGAGCTCGAGGATGAGGACCTGACCGTTCGAGTGGAAGGTCCCGCCAGTGGCCGTCTTGGCTTCTTTCATGGGATTGTCGGGAAGGAAGTGAGAGATCTCGGTGACGAGGCCCGTGGAGGCGAGAGTTTTTTCGACGTAGTCGCGCTCGAGATCGATGTCGGGATCGATCTTGTGGGTAATGCCGTTGTTGCGCTGGTCGCGTTCGAATCCGATGTCGTGGGTGGCGGCGCCGACCCACAGGGTTTCGCCGTTGACCTGGAACAGCGCTTTCCAGATGCGCAGGTGATTGCGCGATCGGACGACGCTGATGGGCTCAGCGTGCGCCCAGCCGTAATCTTGCGGGCGGCCAAAGAGGTAGAGCTGGCTCATAGGCATGGTCAAGTAGGATTCTTTCGAAAGACTGCCAATGATGCCGTGGAGAACGGTGTCCCTGACGTCAGCATCGACCTTCACCCAGCCAGCCGAGGTGAAGAGACGCCGCATAGCAGTTTCGGAGCCGAGAACGAGAAAGTTGACCATGTCGCCGGCATTACCCTCTTTGTCGCTGACGCGCCGCGGGATTTTCGAGAACAGATTATTATCGATGCCGGGAAGTGAGCTGACTTGCCTGGCAACCACGCGCGCAGTGCCGGCTTCGGGCGAGTAAACTTCAATGCGCACGGCATAGTTGCCGTCGCCAGTGTCGTCCGTGGTCTGATTGATGCCGACGGATAGGCGGCCCGAGACAGGGGCAATAGCATCGCGGCGTGCGCCGATGACAAACGGCTGAGCGGTCTCTTTATCGCCGATGCGGCCGATGAGCGTGCCGCGCCCCGCCTCATTAAGCGGCAGAGCGCGGAGAAGGTCTTTGAAGCCGCGCGGAAGGCCGTCTGTGCCGTTGTCTTCCTTCGCGTCGCTGTATCGGAGCGTGCCGGTGGCGGTGATGAGCAGTCGCTCGCCAGCTTGAATGTCGATGGTGGTATCGATCCAGGATTCTTCACCGGTCAATTGGACTTCCTGGGAGAGGCGCTTCTTCCCCGGGGGCGTTTGCGCGGAAGAGGAATTCTGCGGGTCCAGCTTGGGCAAGACTTTCTGCTGTGGCGGCGCCGTTTTCTCGCGGACGAGTTGTGCGCCAAGAGCGGGTGGGCAAACAGCGGCGACGAGGGACAGTCCGAGAATCAATTGCATTTTTGCCATGAGAGGTCGAATCATGGGAGCGGGCCATCCCGCGCAGATCCAGGGAGCATCTCTACGATTATAGATGCTCGGGGCAGGCGCAAGCGTTGTCCCGATCGAGCAATCGACTCGCATGGCGAAGAACAGAGGATAACGCGGAGACGCAGAGGCCGCGGAGGGTTCGCAGAGAAGAAGCGGGATTCCTTGACGGAGTGCGTTGGGGGCTTGTAGATTGGCAAGATGCCGTAGCAAGAGGACATAGACCGCGCCAGATATGCCCTTCCGTGCAGAGAACCGCGACCGGCGGAGATAGAAACGTCGACTGGCCCCGAATGAGGACTGCGGCCAAAGGCATGAAAAAACTTCAACGACAGATGCTGTTGATTGGACTGTGCGTAGTGATGGCGCTACCGGCGGCTGGGCAGGCTCAGGCGCCCGCGCCAGTACCAGCGCAGGTGCAAACACAAACGTCGCCCGCGGTGCAGACGCCTGGGCCACGACCGCGCACGAGGAGTGCTCCGCAGGGCACAGTAAGTGTGGACGGCAGCGAGGCGATGTTTACAACCATTTGCGCGCTGCTGGCAGCGGGTTTCGAATCGAACGTCAGCTCCGATAATTGGACGGAGTTCCGGGCGCAGATGCGGGAGCGCTTGCGGCAGCAACAAGGTCCCGCGGTGGAAGCGGTGCGGGAGTTTTACCGTCTGCATGAGCTGCGGGATCCCGGGGCCACGCTTTCAAGGTATTTGTGGTTTGGCTTGGTGTCTGGGCCCGCGCCCGCGTTTCAGCCGGTTTTGAGGCGCGATGAGCTGCCGCCGGAAATCATTGCGCTCGAGGGTTTCAGCGAGATCCTTTCGAACTATTATCAAGAACAGAAAATCGGGCAACTGTGGCGGCAAGTGCAGCCGATTTATAACCGCGAAGTCGAGCGGCTGCACGATCCGGTGTCGCAAATTGTGTTCGTCGCGTCGGGATATCTGCGTGAAATCCTCGAGCCATCTGGGCCGCGCACATTTGCAGTCGTCGTCGAGCCGCTGGTGGGGCGCATCACCAACGTAAGAAATTTTGGGGATCACTATGCGCTAGTGCTGAGCGGCGGAGAAGAGATTCCGGCGGACGTCGTCCGTCACGCGTTTCTGCACTTCCTCCTGGACCCGCTACCGATGATTTATCCCCACGTGACGGCAGTAAAGCGTCCGTTATTCGAGAAGGCTGCTGCCGCGCCGCGTCTGGCGCCGGAGTTAAAGGACGACTATGCGTCGTACTTTGCGGAATGCACGGTGCGCGCCGTGGAACTGAAACTGAAGCGCATGTCCCCCGGCGAACGGGAGGCGGCGATGAGCCGGGACGATGAAGACGGGTACGTTCTGGTGAAACCGCTCTTCGTGGCGCTGCCCAAATTCGAAAACTCCGAACCGTCGATGAAGCTCTTTTTCCCGGATTTGGTGAGGGCCATTGATGTAGGAGGTGAAACGAAGCGGCTGACGGCGGTGAAATTTGCGCCGTCCGAGACGACCAAGCTGGTGGACAAAACATCGGGTGAAGAAGTGGCGCGCCGGAGAAGCGCGGCGCCGACGACGGTGCCGAATGATGCAGAGGTCATTACGGCGCTGACGGAGGGGGAGCGGCGCATCGCGGAAAAAAATCCGCGCGCGGCGGAGACATCGTTTCAAAAAGTTCTGACGAAATATCCGGATCAAGCGCGGGCGTGGTACGGAATTGGATTGGTGGCGCTCCTGGATCACGATGCGGCAAGAGCCAAGCAGGTATTCGGGCGCCTGACCGCCGGTGAACATGCGGCGACTCAAGATCCCATGGTGCTGGCGTGGTCCCACGTCTACCTGGCCCGGATTTACGATGATGAAGGGAATCCGGAAGTAGCGAAGATGGAGTATCAGTCTGTGCTGAGCGTGGAAGGCGGACCGGAGCAGGCCAAGCAAGCGGCGCAAAAAGGGCTCGCGGTGTTTGCCGGAGATAAGCCCATAGCGCGACCGTGAACAAAGGTCGATTCTTGCCCGGCGGAGTTGGCTGATGAGCCGAGGTGGCTCCCTTTAAGAAGATTCAGTAAAGGAAGAAGGAACGAGGAGAAAAAGGATGAGAAAGACGTGGAATATCTGGTTGGGAGTGGCAACCGTCGCGGGATTGCTGGCATGCGCGAGTGGAGTTGCAGCGGGGCAGGGAAGCCAGAGCCAGCCTCCGGCCCAGCAGAGCGACAAACCGAAGACCCCGGAGGTTACACCCCTGACGCTGGATGCGCCGGCGCCGGTGAATGCGGAAGAAGATGCCGCATACAAGGCTTTTCAAGCCGTGAATCCGAATGATGCTGCGAAGAAGATTGAGACCGGTGAAGCATTTCTCCTGAAATATCCCGAGAGCCGTTACAAATCTCCCATCTACGGGGCGCTGACTTACGCGTACTTGCAGGCGGGGAATACGCAAAAGATGCAGGAATACGGAGAAAAGGAAATCGCGTTGGCGCCGAACGACGTCTCTACGCTCGCGCTACTGGGGCAGACACTGCCTCGGGGCTTGCATGGGAGCACATCCGATCCCGCTGCCGTGCAGGTGCTGGCCAAAGCGGAACAATATTCCAAGCAAGCCATCGAGATTACACCAACGCTCCCCAAGCCCGAGAATATGACCGATGAAGCCTTCGCCTCCGCGAAGAATCAGACGCTGGCAATGGCCCATAGCGGTTTGGGATTGGTGTACGTGCGGCGAGGGAAGCATGCAGAAGCGATTCCCGAGCTCGAGCAAGCCGTGAAGATCGATCCGAATCCGGACCCCGTGAATTACTATTTATTAGGTATGGCGAACAAGATCACTTCGCACTTCGATGATGCGGTGGCGGCCTTCAACAAATGCGCAGCCATGACGGGGCCCATGCAGGGGACATGCAAGACTCAGGCCGAAGATGCGAAAAAGCTTGGCGCGACGCAACTGAGCGCGCCGAAGTGAGCCAGACCGCCGGCAAGGCGGAATTTATGCAAGAAGATATCCGGATCGCAGACGGAGCGTTTGAGGAGAGTTTGGGATACAAGTTTTCAACCAGAGAACTCCTCGAGAGGGCGCTGACCCACAGTTCAGCAGTCCCCGAATTGCGCTCAGCAGGCGCCGAAGAGCCTGTCTCTGCCTTGCTTCCCGGGGACAATGAGAGGCTGGAGTTCCTCGGAGATGCCGTCCTCGAGCTGCTTGCGAGCGAATATCTCCTGGCGACTTTTCCGGAGTGGAGCGAAGGGCAGCTTTCCAAAAGCCGCGCGCGAATCGTAAATGCAGGCTCCCTGGAGGCCGCTGCGCGCCGGCTCCGCCTTGGGGAGCACTTGCGGGTAGGGCGCGGGGAGGAGAAAACCGGCGGGCGGGACAAGCAGACGCTGCTGGCTGATGCCTTCGAAGCAGTGGTGGCTGCTGTTTACCTCGATGGCGGACTGGGTGCCGTGCGCGAGGTACTGCGAAAGGTGCTGTTCGAGCAGGCGCTTGAGGAGCGCGGTGAGCGCATCTCGGAGTCCGATCGCAAATCCGCTTTGCAGGAACTCTTGCAGGGTCGAGGGCAAGCAACGGCGGAATATCGCGTGGCCGGAGAAAGCGGTCCCGACCACCAAAAGGTTTTCCAAATCGAAGTCTGGATTGAAGGGGAGTGCATGGCCACAGGCGAAGGCAGCACGAAAAAAGAGGCGGAGCAACGTGCGGCCCGGAGCGCTTTGGAACAACTCGAGCACCCGGAAGCGAAAGGCTGAGGCGGAATGCCGGAAGAGACAGTGACCGAAATCGAAGAACAGGCGCCGAAGAAAAAACAGGAGCACCGCGCGGAGCAGACCACGATTTCCGAATACCTGGAGTCACTGCTGGTGACGGTGATTCTGGCGCTCTTCGGCACAAGTTTCATCGTGCAGGCCTTCAAGATTCCGTCGGCATCGATGGAGAGCACGCTGCTGATCGGCGACCACTTGCTGGTGAATAAGTTTATTTTCGGCGGCACCGGTGCCTGGTACGAAAAACTGCTCCCGTACCGACAACTGGAACGCGGCGACATTATCGTTTTCAAGTACCCCTATGCGGATCACCAGCATTTCGTGAAGCGCGTCATCGGCTTGCCTGGAGATCGCTTGAAACTGGTCGACGGGGATGTGTTTATTAACGGGAAGCGCTTGTATGAACCGTATGCGGTTCATGATTCGTCGGCATCGTACGATCCGTTCAACTATTCCTTCCCTTCCATTAGAGGCCAGATGATTTCGCTCAATGCCATTCCTGAATGGCGCCCTGAGATCCGCAAGTATGTTCAGGGTGACGAGATTGTCGTTCCTCCGGGGAGGTATTTCGCCATGGGTGACAACCGCGATCACAGTCAGGACAGCCGCTACTGGGGATTTGTTGATCGTGATGCCATCATGGGGCGGCCCTTCTTGATTTACTGGTCGGTGGAAGCGAAAAGCAGCGACTATAGCGGTGATACCACGTTTTGGTCACGATTGACCGGCATTCTTCAAACGCTGGTTCATCTGCCGTCTCGAACGCGATGGGGCCGGATGCTCCATACGGTGCATTAGGATTTCATTCCTAGATAAAGAAACCAGGGAGCGAACAAATCTCTTCGCTTCGATCAGAACACCGGCACACCCCTACCTTTTTGCGCATGAGTCTGCGAAACTTCCGAGCGAGATGAGCAAGCTGCAAAAGTGGTGGAAACCGGCGCTGGTGATCGTAGCTCTCATCATCGTCTTGCAGGCCGGGGTGTCTCTTCTGGCGCGGACCCACCGCGTGCATGCGTACCTTATAACACACCTGGAAAGAGCATTCGGACGGCCCGTGGAGGTCGCCAGTTTCGACGTGCGGATTCTGCCGAGTCCGCAACTGGATGCCCACCGTGTGACCGTGGGTGAGGACCCCGCGTTCGGCCACGAATACTTTCTCCGTGCGGAGCACCTGAGCGCCGGTCTGCGGTGGATGGGCCTGCTGAGAGGCCATTTTGAATTTGGAACCATGTCGCTCAACCAGCCGAGCCTGATTCTGGTCCGGAATTCGGAAGGCCGCTGGAACCTGGAGAGGTGGCTGCCGTCGGCAAAGGCCAATCCCGCGCAAAGCGGGCGCGTCTATGGACCGCCCTCGCCGGTCGCTCCGGTGAATCGGCTGGAAAAAATCGAATTCGATGAAGGTCGAATCAACTTTAAGACCGGGGATGACAAATTGCCTTTTGCGTTCACGGCTGTTTCGGGGAGCGTGGAGCAAGTCTCTCCCGGGCGCTGGCAACTGCAGTTGGAAGCCCAACCGTGGCGGAGCGGAGTTTCGCTGCAATCTGTGGGGTCGATCAAGGTGCTCGGCGACGTGGCGGGGACTTCGACACGCCTTCAGCCGGCAGAAATCACTTTGCACTGGAGCGAGGCGTCCATGGCGGACGTCTTCCGACTGTTCCGCGGACAGGATTACGGTTTGCGCGGCGTGTTTGCGCTGGATGCCACAGCGAAAAGCGGGCTCGCTAAGGAAGACGCGCCCGGAGACTGGAGGTTCACGGTGCAAGGACGCGCCGGGCAGATGCATCGATGGGATTTGACGGAACGTTCCGATAATCCCCGTTTGAATGTGAGCGTCAAAGGCCGCTGGAACGTTGGCGCGGGGACCGTGGTCGGAGAGGAAATTGCCGTGGAGGGAGCGAGATCGAATCTCCGCGGTATGTTCCGTCTCGTCGGCGGGACTGCACCCTCGGTGGAATTGCGGCTGGATTCGATGGGGGTTCAGGCGTCGGACTTGTTGGCCTGGTATCGCGCGTTTCATCCGGACGTGGCGGAGGGTGTGACGGTGGAACAGTATTTTACGGGCGGGATGATCGTGCGCGGGTGGCCACTCGCGCTGGAGTCGATGGCGCTTTCGAGCAGCGGAGGAATCGTGAAAGTGCCTGGTTTTGTGGAGCCCGTTCGAATCGGTCCGCTGAGCGGAGGCCGCGAGTGGGGCATGCTGACGATTGGGCCGGTGCGCGTCGCTCTTGGAGGCGAAATTCGCGACGTAGTGGCGCCGAAGCGGCGGCGCGTGGCGCTGGCCATGGAAAACGCCGCAGAATTGACGTTTGCGCACGATCTGAATACGCGGGCAGGCAGCATCAGTGTCGAAGGAAACTTCAACAAGGTAGAAGATTTTCTGAAATTATCTGCGGCGTTTGGCCGCCAGCTGAATCATGGCTGGGAATTGAACGGCCAGGCGACTGCAATCGCGAAGTGGGAGTGGAAACAGCCGCTCACCGGCCGGTGGAATGGCAGGATTGGCTTTACCAAAGCGAATTTGACGGTGGCAGGGTTGAACCAGCCCCTGAAAATTTCCGAAAGTGCGTTGGATTGGATCGAAGGGCGGCGCGTCGCGCGCGTGATGAAAGTCGAAGGGTTTGGCGGGACGTGGACGGGCAACATCGAAGAAACGGCGAGGGCCGAAGGAGAAAATGGCGCGAATTGGAAATTTCATTTGTTCGCGGACCAGTTGAACGCTGCCGACCTGGATCGTTGGGTCGGGCCGAGAGCGCGGCCAAGCTGGTTGCAGCGGCTTTTGCCCCCGCTGCTTGGAGGATCGACGCCGAGCACCCCTGCGAGTGAACTGGTCCGCCGCGTGAATGCGGAAGGCGAGCTGGGCATCGCGCAATTGACGATCGAAAAGTTGAAGCTGGAACAAGTGCTGGCCAAGGGGTCCCTCCATGATCTCCAACTCGATGTGCGTGAAGCGCAGGCAGAATGGGCGGGCGGCAAAGTGCGCGCGAAGATCGATGCGAGGTTCTTGCCGCGGCCCGTCTATGAGATCGCCGCGGAAATGGAACGCGTGAACCTGGCGCAGCTGCCGGGAACGGGACGAATTGCTGAGCGATTGGGCGGCGTGGCTTCGGGGACTTTGCGCGTGAAAACCGAAGGCGTGGGCCGCGACGAACTCTTGGCAAAGCTGGCCGGCCGCGGCGAGTTTCATTTGAACAAGGTGGAGTTTCGCGGGTGGGATGTGAACGCCAGCGTCGCGGACGGAGCGGCACATGCCGGAGTCTCGCGTTGGGCCACGGGTGAAGGCTCACTGCGCTTGCAGGACAGCAGCATTCTGCTGGAGGATTTTCGTCTCGATGGCGGGCAGCAGTTGACGCTGGTGAATGGAACACTCAGCTTTGGGCGAAACGCGGACTTGGCGATCGAAACATCGAGCGCGCGAAAAAGCAAAGACCGCAAAGCGAATTATTCCGGAACTGGACGCGTGCTGAAGATTTCAGGGCCTATCGATGGACCGAAAGTTTCCGTAGAAGAGGCGGGCGTCCGGCAGCCTGCGGATTGAACTTCAGACATTTGAATGAAATCCAGGCGCGGAGAAGTCTCCGAAGACTCGCCAAGCAGTAGCAGGTGCCATGAGACGCCAACTACAACGGATTGCCGGGATGTTTCTTCTTGCAGCCGCCGCTCTCTGCGCCGGCGACACGCGCGTCCATCTCCTGCCCAAATTGCGTCCCGGACAAACCATCACCTACCTCATCCGTTTTCAGAGCGACAAGAACGTTAAGACCGAAAGCAAAGTTGTCGCGCCCATGGCGCCGAATGC